>QQTW01001164.1_pt1 | contig 18027 bp, 17 predicted proteins | sample 1904831 | NCBI WGS metagenome assembly QQTW01 (sample SAMN09435610, study PRJNA476489) | Subsurface metagenome, whole genome shotgun sequencing project. | reverse complement strand
GCCATGGGTACCTTCATATCTATCTCACATAGGTACCTCATAACAAAGTCCCCTATGCCAAAAAACACTTTTGAAACAGGAAATCACGAGTCTAGAAAGAGAATAAAAAGAAACTCAAATTTATTTCTAATTATTTGATGTATATACTTGGTAGAAAGTTATTAGTGAGTCTCTAGTCTCGCACTTACGTAGCATGAATACGTCACTTCCCACTACAATTGTATGAGGAAGTACTTACGGGCTGTCTTCGTAGTCGGTTGCCCTGTCCAAATAGCTGGACTCGTTAATCTTTCATGCCTGTATTGCGGTTCCGTGGCGATGTTCGAATTGGGTCATTGGGTGGTTGAACGGGATGGATGATGGAGAGACCCGGTGGCGCGCGCCAGTTCCGAAGCCACAGCCGTGATCACCGTCACACCCGTCGACGGATCGTGAGTAAGAAGACGCGTCACCATAGGATGACGGGAGTGGCTGCGACATTAGAAAGCCACTTCGGAGATGGATCGGAGAGAGAACTGGTTCTAACTGCCGACCTTTGTCCAACTGTCCCCGGATACTTTGAATTCAAGTTCAACGTCAGCTCAGCATCGGCGAATCTTCGCTCTTTGACTTTCCAGATGGACTTCGACCCTGAGTACCGTCAAGCTTTCGCCGGGGGGGGTTTCCCCTTTCTGCTCTGTTTGGCCGAGATGAACATGCAACCGTCTCGTTTCGAGATTGCTGACCGCTGATGGCGATCGACATATCGACCTGCGTTAGTCGATAATATATCGTTGCTCAGCTCAGCTCGGCTCAGCCCCCGGGTGTGCCTGTGATGTGGATGGACGAACGCTCGGATACTATCAACTCCCAGCACCATGGCCAGCGTGGAGGGTCCTCTCGCACCTATGCATCGCATTTCACATGCATCCACATCCACCTCCCGCGTTTGGACGAGAAGCTGATGGGCGCCGGCGTCAGCCCAAGAAACGCCATGGCGCTGTCTACTCCCGCCCTGGAAAGGTGTAGAGTACAAGAAAATAATAAGCTGGGTGTTGAAAAGGAACTACTACTAGATTTCTAGTAGTAGCTGCATACCCTATCCCATCATTTCCTTTCATCCTTGATGAACGAGCGGCCCGGCTCACTCTACCCTCCACCACGTCTGTGGTGTAACATATACACGCCGTGGCGGAGTCCTACAGTTCCCTGTATGTATACTTTGTACGGTAGCCATTGGATGATGCGTCCCTATGCCATGCGGACCTTGCAGGCCTGCAAGGGCAACATTACTGTGTGCATGTTCAGGCCGACTAGTGTGCCGATCGGCCGACCCAACAGCGCTGGGTGCGCAGGAGCCGAGTTACAGGATTCCACCATGGTGTGCTGAGTGGTGGGAGTTCACCTGAGCAAGTCTCGTCAAGGCCTGAATGGACATCATCATCGCACCTGGGACCAGGGAAGGGCTGAGGATGCCTGCCCATGTCGTTCATGGATGGTTGAGAACAATGGGTCCTGAGTATGCTGTAAGACGACGACAGCATATAAGGACCCTCATCGCTCACGATGAAGAGAACAATCGTGCCAGTCTGTCATTTCAACTGATTCCCTTGAGATCTAAGCCGGCCGACAGTTCACCGCCACACGCAAGTCCTCCGTTCCGTTCACGATGCATCAAGTCGTCTTGAGCGCCCTGGCGCTGAGTGTTCCTGCTCTCGCCTTGGCATTTCCAAACGTGACATTTCCGAATGTGACATTTCCGAATGTGACATTACCAAATGTGACATATCCGAATGCGACGTATCTGAATCCAATCTATTCGCCGAATAACTCGACGAACCTTCCTCCCTGCAGTGAGAATGTCCGTGGGGCGTGCCAGTGCCCCAACGGGACTTACTTTGGCAACCACACCACGTATGGCTTGATTGGGGCTCGTCCCAAGGATGTCAGCGATATCCTGGCCGACTGTGAGCACAATCCTTTTAAGATCTGGCTGTCTGCGGTCATGCGTAATCTTATGCTGATAAATGGTTGTCCTTTGTTAGACTTCCGCACCGACTGGGTCGAACTCCCGCTTGTCAACTCCAGCGGACGTAATGGAGAGATTGGAACGGTCCGGACTCTGCAGGTCAATCGATCGAATGGCTCGTTCTTCCTGAGCATGGTGGTAAGTAGTGACTGGCTTCTATCTCCCATGGTGAGGTTTCAAGGGGCTGACGAGGATCGCTCTGTTCTGCACAGTTGACTGAACTCGATCGCAAACGTAACGGAGGACTCCTTGAGAAATACCATGAAGTCAATTGTGAGTAAAAACACAACTCCATAATATGCCTCGAGAACATCTGCCGTCGTGGTTTCTTGAGCCTTGACACTCAATGAACGAACCTGCTAATTGTTGTCACAGTGCCGACCATTGTTCCTGCTGAACTGGGTGGCGGAGAATTCCATGGCTTCTGGGTGACTCTCAAAGTAGACCCAGTTCCGTACCAGCGATTCCAGGCCAAGATGTCCTGGAACATTTACCGCTGCATGGTCGGACGTCCCTTCCGGTACGGCCCGATCCAGGAACGAGGAATCAACAACATCATCCGGATTCTGGGAGAGGAAGGGAAGATCAGGGGCAGGAGCGGAACGCCGTACTCGATTGGAGATGTGGAGCCGTGAAGCTTGTAACCAACCCATGCTTCTGCCACGACCGTCAAGATTATTGGACAAGCTGTTGGTGATCTTTTGGGGAAGGTGGAAAGCACGAATGTAACGCCGAGATAGAACAAGGTTTTCGTTTCTGTAAAGAAAGAAGTCAATATGGCTCTGGTAGCTTTGCTGAGAGAATTATCAATTGAACTTCGCCGTTTGGCGGCAGGTTTGCTCTTAGCTCAACTTCTTGCATCACCCCTTACTACGAAGGAGCTTCATCATCCTCCAGACGGAAGCCAGCTTCACCAGCTTGGCGACGGATATGACCTAACCTTCGCACCGATGACGGTGATACAGCCTCCGTTTCATCGGACCCATGATGAAAATACCCAACTTCATCACCCCAATGGTGACGATGGTTGAACTTTCCCGTTCGCGGTCCCTGCTGAACTAACAGTCTCGTATAATCTGTCGCCCGAGCGTCGTCCGGCCAATTTCTCATCCGACCAACGTGCTGTTGTGGCGCTGACATCTTCTCATCATCCCCTCGTGTCAACCCGTCAATCTAATCTTCATCAACGGCGTCTCACGATCAAAGGAGTATGCAGCTGGATGGCTCGTGCGCAGGAAGCGAGATTTTCGTCGAGTTTCGGATCTCGGCAACCCCCCGGCTGAACCAGCGCTAGACCACGGCACTGTACGAGAACTGGTCACTGTGCTGGACATCACGGACCTTCAGGCGCGCGCTTTTCGAATCATCTTTACAAATACTCAAGGCGGCACGCCTTCTCCACATCAAAGCTTAGAGGAAGCCTGAAACGGCCGCGCACGGTTCAGTAAGAGGTCCAGCCTTACAGGAATTTTATGACCACGGACCATGGACTGTCAGGCACTCCTTCTTGGCGCCGATGATGATGGATCCTCCTTTGTAGGGGCTCACATTGTGAATCTGAAGAAGCTTTTCTTTCTACCTTCCTCTTCTGATGATCGTCCCGCCTTGGACGATCCGTTACATTTCCTACTGCATCATCCATCATGGAGGGACCGAGCGTATATAATAGGACGACCTGCCCCTTCTTCGGGAAGGTTGTTGTGTCTCACTCTTTGTATCTCATTCATTCTCAACCCACACTCCTTTGGTGTCGATAGTCATCGACGTTCTTTCTCTTGGTCATTCATTTTGAGACAGACTGTACTTCGAAAAACTACCCAGTGTAGTTCCCTCTGAGCTAGCCTCATCCTGATTGGGACTCCTCTTCCCTTCCCCTACCCCCCCGTAATATACCATCCACCATGCGTTCTATATCCTGGACGCTCGCCACGAGCATCCTAAGCTACACCACCCTCGTCACCGCCCACGGAGCAGCATGGGGCATCAAAGACTGTGACGGCACTTGGTTAGCCCACCTCGTTCTCACTTCCTTTATATCCCACAGTATCCTTACATCCATCCCAGGCACCGCGGAGTATTCTCCGTCGAGAAACCCACCCCAGAGGACGTTGGCTGGCACATGAAGGGCAATCCGAACAGCGTTTTCGTCGACGGGAATGACTACAACAGTCCGGACATCATCTGCCACAAGGGCGCCGTGGCACCCGCTTCGTCTTTGAGCGTCTCACCGGGCTGCAAGATCCAGATCTTGTGGTCCCAGTGGCCCGAGAATCACCGCGGACCGATTCTCGACTATCTCGCCCCCTGTGGCGATCGTCCCTGCAAGGATGTTCCCAAGGAGGAGCTCCGATTCACCAAGATCCGCGAAGCCGGCATCATCGAGGAATCGAAGCGCGGATCGAACGCCCAGGGGAGATGGTATGTCGACGAGCTGCGAGAAAACAATTTCACCTGGCCCGTCACGATCCCCGAGATCAAAGACGGGGAGTATACTTTGAGGACGGAGATCATCGCCCTGCATGACAACGGGAAGGTCAACGGCGCGCAGCACTACCCGATGTGTTTCACGCTTAAGGTTGAGGGTGGTGGAAAAACCCAGGAGTTGACTAACGGAGTCAAGGGAACTGAGCTGTATACTATCCAGCAAAAGGGGATCGCAAAAGAGGCCAACATTTATGTTCCACAGAAGGAGGGCGGGTATCCCATGCCCGGACCGCCGCTGTGGACATCCAATGGGGGCGGTAGCAGCGGCAGCGGAAATAACAGCACCAGCGACAGCAGTGATGGTGACGCTAGTTATTCGTCAAAATCGACTTCGACTTCGACAACCACCAAAGAGACGACGACGAAGAGCGGGACTCCTTCGTCAACGTCTTCATCAGCTAGCTCGTCAGCTAGCTCTGTGGCGGACAGCAGCAAGGAGGAATGTCGTCCGGAGACGGTTACGTCGATTAGGACCGTGACTGTCACAGCCACTCCATCTGCCGTAAGTTACGCTCTTCCCATCCATTGCTCTCCAACAAATTTTCTTCATGTCACGGTTTAGTAATTCGCCATGCTAATTCGTGACATCTAGGCTGCCTATATGCCGACTCCGAGTTCGATGACCACTCGCAGGCGACCGCACGGAGACTATACTTAGGTTACTATGTCTACCACAGGGCAAAAGTACGGCAAATGTAAACCACCTAGCAGGGTGTATATAAGTTTATAGCAACTAGATAATCTACGGTCCAATTCCCTGTTTACAGTGCATACGTTTGAGGTAGTCAGCAGTAACCGCCAATGTCATCACCGCCGTTAGCATGGGGATTAAGCTAACCTTCATCATAAGTGCGATGGAAGTTGAGATATTCATCATCTTCAGTATAATGGAGTTCAAGGCATTCATCGTCAGTGTGACGAAGGTCGAGGGAATCGTCACCGTTAGGATGAGGGTCAAGGCATTCTTCATCATCAGTGCAATGGAGGTCAAGGCATTTTGTTGTAAGGACAGTAAGTAGCAATACATGGTGATAGAAAATCATTCAGAACAGTTCTCCCATTCGCTATCGTCCTTCTTCTCTTCTTCTTCTCCTTCTTTCTCTCCTTTCTCCTCGACCGGCAGCCATTCCCCATCCCAATCCTCATCATCCTCATCAGCGGCCTGCCAGGTCTTCGAGGCCATATTTGCCACATGGCCCTTACGGGTCTTCGTCGTATATGCGACGCTGGTGGCGTGGACCTTCGCCGTATGTGTGACGGTGGTGTTGGCTGATATCGCCGCCGTCACTCCGGTGAATGCGCTGATTGTACTAGGGCCAGCAGCATTGTTGCACGCTTATTTGACCCTAGCACACCAGCTGCAGATAGTCTCGCCATCAACCAGTTTGCAGGTCCGCAAACTGGTAAGTAGAAGTGGCTGGGTAGCTGGGTAGCTGGGTAGCTACATTGAATCTCTCTGCCGCACCTTAAGGCGCTTTGCCTCGGTAAAGCTTGCACATCTGATGCATCTAAGGGTTTGCACCACCCCTTTTGCATCAGCCATCATGATGATGAGGTGATGAGTTCAACTTCAAGACTACATTGACCTCCATTATAATCTCGACGACGGATGGTTGCTAGCCGTTACCGCTGGACTGCTCCATTCATCTCCGTCATCCTCGTGGTAAGATCGAGTAGCGATGGCCTGAAAATAGCATTCGAGACGAACGGAATATCTTATTCATCGTCCAGCTATCAACAAGCCCAAACACCAACTACCCCATCTTTCCTCCCTTCAATCAGATACCCTTCTTTGATCCTTACTTGCTCTACAATCCCCTTTCCACTTCCATTCCCACTTTCAACAATACCGCTGACGCTCCCACTCGCACTTCTTCCTCCACCAACCGACGAGGCTACAAATGGATCATCGCTTCCTGCATGAGGAATGGAAGAATCATCATCACGATTGGCAGAAGCACCAGCACCACAATCCCAATGCCGTCCGTCCACTTTATCATACACCTTGACGACATCCTCACCTGCTGCAGCCACGATGCGGCGGGTGTCGAATTGCATGCTCGTGATTGGGTGGTCATAAGCGTAGGCGTCGTGGATGGAACCTGTTCGGAGATCCCATATCTAGTTATCAATGCATTAGCTTGAATTTCTTGGCATGCGCTTTTATCTCTTTCTCCTTTCATTTTTCTAAGAGTGGACAATCCGGGATAGAAGGAAAGAGAGACAGATAGTTCGGTGGGGAGGTAGGGTAGATTGTGTGCGGGAAGGAGAAAGGAGTGTAGAGTTGAAATGGAAGATCTATAAGTTTGGAAGAGTTGAAATGATATGTGTGCTGCAAGTATCGATAGAGAACCATAATTACTCACCCGAATACTTCTATCCAAACTCCCCGTTACCAAATGCACATCATCAAACTGCAAGCAAGTTACCGGTCCTGTATGACCCACCAAGCTCCGATGAACCTGTCCACTTCTCAGATCCCATAGTCGGACCATCCCATCTGCGGTTCCACACGCCAACGCCGCATCGAAGCATTGCAGCGCACCGACAAAATCCGCAGAAGCATCAGGAAGACGACCTGCCTGTCGCCAGTGACGATCATTGCTAAGTCCCGCCGAGGAAGCAGAAGCAGCGGAAGGAGCCATGGTGGACGAAGCTTGCGCGGCCGCCCAGAGCACGTCCAATGTCTGCACGCATCGTCCTTTAGTCAGATCCCATTGCCGGAGGGTCTTGTCTGCCGATCCAGAGACCAGGACATCGCCGCGGAAATATAAAGCCGTGACTTCGTCGACGTGGGCTTCCAGAGAAAATAACGCGCAGTCTTGCATGGAACTCGTCACGACCGGACGGTCCTCCGAATCATTGCCATCATCTTCATCCGTGTCCGTTGGACGTCCTTGACGAGGCTGATATTCCGCTCGACTCAAATCCCATAATCGAACGGATGCATCAGCCGATCCGGTGGCCACGATGTTGTCTTCCACCTGCAGACATCGCACCGAGGCATGATGCCCCTCGAGCATGCCCATGCATCGTCCCGCGTTCAGATCCCAGACACGCACTGTATCATCGAGTGCGGCCGTGACCATCGTCCCGAACGGGGCGTCGAAGTCAAGCGCGGTGATCATGTCATTATGCGCTTGAAGCTCATTCAACCGCGTCCCTGGTTCGATGTGTTCATGCAGGATAGGCATTGATTTGCGACGGATCGTTTTGTGGCGCCGACTCTTGGGTGAGGGGAGTTTCTCGTACATGGATTGCGACATGAATGTTTCGTTGGTCTCGACTCCCTCTGGCCTTGTGTCGGTAGATGCTCGTCCTTCAAGTTCAGCATTGGGATCGGAAGGTTCATCGCCTTCTCGAGCCAGCGCTTCCTTCTCCTCCATCTCTTCTTGGATCGCTTCGATTCGGTTGTCCAGATCCAGCACTATCACAAAAGTTAGAGATTCGATCTCATAAGCCGTGAAGCCGGTAATATGTATCTTACAATCCCGCTCGATCAAGGCCTCCTCTTGCTCTAGCTCTGCCAGCCGGTCCAGCACCACCCGTCGGCGTTTCTGCAAATTGCTCAGTTTGCCATCAATCTCGCGTATCTCAGAGCTGCTCATGCTCTTTCGAATGCCCAACATCTCTAATCGATGCGACAGCGCATCTTTATCTGTCTTCAGGCTGACCAAAGCTGGTGGTCCACGATGACTACTCGATGATCCACGCTCGGCAAGCAGTTTCCTCCCCCGCGAACCATGCCGTCGATGGCTCTTTCGATGCTCATGGTGATGATGGTTCCGCGGCAATGTCGCTTGAAATCCTTGGAAGAGCGAGTAGGTGTGGTCTTCCGCGGGGATGTTTGCGAGCAGCTCGTTTGGGAGGTAGGTCAGCGCTCGGTATTGAATCTCGGACGTCGACAGCTTCGAGCGGACCACCTCCATCGGCGATGCTCGTGTCATGGAAAACATTCGCCGCTGTAGCGCAGGTTGTCGCATCTCTTTGTGCAGTTCACCTATCGCGGCTGTGTAGTGTCCGCTGGTATTGCTACTGCCTGCTTCGCCGAAGGGGCCGATGAGTTGCCCGGCTGTTGTCGTTACCTTGCGCCCAAAAGCTTCCAAATTGCGCGTCTAGAATTCGTAAGTCACATGAGTGTTTTCTGGAGGGTTATGGCCTTACCGAGAGTCCTGTGCCCAGCACGCCGTCGTCTTCGGTAGGTTGCTGCATGACATGCTCTTTGTTCGGCGATGAATCCCGACTGCCAGAGCTGGCCATAGGATGGCCAATTTTATATGCACGAAATACAAGGCTGGCTCTTGCAAATATGCAAGCTATTCAGTCAAGTGATATGATAAAGAGAAGCTCGAAGACATGTTATTGTTGTTGGCAGGCTATTGTCGGGCGACGCGCTGTCGAACCAGGATGTGACGTTGAAGTGCAGAATGGCAGATTCAGATCCTCGAACTTTAGCGGCAATCGCTGTGCGACTCAAAACTAAAAACCCACAGAACTTCGTTACACACTGTGACACCAGCTCAAGATGAAATACTCTGGTCCGAGCAGCGATGGTAGACTTATAGAATCATCTTGGGCACTTTAGACATTTGAGGAATATCTCAAGCAATTCGCATCATGGACACAGCAGTTGAGCTGGGGGACGCCTCCAAGGCGCTCGATCTTTCGCATATTCGCTACCAACTGATGTAGGTTGCACCAGAAGCTATTCTACTCAATCCCATCCTCAATTCTAGTCTGTAGTCGACTCGAGGACACCATCACGTTCCATCTGATTGAGCGCGTGCAATTTCCACTCAATCAAACGATTTACATCCCTGGAGCCCTTCCCCTGCCTCAAGCCAACCTCAGCTTCCTCGATTGGATGCTCCGAGAGCAAGAACGGCTTCATTCACTGGTCCGGCGCTATCAATCTCCCGACGAACATCCCTTCTTCCCCGATGTTCTCGAGACGCCCATTCTCAAGCCCTTGCGCTATCCGGAGATATTACATCCCAACAGCGTCAACATGAACGCCAAACTCATGACCGCCTATATCCAGCAGATCGTCCCCGCCGCTTGTGCCTCTGGTGGCCGGCACGATCGAGGCGAGGATCGAGCGAATTATGGCTCCACCGGAGTGTGTGACGTCGCTTGCCTACAGGCACTCTCCCGACGGGTCCACTTCGGCAAGTTCGTCGCCGAGGCTAAGTTCCGACAGGACCGGCCACGATTCGAGCAGATGATTCGAGCCAACGATCGTAACGGCATCGCGGTTGCCATCACGGATGAGAAGGTCGAAAAGAAGGTGCTCGAGCGGTTGCGACTCAAAGCGAAGACATATGGGACGGACCCCTCCAATGGAACGGAAGGCCCGGTCAAGATCAATGTCGATGCGGTGGCCGCCATGTACCGAGTGCGTGATCCTAATGTGATCGTCTCAACCCAAAAGACGTCTTCTGCTAACGGGGGCCTAGGATTTCGTGATACCATTGACGAAAGAGGTAGAGGTCGAGTACTTGATGCAAAGACTAGATTGATGCTTTGACCCGGGAGCAGGCGACTCCTCATTTCCTCTAGTTAGGGTTGCGGTAGGAACCGTGTGATAGCCTGGACGGCTCCCTCGAATTTGGAAGCGGTGATCAACATGAGATGACCCTGAGGGCGGATCCCAAGCTCCTGGAAAGCCCTTCGGCTGTCTGGCGTGCTCTCGGCATCTTTCCTCGAGTAGGCATAGGATCCAGATTCGTCAGCGTGCTGCTGCAACACTTCATCTTCGACGTGGAAATAGAACGTCTCAGCGTTGGTATTGGCCTTCTTTTCACTTTTTGACTTTTTTTTTGGTCGCTCATTTCCTTGGTCCGCAGAGGACTCGACCTCCTTGTATGTCTTGGAAAGTATGATATAGTCGGTCAATTCGTAGGGCTCTTTCTCCTCCAGCGCCCAGTTGATCTCCTCCAGCAGCATCCCATACATGGGAGGCACCAGCTCGGCGGGAATGTTGATGAGACGTTCGGTCAGGATCAGTCCCACCTGAGCGGATGACTCGGGAGACAGCAACTGGCGCAGTCGAGCCAGAGACGATGTTCCTAACGCCTTCTCGTGCAAATATTTTCTTATATCTTGTATGACAGGTACATCCTAAGCCAAATCAGCAATGTAAAATCATACAATTCTGGGCAGTATTTTGCATGCATACTCGATGCGTTTGTAAATTCAGAACACTGAGAAAAGCATATGGATCCGATTCATTGCCTTCCACCTTGACCGTCGAGCCGAGCAGCGGTTGCGCAAGAATGAGATCCGTAAGAGCCGAGAGATCGAATAGATCACCATCGACATCAAACAGTTGCCGTAATAACGTCTTCAGACCATGAAAGTCGTGCGCAGGCTGAGGATCAAACATTTCAAATTCCACATCGACATTGCTCAGCTGTTATGCCGAGCAGTCAGCGCGTCGTCACGGTGGGTAGTTTGTGGGAAAAAAGAATGTACATACTTCTTCATCACTGCTACTATCACCATTCTCGGAGGCTCTTCGGCGGCCCTCGATAGGTGGACTGGTGCCATTGGCACTGGATTCCTTTCTCTTCGCCATCACCGTTGTCCGCCGTTGGTTAGTGAAAAGCGTATCGATTGCAGCGAGAACACCAATCCACGTGATCACGTGAACAGGTCTCAGCCGTTTTACCAGCACTGGCTGACTAATAGATCTTGCGCCTCCAAATCGAGAAACGGTCAATCAAGGGCGATGAAAGCTGGGTACATTTCACCATCAGTCCGACGAAAGGCAGGCTACATAATCATCATCATCATAAGCCTGACGAAGATTCCTTCGCCGCAAGGATGACGATAATGCCTCCATCGTAAGGATGATGAAGCGGTTACTGCTGAGCTGTTCCGCCCTTTTTTTCCCCGTCACGTGCCTCTTCCTACCAGAACATCACGTGATTGGAGTAAAGTTCGGTCGGGATTCGGCCTAGCTAATATTTTGAACCCCACCAAACAACGCCGGCGCGTTTTCCAGTGGGACCAGTGTGAGGTGGGATATAAAACGCTCCATATCCCGCCCACGAGAACTATTCACCTCCACCCGCATCCTCATCTCACCATGGCGACAAACCACTTGGAGCCCGAAGCGCCGTCAAGTTCCTTCGATACCATACTGGTGCTAGACTTTGGGTAAGCAATTACGTGTTATACCACGCGGGTGACAGAATAAATAGCGCAGCCCAGCAGTAACCGCCAATACAGCAACCGTCATCATCGAGGAGATGAATACCCAACCTTCACCATACTGATGAAGATGATACAGCTTTCTTACCATTCTTACGACGAAGATCGCCTTGACCATCTTCACAATGATGATGGTGGTTGCTGTATTGACCATTACTGCTGGGCTGCGCCATTTGTTCTGTCCTCCGCGTGCATACCAATGGGAGGTCAACTCTAAACCGGCATAATATAGTTCCCAGTATTCTCACCTCATCACACGGCGCTTGCGCGAGCTCCATATCTACTCGGAACTGCTCCCATGCACGCAAAAGCTGGCAGACCTTCACTTCCAACCCAAAGGCATCATCCTTTCCGGCGGACCCTACTCGGTATATGAAGAGGGCGCCCCGCATGCCGATCCTGCAGTCTTTGAAGCCGGTGTACCCCTTCTAGGCATCTGCTATGGTCTGCAAGAGATTGCATGGCATCACGGGAAGAATGTACTAGCGGGTGAGAAACGAGAATATGGGCATGCCAAAGTGAATGTCCTCAAAGGCTCGGGGAAAGGCATTCATGTCGACAAGCTCTTCGATTCTCTGACGGACGACCTCGACGTGTGGATGTCGCATGGTGACAAGCTATCATATCTTCCCCCCTCATTTCATACCATCGCGTCGACCGCCAATGCCCCATTCGCGGGTATTGCTCATGATACACGGCCACTCTACGGGATCCAATTCCATCCGGAGGTGACACACACGCCGAAAGGAGCCAAGATTGTGGAAAACTTTGCTGTCCACATTTGCGGAGCGAAGCAGAACTGGTCCATGGAGGCGTTTGTGGATAAAGAGATCGTCCGGATCAGGAAGACGGTGGGCGAAAAGGGCCAGGTGATCGGAGCGGTCAGCGGTGGGGTGGACTCCACCGTGGCCGCCCGGCTGATGAAGGAAGCCATCGGTGACCGATTCCACGCGGTGTTGGTCGACAATGGTCTCATGCGTCTCAACGAGTGTGAAACAGTTCAGCAGACGCTTGAAAAGCATCTAGGCATCAACCTGACGGTCGTTGACGCTAGCCAGCGTTTTCTTGGCCAATTGAAAGGTATCTCTGATCCGGAAACGAAACGGAAGATCATCGGCAATACTTTCATCGAAGTATTTCAAGAGACGGCGAAGGACATCGCGGCTGCTGCTGCAGGCTCACCTAAGGAAGGTGATATCGAATGGTTGCTACAGGGCACGCTATACCCCGACGTCATTGAGAGTATATCTTTCAAGGGACCCAGCGCGACGATCAAGACCCACCACAACGTCGGAGGGCTACTGAAAGGCATGCACCTCAAGTTGATTGAGCCTCTGCGGGAGCTCTTCAAGGACGAGGTGCGGGTGTTGGGTACGCAATTGGGCATCCCGGAGGATCTTGTATGGCGACATCCCTTCCCCGGACCTGGTCTGGCTGTTCGCATCTTGGGTGAGATCACACCCGAACAGCTCCGGATCGCCCGAGAGGCCGACCACATCTTCATCGAAGAAATCAAAGCAGCAAGGCTCTATCGTCAGATCAGCCAAGCCTTCGCCGGACTCACTGGTGCGCGAGCGGTGGGCGTCATGGGCGACAAGCGGGTGTATGGGCAGATCGTCATGTTGCGAGCGGTCGAGACGACGGATTTCATGACGGCCGAGTGGTTTCCGTTTGAAAATTGCTTCATGAAGCGGGTTACTAGGCGGATTGCTAACGAGGTGACTGGCGTCACTCGAGTATCCTACGATAGTGAGATCTGCGGAGATTAATTGGGGTACTGGGTTTGCTGACTCAGATCTAGTGACGGACAAGCCACCCGGAACCATCGAGATGGAGTGACTTTCGAGTTCTTTCCTTTGCTTTGAGGACCAGTGTGAGCCTGGTGGAATGGAAGGTGTTGCAAGATCGCTCCAGGCCCTCGAACTGTTGTTTTACACATGGCCTAATCACCCGTTACTGTCTCATTAAGGTCAGCCCTTTCTGCTCCTGTACTCGTGCTCAGGTTTTAATGTGATAGAGCCACAGTATCACCCTTACGACGAAGGTATCATCGTCGTCCTTACGACAAAAGGGAGCTCCATCGTTCTTATGACGAAGGAACCTTCGTCACCCTTACCACGACTGACCTGACCTTCATCACATTCATGATGATGATACGGCCTGCCTTCATCAGACTCATGGAGACGACCCAACCTTCGTCACACTGATGATATAGCTCCTTTCCGTCACACTCGCGACGGAGGCCAACGTAATCACCATCATCCCTACGATGGAGGTTGAGGCAATCTTCGTCGTAAGAGCGATGATGAATATTGCTAAGCACTGGCGATTACTGTTGAGCTGTTCTGCTTATTTGTTACTCGCGTGCCATTCGACAGGGTGCAAGTAGCATGTCGGGGGCTATGCGGTGATGAGTTTCCTCAAGTGAGCAGACACTCTGTCGAACATCGCAAGTTAGAGGGAGTCCCACAACTTGCGACGACTCCCGCTCATTCTCACCTAGCGGCTGGTTCGGAGCGGCAGCAACGTGGGCCTCGAGTGCCCTCAAAGACCGAGCAAGCTTGCAAAAGTGGTTATATCGATTGAGACTCTCCCGCCACTACTGAAATCTCGAAACTTCTGACTGGAAGTTAAGCGCCCTCGCCGTTGCAGGACGTTCGACGAAATTGTGGCCAGACCTGGTAGCGTAGAGAAGCACGTGATGATACTATTCACCATATGATGTCATCCTCTGCCCCGCTACTCGTGCCCCTCGTTGCGTCTCGAAAGACTCGATATCAGCAGCTCTCATTCGAGTATACCATTGACTCTGCAACAACGACCATAGGATAGATCATCGAGTAGTCATTAATATTTATCATTCGTGCAACATTTCCAAGATGAGCGGCAACTCGAATGTCGGGAACCGGCAGCTCTATGAGGCAGGAGACCAACGCAACGAGAAGAACTCCGCGATCAACGAGCGGGAGCGATACAAGGAAGGAAAACCCAACAGCCACCAGGCCAATGACTCGAGTATGTCCTTTGACAGAAACATCATATCTTCTCATCAGTATCGTAACTAAGCACTGTTATATCAGAGGACAACCAGACGATCAAGAACAAGTTGGCAGCGCAAGAGAAGGTCAGTCACATATACCTTGAGCGTTGGTAATGCAGGTATGGTAGCTGACCAACATTAGCGAGACAAAGAGCCCGACCCCAAAGATGAATTAGCAGAGATGTCTAAGAAGGATCCGACTCTTCCCGTAAGTAGTCTTGCTCAGTACCTCGCTGAGGGGTGATTGTCGGGCACGCATTGACAATGTTGTCATTACAGGCAAAAAGCCATGGAAATGAACCGAGTAAGGGTGCAAAGATCGATGCCGAGTTGCAGGCGGAGGAAGAGGAGGAGCTTCGAAGGAAGGGGAAGATCTGAGAGCAGATCCATTTGAGGGCCGTGGCAGGCCAGACGACGTTGTTGATAGAAAAAAGTGTTTCGTGAATGGCTTATGGTAATGAAGGACCCAAAAATCGACAATAAGTTGCTTGAAAAAATCGCAAGCTTCGTTGCACGGCAAAGGGACTTAATCTGACTTGGCTCATACAATGAAGGGGAAGAGCATGTATTTGAACTGCTGAAGGCTCCCTAGTAGTTGATTGGCGGTAATCCTGATAGATGGATCCTGATGTACCAGCTCCTTACCCTCTCGGTAGCTAAATCAAGACGATGATGAGCATTGAATTTAGTCGTCAATGAGCCTAGCAGCCGAGGTCTAGGCGTCCGTATATACGCTGCTATATAGCCGTACGAGCGAGCAATTACCCGCACCGGATCGAAGCGGCTAGGTGAGCTCTCCGAACTCGACTCAAGACCTCGAGTCAACGCCTATAAGAGCTTTCAATTCGTCAGTAGAATAGCTAGAATTCAATACAGCGAATTCTACCCTCCTCCTTGCCCTCTGAGTAACTCCAAGCTAGTCACGTGCCCAATAGACGTCTAGTTGGTATTGTGAGGACAATAACAAACCATAGAACAGGTTTTCAGAAAGAGCCAAGAAAATCTAAATACTCACCCTTTATTTTAAGGTTGAGTAGCTAGTTTCCAAGCCTTCGTGAGGTTCCCTAAAGGATCACTCACGGACTTGATTTACAAAGTCCACAGAATTCAAACCCGCGTCAATTTCCGGTGTTATTTTTTATGATCTTGCAGTCCCATTAGACTAATGACCCAGAGTCCAAAGTGATGTGCAATCACGACAAGTTATATAGGAATCGAAGCGTGTTGGAATGTTGCCGCTTGGAGCTTGGAGCTCTAGCTCAACGGTGCATTTTGTGGCTTACATAATCGCAAGCTCAAGCTCCGGGTAGCAACTACACACATGGTCCGAGTCGCGTTCCGAAATCGTCGCCATTAACTATGGGAGCACGTGAGGAAGACGTTCAGATGTTCGATAAACAAACCAACCAGCATGGCTTCGAGCTTTAGCCGCCCAAGCTTGTCATTGCAGCTTCGGAGATGGCCGGAGCAGCTCACAGGCTTCCTGGTACCCTGAAGTACCTCAGAAGAGCTCCCGTGAGCTTGACCTCCTTGTCACCAACGTGACAACGCGATCATCATGGGCCAGGGCTACTCACTCACCACCCTGTCGGCCGGCTCGGCGGGCATCGACGTCCCCGAGCTGGCCGATCTAACATATGAAAGGTCTCTGGGCATGGCTCGTTTCATGAAATCCATCCGAGCGAGGCACCCGGATGGGCTGGTAGTCGTGAAAGTGGCCATGAAGCCATACGCCAATATGAAACTGGACCCGTACATCCGCGCTTTATTACGTATGTTGCCAGTAATGAGTGCATATCATGATGCGGCATAGCCACTAAAAGATCATACAGGGGAACGCAAAGCTCTGGCGGAGGTGCCGAATGCGCTTGCCTACGACCGGATTATTGAGACTGGAGCCAACGGCTATCTCGTTCGCCAGTACCTCTATAGCTCGTTGTATGATCGGTTGAGGTGTGTGATCTCCCATGTGGTCGACTATAAAGCCCGACTGATGAAATGCCAGTACACGGCCGTTCCTGGAGGACATTGAGAAGAAATGGCTAGCCTTCCAACTGCTATGTGGTCTGCGCGACTGCCACGCTCGTAACGTATTCCACGGAGATATCAAGTCCGAGAACGTCTTGGTGACCTCCTGGAACTGGCTGTATATTGCCGACTTTTCGGCCTCCTTCAAACCTGCATTTCTGCCCGAGGATAATCCGGCCGATTTCTCATACTATTTCGACACCTCGGGGCGCCGAACATGCTACCTGGCACCGGAACGGTTCATTGCTGCGGGAGAAGAGGCCAATGCGCAGGGATCCGTCAACTGGGCCATGGACATCTTCAGCGCGGGATGCGTCATTGCCGAACTCTTCCTCGAGACGCCGGCGTTCTCGTTGAGTCAGCTGTACAAGTATCGCAAAGGCGAGTACGATCCAGGCCGTGCGCAGTTGAGCAAGATCGAGGACGCCGACATCAGAGAGTTGGTATCGCACATGATTCAAAGAGAGCCTGAATTCCGCTATTCGGCCGACGAATACTTGAACTTCTGGCGACGCAAGGCGTTTCCAGAGTACTTTTACAACTTCCTGCACCAATATATGGCGCTCATCACGGATCCTTCGTCGGGCCGAAAGCCCATCACGACGGAACGAAACAATCTCGGTGAGGCCGACGAAAGAATAGAACGAGTGTACCACGATTTTGATAAGGTGGCGTACTTCCTTGGCTATGAAAACGAAACGAGCAACGAACAGAAAGACTCTCCGGACCGTCTGTATGGCAATGATGTAATACCAGTACATATTGATGTTCCCAACAACCAACATTGGGCGGCCATGGATCGACCTCGACCAGCGGATGACGGTACGCTCATCTTTCTGGCGTTGATCGTGGCATCCGTTCGTCACACCGCCCGGACCATCTCCAGGATCCATGCGTGTGATCTGCTACTGGCCTTTGCGGAGAGGGTTACGGACGATGCAAAGCTGGATCGCATCTTGCCCTATGTGATGACCTTGGCCAACGATCGTGCGGACATTGTCAAGGCAGCAGCGGTCCGCACCATCACACAACTGGTAAGTTTCGATGTTCGAAAGGTGATCAAAGATGCTCAATAGGTCAGATGGCCCTCGTCAAGGTCGTCTCCCCCGCAAACGCATACGTTTTCCCGGAATATGTACTCCCTCGACTGCAACCCGTGGTCTCAGGGGTATCTTCGAACGTCAGACCGGTCGTGCGAACGGCCTATGCGTCCTGCATAGCGACGCTAGCAAACACGTCGTCTCGCTTCCTC
>QQTW01001161.1_pt1 | contig 18035 bp, 18 predicted proteins | sample 1904831 | NCBI WGS metagenome assembly QQTW01 (sample SAMN09435610, study PRJNA476489) | Subsurface metagenome, whole genome shotgun sequencing project. | reverse complement strand
GAGCTTGCTGGCGAGGCGACTACGTGGTCTCGACGTTCAGCACCCGGAAGACGGTCGAAGTCCTTTCGACTGAATCTTCATTCATTACGCGTCATGTCTTTTTTGCAGTTCTGTATTTTCATCTCCACTCCCGCGTCTATGAGCGTTTCCATCTTTAGCTCTTGAGCGTCACATTTGCAAGCCAGTCAGCCAAGCATTCATCAGACGGAGTCTATTCAAATTGTGTGCATCTGTTGCTCCAAACAATGTGTTCCGTCTTTGTCTGTGGATGTTATCTGGAGGCGAACAGAATGAGCATGCTCATAGCTCCTATCTATAGGACAACAGGACCTTTAAGACCGGGTATCTTCGGCGCCTTCACCCCATTCTGTCCCGATCCCATCACGGCGCCTGCACCGGATTTTGCCAGATGATCGGCTCCGTCTTTGATCGCATTGCCCGTGTTTTCGGTCCACTGTTTTATCTGGCCTGCGAATTGGTTCGCTTTCCCGGCTACGTCAACGTTCAGAGCGTACTGGGCGACCTGATTCGGTATGCTGTTAGCCTGGACGTCCCTAATAGACCTGATGATTGATTGAAACAGGAGCGTACCTCTCGAGCCAGCTCGCCGGCAGGCTTGTCTGGATCCCAGTTGCTGTTTCGGCGTGACCCGGACCATTGTCGGCGCGCAGCTCCCCATCGCTCGGCCGGCACATTGACGACCGTCTTGGTGGTGCGATCTCCACCACCGCACATCCAGCCATGGGCCTCGTTGACCACGTCTCGGACGAGATCAATCAGAGTGGTGCGTAATTTTTTTGGCGCGCGCGGGTGATCCCGAGGAATGTTATCCACTTTTGGGCTCATGTGCTTGAACACCACTGGGCCGACTTTACCGGAGCAGTACCCGCTGCATTGCTCGATGGATTGTTTTCCCAGCTATAAAAGTGAGTTCGAGTGAACTGCAAGGGGACTTCATCTGCGCTGCAAGCAGATCGAGTGTGACATACAGCATGCAGATCGTCCACAAGTAACCATTGCAGATCGCCCTCGAGCTGGTTGGGAGGGACCCTATCGACGCAGAAGTCCATACAAGCTGTGCACCAGACCTGTTTGCGACTACCAGCCATCGCTTTATACTCGGCCAGTTTCTCCAATACCCAGGGATTGTTGGGGTCGGCGGATGCCACCGCAAGGAGCATCCATGAGGACAGCCATAGCCGGGCGGAGTTGAGTCGCATGGTGGTTGGGTTAAGCAAGACACAGACCGACGGGCCAGTCAAGAGAGTGTCACACAGATAGAAGAAGTCTCGAGCGATTGATAGCAGGAAAGAGGTGAAGAACAGAAAATTTTAGGCCAACGGAGATCATCCTGCTCTATATGTCAGGTCATCACACCCCCAAAGAGCGTCTCGACCACGGCATAAACAGCTCAAAGATTGGAATTTGGGCTTCCCGTTCATCCCTTCGAAACCGTATCTGAGAAATCGTCACGGACACCTTCTTATCTGGTGGTTCTGGGTCAGGTTTCGTGACGCGTCAATCGAAGACTTAGCCCACCATGATGATGATGGTGCTATAGGGTGGGCAAGTGAGTGGTGATACCTTCATTAGACCGACACCCCCACAGCAATAAACGGCTATCACATCTATACTATAACCCCACGCTATATGTGGAACCATATCTTAAGGTACGAGAAACGCTAGAGCTCATCTTTCGAGACGGACAAGTTTGCTGTACGAGTATAGTAGACTAAAGTAGAGACACAGAGTCACGGCGCTCGTACCACCAGCTCGTAAGCGGCCAGTGTAGGATTCCAAGTTACCGGCACTACACCACCAAGAGTCGTGTTTGCAAAATGGGCAAATGACGGACGCTGTATGGGTGTTGGGACGAAGATGATAAGGCCACCACAACCTCGTGATGGGAAAAGGACCCTGCATCAGTTCAGCTTGCCGTACGAATACAGCACTCAGTAAGTCCTCGGCAATCAAAGACGGGGATCGTCACTACCCGTTGTTGCAGCAACTTTGATACGAACGAGAGTGGGATGGTGACACCTCCCACGAGGTCTCGCAACTCCCCCACGTACTCTATAGCTTACTCTGTCGATTGACACTATTGGAGCTTTCGGTGAGTGCTCGTACGCTTGGTACGAGAGGAGTGTAACTTAACCTGAATAGCCCCCCACACGAGCACGAGACTAATCAAGAAACTAGATCGCAATCATGGTACTTCACCAGGCCGGGGCACCACCTTTTGGGATCCTTCCTCAGAGGCGACACTCATCTAAACGGCATTGACGATGCTGTGGAGGAGCCTTGTAGAGTGAATTATCCTCGCTTGATCAATCGTTTCCAGTCCAGTGGGACTTTATCTGGGCGAAATACGAAGAGCTGAGCGACACCGTGGTTCGAGATCTGTGATGAGAGGTCGAGACAAGACACAAGAAAGATGCAGAGACCGAAGTCCGGGCTTGGTACATATTACGTCCTGAAGAGTCTGGAAGGGGTCAAGAATGAAAACTGGTAACTCGTCTTGAAAGAGCGGAAATATTCTGAAAGGGACGAGATGGATCGTTTATCAAACGGCGGATCGACCTTGAACCCATCGATTCTCGATCTCGTGGGGAAGCCATGTCAGCACATCGTCATGACTGCTGGTGCCTCAATCCATCTGCAAAACACAAGGGGGCATTTCTCAGTTTACCACAAACCCTCAGCTCAGAGTCGCAATCAGAAAGGCCACAGCAACGAGCATATCGCGATCCAACTCTCGAAGCATCGGAACACCACAATACACTTTGACGTTGTACGTCATTGGACTGCTTTAAATATTGCGAAAGGAGGCAACGATGCTAAACGTTGGTTTCGTCTACCGATTTTATTTTGGTTTGGCGGGGGACCAAAGCAGATCATGGTCCCCAGAAATACAAAAGCAGCAATATTGTACAAGAAAGGAGCGACAGACAACCAGTGGGCTCTACAAAGCAGCAGCCACGCAAGCAACGCATCTACGTTCCACTGCTCACACCAAGCACGAGCACCACCTATTCTTTTGAAAGCATCGTCACGGGCCCTCGCGAGAGACCGGTCGAGGACATCCTATTTCGAAGTTCTCCATCGCCGTGGCCTCATCTATGCCAGCCGCGCGACCCGGGGACGCTGAATGCCTCGCGGGTTGGTCCGGGTGCCAGCGACGGGCCAGTTGTTGATCGAAGAAGCTCCGGTTGGCTGAGCACTTCCCAGTGGCTGAGCACCTCCCAGTGGCTGAGCACTTCCCAGTCGCCACGGGTCCCGGCTCTTGTCGCAACCGCAGGTGTTGGAGCAGAAGGGATCACACTGGCCCTCGGGCTATCATCGCATGGACGTCAGTTACTGGTCATCTCGCACCATCAATGTTCGAACTCACCGCCAAAGGCTGGCCGTTGCCCTGCTTGGCAACCGTCTGCGAGGTCAGGCAGGTCTGGTAGCAGTTGCTATAGTGCTGGAAGGCGTTGCATTTGGCGTCACGGTTCGTGCACGAAGCCTCGCCGGTCTGAGCGGTCGAGCCAAACGAGGAGCTGCCCAGCTCGGACGGACCACCGATCCCACCGATCCCACCAGCGCTCGCCAAGTCTTCTTCGGTGTCAACGACGACGGTCCGAGCATTGGGATCCGGCGGGCTCGGAATCTGGCCGTTGCTGCTCGTGACCGGCTCCGTGTCGACGGCGAGCGAGGGAACATCACCGCTGGAACTGCCCAGCGAGGATTCGAGGTCGAGGTACGCCTTGTGCATGGAACGATGGGCCTTCTGGAGCGCATTCCACTTCTCTTCATCGACCTGGATCGTCCGGGCCGAGACAAGAGGCGAGGCCAGCAGAGCGGCAGCGATGATGGCAATGGAACGCATCTTGATATTGGTATTGATGGCTGGAAAGAGAAGTTGATGGAGGTATGTTTTCAAACGAGTGTGCGAGTGCTAATGCTTTGGTCCAAAGAGCGTCAGGAAAGATATCGATAGAAGTCTTCCTAAGAATGACCGGTTGCCTTGTTTGATGCAGACGTGTTGCTGTTCTGGTGTGCAGAAAGACAAGATCAATGTCCAGTAGACGGCAAGCTCATCTTATATATCCCTCCCCTTGGTCTTCATCGTTGCTTGCTTGTCCGGCTACACTACGACACTCGCGATGGATGGCGCATCGCTTACGCTCCCCGGCCGGGTATGTTGCGCGATGAAGGCCGAGAGACTCCTTACCGGATTGAGACTGGCGAGATGAAAGGTCCCGGCCCCTTCGCTCGGCTGGGCGCAACGAGGATGAAGTGTGTTCGGATGGAACGCGCAAGCGAAGTCTATGGTGTATGAGGGATTACCAAATGCATCTCGGATGTTACTACCGCATGAACCAAAGTCTCAGCCCAGGGCTTTTCGGCTGGCGCGTTAAATTGCCCAGGTCTGAATCCCCGGTCCTTGAAGAACCCTAGCTCGACAACATATTGTTCGTATTCATCCTGGCCAGAAATGCGGTCCGAAACCTCATCGAGGCGAAGGCTTAATGACAGCTAATGGTGTCGTTGGCACCGCCAATCACAAGATGACCCGAGACTTGGATGGAAGGATTCCAGAACGATGGGACGTCGTCAGCTCGTATTCCTATCCGCTCCAATCGAGCTGATGCCATCGTGTGCACCCAACCTCGGCGGCGGAAGAGGAGCTGGGAGCTGGAGATGGCGATGGCGATGCGATGCGATGGAGGGTGTTGCGCTCGTATTTGCTCGGAGGAATTCACGATTTCATGCGTCTCAGCGGCGGGACAATGAAACATCGGAATATTTGTATTCCCGCATCGCCGCTGCAGGAACCCGGATCGGGCGTTATTAGTGTCTGAGCTTCGGAGCTTGGGAATTTCCGAACCGTTGGCCGAGACCAGAGCGGAACTGCCTCAACGTACAACCGTCTGAATTTCGAAGTTGTCTGGGCCTGAGACTGCGGATATATCCCCAGCATTGATGGAGGGTGCTTTCAACGTTCCATTGCATGATTTGACTGTGAACCTTGAACGTGGCTACGTAAGATCGGAGGATATTGCATAACGACAGCTCATACATATCATCCCTTGATTGATCACTGGCTACACACCTTTTCTCGTACCTTGTAACATCCGGCCATGATGTGGAAGGATCGATTATCCGGATACTCGACTCCCGCAACGCATAGTCAGCCACCGTCGCGTCCACGGTCACAGTCCCCTTCTCCCGCTACTGCGCGTAAAGCGTCTCATCTGGCTCCATTGGCGGGGATCACTCAGAGACCTGGGTTCAGTCCGCGATCGTCGTCCTTATCGCTCATTTCCAACGTTTCGGCTTCTTCTCGCGCCGGACGTGATGTTGTTCCGGGAAATAATCATCTGGAAGGTGGTGGGGATGCGTCGAGTGCAGAGCAAGTTGATGTCACGAGGATATTGGAGACGCTTGAATCGATTTTGAGTTCGATTCCGCGAAGGAGTACTCAAAGGACAAGCCATGATCGTGGGGTGTTGGATGGCGGAGATACGCAGCCCAAGCGCTCTTCATTGGTATTGAATCAGGCAGCCGGTATTGGCTTTGAGAGAAAGAGTCTGCAAGAGTTCGTGCAGGTGGATGAAAAGGACCGAAGGAAGCAGGACGATGATGGTCGCTCATCTCATGATTGTATGTAGTTGATAATCACCGTTTATAACGGTTCAAATTCATGTTAACATGCCCCATGTAGACGACGCCGAGCGAGACAAATATGAAGACCTACACAATTCCATCGTCGTGCGTGTTTCTTGTAATCACTTAGCGATTTATCATATCACTGATGTTTGTAAGCCATATAGGGCTGCGACGATGTCCTCGGCTCCGTCGAGCAATATCTGTCCAACTTCCAGACCGACTTGGGAGCGGTCTCGGCTGAGATCGAGAAGTTACAAGCTCGCTCGACGACGCTCAATCTACGGTTGAAGAATCGGCAAGAGGTGGAACGATTGCTGGGACCGGCTGTTGAGGAGTTTAGTATCTCCCCCTTTACAATCCAAAAGATCTGCGAAGGTGCCGTGGACGAGCAATGGGTTGCCGAGCTCATGGAAGTCGAGCGTCGATTCGAGGCGGTGCAAAAGGTCAGCAGCAATGACGGGAGTCCCCTCATCAAGGCAGTGGAAGATCTCCGGCCGCTTTTTAGGGATCTTATCAACAAGGTATTGTATTTTGTTCTTTCACACTAATTATTGACGATATAAACAATGACGACTTACCCCGTGCTAACAATGCATATGTCAGGCCCTTGAGCGAATCCGAGACTATCTCGTTGCGCAAATCAAAGCACTACGATCACCCAACGTCAATGCGCAGATCGTGCAGCAGAAGAACTTTCTCCCATTCAAAGACCTGTATCGATTCCTGGCGCGTCATCATCAGAAGCTTGCCGAGGAGATCGGACAAGCATATATCTATACTATGAGATGGTACTACCTGAACCACTTCACGAGGTATTCCCAGTCCTTAGAAAAACTTAAAGTACATGTCATGGACAAGACGGATCTACTCGGTCACAGCGGGGATGTCTCTCGCAAAGGTATGGCCCGACTACCAATACCTCCCAATCAACCCCACTAATTATCTTTTACAGCATCACCTAACCAAGGCCCGTCATCGTCCCGGGATGCACTTAACATCGGTACACGACATCAGCTCCTCCAACCCACCAGTACCACCACCCAATCCGCCATCTCCAGCCACCTAGCCGAAGAGAGTCCCTCCACGCACTACTTAGAAACAGTATTCTACAACTTCAACCTCGCCCTTCTCGACAACTGCACCTCCGAGTATTTGTTTCTCATGGACTTCTTCTCCTCAGCGACATCCTACCACACCATCTCGCGGCACTTCTCCACGATCTTCGAGTCGACCTTCTCCCTCGGCCAACGACTCACAAAACAACTCATCGACACCAACCTCGACTGTTTAGGCATTCTTTTGTGCGTACGACTAAACCAACTCTTCGCCTTTGAACTCCAACGGAGAAAAATCCCTGTTCTAGAATCCTACATCAACGCCACCAACATGCTCCTCTGGCCGAGATTTCAGATCATCATCGATGCCCATTGCGAGTCTTTGAGGCGATTAACGGGGGGATTACCAGCAGCAGCAGGACGAGCGACGACCGCATTATCCTTGATAGGGGGTGATTCGTCAAAGAATCAATCGAGTGCTCCGCATCCAATGACGCAACGGTTCGCGCAGTTGTTGCATGGAGTGTTGATGTTAAGTAAAGAGGCCGGAGACGATGAACCGCTTCAGAATAGTCTAGGGAGATTGAGAAGTGATTATGAAGCGTTTGTGGCGAGGTTTGGGAAGAGTATTGCGGATGCGCGAAAGAGGCAGAGGTGGTTGGGGAATAATTATGCGTTGGTTTTGACTATTATTAGTGTGAGTTTTCCTTTCTGTGGTTTGAGAGTTCTCAGTCTCCTCATATCTAGAGGAGCTTTAGTATGGGTGTAGACGATGTGGGTGGAGATTCTAAAGCTGATGATGATGGTGTAGGATACGACTGGTAAATTGACGGATGAACAAAAAGCGGTATGTTCTGTTTCAATTGAGAGCGACCGACTTGATAGATCTACAGTACACGAAGCTAACGTGAGGAAACTAACTAGCATTTCGAAAAGCTCAAACTCGACCTTGAGCAGAGCAGCTGATACTTAATATTAATGTTGTTACTCCTCTGTGCATATATCTTCATGATACTCAAACTACCCCCAAATGACTGAACATTCACATGATATTATTTTCTGAGTTCAGTAGACGAATAACTCATGGTGAGTCGTCTCTATCAAACAGTACAATCTAGTCGAAACGCATATCTTGACTCTACCAAGCTAGCTATTTAGCTAATAAATCCGCAGAAACCCCTCAATTCATTCGTATATTTCGCCCCAGTTACGAACCGGAGCGCTCCGTGAACCGATTGTTCCATTCCGCAAGCATTATCTCTCCATCCGAGTCGGACGAGATAATCCAGTCCCTTTGTCCACCTACTGGGGCGTGAACAGCTGTGTAATCCACCAGGCGAATCATCATCTACTGGACCACAGGTGTCGTCTTGTCAGAGTTATGGTTGAGAGTGCTGTGGCAATGGACCGATCATACAACTTTGAACTTTGATACAACTATCCTCCATCTACCCGGTCCCTCTCCCCTACTGGAACAGTCGTTAACCGAAGTCGTCCATTTTCCCCTCTCTGGATGCGAAAAATATATCCCCAAGGTTCTATACATATCACACCGAGGTTTTATATGTGCTGTCGACTGGCGAAGATCCCCACTTCAAGAATCGGTCGATCCAGTGCAGAACTGCACAGCTTTTCGAAAGACTCGTTCCATTCTTCAAGCAGCTGTTCTAGTCACCCTAAGGACGACCCCCGCACTTGTTGACGCCAGGCTACTGTGTTGTTTAATATGAACAGCCAAGTTAGACGTCAAGGGATCGTAGTTTTCCTGCCCAGGGTTGAGGAGTAGAAGTAACGATGACCGTCTCACCGCTGTTCTATTCCTCAATTGCTTGGCCACTGAGCGAATGGATACATCCCTTGCGAAGTGTAGATCTTTGCCAGTCGACAGCACATATATACAACCAAGGTTCTATACATCCCCAAGGTTCCATCTATCACACCAAGGAGGTATATATATGACCAACGTAGAGTCTTCTCAGTTAGCACCACAGCACAGCGCACGTCTTATCGAAAACCCCATCGAACCTCTCCTACTCCAACTGACTAAAAGTAAGTAGTCATTTCCGGAATTCGTTTATTTCAACGCAATCCTCTATAGGAGATAGGTGATCACATGCCAGCTTTAGGGAATCTCCAAGTGAATATATAGCTAGACCTGAGTGTCACACACACGACACGACTCACTCAATATACAACACATCGCTCTCAACCTTTGATTCCTTCCCTAGTTGCTACATCCTCAACCCTTATTTATTTCAGCACAGTCCTCGAACCCTAACATCTCAATCATTCATACAACAACCCCTCCACCATCTCTCCAATCGCCAAACAGCTCGTTAATCCCGGACTTTCAATCCCCAACAGATTCACGAACCCCTCAAACCCATCTTCCTTCTGGATCACAAAATCCTGAAACCCCTTTTTACTACTCTTCCTACTCTTCTCACTCTTCACATCCCCATCCCCATCGCTGTCTCCATCCTTACTACTACTACTCGCCACAGCTCCCACTTTTCCAAGCTTTGGTCTAATCCCACAATAATCCGGCGTTAAATCCCCCCTCCTCACAGCAGGTAAATACCGTCTTATCTCCTCCACCGCTTCTTCAAGACGAGTTGTTCGTGGCGTCAGATCACACGGATCATCGACCCATTCTACATCCGGTCCGAATCTCATTCGGCCTTGCAGGTCGAGCGTTAAGTGTGTTCCTAGACCGCCTAAACCGGGTCGAGGGACTGGATAAATCAATCTCGTCGGTGTCTTCAACCTCGTCGACCTCGGCGAGGTCGAAGGTTTCTGTTTCTCCGACGACGAAGAAGAAGAAGAAGAGGGAGAAGAAGAGGAGGATGAGGAAGGGGAATAAGCGAAATACGTCCCCTTTGCGAAAAACGCTTTCCGGTGCCTCTCAGGCGGAAGAATCATATTCGAAATATCTACCGCCGACAGACCCGCGGCGTTGATCAGCGTTTCGGAGACGATGCTGGATTCTTCTGCACTCCCTCGGTCCCGAACGAAGATCCGATATCCGGATTTTCCATGGTCGAGAGGTTCGATTCGTGTCACGAGAGAATGGAACACGCTGAGACCTCCTGCGTCTTCGAAGTCGGAGTGTAAACTCGTCATGAGAGCGTGGGAGTCGATGATCCCTGTTGAAAGAGATTCGAGGACACCGGAGGTGGCGAGGATGGAGGGTTCAATGTGTTGGGCTTCGGACGAGGAGAGCAGACGGGTAGGAACGAGGACTGCATCGTCGTAGGGAGGATAGTAGGTGGGGACGGTGGAGGGTGAGGCAAGAGACGGGTCTTTATTAAGAGATTCTGCGAAACGATGGAGACGTAGACATTCTTCCCATTCCGAGTCGGTTTGAGCCACGATCCACTTCGTCGTTCGACGGTGCGGGATCCCGCGCGCAGAACAGAATGAGTATAACAGGTGTTTGCCATGGATGCAGAGGTGCGTTTTGAGGGTGTGGGGGCCGTAGTAGAGCCCTGCGTGGATGACCTTTGGTCATTTCAGAATGTTAATGAGTGTTCATACCGACCGATATTAACATTTTCTACCGGGGATCGTTGGAATGGCATTTAGATCCCAGCCCAAATACAACTGCTGCTACGGATAACAATAGTACTTACTGCCACTTCTGAAAAACAACACGTAAACACCAATGGTGAGTTTACATGTTGATTTCCGAAAGTAGAAGTAGTAGGCTGAAAGGAAAGGTGGGTAGTTCACCAGGGATGCACTCCGGGTAGAACTACAGAGGGAGAAACTAAATGACTTGAGCGCCTGAAAAATTCTGGGGAGGAAAGAAACGTGCTTCTTCCTGCTCCTCGGCTGAGAGCAGAGACCATAGAAATGATTGAGAATAAAATGGGGATAAGTAAGGGATCTATAAAAAATATAATCATTACCTCTGAATTCCGACTGCTAGTCTCCATCCCACAGGCTTCATTCCGTTCAATCAACACCGTCGATGATGTCGACTCCGAGGTATTCTTACTTGTTGATGCTAATTTACGGGCGATGGCGAGACCGACGACACCACCGCCTATGACCTATTCATTCTCCTATTCAGTGGTCATTCCGTGGAAGAGTAAAAACTCAATATATGCATGCTGCCTCCAGAACTGCGAATAGGAAAAAATGAACATGTATAGCATCACATATAGGACAAAGAAAGAAGGAAGAACTGGCTCATCCACCCATTTTGGTTGGACGGGGTGATGGTATGGAAGGCTTTACATGTTGGGAAACAAGGACACAATGAAGATGAGTATTATAGCCGTAGACGAAGGGAGAACAGTTGATAGATAAGAATAAAATAGTGCTTATGAACAGAACCACGATGTACGAGAGACTGAACCAGAATGGAGTGAACAAATGACTAGGGTAAACAATACCGCGTGCGTAAAATCCGCCTGTCGAATAGGCGACGTCGAGAAGTTGCATCTTTGGCTCGGACTGGGTAATGATCTTGTCTTCGATCTTGATCCCCGCTCAGGAGTATGGCAATGGTCGTGGTAGTTGTTGTGATGGTAACGAAGGAAATTGATACTGCCATTCGAACAAAATGGCCGTGAGTGGTAGGTGGCGGGTGTTGAGAGTACCCTCGAAGAACAAGAAGAGGGTCTCATCTTGTTTTTCTATATCTTTTGGTGGGAAATACGCAACTAGTAGTATTTACTACTAGTAGGTTTTCCAAGAAAATAACTGTGAAAAAACCGAAGGTAGCTTGTCACGATCTAGCTTTCCCGTTCCAAGTATATGACCTCTGGTCTTTGTCGAATGAGTCTATTTAGGTTTGATATTCCAAAACTAGAGTGGAATGAGTGGTTAACATGCTTTATAGAGCTCCAGAGCTAAGCAAATAGAGTAGGTAATCTTGCTAGAAGGAGGCAAGCCCGATCTGGATCTAGAAGAAAGGGTAGGAGAGGAGATTGGTCCATTGGATTGCAAGATGAGATCTTACAGATGTTGATATGGGACTGACTGATAAGATAACTGTATCTTATCTGATCTCGATGAGGATTATCATTGGTCGGTTCGAGATGGGACGGTGAATCACGTGACCAACGGTCCAACAACGTCCAGCCTTGACAATCATCGACTTAAGAGTAGAGTCAACGTCCGAGTAAGTATATCTTGTGCATAGCTCCAACTTAAGCATAAACAGCATAGCAATTTCGGGAAGGAATTTCAGTCATTCGATTCATAAATATTTTGGAATAATTGGAAAGGGCAAAACTGCTCCATACGGTACTAGAATACGCCATCAGGGCAAAAAAAAGCCGTAAACCACTTGGTACGGGAGTAGCGAAGTCAATAATTGAGAAATTAATTCGATGAAGAAATCAACGCAGGTAGGCTCGAGCTCTCTCGTAGAGAATGTTACGAGTGCTCGTGCTCGTGCTCGTCCGGTCGATCCCAGTTTCGATTTACGACGCAGAGCTCGGTTTCGCCTCGTCTCCTTCGTGACCGTTTGCTGAAGACGATGCCGTTGCATCCGTGGCTGGAGAAGAAACTGGCTGAGTGGATGTCGGAGGAGGAGTTGCAATCACAGGAGCATTACCGCTACCAGCGGCAGGTGTCGATGAAGGTGATATCGTCGACGTCGCCGTCGTGTTGATCACCTGCTGCTGGTGATTCTGTTGCTGCCCATTAACTTGCCTCTCTGCGTCATATCAGCTTCCAACCCCTTTCCCTCGCCAAAACTTCTAAAGGGTTCGAGCGTGAACTCATATGTAAATATCACCCACCTAACTCCCGAATACGCATCCGTAACATCTGATTCTCCCGACTGAGCATCTGAGTCTCGGCCTGATAAAAGGCCGCCTCATCGCGACTGCCGGCCAAGGTCCAGGGCACCTCGCCCGTATCGCCGTACCCGCTGAGACTGGCGCTCACGGGTCGCATCGCGGGCGACGCGGTCCGACTGGGCGTTCGTGACCGACGCGACGGCTGGCGCGAGAGATCAAACGAGCTCCGATGGTGACTGTGCGCCGCCGGCGAACGTGGCGGCAGTTGCGGATGCGTAATAGACGCCGCTGCCGACTGACTGAACGTTGGAAAGGACAGCGAGCGTTCCGAGGTTGGAGTAGAGTCGTCCAGCGCCGTTCCTGTCGATTCCGATGTCTGGCCTGCCGCCTGCTGCATCTGTCGAATCTGCACCTCCTGCTGGCGAATCATCTGCAGTAGGCGATTCTATATGGATATATCAGCAATCTTCTACGGTCAGAATATCACCAGTAGATCACATACAACGTGCGCCTCTTGCTCCTGCTCAAGCTGTTGGTGCAACTCGCCCAGGCTGGGCGTCCGGCGATGATGGGGATCCGCGGTCGGCAGCAAGGGGGACACGCTCGACGGACTCGCCGTGCGCAACGGATTGCTGCTGGGCCCTGACCACTCCCCGCCGGTGGTGGTCCCATCGTTCGGGTTCAAATTGAGGGTCATGGGCACCATGGAGCGCTGGCGCTCGGTACGGGGCGAGGTGCCACCACCGCCACCAGCACCACCCGCGCGATGGCGGTTGCCCGAGCCGATGGACGATCGACGAGAGTCATGCCGGTTGAGACCGACGTTGGTCGTTGTATTTCCTGTCGAGAGACTACCGGATGGGGCACGCGTCGATGCTTCTGGCGCATGCTGCTGTTGCTGCTGCGGTGACACCCGACTCTGGGACGGTGATCCGGTCCGGGACCGGGCTGATGGGAGGGTGTTGATGTCCGGCATGGTTTTGGTACGCGTACGAGTACAGTAGGTGGGCGCTTAGCTGGACGTGGCCGTGCCCCCCTCCTCTCTCTCTCTGATCTTCGATCCTCTGCTGTCCCGACGTGTACCCCGCTCGCCGCGGCACAGCTGAGCACGGTACAGAATGCAGTACGGGTACTCTGCACGATAGAGCTCAGTCGCAACGCCAAGCACTGACCGTCACCGGCCCCGGCACGCACGTTGTCTCTCGGATGAGAGGATTATCAACTGTACGCGAGCGTCAGCCAACCAGAGGCTCGCTCTTCGCGCTCGCGGGAGGATCAAGGTGGGGTCGGTGCAGGTGATGGGATCGGTGACGGATCGATAATGGGGAGGACGCGTGTGGTGAACTTACTGTTCTGGTGGAGCAGTCGTCACTGGGTGTTGCCGTAGAGTTTAGCTTCGCCGCATGTTCGACTGTAGGTTCGGCACGCGGACGGGTGGATGGAAGAAACAAGATGTTCTGGAGGATGCATGGAAGACTTCCAGAAGGCTTCGATTGCGTTAGGGTGATGCTTGCCAAGGCTGCACCGATGACAGTTGGGTTGCACCACAGCTGTTGGGTTGCATGGGTGGGCGTGGGTGAAGGAGGGGTGAAGGAGACGTCCGTCGATCTGGTTGGAGCAGGTGAGGAAGATGATAATGAAAAGTGAATACAGGGATATACCATTTGCAAGCCAATGGATTGAGAGAATCATCACCAACACCGCTCTTCTTCTCGTCTATGGATATTGGATATCTCCAACCATCCAGCAATCAGACTATCACGACTTTCACCGGTATGACCACCTGACATCTCACATCCCACGTCTCACTGACCCTACACAGACCAACCTTTTGTGCAACTATCCGGAACCTGTTTGCTACACCGGCCAACTATCCAGCCTTGGTCGTGATTGCCAACAGGGCTGATTGTGGTCAGATGCTGTGACAGCATCTGATCTTTTCACCGTTATTTCATTTCTGCTAGTATTCGTCGTACAAGACAGCTACGAGCTCTACGGTCATCAGGATCGATTCTACGAATGGTACTACAATTCTTGTAGTATCTGAATTTTCATTTGATTTTCATTTTTGTGGGTGAGATTCAGCTTGGCACGTCCTGCTTGCTCCGTTTCTCTTTTCCATTATATTCCATTCCAAAGTTCATCGCCTGGGCCAGAAAAGCCTCAGTGCGGGGTTATGGCGGCCAGCTGGCGAGGACACGGACATGGACATGGACAGCATCTTCTCCGCTGAAGCTCCATCCATCGCTCGCCTGGTCCGCACCATTCACAATCGACATTCGCCACGATGACTCGCCTCGCCACTGGAACTGGCCGGTTGCGTTCCAGAAACCAGGCTGGCCATCTGGAAGCTTGACCAGATCGTCGATCTACACCTAGCGCCTCCTGGGCGGCCCGCCCAAGAGGCGGTCATCCCAATGGAAGCTCGATCCGCTACCAACAGGGCCAGCCTTGCGGCTCGTGTTGCTTGTCCCCGGAGGGATCCATCCACGTGCACCGTTCCCGGCCGCTGCAAGCTGTTCACGAGCCACGGACGAAACGGAGCCGGGGGAGGTCGTCGTCAGAAGGACTGGCCGGATCCTGGATCGCGAACCAGGGTTTATACGATGGACGACGGGGTTTACGCATCAACGGTTGGCACAGAGTCGGCCGTACGACCGTTGCGACGAGACGGATATTCCAACGGGTGCATCGAACCTTAACTTATCCGGCGGATGACCCGGCATGACTTCGGCCCAACGGGAAGACACAAATCCAACATTCCTGGACGTGGGATAAACCAACATGGGGGTGTGTGATCTGCCATTGGCTTTTTCGATCAGATGATCCCATCTGCAGCCGTGGCTACTAGTGGCTAGTAGATCTTTCTTGCATGGTTGTTTGGCCAGATGGTTGCTAGAGCTCCTATCTAGCAATCTGACCGTTCCGGGATGGTCGACCAACCGCCACCAGAAGAACAACCCGCTACGAGAGAATAGGGAATATTGGATAAGGTCAATTGTGGATGGCCGCAACCACCCCTTGATGACGTCCCCTGATGGTGGAGAGACATCTCGAGATGGACGGCAGAACGCCTCAGTCGACCCAGCCGAAGGGGTAATACCGCGTGTCGCAAATTGTCGCATCGAATGGCACCGGAACCGATAATGACGGGTGGATGCTCGTATGCTACCGCATACGATGTCCCGTATGGCGCATACGGGCATTGATACGGGATAAGACCGTACGAGTACGATTGAACACGATACTCCCCATCCATCCGACGTCGGCGGGACAAGGTCTCAGCCGTGATATCCGTGTCTTGATTGCTTGCTGGATCGTCTCATCTTCGAGGGTTCCAGTCATGCCGTCGATGGGAGACGTCTCATTTGTGGGCCGAAAACAGAACCCTTGGATGAATCCTTGGTTCCATGGACGGGACGGGAAGCAGCATCACACCATCAAGATGACGATTATAGTCATTCATCAATCCACAAACCCTAGGATGAACGAATCACAAGTGGGAAAGGGAACAGCATGAACAAATCCCACGAGAGCTTCATGGGTCTTCGTACTCGACAGATACCTCGTACCCGGATCGGCGAACCATATGTACGACGGCACTCTAGCGGGACAATTTTATACGACCCACCGTCGCACATTCACCCCTCTTTGGTCCCGGTCGGATACAAGGAATCACGATGGCAGTTGTACGGTCGCGTATGCTGCCACCGAAACACTCGGATCAGTGCTTATTTGCTCTTTCTGACCCCCCGGTCGAAAGACTGCCTCGTGCGGGTGCGGTGCTTCTGGAAGGAGTTAAAGACGGCCCACCGACCCCACCCGCATCGAGGACCCTCGATGCAGGTTAAGGTAGCTCGAGCTGGCACAGTCGACTAGTTCAGATTCTTGGAGAGCTCGGTCGACAGCTCAAGTAGTACTCCATGTCCCGCTACCATCCTCTGATGCACGACCAACCCGTCGTCGCTGCTCCCTCCTCTCGGTCCAATATGGCGTTCATCCAGAGCCTGAGCAACGCGCCGGCCAACTCTCAGCGCACGGCGCCGACGGGATCATCAGCCCCGTCAACAAAAGCGGGCATTCGGTCCATCTTTGGCCGTGGTACTCGTCCCGCGCAACCCACCAGGACGACGACCTCCCCGGCGATCGTGCAGAACGAACCGGCGCAGTCCGTCGAGGAACCCCACGAGGGCAACATTGTCATGTACTCCATCTTCCGGACCTCCATCGATCAGCAGTCCCTACCGGAAGCGCCGCTGCAGCACCAATCCAGCGTCTCGGCCAAGCGGACCTCCCGCGCCGCCGCGAGAGTGGCCGCCTCGAAGAAGGCCTCGGATCGATTCTCGGCCATGGGTCGATGGACGCCACCACCGCTGTTCGAGGCCTATCCCCAGGCCGTCAAGCACGCCTACCTAGAGACACCCGTGGCGCCGGCCGAGGAGCTGATCCGACGACATCACTACGAGCGCTACACCCGACTGCGGCAGGAGATGGTGCCGGAGGGCAAGATGACGGCCGAAGACCCGTTACCCGCCAAGACTGACTGCCACAACAAGATCATGGTGCTCGTCAACGGTGGATATCTGCTGCAATACGCGGGCAAGGGTTCCTACGACCGCCAGCCGGAGAAGGTCCTCCCGTTGGGCAAGAATTCGGTTGTGTTCGCGAGCGACGCGATTCCGGGCAAGCCGTGGGTGCTGCAGGTCTCGCAGCGGAGTCACGGCGCCGAGACGGGCACGATGGACAACGCCACGTCGGTGTTCATGCGGCTATCGCTGCGGGGGTCGACGGCGCGCAAGGCGGTCGGCAGCATGCTGCTGGTGCTATATAGCGCCGAAGAGATGGAGACATGGATGACGACGATCGGCTCGCAGATTGAGTCGATGGGCGGCCGTCCGTTGAGCGTCGAGGTGCGCGAGCCCGAGAAGGTGACGGGTGTGCCGATCATGTCGCTGCCACGACAACCCAACCGAACGGGGCTGGGAGTGCGTCCGCTCGAGACGCCGGAGCCATCACGATCGACGCCGCTGCCGCTCGACGAGGAGCCCTATCCGATGGACGTGCTCGATGCTAGCCCGTCGTCACCCTTCCGACCGTCGTTCGAGGCCCCGTCTGTCTCCCCGACGGTCGCATCGGACGACCAGATGCAGCTCGACGATTTACGGGAGGAGTGCCGACTATCGCATTCTTCGTCGTCTGCCTCGTCGAATCCGTCTCGCTCGGGTGATACCTCACTGGCCAGCTCGCCGGACAAGGAAGAGTTCCATTCGCCGCCCGTCGTGGGTCGACCGGTGCTTCCCATCCGCCATACCTCTCCACGACTACCGACGCTCACGACGATGCAACAAGAGACGCCGACGCCTCGCACGCCGAAGCCGAACGAGTATCATCCGGCTGGGTCACCACTCATCTCGGAAGGCGTGTCGCCCCGCACTCGTGTTCCACGCGTGGCACAGCAGATCGACGAGCCCCACCCGGGCCGACGCATGTCCATTGGCACCTCCTCGCCCGTCAGTCCCAGCACTTCGCCGCAGCAGCCATCGCACCAGCTATGGGGTCAAGCCGAATG
>QQTW01001163.1_pt1 | contig 18055 bp, 16 predicted proteins | sample 1904831 | NCBI WGS metagenome assembly QQTW01 (sample SAMN09435610, study PRJNA476489) | Subsurface metagenome, whole genome shotgun sequencing project. | reverse complement strand
ATCACCCTTATCGCCGCCACCGCCAGCAGTCCTTTCAATAAACTGCTGGTGTTAATGCCGGCGCTTTTCATCTTATCGCCCAGGCCGCCAAAACCAAGGGCTTGTTGCGGGTCGGCCTGTCCGCCGGTATTGTTTTGCGCAAATTGGTTCAACAGCGAAAACTGTTGCCCGTTCACGCCCAGGTATTCACCAATCTGCTTCACCTTTTCCTCTTCCTGCGCACTATAGTTCGCATCCGCTTTGGCAAAGGCAATCAGGTCGGCCACAAGCGAGTACCGCAGTTCGCTATTCTTCAATACATCCAGGCTGCGTTGCAGGCCGGTGCCGGAGGTATCGTCAGCAGCCGATTGCACGGCGGCCATTTGTGTTTCGGATAAATCGGCCGTTTGCGCAAGCGCCGCAAAAGCCTCCTGCTCCTCTTCCGAGGCTTGGTGGTCGGCGGTGGCAATGGAAGCGATGGCACTTAAGTAAGCGCCTTTCTCGGCATCGCTATAACCTTCCAAAATGGTTTCCTGTTGCATGATGTATTTGTTTTTCTGTTAACCGATAAAAACCGTGCTACGGCTGGCTGAAGAAAATGGAGCATCTGTTCACCAACGCGTTGGATGGTAAGCTCACCGGTATTGGTTTTGCAACCGGTTGCGTCAATACATTTTTTATGGCTGTAGTAAGTGCTGTAGTAAAACCTTGGGTAAAGCCGGTGGCGCAGGCCGGGTTAATGGCGAAGGGAGTGGTGTACCTGCTGTTGGGTGCGATAGGCTTTGCTGCGGCAGCCGGCATTGGCGGCAAGCAAAGCAGTGAAGCGACTCAAACAGGCGCCCTGCAAACAGTAAAAGATTTGCCGGCAGGAACAGTGCTGTTATTGGTATTGGCTGTAGGCTTGCTTTGCTACAGCATTTGGCGGGGTATTCAAACGGCTTATAATACCGGTGGAGAGAAAACAAAATGGACCAAGCGTGTGCGCTACCTGTTTAGCGCACTGGCTTACCTGGCCCTGGCATACGCGGCCTTTCGGCTGGCGACTGCGGCAGGCGGCAATAAGGGTGATAGCAACCAGCAACTGGCCGCTGAATTATTAGATAAACCTTTCGGGAAGTTTTTAGTAGGGGCTGCCGCATTGGCCCTGGCAGGCGTTGGTGGCTACCAGATTTATTACGGCTTATCCGAAAAATACAAGAAGCATGTGCAAGGGTTATCGCTGCAATCTAAACAGGCAGCTACCTTGTTAACGGCGGGTAAGGTGGGTTATATCAGTCGCGGCGCCGTGTGGTTGGTCATCGCTTATCTCTTTGGTCGGGCAGCCTGGATGGCAAGAGCCTCCGAAGCCGGCAGCACGGGCAAGGCCTTTCGGGTAGTGGAAGGTTCGCCCTTTGGTGCGTATTTGCTTGGCGCCCTGGGTTTGGGTATGGTAGCGTATGGCGTGTTCAACTTTGTGCGGGCCCGCTATGAGCGGCTGCGTTAGCTGCCGCGTTGCGAGCCACCGGTCATTGGCTTTTTGGGTCCGCCGGCTGCCTTTGTGGTTTTGCTGGCAATGAACTTAGAGCCTTGGGGCTTGCCCGCGCCGCTCTTCTTTTTATCGTCTTTTCCTTTTTGGTTAAGTAATCCCATGGTGAGTGATTTTATGGTGGCAAGATAGGGAGGAAGCAAGTAGCGAGTGGCGAGTGGCAAGTAGCTCGTTCTCTGTAGGGCCACGCTCTTGGTGTGGCCGATGCTGCAGCGATTTGCGAAACAAATCGCTGTAGCGTTAGACGAGTGGATATAGCGTAGCAAAGACAAACAATCTTCGGTTTGAATTTGCCTTTGGCAACCGAAGAACGCATCGGCCACGCCAGGAGCGTGGCCCTACCAAACAATCTCCCACCTTCCCTCTTTGTCCTTGCTGTACGCCATGCCATTACTCATGTGGTGCAGTTCACGACCGGTTTTTGCTTCAACCGTGGTGCGTTGTTCATACACCCGAACGCCATTGTTCTCGCGGGTAAGGTAAAGTGCCAATGCCTGCATCGTTGGCGCCACTTCATGCAACCATTGCTCCTCGCTTTCCCGCACAAATGCCTGGCTCATGCTGATTGTTTTTTTTTATGAAAGAATGCCTGCGCTTCATCACCATAAAAACAGCGCCATTCTTTTTTGTGAAAGCGATGACAGCGGCAAACAATAATCAACGCTCATATCTTTAAGAAAGAAACCGCTTGTAACCACGATAGCCTTGCACTGGCCGATGATAATCAAGCATTAGCCTATTGCTAACACCACTCCATTGAACGCTTTTCCAATTTCGGTTTCCAAAGCCGATTGAAAGCATTGCACTATGAGCCACCGTATCTATCAAACCGAAGGACAAATTGAACGAGCCCGCCCCTTGTGGGAAGCTGCTCCGCTGTTGGCCGAACGGGTCCGCGGCTTTTATCAAATGAAGTTGTACCAAATTGGTGAGGCTTACCTTGAAGTTACCTGGCATAAACACTTCAATGTGGTGGTTAGGGTAAGCCGCTTTACCGATGAAGCCCGCCTGGAGCCTTACCTTAAAAAGATTTCCCTGAAAGGCTTGTTTCACTAACAGAATCTGGCCGAAGCCCGCTGCTATTTTTGCCGCCAATGAAGACCTGGGCGGAGCATCTTTTCCAATTTTATAACTCGCTGCAACCGGGCCAGAGCCTTCCCAATGGTGTGCAGTGGCTGTACCCGCAACGCAGCCCGGAAGTGATGGACGTGGTGCAGCGTTTCCTCCACAAATATTTTGATGATGCAGCCGAACGAACACTGATGTTGGGCATTAACCCCGGCCGGTTTGGTGCCGGCGTTACGGGTGTAAACTTTACCGGGCCGCGACAGTTGACAGACGATTGCGCCATTACCCATCCCTTTCCGATGCGCTCCGAACTTTCGGCCGAATTCATCTACACCGTCATTAAAGCTTACGGCGGACCGGAAGCCTTCTACCAAAAGTTTTATATCGCCTCTGTGTGTCCGTTGGGTTTTGTAAAGGGAGGCGTCAACATCAATTATTATGATGATAAGGCGCTCCAGCAAACCGTTGAACCCTTCATCCTCAACAGCATGGAAAAGATGCTTGAGGGTAACGTAAACCGGAAGCTTTGTTTGTGCATCGGCGAGGGCAAGAACTTCAAGTACCTCACCAAGCTAAATGAAAAGCAGCAATGGTTTGGCCGCATCATTCCGCTGCCGCACCCACGGTTTGTGATGCAGTACCGGCGTAAAACCCTGACCAGTTACGTACAGCTTTACGTAAACGCATTGGCGGAGGAATGAGGCCTGGATAAACTTTAAGAAACTTCATCCTGCCTCACTCGCAGATACCTTACCGGCGGTGGCCGGTAAATCTGTGCTTTCTGCCGGATGCCTACTGCTATCATTGGCTTTTGCCCAAGTGGCGACTTAACTTTTCCCCGTTATCAACACTATCCAATATCATGAACTACCACTCCGGCAGGGCTTTTTATGCCCTTGCATTTCTACTACTTTCCATTACCGCATCTGCCCAAACCCTTTGGCGACAAAGCAGAGAACGACTGACTGATAGCTTGCCGCCAACAGGCCATTATGCGGTTTACGAACTCGACCTTCCCTCTTTTCAATCGGCCTTACGCAAGGCTCCGGCGGAAGGCAGCCGCAATGCAGCCGCTTCTATCTTGCTTCCTAAATTCAATGGAGAATCAATTGCCTTCCTGCTACAAGAAACAAAGCTCTTTACTGCTTCCAACCCGGCGGGGGCAGCCGTAAAAACCTATAGCGGCCGCACGGCCGATGGCCGCCTAGTTGTTCACCTCACCATTAGCGATGGCAATGTGCAGGGCATGATAACCGGCGCTAATGACAACTGGTTCATCGCTTCGCCGAAGGCAAATAACACGGGTAAGAATTTGGTGGAAGTGTACGATTTGCAAGGCCGCCCTTTTAGCGACAAGCCCACCAGGTGTGATGCCGATGGAAAAGCGATGACATTGCCCGACAATACAACCGGTGAAGCGGCCCGCACGCCATCGGTTTCCTGTGCGGTAAAAACTTATCGCCTGGCTATTGCCGGCACGGCCGATTACACCGCCTATTTTGGTAATCAGGCTGCTGCCTTTGCCAGTACGGTAGCCCTGGTGAACAATGTGAATGCGGTTTATGAACGCGATTTGGGCGTGCGGTTTGTGCTGGCAACAGACGAAACCTTTATGTACACCGATGCAGCTACCGACCCGTTTACCAATTCAGCGGCTGTTCCCTGTAACGAGCTTGACATTTCCCGCACCAACTTCGCCAACACCATTGGCAATGCCAACTTTGACTTGGGCATTACCCTGTACGGACAAAATTTTGGTGGCTGCGCCTATCTTGGCGGTACCTGTAATACGCTCAAGGGCGGGGCAAACGGCGGCTTTAGTTCCCCCACCGCTACCAGCTATTTGCTGGATGTGACGCTGCACGAGATCGGCCATCTATTTAATGCCGGCCATACCCACAATGCCACCGGAGACGGTTGTACCATTGACAACGTCAGCGCCTGGGAACCGGGCGGCGGCTCTACCCTTATGGCATACACCAATTGCAGTCCCTCCTTTCAATCTTATAACACCACGCTTTACTTCCATGGCCGTAACCTTGGGCAGATGCGGCAATACATTTCGGTGGCCGGTGGTTGTTATACCTCCGGTGCGCCCAACACATCGCCACTGCTTACCACACCTACCGATAACACATTCTACATTCCTGTTTCTACACCCTTTAAATTATCGGCCGATGCTACCGATGCCGAAGACCCCAGTAGCCTGACTTATACGTTTGACCAGGTGGATTTAGGTACGGGCAGTCCGAATACGCCTTCACCCACTACTGCTTTGGGCCCGGTCTTTCGCTCTTTTGAGCCTTCGGCGAGAAGTTACCGTTACCTGCCGCGGATGGATAGCATTGTGGCCGGCATCAACCCTTTTTTTGAAAGCCTTCCCTCCATTAACCGCAACCTTGCGTTTTGGGCTACCGTGCGTGATAACCGCCCCGGCTGCGGTTGCCAGGGTGTGGATACCATCAACGTAGCTACCAGTGGCAGCACGCCGTTCCGCGTGACTTCGCAAGGTGGTAACAGCACGTTTTCAGCAGGTAGCGCCGTTACCATTACTTGGGATGTTGCAGGCACTACCGGTGCTCCCTTCAACACCACCAATGTTCAGTTGCTGTTTGCCGCCGATGGCTTGAACTACAACACCGTGTTATTGGCTTCCACCCCTAATGACGGCTCCGAGCAAATAACACTGCCCAACATTTCGGCTACGGCCGGCCGGGTGATGGTGGCCGCCATCGGCAACCTCTTCTTCGACATTAACGACGCAAACATTACCGTGCAAACCCCTTGCGGCGATGCGCAGCGTAACCAGCTTTATCCCGAAACCAAAATTTCGGCCGTGCAGGGCAGCATTGATTTACAACTGAACCAGACGACGGCCTTTGGTATTAGCAGCGATGGCTTTGATGGCGAGATAGCACCCAGTGACCCGATAGGCATTCTTGGCTTCCGCAGTTCATCGGGCAGCGCTACCTGCTCACCAGGTACGGGTTACAACGGCCGCTACGATGTAGCACCCTTTTATATCATAACGCCGGGCAGTTATACCATTAGCACCGCCGGCACATTGGGAGGCCCGCATCTTTTCAGTTTATACGGGAGTGGTGGCTACAACCCCGCCAATGTTTGCGATAACTTTTTGTATAGCAACACCTGGTTTACAGGTGGCGGAGGCGCATCGTTAGCCGGAAGCTTTATTCATACGCTGGCCGGCAACAGCACCTACAACCTTGCCTTTCAGGCGTACGGCACCACTACTTACGGCACTTACCGGGTAAGCGTAAGCGGGCCCGGGCCAATTTTTACCGAATTAAAAAACACCGGCAACAGCTACAGCTATGTGGTGGTGAATGCCGCTGGTGATGTAATGGCCATCACTACCAGCGCACCGGATTTGCGCAGCTATGCCGCGGGTACGTATTACGTGTACGGCATATCGCATTCGGCTTCCGTGGATCTTAGTTCCTACCAAAGCCAGTCGTTCAATAACCTGTTGTACGGCAATTTTTCAGCGGGTGGTTGTGTGTCCATCAGCAATAACCGGCGTGAGGTAGTGGTGCGGCCAGGGGCTATTTTACCGTTGACTTCTGTACAACTTTCTGCTGCGCCGGAATCGGCTACAGCCAGGTTGCGATGGACGGTTTCGGACGAAGCCGATGCAGCTGGTGCGGTGGTGGAACATAGCATTGACGGCGCAGCATTTACACCGGTAGCTATACTGGCTACCGGACAAGGCCGCATTGCCTCCGCGGCGTTTGGGTACTATCATCGAACACCATCGGGCGGAAGGAATTTTTACCGCATCAGGCAAACCAGCAGAAGCGGCGGAATGGTGTACAGCAATACGGCGATGGTAGAGTTTGGAACGAAGCCTTCCATCAGTTTAACCCCCAACCCAACCGATGGACAGGTGATGGTTAGCTCTTTTGGGCAGCAAAGCTTTGTGCCGTTTGTGTTGCGGCTGTATGATAACAAAGGCCGGCAGGTAGGGCAGTATTTGGTGAACCAGAAAGTTTATTCAATTGATTTATCCGCCTTGCCTGCGGGGTTGTACCTGGCCGTGGGCGATGGCTTTAGCGAACGGGTGATGAAGCGTTGATGATTGAAATAAAAGAGTAGGCCGCATGGTATCTCACCATGCGGCTTTTTTGTGTGGAGTTGATAAGAAGACCATGTATGGCAATCTCATTCAATGAAGCCATTCGTTCCGTAGGAACGGTTTGTGGGTAGCCGGGCAAAGGGTGGCCTTCATGCGTGCCGTAGGTACGCGTTGTGCTGTGTCGGCGTAGGAGCAGGAAGCGTTCCTACAGAACGCGGGGCATTCCTAATTATGATTGCTACCCACGAACTGTCCCTACGGGACAAACTGATTCCTTAACCAATAACATTCCCCTTCAGGGCTTTGCCCACTGCCTAATTGGTGATATTCTCTACGTTTACTAACGCTTAAACCTATGCCTTTTTTAACCCGGTTTATTGCACTGTGTTCATGCCGAAATCCAAATGACAAACGAGCGCCCCCCAAAAACCACCCCCTCACATTAAAATAGAAATAATACATTCGTGGCTCTTACACCTACGTCATATGCGGCTCTAACCAAGTCCTCCCGGACTTCTTCCCTCTTACAACACTTCAGGCCAATTGGTCTGCCGCCTTATCTTATTAACTGCATCAAACCCGTTTCATGGCTCAACCAACTGCTACCAACAAGTTTTCCCTTGCCTTCAATCTTATTTCCGATGCCGTAACCGGCAAGGAGCAGGACTACACCACCGGCAGCTTGCGCAAAGCCATTTTCCTGCTGGCCGTACCCATGATTATCGAGATGCTTATGGAGAGCATCTTCGCCCTTGTTGACTTGTTCTTTGTAGGCAAGCTGGGCAAACATGCCATCTCCACCGTGGGCCTTACCGAATCGGTCATCACCATTGTTTACTCCGTAGCCGTTGGCATTAGCATGGCGGCTACAGCCACCGTTGCCCGTCGCATTGGCGAGAAGGATAAAGAAGGCGCTGCCGCAGCTGCCATGCAATGTATTTGGGTAGGCATTGCCGTGATTATCGTGCTAAGCCTTGCCGGCGTCATCTTCGCCGCGGACATCCTGCGCCTGATGGGTGCCGAAGCGGAAACCATCCAGATGGGTGTGACCTACACCCGCATTATGATGGGCAGCGGCCTGGTGATTATGCTGCTGTTTTTAATCAACGGCATCTTTCGCGGCGCCGGCGATGCCTCCGTTGCCATGAAGAGTTTGATGCTTGCCAATGCCTGCAACATTGCGCTTTGTCCACTCTTCATCAACGGCCTTGGGCCTATCCCTGCTTTTGGCGTAACCGGCGCGGCCATCGCTACCGCTACCGGCCGAAGCATTGGTGTGCTTTACCAGCTTTATTATTTGTTCAATGGCAAGAGTGTAGTGCAATTGGGTAAAGAGTCGTTGAAGGCAGAATGGGCCATCATCAAATCGGTGGTGGTTATCGCCTGGCCGGCTACGTTGCAGTTCATCATCGCCTCTTGCAGTTGGATTTTCTTGGCGAGGCTGGTGGCAGAAACCGGAGAGAGCACTGCATCGGCAGGTTATCAAACCGCTATTCGCATCCTTATCTTTTTCCTGTTGCCGGCCTGGGGCATTAGCAATGCCGCAGCTACCTTGGTGGGACAAAACCTCGGCGCCGGACAGGCGCAACGCGCCGAAGAATCGGTGTTGCAAACGGCCAAGTACAACGCCGTGTTTATGATTGCCGTGACCTTACTATTTCTGGCCCTGGCCGATGCGATTGTGGGAGTGTTTGCCGTGCAGGCCGATGTAAAAGCTATTGCGGTGAAAGCCTTGCGCATTGTGAGCGCCGGTTATATATTTTACGGTGTAGGCATGGTGATGATTAACGCCTTCAACGGCGCCGGCGATACCAAAACGCCAACACTGATAAACCTGGTTGGCTTTTGGCTCTTTCAGATTCCGCTGGCTTACCTGCTGGCAAAGACCTTTGAGCTTGGCCCAACCGGTGTGTTCATTGCCATACCAGTGGCGGAAACCTTTATTGCGGTGGCGGCTTTTGTGTTGTTTAAGAGGGGGAAGTGGAAGGCGGTGAAGGTGTAGTTATGGATTTGACGGACCGTAGCTAAAAGCTACGGCCAGCCATTGATAGAGTGGAAGAATAATTCTTATGGCATGTATGTATTCGGTTGCCATACATTGCCTCCAAACCCATAGTTATCTGCTACTTTTTTTCGTGAGCCTTATGAGTTCTTCTATTGTCAAAGCAGGTTTTGTTAGATGAACAACCGAATGACAATTTGCACAAAGAGGAATAAGGTCATTAATTGGATCAACTTCATACTTTTCCCCAATGTTTGCAAGTGATGTTTTGTGATGGACATGAATAAACCCTTTTGCCGCGTCGCCGTAAACCTGACTAAAGTTGAAGCCGCATACATGGCAACTGTCTCCGTGATGACTAATGCATTTTAATCTTGCTCCTTGATTTCGCTCATAACGGTTTACAAACACCTGAACAACTTTACCTTCTTTATAAAGTTGACGTTCGTCAAATTGAAATGTTTCCGTAGGTAGCCGCTCAATGACCTCTGTTTCTCCGTCAATAGAAACAAGATTTAGATTTTCCAAAGCTTCCTGTAATTCGCCCCACATATTCCATCCAGTGTCCTTAAAATATTCACCTACAATGAAGAAGTAAGCTGGTTTTTCAACTCCTTCAGTGTAGTAAAGAGGCGGTATGATTCCAGTATGCATGCAAATGGTCTTTCCAATTTTTCCTATTTGTCCGCTTGCCACAATAGTAGACGGTGATGTAGGACTAAGAACCTTTACTAATTCTTTGGCAGTTGCACTTGCATCAGGAAAAGAATAAAGAATTTGGAGTACTTCAATTTGTTTATGCGACAGAGCATTCGTAATTGCTTCTTGGTATTGTTCAACTGTTGGAGCATCCATAAAATAGCCGGTAATAAAGCGCCTTTAGAGGGTGGGGTTTAGTAATACCTACTAATCATCAAGTAAACCACCGGCCCTGTTACCGCCACATACAACCAAAGCGGCCAGGTGATTTTGGAGATGCGCCGATGGGCGGCATAGTCGCCGGTAAGGCCACGGTAAGCCGAGAACAAAATCATCGGAAGGGATAAGCCGGCCAGAAGAATATGTGTACTCAACAACACAAAGTATATCCAACGACTTCCACCCACGGCCAGTTTTTCAGCATTACTCACCACACCATCTTTATCGGCATCGCCGTACCAGGTGGAGCCGGCAAACAAGTGGTGCGCAATGTAAGTAAGCAGGAAGATAACCGACAACCCAATAGCCGCCAGCATAATGTTACGATGCGCAATGAGTTTGCGTTGTTTGGCGGCAATCAGCCCCGCTACCAGCAGCACCGCCACCATTGAATTAATCACCGCATTGGCTACCGCAAATACATGCGGGTTAAAGCCTAATTCCACCGGCAGCGTCACCCTCTCTAACACTGTTACCGCCGCAAACACCACCGCCGAAAAACTGAAGATGAGCCACCTTGCCTTGCGGTCGTTTTTGGGAAGCGTCAGGTTCATAAGTCTTTTTTCTTTTTAAAGAGCACCGCCATGCCGGTGATCAGCAGCACCGCTATACCCATCACAATCCCAACCAATGGCAGCTTGTCGGCAAGGAAGAACTTTTTGTTACGGTCTTTCTCCAATGTAAGCAGGATGATGTCTTCGGCAACATGCTTTACATCGGTCGAGTCCAGGCCATTATACAATTTCACATTACCTATCTCATCGCGTCTTGCCCGAAGCACCCGTTCCTTATCAATCAGTACAAAATATTGCGGGTGAATAAAGGCTGTGTCCACTTCGGTGGTATCAATTCCCAGCTTCATGCCTTGCAAGGCAAGGTCATAAATCTCTTCCTTCTTGCCGGTGAGCAGCCACCAGTTGTTTGGGTTAATCTGGAAGCGGTCGGCAAAGCGCTTTAGTGCGGCCACACTATCATTGCGGGGGTCAACGGTAAAGGAGATGAATTGTACAAAGTCGGCATCCTTTGGCCCAACGCGAACATTCTTCTTCACCGCATCCTGCAGGCGCTTCATGTTGGCCGTCATCTTCGGACAGATGGATGGGCATTTGGTAAAGAAGAAATCAGCCACCACAATCTTTCCCTCCATGTCCTTCCACGAAACCGTATCGCCCAATTGGTTTACAAAGCGGAAGTCGGGCACCTTGTGCCAAACCGTGTCAAAGCTTTCCTTGCCGTTCTTCACGGTGCGCAAAACGTCATCATAAAACAAGCGGTGCGGCATCTCGTTGGTAGGGATGAACTTCATAATGAAGTACGCCATCACCGGGATGAAGAGCCCCACTATCAAACCGTAAAAAGCTGTTTTATTCATGAGTCACAGATGAAGCAAATGAGTACCGGTGATGACACAGATGAAGTACTCTATAAAGCTCTGTGCTATCAGTTTTCATCATTCCACTCTGTAATAAAAAAATGCCTGCTTTTGAAAAGCAGGCAAATGTATTGGGGGATGAAGCCGGACAATCTTTATCAAATCCTAATCTCCATCGCTGTTAGCGAAGCTTGGTTGTATCGCCAGGCGTAGCCGACGGCTGAACATATTTTTTGTTCTCCAGGGCTTTGTCGTACGTGTTGCGTTGGGTGCGGTAGTAATTACCATCCCACAAAAAGGCGCCAATGAACCATACAAAAAGCATCAGTGGCACCACGATGGTCATAATCATGTTCTTGATTTCATCGCCCAGGTGCATAAAGATGCTAACGATGTAAAAGGCCTTGGCTAACGAAAGAATTACAATGACCCCTTTCAGGAAAAGTACCAGCCAGGTGGGCATGTCCTCGAAGGCATACATAAGGAAACCCAAACCCAATTCCACAACCGTAATGCCTAATAGCAACCAGAATGTTTTCCAAATGCGGCCCGTGCCCTCGGATGGTGCGTGATGATAGGTGACTTCCGATGCTGTTGACTCGCTATGCTGTTCCATGTAAATAAGGTTAATTGGTTAGATGAGATAGAAGCAAAGGAATACGAATACCCAAACCAAGTCAACAAAGTGCCAATACAAACCTGCCTTCTCAATCATCAGGTAGTGGCCGCGTTTTTCAAACACACCGCGTTGCGCCATAACGAGCATCACAAAATTGATAACTACTCCGGACGTAACGTGAAAACCATGGAAGCCGGTGATGGCATAAAAGTATCCGCCAAAAGCAACCGGACCGGCTTCGTTTACATGCAGCTTGCCGGCGGCAACCGCTTGGTTAATCATTGTTGAAAGCTGACCGCCATTCATGGCTTCAAGTTGAGCGTGGCTTTTGGTAGGGTCAACGCCGTGTGCCATGGTCAGCAACACCTCGTGCGGTGTATTGGCCAAGGCAGCCGATACCTGCGCCGGGTCCGCGGCCGGTCCCCATGGGTTAACGGTTACGGTTTGGCCCATCAGCTTAATCTTATCTACATCCAATACGGCGTGTTCGCCGGTGATTAAGTGCGCCCATTCCCAGGCTTGGCAAGCCAGGAAGGCGATACCGCCAACCACCGTCCAGCCCAACCATTTCACCACAGCTTTTTTATTGTTGTGATGGCCTTCGTGCACCGCCAACACCATGGTTACGGAACTCATGATGAGGATAAAGGTCATTAAGCTTACAAAGGCGAGGGGCAGGTTAGCATGTCCCGCACCCGGAAAGGCATTGAATACCTCATTGGGGTTGGGCCAATAGTTCTGCGAAAAGCGGATGGTACCGTAAGAAATAAGGAAGGCGCCGAAGGTGAAGGCATCACTCATTAAAAAGTACCACATCATCAGCTTGCCGTACTCCACATTAAACGGGCTTCGGCCTCCGTTCCACCAATTTGTTCTTGTAACCGCAGCAGTTGCCATAATCCGGTTTGTAGTTTGTTGTTTTATGGTTTGGGGTTCATTTACCCGGCAAACCCTTTACTAATTATTAGATTGACTGTTTTACGAGGCGGCCATAACCACAAACCACCGACTGCAAACCAGAAACCTTTTCTACCCTATCCAAATAAAAAACACCAACAGGTAAATCCAAAGCAGGTCCACAAAATGCCAGTAGGTGCTCATGATTTCCAGTGGTACCGAACTGTAACTTCTTGTTTTGCCTAAGGCGTTTCGCAGAAACAGCACCAGCAAGGCCACCATGCCCCCAAGTACGTGCAGGGCATGCAAACCAAAGATGATGTATAAGAACTGCCCGGCACCCGATGAGCCTTCGAACTTTACGCCACGGTCCCACAGCCAGTTAAAGCCAATCCATTGCATCACGATAAATGCAACACCCAATAAAAGCGTGGCTAAAAACAAACCCCGAAAGGCTGTCATATTCCGCTGCTTAAAACTGCGCATGGCCGCTTGCACGGTGATGCTGCTTAGGATAAGCGTGGCGGTGGACACCCAAAATATGCCCGGCGTTTTTACCTCGTGCCAACCCACTCCTCCGCTCTTTACAATATAGGCGCTCGTTAACCCGGCAAACATCATTACAATGCTGCCAATAGCCACCCACAAGGTGAACTTGTGCGGATGGATGCGGTCGCGTTGGCTGTTGCCCCTATCTCCTATTGGAGAACTTATGGAATCTTTTAAACTCAAATTAGTCATTGCTTATCCTACGTTTTCCCGGAGCGTTGCTCCGGGCTATGGTATGGCGCACCCTTGGTGCTTGCCGTTAGTATTATCCTTTCGCTGCAAGGAGAGCCAGCAACACCACCGGCAGGTAGATATAGCTGCCAAACATCACACCCCTTGCCGCCTTTACCTCCATCGTTCGATAGAGCTTTATGCAACGGCCTATCAAAAACAGGTTTGCCAACAATACAATCGCCAGGCAAATCTTTCCGCTCATTGATTCGTACTCGCAAAGCCCGAACACAAAAGGCAAAATGCAAACCGGCAACAACAGCACCGCATACAAAATGCACTGCACCGCCGTTGATTTGGTTGGACCCACATCCGTCGGCAGCAACTTAAATCCGGCCCCGGTGTAATCCTTGTGCGCTATCCAGGCAATGGCCCAAAAATGCGGGAACTGCCAAAGGAACTGAATACCAAAGAGCACCCAACCGCACCAATCCTGCGAGCCGCCGCCGTCGCCAAACACCGCATCGTTACCGGCCGCCCAACCAATAAGGCAAGGCAGGGCGCCAGGCACGGCGCCAACCAAAACGGCAATGGAGTTTACCTTCTTCAGTGGTGTGTACACAAAGGCATACAAAAACAAACTGAATAAGGCCAGCACACCACTCAGGGGGTTAAAGAAATACGTGAGTATCACCGCTCCCGCCACACCGGTTGTTATGGCAAATATCCAGCCTTCGGCAACCGACATCCGACCCGATGCGATGGGCCGCGATGCCGTACGCTTCATGGTTGCATCGGTGTCCTTCTCTACCGTTTGGTTAATGGCATTAGCGCTGCCGGTTACCAAAAAACCTCCCAGAAATAAAAGAGCAATCATCACCCAATCGTAGTCCACCACTTTGGGCGCCAGCAGGTAACTGATTACGCTGCTGAACACCACCATAATGCTTAACGATGGTTTGGTGAGCTGCAGGTAATCCCGCAGCTTGTTATTTTTCTTTGCCTGTGCCGACTGCCGTTCGTTATCCATGTTAACCGTCCTGCGGGCAAAACTATCTCAAATAGCTGCTGTTGTTTTTAGTTGTTTCAACCATCCGCCTTCGCCAAGGCTTCGGTGGGCGAGTCAGCTAATCAGCACATTCGCCATCAGCTAATCCGGTCTTAGTGCTTTGATTCATTGCTACCAACCGTCTCCGTTTGCGGGATGAAGTCGCGGCCGTCCTTACCGTAGTCATAAGCCCAGCGGTGTACTTCCGGAATCTCCCCTTCCCAGTTACCGTGGCCCGGGTTGATGGGTGTTGTCCATTCCAACGTCGTGGCATTCCAGGGGTTTCGTGTACGCACTTTCCGCCCCTTAAAAATGGAATAGAAGAAGTTGAACACAAAGAGCAGGTTTACCGCAAACACCACAATCGTCACGGTGGAGATGAGGCGGTTCAAATCGGCAAATTGGTTGAAGGACTTCCAGAGCGTAAAGTCAAGGTAACGGCGCGGCACACCGGCCATACCCATGTAGTGCATCGGCCAGAAGATAAGATAGGCACCGGCCAGCGTTATCCAGAAATGGATATAACCAAGCGTGTTATTCAAGTAGCGGCCGAACATTTTCGGGAACCAATGGTACACACCCGCAAACATCCCAAAGAAGGCAGCCACACCCATCACAATATGGAAGTGTGCCACTACAAAGTAAGTATCGTGCAGGTGAATATCAATGGTGGAGTTACCCAGCCAGATACCGGTCAATCCGCCGGAGATGAAAAGGCTTACGAAGCCGATGCCGAAAAGCATGGCCGGCGTAAACCGCACATTGCCCCGCCAGATGGTGGTAATCCAGTTAAACACTTTGATAGCGGATGGAATGGCAATCAACAAGGTAAGCAACACGAACACGGAGCCCATAAACGGATTCATGCCCGATACAAACATGTGGTGTGCCCAAACCAGGAAGGCAAGAATGGCAATGGCGAAAAGCGAACCCACCATAGCCATGTAACCGAAGATGGGTTTGCGGGAGTTCACAGCGATGATCTCCGATACCATGCCCATTGCCGGCAGGATGATGATATACACTTCGGGGTGGCCAAGGAACCAGAACAAGTGCTGGTACAAGATGGCGCTACCACCTTCGTTGGGCAAGGCCACACCGTTGGTGTAGATGTCACTCAAGTAGAAGGAAGTGCCAAGGTTACGGTCGAACAGGAGAAGGATGAAGCCCGAAAGCAGTACAGGGAAAGACAATACGCCAAGGATGGCGGTAAAGAACAGAGCCCAAATAGTGAGCGGCATCCGCGTCATGCTCATGCCTTTGGTGCGCATGTTCAAGATGGTAGCGATGTAGTTCAAGCCACCAAGGAGCGAAGACACCACAAACAAAGCCATGGAACTAATCCACAAATCGGTACCCAACTTGGAACCAAGGTTGGCCTGACCCAAGGCGCTTAACGGCGGGTACATCGTCCAGCCGCCTGAAGCCGGACCGGTTTGAATAAAGAGTGACGCCATCATAACCACGCTGGCCAAAAAGAAGAACCAGTAAGAAAGCATGTTCATGAAAGGGGAAGCCATATCGCGGGCACCCACCTGTAGTGGAATCAACAAGTTGGCAAACGTTCCCGAAAGGCCGGCCGTTAATACAAAGAACACGAGGATGGTTCCGTGCATTGTGGTTAATGCATAATAGAATTCAGGTTGTATCTGTCCGCCTTTTGCCCAGTTACCAAAAAGGGTTTCCAAAATTGGAAAGCTCTCATCGGGGTAACCCAATTGCAACCGAAACAGCACGGACATCAGCGCACCAATTACCGCCCAAATAATACCCGTAATCAGGAACTGCTTGGCAATGGTTTTATGATCCTGGCTAAAGATGTATTTGGTAACAAAACTTTGTTTGTGGTGATGGTGGCCATTGCCGTTGTGCCCATCGTGGCCATGACCGGTTTGAATCACCTCGTGCGTTCCCACGCTGCCCTCGTACACATTTATGTTCTGATCGTTGTTCATGGCTAATTTCTTTTTTATCTAGGGCTGCAAACCCCAAATGGCGTTTTCTTAGTTAGGTGTATTGGTGGTCATTACAGCGGCTGTTTGTGCGGGCCTTGTGCTATCCGCTGCCGGGCCGGGTGGTGTAGGGTTACCCTCCTCTGCCGAGTTTGCTAACGCATACTGCGGCTTTTGCTTCGCCCACCAAAGGTCGTACTCGGCCTGTGTTTCCACAATCACAAGACCACGCATGCTAAAGTGTTTTGAGCCGCATATCTGGTCGCAGGAGATTTCGTACTCAAACTCATCGCCATACTTCTCCTTCATCTGGCGGGTAGTGTATAAGGGTGTAAACCACATGGTGGTGGGCATACCCGGTACGGCATCCATCTTCAGGCGAAAGTGCGGCAAGCCTACATCGTGAATCACATCCTTCGAACCAATCACCAACTTCACGGGTTTATTTACCACCACGTGCATTTCAGCACTACCATATACGTCATCGCGGTTGGCAACATCATCCCATATCTGGCCCAAGGGATTGTTCTTTTGCTCGTTGATGTTCTTGTAATACTTCTTACCCAGTTTGCCATCGGCGCCGGGGTACCTAAACTCCCAACCGTATTGCTTACCGGTAACTTCCACCACACGGGCATCCTGCGGCGCTTCGCCGGTAATCTCGTACCAATAAAACAGCCCGAAGCCCACTAATACGGTAAGAATAATGGCGGGGATAACCGTCCAAATCAATTCCAACCGGTTGTTGTGTGGGAAGAAGTACACCTTCCGGCCCTGCTTCTCCTGGTACTTGTAGGCAAACCAGAACAAGGCAGCCTGTGTTAGCACAAAAGCCACGAAGGTTACAGCCAATGTGATGTACAGCATGTTGTCAACGTTCTTGCCGTGGTTGGATGCCGGGTCGCCCAAAATCTTATCCTTCAGTGTATGGTTGCACCACCACACGCCAATCAGCCCGAGCACTAAAAAGGCCAGCAGCAAGAAGCCGTTGATGCGGTTCGATTCCTGTCTTGTGCGCTCCTCTCCTTTTAAGATGGAAACGTATTCACTGGCTTTGGCAATCTGAAACACAATCAGAAAGCCCAGCAAAAAAGCGATGATTATCCAGAATGACGACATAATCTCTCTATTAAAATCCAAATGTCAAGAAACAAGATCCAGTACTGCTTCGCATTGATTTTTGTCTCTTGTATTTTGCTTTTTCCTCTTTAGGTATGGTGAATGATGCTCTCTTTCAGGAACGGATGGTTCCTGGCGATAAGCGGATGTTTGGCCAGCGAACGCGCCGTTACAAACATGATCAATCCGATAAAACCTAAGGCCACGCCCAAGTCAGGAATGATGTTGGGCACATGGGTTGTTCTTGTTTCCGGGTCCATCATCGCCGTCGGCATCACCATCTGGTAAAAGTCCAGCCAGTGGCCAAAGAGGATGACAACCGCCATCATGGTGATGGTGCCGTAATTGCGTTTTGAGGCCCGCTTCATTAAGATGAGTAAAGGCGCCAAAAAGTTGATTATTAAATTCAAAAAGAAAATGGCGCGGTAAGGCCCTTGCACCCTTGGTTTAAAATACACGGTTTCCTCGGGGATGTTGGCGTACCAAATCAACATGAACTGCGAGAACCAGAGGTAGGTCCAGAAGATGCTGAAGGCAAACATGAACTTGCCCAGATCGTGCAGGTGTTCCTTGGTCGTCAGTTCCAGGTAGCCGTTATTTTTCAGGAAGACAACGTAAAGTGTTATCAAGGCGATGCCCGCTACAAAGGAGGAGGCGAAGGTGTACCAACTATACATGGTGGAGTACCAGTGCGCATCAATGCTCATTAGCCACAGCCAGGGAATGGAGGATAGAACGGT
>QQTW01001162.1_pt1 | contig 18055 bp, 12 predicted proteins | sample 1904831 | NCBI WGS metagenome assembly QQTW01 (sample SAMN09435610, study PRJNA476489) | Subsurface metagenome, whole genome shotgun sequencing project. | reverse complement strand
CGCTATTCGCAACGGGTAGAAAAAGCAATTTTAACTTGTAGCGGTGTATTCGAGTACGACGAAAAAGCTTTTGCAGCATTTCATCAGTTTGGTGGTTACGTTGTCAAGTTTCGCCCCAAATGGTTGAGTAAAATACCGTTTGTAGACCGTATTTTTATGGCACGGTTTCTGCGTCGTCCCATTCCTGTAGCCGAACGTCAAGCCTTTTTAGAAGATTTTTTAATGGCGGATTACGAGACAGCTTTGGGTACAATTTTTACTTCTGTAAGTAAGTATCAAGCCGAGGTGATGCCACAGGAATTTGTTGATTTGAATGTGCCAACGCTATTGGTTGCAGGGGAATACGACCAAATTATTCCGGCAGAATTGGGACGTAGGGCAGCTGCATTTAGCGATAAAGTTCAACTGGTAGTGATGAAAGATACGGCACATTTTCCAATGTTAGAAGATGCGGAAACTTATTTGAAAGCAGTGCGCGAGTTTTTGAATTGTTAAAATAAAGTAAATAAGGGCGTTGCTGAATCCGGGTATGAATTTATCTCGCGCAGAGGAGGCAGTGCGTTGCGGGGGTTCCCCCCGTTATAGCATCTGCCGTCGCGCAAAGGCGCAGAGAGTAAGAGTTTTAATATGTCCCATTTTGAATTTTATACTTTAATTCAGCAACGCCTAAATAAGAATTAATTACAAGGTCGCAAATCGTGCCTATCAAAATAGAAATTATAGGAATCCGGTTTGATTTTTGTTGGCGTAGCCTGCGCTACCCTAAGCCCTTACGGGCATACTGAGTCCCAAGGGGACACGCTACGCGAACGTGAACGGGAAGCCGCTTCGCGTCTAATGCGCTTACAAGGTTAGGTATTGTAGGGTGCGTTAGGACGAAGTCCGTAACGCACCAAACCCTTAAAAATGGTGCGTTACGAATCACTAACACACAGCCTACGTATCTGTTCAAAAATAAAATAGTAGTCCTATATAGAAAATAAGTATAACTACAATACTATGATTTCAGAATTCATGATTAAACCCTCGTCTTTAATGTCATCGGGTAGGTCAAAAGATGGAATAATAATAATTCCTAAAAGTGTGACTGGGAGAAGCTCTTTGCAAGCGCTTCGACTTCAATGATGAACGCCGCGATGAACCTTTAATTCAGATTGCACGGCGTTTTTGGGTAGAAGCTGGTTGGCATCCTCCCCAGTCCGATCCTTGCCAAACGGAATAAGTAATAAAGATTTTGGAATTAAAATTTTGGATTTATAAATCCAAAATAAAAAATCTAAAATCCCAAAATTGCCATTAGCCTAAACCAAGTTCGCGTCGTAGCAAATTAATTGATTTCTCACCAATATAATTATCGCTACGAATTAATTTAGGTGGGCGAATAATATCATCGACAACAACTTGAACGGCAGCTTGAACCGATGTATAACTAGCTTGGTCGCTACAGAAAATAAGATGTGCCCGCTTCACAATTGCGTGCAGTTTGTATGTGTCTTTGGGTTGCGAAGTCATGACAAGGAGTTCGTCACCGCGAATCCCGTGGATAATTACTTCCGTAGCGCGGAGAATACCCGAACTGACGCTGACAATACCGATACAGCTATCTTTGGGTAATCCTTTGACCGTGGTCATTTCCTTCGCGTAGTCGTGAATATCGAGGGGGATAACGCGCACGGATTGGGGAGCTGCTAGAGCTTCCACATCCGCAATAAAATACCGACTGGTGACAACTGTCGCAGAGGATGTTTGTTCGAGTACCGATGTTAGTTCTTCGGTTGCTACCAACTGTACGGGGATTTTTAAGGCTTGTTCGAGTTCACCTACCATCAGTTCACCCGCACCAATATCTTGCTTGGGAACGGCGACAAGTACCCTTGCGCTACACCGCAATCGCCAATCAATTTCAGCTAAAAATATCTCCCTAGCTTGGGTGAGAGTACAACCTTGGGAAAGTAAATCGTCGATCGTTTGTTGTACTACTTTATACGCCAGTGGGTACTGTTCGAGAATCGGCGATCGCAATCGGCTTCCACCTTCGTGTCCCTGTGCGCGGACGTAAATACCCGAACCCGCAAGGCTTTCGACAAAACCATCTTCTTCAAGCTGACGGTAAACTTTACTAATTGTATTGCGATGTAACCCTGTTTGCATTGCTAAGGCGCGAGTGCTTGGCAACTTGTATCCGGGTGGATATTGCCTCGACGCGATCGCAAACCTAATTTGATTAAACAGCTGGTTAGATGCGGGTATTTCACTGTCTGGTTGAATGCGGAATTGAATCATTAATTGCTCCTGGAGACTAGTACAATGCGACCAGCTGCATATACCATTCGTTGAATGTTTTATTTATACATTGAACTGTTTTAGTCGAAACTAGACGAAATTTCCAATACAATAAGTGCCGGAAATTGATAACTTGATTGGAGACAGCCCCCAATAGGCTTGTAGAATAATTCATTTTATCGGCACGCGGTACTAGTAAAAACTATTATGACAGAGAGCGCAATCGATACTTTAACTATTAAATCGCAAACAGAACTACCAATCGCGGCATACTTGGCACAGCCAAGCACTCCAGGTATTTACCCAGGTATAGTAGTATTACAGGAAATTTTTGGTGTCAACGCGCACATTCGCTCCTGTACCGAACGGATTGCTCGTGAAGGATACGTTGCCATTGCACCTGCACTTTTTGAGCGGATTGCCCCAAATTATGAGACCGGATACACAAAAGAAGCAATTGAAATAGGCAAAAAGTACGCTTGGGAACGCTCTCAAGCAAACGTACTTAAGAGCGATATTCAAGCTGCGATTAACTACTTAAAAACTCTACCGAATGTTAAAAAAGATGGATTTGGCTGTATCGGTTTTTGCTTTGGGGGACATGTGGCATATCTTGCCGCAACGTTACCAGATATCAAAGCTACAGCTTCATTCTACGGCACACAAATTGCTACTGCCACACCTGGAGGAGGTAATGCTACCCTTAGCCATACCCATGAGATTGCAGGCACGCTTTACGCCTTTTTCGGCATGGAAGATACTAGCATTCCTGTTGAACAAATCAACCAAATCGAAGCTGAGTTAGAAAAATGTAACATTCCTCATCGTGTCTTTCGCTACGATGGAGCTGAACATGGATTTTTCTGCGACCATCGTGCCAGCTATAATTCATTAGCAGCAAACGATGCTTGGGAAAAAGTCAAGCAACTGTTTGCACAACAGCTTAGTTAGTAGGAAAGGGGTAAGGGGTAAGAACGAAGGGGTAAGGGGTAATGAGAAGAAAAATAAATAATTTCAAATATTTGTTGAACACCTTGTTTCCTACTCCCTAACGCCACATGCTACAACGGGGGGAACCCCCGCACGACGCAACTGGCTCCGCAACGCAGTGGCTCCTCCCCATTCCCGACTCCCTATTTCCAGTAGCTAAATATCAATTCAATTCAAAAGTCATGGATTCAGAAACAAAATCTCAAAAAGCCGATTCGTCGTTTACAATGGACGATTTTGCTAAGGCATTGGAAAAACACGATTATCAGTTTCAAAAAGGACAAGCAGTCCACGGTAAAGTGTTTCAAATCGACCACGATGGTGCCTATGTTGATATTGGAGGTAAAGCATCGGCATTTTTACCCCGCGATGAAGCTTCTTTGAGGACAGTTACCGATTTGTCAGAAGTGTTACCCCTACAGGAACGATTAGAGTTCATCATTATTCGAGAACAGGATGCAGAAGGACAAGTTACTCTTTCCCGACGACAATTAGAAATTCGTCACATTTGGGAAAAGTTGACACAAATGCAAGAAGGCAGTCAAACTGTACAAGCAAGGGTAATTGGTGTCAATAAGGGTGGTATTAGCGTCGAGGTTATGGGATTGAAAGGATTTATTCCGCGATCGCATCTTACCGAACGCGATAATTTAGAAGCACTCAAAGGGCAAACTCTCACCGCTGGCTTTTTGGAGGTTGACTCTAACACTAAACGTTTGGTACTATCGCAACGCTTGGCAGCTCGTTCTGCTAACTTCAGCATGTTGGAAATTGGTCAACTTGTTGAAGGCAAAGTTACAGGTATCAAACCCTTTGGTGTCTTTGTTGAATTGGATGGTATCAGCGCTTTACTTCACATCAAACAAGTCACCCAAAAGTTTATCGACAATCTCGAGAAAGTCTTTCAAATTGGTCAGCAAATTAAAGCTGTAATTATTGACATTGATGAAGGCAAAGGTCGCGTTGCAATTTCTACGCGAATTTTAGAGAATTTCCCCGGTGAAATCCTCGAAAATATGGAAGAAGTCATGACTTCAGCTCAAGCGCGTGCGGAAAGAGCAAAAAATAAAACGAACGAATCTACATAAATCACTCGATTAACAAGTTTTAAAGTAATTAAGGACAGGTAAAATTCACCTGTCCTTATTTTTTTACTACTGTTATTTCTTTTTCTTTCTTTGTGTCCTACCCTGCGGGAACGCTTACGCGTATGTAAGTAGGTGGGCGGGAAAATTTACAACTATGTAACGAAATGTAAAACCCCTGGAATTAGCTCGTAGTCACGCTTTAGCGCTCTTAACAACAAACTAAGAGTGGTTTATTTCCGCCCACCGACTTAGTTCATTTTCTTAACCCTCAAAATTAATGTGGCGGAGTACTAGTCAAAAAGTTGGTAGTGTGCGTTACATAGAATCGAAAATATGGTATTATTACATCGACGTAATATAGAAGTGAATGTCGTGGGATATAGAATACACTGACGAGTTTGAGAGATGGTGGCGTATTCTAACTGAAGATCAACAGGATGATGTAGTTAGTGTTGTCCAACTGCTTGAAGAAAGCGGAACACACCTATCTTTTCCCTATTCGTCCGGTGTTAACGGTTCAAGCCACTCTCACATGAGAGAATTACGTATACAAAGTGGAGGCGCTCCCATTAGAGTTTTTTACGCTTTCGATCCAAGACGAGTCGCTATTCTACTGATTGGAGGCGATAAAACTGGAGATAAACGCTTTTATGAAAAATATATTCCTATTGCCGATCAACTTTATGATGATTACCTTGAAGAGATTAGAGAGGAAGGCTTGATATGACAGGACATCATAAATTTTCTAACTTAACTCAAGATTTTGGAGCAGCTAGAAAAGCAAAAATAGTAGTGAAAAAAGTACAATTAAAAGAAGAGATGGCAATCAATGAATTGCGCCAAGCCTTGAAAATATCTCAAGCAGAACTGGCTGAAAAATTACAAGTAAAACAACCAGCTATTTCACGTTTAGAAAAGCGTACTGATATGTACGTTAGTCATTTACGTCAAGTTATCCAAGCAATGGGAGGTGAACTTGAAATCGTCGCACGTTTTGCGGATGGTGAAGTGAAAATCAACAATTTTAGTGAGTTAAATCCCTAATTTATTGCTCACAACCAATTCCCAACTATATACGTGTCCAAAAGTACGGATTTTGATATTCAGGCTGCATTGATGGAGATAATGGTGCAGCAAGCACCTGTTTGTATTGAAAAGTGGCATTCTGATATGACTTTAATGCATTATCGGGAATTGGTTGCTGATTGCTCTTGCCAAGGAATGTTATCGTAGTTGCGTGTGTTTGCGCGATCGCGCTCTAAATTTCCCTTTGCCCAAATGTCATACTCTCTATAAATTTATCTATGTTCCTTGGAACTTACCGTAAGTACTAGAGTTTATTAAGATTGCATCAAACTATTCTCGATACCTGTCATATCGTAGGATGATAAACAACACCAATAAACGGTTTTTGACTCTCTGCAATATTCAAGAATTATGATGCCGTTGGTAGCGATATAAACAATATTAATATTAGTAAATATACTAATTTGATAGTTCTCAAACTTAATAATTACATTACCATCTTGAATTGCAAATAGCTTGTTAGCTAGTCGATACGCTATAAATGATTCGAGTTTAGGAATAATCTTTAGAACCCAATCGTGTTGAGGTAGTGGGTTAATAGTAAAGTATTTATCAATTTCAACCTTTTTATCAGAATGCTTGATGGCATTAGCATACACAAGATAACGAACGTCATGGTCACAGCAGTTTTTAAGAATTTTAATAAGTGTATTTGCACTCGTGCCATTGTGTTTAGCAATGTGTTGTTTAATCGAGATATATTGATAATGAATATGAAGTTTTTCATGCCAATCAAAGCTGCTGGCAATCGCTTCAATTATTTCGATATCCGTCCATGATAATTTGACAAGCTCCAACCAAACACTTTTATCATTTGTGGACAGTGCAATTTTTTGTAGTTCTTTAGATGGTTGCTTATATGTAAATATTTTATTTTTACCTTCGACCGCCCAGCTTTTCAAAATCTCGTAATTTTCCAATAATAATAGCGGTAAAATGGGATTCTCAAGAACAATATTAGCCATACCTGGCTCGTTAATAAACAATTGTTTGAGTAATTCAATACTCGCATTCGGATTCGATGCAAGAGCATTGGTTATTTTAAGCTTATACCCGCGATTGCGATGTTGTTGGTAAATCGATTCAAGTTGGTCGGGTGGTGTATTTTCATCGCTTGCTTCGATAATTATGTCAGAGATATTATCCATATTTGTATGTTATGCTATCTTATAAAAATTATCATACATGTAGAAAGGGGCGGGGGAAACGCCCCTACAATATATGTTTATTTAAAATCCAAGCAGGTGGTGGCAACATCCCATAAAGCTTACTTAATTGCTCAACATCATTACGAAACCAATTATTAATCCATTCACAATAATGTAAAACTGCTTGCTATTCGGTAACTTTATTTAATAATTCCCACGCAATTAAATGTCCAGCCATCATCCCCGACATAATCGCTTTCAAAACACCATGCGATGACGCAGGGTCGAGAACCATTAATGGATGCCCACCCCACAAGATTTGTACCAATTTAATCTAATTCTTTAATTTGCAAAAACTAATTTATTCTAATTCTTGTGGGATGGGCAGAGAGTGCCCGTCCAAGAGTGCAAGTTAAAAGCGCGGGTTCGCGTTGGTCGCAGTTAGGGAAAAAATCGGGTGCTGAACGGCGATATATGCAGAGTAACGGACGGGTAGAACGCGAAACGCGGTTTGGTCGCCTTCAACAAATGGTAAAAATCCTCGCTGTCCAGGATTGTACATCGGTTCGGCAGTTCCCACACGCGCTACGCCAGTCCGAGAAAAGCACATGTCTGCATGTTTGCGGTGAACAGTTTCAGGTGCGGGACGAATAAACGGAAGCAAAAACAACGATTGCTAGTGGTTGTGCAACATTTAGACCTAACATTTTTAACAAAATTGTCAAATCCTAACATCAGGGGATGAGGTACTGACCATAGACAGTGGTTTCCCATCATCATGAAGGCTGTTGCCTGCTAAAACTGGTTAAACCTGCGCGCAAGTAATCATAAGTTGATTATAGCTGTAGCCAAAGCTGTTAGGACAAGGAACGCGATTCCCGCTCGCGATTCGCGAGCGCGATCGCCCGCGTCCGCGTGTGAGTTAATCAGTGTCCTAAGCTGCCTATCCGTTGCTATACTTGTTATATAAAAAACTTCTTTGCTAACCCAAGAAAAAACCTTGATTTTCTTCTCGTTTGCCAACATTAAGTTTTTCCTCATACAATCAGGGAACAGGCTACGCTAAATATGCTTATTATTTTGTTAACTATTCAAGGTTAAAGGGCTATTACTAAACCGCTAATGATAGTAGACCGGATTAACGATATCTTCTGGCAAGCGCAACAAGGCAGCATTGCGGCAATTATTCAATTGCTGAATCAACGACTGATAGACTCAGGTGTCAGAACCAGAGCAGTATTTAACGATGGCATCTTGCAACTTCTTTGCGAGACAAATGCCAAACATCAAATCGAGCAATCGACTTTGGTCAATCAAATTCGTGAAATTCTCGAATCGATAGCACCGCGCAATATCTACCGAGTCAACGTCAACTGTCGTATTGTCCGCGAACAGCAATTGCTTTGGTTAGACGAAATTAGCCGCGACCCCGAGAATCAATTACTCTGGTCGGAGGAAATTGCTCTCGAAAAACCCAGTATTTTCCAACAATTTATCAAAGATTTTCAAGAACGGAAAATAGAGACGGCGAAAATAAGTTTACCAAAAAAACCGACGCTCAGGCAAAAGCCACTCCAAAAAGGAGCATTGCTAGTAGTTAGTAAACAAAATCAGCCCAAAAATTCAGTCTGGGGATGGGTATTACTCGGTACAAGTCTATGCATGTTTTTCGTTATGGTCGGCTTGGCTGTGTATGCTTTACTCGGCGATAAATTTAAATTGCCAATTCGACCGGAAACCTCAATGTCTGTCGAACCCACAGCCAAATTAGAATCGCAAAATACTAGCCAGTCAGAAAAAGAAAAATCACTTACAGCAATAAATCAAGATAATTCTCCACATCAAGAAGATTATTTTGCAGCGGCAGTTAGAATTGCGAATCAAGCTGCGCTAGTTGGTAAAAACGCGAAAACACCTACTCAATGGTTAGAATTGGCTGCTAACTGGCAACGTGCCTCAGATTTAATGGCAAAAGTTTCACCCAGTTACAGCCGCTATCAAGAAGCTAAAATTCGGACTAAATTGTACAAGCAGTATAGCCAAGCGGCACAGAAGCAAGCAGATAAAAGTCAATCGTAGTGGATGGCTATCAATTTAGTTGGGATGCGGAATAATAAAGATATAGATGTCGAATTGTATTCGCAACAATTCCTAATACGAACATAATGCATCCCTCAACCCCATCCCCCGACAGTTTCTACATTCGCTCTGCCCGACGTGGGAAGCATAAGATTTTTATTGGCATGGCTCCCGGTGTTGGTAAAACTTATAAAATGCTCGAAGAAGCGCACCTTCTCAAGCAAGATGGTACTGATGTTGTCATTGGCATCTTGGAAACTCATGGACGCAAAGACACAGCCGCAAAAGCTGTAGGATTAGAGGTTATTCCCAGAAAAGGCTGCATTCATGGGAATGTTACCTTACAAGAAATGGATACGGATGCAATTATAGAGCGATCGCCCCAACTCGTTTTAGTTGATGAACTCGCCCATACCAACGTCCCTGGTTCGCAGCGAGAAAAGCGTTACCAAGATGTAGAAGTAATTTTAGCAGCCGGAATTGATGTATACTCCACCGTCAACATTCAGCATTTGGAAAGTTTGAACGATATGGTGGCGAGAATTACGGGTGTTGTGGTGCGAGAACGTATTCCCGACCGTTTACTCGATGAAGCTGATGCTGTTGTCGTGATTGATGTTACACCAGAAACTTTAGAAGAACGGTTGCGAGACGGTAAAATATATGCATCAAATAAAATTGAACAATCTTTAGGAAACTTCTTTCAGCGTCGCAATCTCATTGCTCTACGAGAACTGGCATTACGCGAAGTCGCCGATACAGTTGAGGAAGACGCAAACACTTCTATCTCAACAGGACAGAGTTGCAATATCCACGAGCGAGTTTTGGTATGTATATCTACTTATCCTAACTCAGTACAATTGTTACGTCGGGGTGGACGGATTGCTAGTTATATGAATGCTCGGCTTTTTGCAGTGTTCATCGCAGACCCCGAACGTTTCCTGACCAAAGAAGAAAGTTTACACGTCGATATGTGCGAGAAACTCTGTCGAGAGTTTGGTGGAGAATTTTTGCATGTTAAGAGTAACAATATTGCCGAAGAAATTGCTCAAGTTGCAGCGTATTATCACATTACTCAAATTGTCATTGGTGAAAGTCAGCAACCTCGATGGAAGAAATGGCTCAAAGGTTCGTTTACACAACGACTAATGGCGTTAATTCGGCATCAAAAGATAGATTTGCATATTATCGCTACTGAAAAGTGAGGGAGATAGGGGAGATAGGAAGGTTTCTTTCTCCACCTCCCCCCACTCCCTCATCGATACTCAGCAAATTCCATTGTAAAAGTTGCCATACCTGAAGAAAGCGATCGCAAGCTATTCGAGTAACTCATATCTTGCACCTGGAAATTTGAATGTCAATTCCAAGACTTACGTGCTAGTTCTCTAAGTCGCTCAATGTCTTGTAAAAGAAGTAACACTACCAAATGGGGAAATATAGTTTGGAACGCAATTTCTGCGGCTTCCCCCCAATCTGGTAGAACATCAGAAGTGCCTGATGTGGATAAATAAGCCCAGTGTGCCAAAACGTAGGATATAAGGGACAATACCAACCAACGATAAACCCCTAAAAGAGTTCCTTGTCCGAAACGATGCAACCCAAAACGGTGTTTTGCGGTTTTAAACCAACCCTCAAGAAAGCCATCTTCGTTTACCCCACCAAGAAATGGTACTAGCTTTGAGAGCCTTAGTAGAAATAACCGATGCGTATTGAACTAACTTAATTCAGTGTTTATGATGATAAACCCCTACCACTGGGCTAGTGATAGGGGCGATGGGGGAGTTAGTTGTTTCTTTGGATTAATTGTAAAAGTATCGCTTCTAAACGTTCTAATGCAGCGTTAGTAGTGCGTTGATTTTCCTCAAAATTTTGTTGGTGTACTTCAAAATTTCTTTGTAAAATTTCCTGGTTATCTCGTAGTTCCAACAACACATCATCAAGTACAGCACTTCGTCCTAATACGCGGGTTACATCGCTTGTAAGGTCGCGGATTAAATATTCGTTGCTTAGTAATTGTTCTTGAGTGTTCAATATTTGGTCTTGAGTTCGGTTTTGCTTGCGTGCTAGTTCGGCGATTAGTTCGCGGATATCATCATTACTGTTATTGGCGTTAGTCATTTAGACATCTCCACTTTTTCAAATAATTCACCTGGCTGACAGTTAAGTACTTGACAAAATAAAGCGAGTGTATCAAAGGGGATACTCTTCATTAAGTACGGTCATGTTCTGCTCATCTTAGAGATAACTGCATCAATTACAGCCCAACTTCCGAAAGCACACTTATCCCAAGAAAACTGTGCTGCTTGCTGCTGGGCTAACTTTGATAAACATTCTGCCTGAACTGAGTCAGTAAGTAGTGTTAATAATTTATCAGCAAGTATAGTAACATCTCCTAAAGGAACTAAGTAACCTCCATTACCAATAACCTCTCGCACAGAAGCGACATCAGAAGCAATTACCACAGTTCCCGTTGCCATTGCCTCGCAAACTTGCAATCCAAAACCTTCGTAACGAGACATTTCAACATAAATATCAGTATCTCGGTAAAGAACGGGTAAGTCATTATCGGGAACAAATCCAGTAAAATACAGCCTTTCTAAACAACCTAGTTGAACAGCTATTTTTTCTAATGTAGATTTCTGCCACTGCGGACAACGCCCTGCAATTACTAGATTATGGGGAATCTGAGAACTAATCGTAGCAAAAGCTTCTACTACAAGTTCTGGAACTTCGCGGCGATCGCCTGTGGCAAATGTCAATAAATAAGGACAAGGTATAGTTTTACACCAATCTGATAATTGGGATTCTGCCTGAAAAAATTTGATGTCTGCTGCCTCATAAGTAATGCTAATATTATTGCTATTTATTTTATACTCATTTGCTACGTCTATTGCAGTGCTTTTTGAGACAGCAAGTAGGTGAGTCGCTCGGCGACAGGTGCTTGGTAACAACATCTCTGTCAACGACTGGCTGAGATACTTATAAAAAGATATGTTTTTACTTCCTACCAGTTTGCGGTACAAGTGAGGTAATTCATGAACTGTAACAATATAGGGGACAGGCAACCAAGCCAATGGTGTTTCCCCTAAAACTAATAATAAAAAATAAATACCTTGGTTCTTGTAGAAACGACTGTGCTACTCTACGGAAACGCTCCTTTGAACAGCCAGTGGAGGAAAAGTGACTAGGATGAAGTTAGAATCCCCTTGGATGCAACGCCAGGGGATCAAAGCAGATTTACAATCTTCCTCGCTAACTCATCCGGTTCTAATGGTTTGGTAATGTGAGCTTGAAACCCAGCAGTCAGTGCTTTTTGCTGGTCAATATCTCCAGCATAAGCAGTCAATGCGATCGCCGGAATCATTCCTCCCCGATCGGGTGGACGCGAACGAATCTGCTGGATTAGCATGTAGCCATCCATGTGGGCCATGCCTATATCACTGACAATTACATCAGGAATGAAACTATCAAGTACTTGCAATGCTTCTTGCCCAGACCCTACGGCTGTTACCTTTGCGCCACTTTGTTCCAGCAACAATGCTTGAACCTCGCGGGCACCAATATCATCATCCACGACCAAAATTTGCAGGTTGTTTAAGGGAGTCTCTGTTTCTGCTTCAACTTGGGCTTTTTCAAGTACAATTCGTGGTGACTGCTTCGAGATAGGTATTTGAACTGTAAAGGTTGCACCCCGATCCTCACCCAAGCTTTCTGCCTTGACTGTACCACCGTGCAGTTCTACAATTTGGCGCACGATCGCAAGCCCAAGCCCCAATCCCCCAAATTTGCGCGTCGTCGAGCTATCCTCTTGCCGGAAATACTCAAACACATGCGGTAGAAATTTCGGTTGAATGCCCTTGCCTGTATCTATCACCCGGATCTGAGCCAGTCCATCGATTTGCCTTAATTCGACGATTACTTGTCCGTTAGCTGGTGTGAATTTGACGGCATTGTTAAGCAAGTTCCACACTACTTGCTGCAAACGGGCAGCGTCACCAGAAATAGGTGCAGTCGCCTCAAGGTCAATCTGTAACCTAATATTCTTTGCTTGTGCTGCTAAACGCACCGTTTCGACGGCAGCAGAAATCACAAAAGTTAAATTAACGGGAGTCGGTGTCAAGGACAGCTTGCCCTGCATAATGCGCGAAACGTCGAGCAAGTCTTCAATTAATTGTAATTGCAGTTTGGCATAGCGTTCGATCGTTGCCAGTGCTTCGCGTTGACGGACACCATTGAGCTTGCCGCTTTGCAGCAGGTGAGTCCAGCCCAAAATGGGGTTGAGGGGCGATCGCAACTCATGCGACAGCACTGCTAAAAACTCGTCTTTAATTTGGTTAGCCCGTTGCAACTGTTCTGCGTGCTGCTGAATGGAGACAATTAGGTTTGCTCGATCGAGAGCGATCGCTATCTGCTCAGACATCAATCGTAGCAAATCAATTTCTTCGCTTTTAAAGCGAGTGCGGGTGCGGCTACCAAACGCGATGGTTCCCAACAACCGTTCCTGCACAATTAACGGTAGACTGACATAAGCGGTGGTATCCAGGTCGCGGACGATTTGGGCATGAGAATGAGTGGCAATTTGGGCGCGGTCGAGAACGATTTGCTGCCGCTCTTGAGCCACCCATCCACAGGGGTATTTACCGAACTCAACCCACTCCATTGCCTCAGTCGCCTCTTGAGTAATGCCCTCATGGTTTTTCAAATGCAGGAAGGGGCGATTGTCTTTTTCCTCGACGATATAGTTGTAGTAATAGTCCACCCCTTGCTGGGGTGAGAGCTTGCTAAATAGGTTATGCACGATCGTCATGGGTTGCTCAACCGCAAGTAGATCGCTAGTAACGTTATAAAGCAACCGAAAGCGTTCATCAGCTTGCTTCTGTAAGGTTATGTCGCGCATAATCTTAATAAATCCTTGCACGTCGTCCCCTTCATCGCGTATGGGCATCACAAAGCCACTACCCCAAAAGCGGCTACCGTCCTTGCGTATATGCCAGCACTCATTTTCTCCCTGTCCTTGAGCTTGGGCGGTTCGCAATTCTCGCCCAGCACGATCTTGTGCGTTATCTTCAAAGGTGTAAAGGATGCGACTATCACAGCCAATTATTTCTGCTTCTGAATACTCAAACAACCGTTCGGCACCAGCACTCCAACTTGTGATGATAGCGTTGGAATCAAGGGTTAAAATGGCATATTCTTTTGCACTCGCCAGCATTAACCGAAAGCGAGCTTCACTTTGTTTGAGGGCAGTTTCGCTTTTTTTGCGATCGCTAATGTCGTAGGACATTGCCAGCACAGCATCTATTTCACCGAGAGCGTTGCGTAAAGGTGTGCCATGAGTAACATAGTACCGAGCGTGGCTGTAATGCTCTAAGCTAAACGATTCGCCATTGAGAGCTTGGCGGTAGTAGAGTTCGTAGCTTGCTGCCAGGTCCGGTTCGAGGGCTTCCGAGAGTGTTTTACCGACAAAGTTTTGAGTAGTCATGCCGGCTGGCTCCAGCGCTTCGCCTTCTGCAAGCAGGTAGCGCAAATCGCTATCCACAATGAACACAGCGCCACGAGGCAGGTTTGCCGCGACTTGGCGAAGGCGGGCTTCGCTTTGGTGCAGTGCTGATAAAGCAGCGGCGCTTTTGCGCTTTTCTTGGGCTTCTTGCAATGCTCGTTGGACGCAGGGCACCAATCGCCCTAAGCTGCGCTTCAGCACATAGTCGGTGGCTCCCTTTTTGAGCGCTTCGATCGCTAATTCTTCGCCTATAGTGCCAGAAACGAAAATAAAGGGCGTATCAGGATACAGGTTATGGGCAATTTCCAAGGCGGAAATGCCATCAAAACCGGGCAAAGCATAGTCTGCCAAAATTAAGTCAAACCTATTGGTTTCTAATGCCCTCACAAAGTCAGCACGAGTTTCCACCCGCACCAGTTCGCAGCCAACGCCGCCATCGGTCAGCGTGGTATCTATCACCATTGCGTCAAGGGGATTGTCTTCGAGTAAAAGAAACCGCAGTGTTGTCATAACTTTGCCTCAGCTTTTGGCAGGGAAAAGTAGAACGTTGCGCCTCTCGCGATCGCACCTTCTGCCCAGATGCGTCCGCCATGCCGATGAATAATGCGTCGCACAGTAGCAAGCCCAACTCCAGTGCCAGCAAACTGTTCCTGCGGATGTAGCCGTTGAAACATGCTGAAGAGTTGGTCGTAGTATTTCATGTCGAACCCTGCACCATTGTCTTTGACAAAGAAAATAACTTCTTGCTCCTGTTCAATGCTACCTATTGCAATTACAGCTTCGCTGCGATCGCGGGTGTACTTGACCGCATTCGACAACAAATTTTGCACCACTAACAATAGCAGCGATGGGTCGCCCTCTACCGCTGCCAATGGTTGGATTTGCCAGTAAACCGCTCGCCCGATTAGTTCCGGCTGCAACTGTGCTTGTACTTGTTGCACCAATTTATTCATTAAAACGGTTGTGGTACGCATGGACATCTGCCCCAGGCGAGAAAATTCCAACAAATCGTCTACCATTTTCTCTGCCTGAAGAGCTGATTGCGTGATAATGTTGACAGCCTGCAAACTCGATGCATCGACGAGGGTTGTATCGAGCTTGCCTCGCAACCTAGAGGCAAAGCTGCTGATGTAGCGTAGCGGCGTTCGCAAGTCGTGGGATACCGAGGAAGAAAACGCCTCCAGTTCTTGGTTGATGGCTTCTAGTTGAGTGGTGCGTATTCTCACCTGTTGCTCCAAGCGCTCGTTGAGCGTTTGTACCGCCTGCATCACCTGTTCGCGGTAGACCGCTTCGCGTCGCATAATAGCCAATTGGAGGTTGGCATCGACTCGCGCTAACAGTTCCCGTGCCGAGAAGGGTTTAATCAAGTAGTCATCTGCCCCAGCTTCTAACCCCTCCACCCGTGATTCTTCGCCAGCACGGGCAGAGAGCAAAATAATCGGGATTGTCTGGGTATTTGGTGAAGCCCGTAGCGATCGCAACAACTCAAATCCATCCATCCTTGGCATCATCACATCCGTTAACACCAGGTCAGGAGGCGATTGTTGAGCGGCAGCTAAAACCGCAGCGCCATCCGCGACCGCACTCACCTCATAACGAGTACTCAACAGCCGCTGCACATAACTACGCATATCGGCGTTGTCATCAGCTAGGAGAATTTTAGATTTTAGATTCTTAGTCTGCCTCACTGAGTTGCTGTTTGCTGATTCTGTAACCGTACTCCCCCCCAAATCCAAAGGCAATCTAAAATCTGCTTCGCTTCGCCAGTGCAAGGCTTCTTCAACAAAGTAACTTGCCCGCACCGATGTAGATGTAGATGTTACTGTAGCAACACTAATTCTATCGGCTGGTAGATGCGCGATTCCGGTGGGAATAGTGACGATGAAGGTTGCGCCCCGAGCTAATGCGCTCGTGAGTGCGATCGCGCCGCCGTGCTGCTTGACGAGTTCCTGCACCAGAGACAAGCCAATGCCTGAGCCTTCATAGCTGCGCCCCTTTGCCCCTTTGACTTGATAGAACCGTTCAAAAACGTGAGGCAGTGCTGAATCGGGAATGCCTGTGCCCGTGTCGCTGACTATTAATTCAACTGTGTTTGCTTTGGGTTTGAGCGAGACGGAAATAGTGCCCTCGAAGGTAAATTTTAAGGCATTGGAGAGCAGGTTGAGGACAATTTTTTCCCACATTTCTCGATCGACATAAATGGGATCGGGCAGAGGGGGGCAATCGACGACTAACTTCAAATTGGCATTCTCGATCGCCGACTGGAAAACACTTGCCAATTCAGCCGTGTAGGTGGATAAGTCGGTAGGTTCATAGTTTGCCTTTAGGCGATCGGCTTCAATGCGGGAAAAGTCGAGCAGCGTGTTGACCAGTTTTAAAAGGCGGAGGCTGTTGCGATAGGCTAGTTGCAACTGTATTTTGAGGTAAATGGGTGAATGGGGCAATCGGGGTTCATCCCCGTTCCCACTCAGTTCGATCTCGTTTTCTGCATTTAAACTCGCTAACGCTTCTTCCAATGGACTTAATATCAACGTTAAGGGGGTGCGAAACTCGTGACTGACGTTGCTAAAAAAAGCGGTTTTGGCACGATCTAACTCAGCCAGCGATTCGGCACGTTGACGCTCTTCTTCGCGGGCGGCTTGTTCCTGAATCAGTTGAATTTGATTTGCTTGTGCCTGCTTGCGATCGCTGATATTGTTGAAAACAACCGCAAGTTGTCGGTCTTCTTTTTTGCCGTATGCAAACGCATACACATCGTACCATTGGTTGAAACTTTGACTTTGGATTTCAAAATGGATCGATTCGCCCGTTACAGCAACACGGTTGTAATTATCTAAAAATTCTGCTTCGCTATTAGCATCGATTTCTCTGGCTGTTTTGCCTTTGACCTGAGTGATTCCCATCTGTGCCTCAAACGATGGACTCACTTCCAAAAAGCGATAATCGATCGGTGTATTGTCACTATCATACAGCATTTCGATAACGCAAAAGCCATCGTTGATCGACTCGAACAGCGATCGATATTTTTCTTCGGATTTGCGTAAATCGAGTTCAGCACGGGCACGTTCAAGTCGTAGGAAAATACGATTTGATAGTTCGCGCATCAATTCGATTTCGTCAGGACGCCAATCACGCTCACGCAAATCGCAGACGCTCACCAAAAATTTCCATTGTCCTTGTTGGTGATAAGGCACGCTGATGAACGAATGGATGTTCATCGCGGCGTAAGCCTCAGCATTGGTGCTTAAGTCTCGTTCGGTATCGCGGCAAACTAGAGTTTCTCCGGCGCGAGCGGCTCGGTGAAATTCCTCGCTCACAAAATCCGAGATGCGAACCACGTCCGGTACGTGCAGCACGTTTTCCCCGTTCCAGATATAATTGATTTGAGCTTCGTCGCGTTCCTCATTAATGTCAACAAAGTAGGATGATGAAGCATTCAGGAAGGCCCCGATTTTCGCGCCGACGGTTTCCATAATTTCGTCGGTTGATGTGAGACGGGCGAAGTCGTCCTGTATTTCGACTAAAAAGGCAGCATTCAGTTCGCGGTATTTGCGCTCGGTGCTATCTATGAAGATGACGGCGATGCGCGGACTGTCCAGTTCGCCGACCTTAAAAACATAGAAATTATACCATAACTTGGTCGGCTCGGCGTATCGTTCAAGACGCTCGCCCACGCCCGTGCGGGCAACACGACCGAAGATTTCAAACCAGTAGGATTCATAATTTGGGTCAATCTCGCGCAGGCGTTTGCCCCTAAAGTCCGACCCGACCATCCGCGTCGCAGCTGGATTCGCGTCCACATAAAAGATGTCGATCGGCGAATTGTTTTCGTCGAAAATCACGTCGCAGAGAAAATATCCTTCGTCAATCGAATTGAAGAG
>QQTW01001160.1_pt1 | contig 18068 bp, 19 predicted proteins | sample 1904831 | NCBI WGS metagenome assembly QQTW01 (sample SAMN09435610, study PRJNA476489) | Subsurface metagenome, whole genome shotgun sequencing project. | reverse complement strand
ACGCACGCTTCGCCCATGTTCTCATTCCATATAAGTCACCTAAAGTCTTCTTCAGGTTCCCTTGAAGATTCGTCATGATAAACGAAGTAGAATTTTCCGGCATTTTTTCTGGGTCAGTAGTTATTTCCCAATAAGTTATCGCTCTTCTTTTACCGTAAACTATTTCTCGAATGTATCTGGTTTCTAATTTTTGATTGCTCAATGTTCTCTCAAATTTGCACCACCTATTAGCCCTAACGCTTTGACTGGCTGGCAACTCCTCTCCATGATTAGTTCTAATCCCTACAACATAAGCTAATTGATATCCAGTTAATTTTGAATAAATTGGCTACTTTCACCATATAAACTATCAGCCAGTACTAATTCAATATTGAACCCTTCTTCAATTAACTCTTGTAATAATTTCTGATGCTAACTCTATTTTAGTTTTATATTTATCTTTGTCCTTTAGTGTTCCTTTTGGTTTAAATACTTTTACAATCAATGGAAAAGTTATGTTAGAGTAAACTCCATAAGCATTGACTGAAACTATCCCATTATCTACTTTCCCCACGCTTCCTAAATAAAGTCTTGCCACATAATCAGTCTTTTTACCTTTTTTCCTATCTCCGGTTTCATCTATTACTACTGTAATTGCCTGACCATCTAACGCTTTCTTTAGTTTATTGAATCTTCTTTGTTTTAATTTATTTACTGACCAATCTGAATCGGCTAGAAAATGATGTAACGACTGGGCTGAGTTTATCCTCACCAACGAGCGCTATCTCTGGTAAAGATTTTCTTTTTACCGTTGATATTATTCCCAAGTGTAAATGCTTGAAGCACTCATAATTTCTTACCTCTTTAAAAAGGTCTCTATACTCTGCACAATATTCATCTACAATAGCAACTGTTGGGTGAGCATCTCTTGCCAAATGCTTGAGGATCTGTAATTCTACATCCATTGCCCTACTTGCTTTCTAGCGTTTCCTCTTTTGATTCCTTTATTCATTCTACTCGGAAAGTGACAGAAGAGGGATAATGCTAGCGCGCGGTTAATCTCTTGGGGCGGTCAGCCGTTCGGGGCGGCTGTGGGGGGGTCTAGTAGCCGAGGCGACGACGGTTCGTATTGCTTATCTAGTGGTGGGAATGGGTGTAGTCGTGAGCGCAGCCGCAGGCTGGTTTTCATCGCTGCGTCAGAGTGAGAAGGTGTCCCAGAAACTGGATTGTGTTACAAAAATTTCTCAAGATTAAGAACTGCGAAGATGCGGAAGTTGTTTGTGCAACCACTCCAAAAATTTGAGCAATAAATTTCACTTGAGCTTTGATGTTACCTGTTTCTATTCCTGACTATTAACGTTCCTTGCGTAAAAAATCCCAATTTTATTGCCCTCAAATGCGCGTTATGGGGTTAAGACTTACGACTTAGCTCGATCTTTGTACCTTCCACTACAAAGGTTCGACATTATGAAAGTGGTTGTAGTCAACGAAGCGCTGCCCATCAGGCTTCCTAGAGATGATATCGACAAAGCGATGATTCCACAGTATTTCCGGTGCGATATAGCTGTGACGGTCGTGGATAGTCTGGGAAACAGTTTCATCAATGCCAGTTAAGGTAACTATAAGCATAGTTTCTGCTGTTGCCAGCATTTCTGGCGTAGCTCCATAAAGCGGACTATTCTCGTCAATCGGATGCATCGCTAGCCAAGTTAATATGAAAACTGGATTTTGACTACGCACCAATTTAAGCTGATAAAATCGGCGGATAAACTGCCCCTCGGCATTGATTTCATCGCGCACCAGTGACAAACTTAGCTGTGCTTCTAAAATTTGATTGCGCCGCTTGTTTGCTACTCGAAACATCAAAGTTGGTACACCATCGAAGGGAGCAACGACAGCCACCTGACTGAAAACCACTCGCGCAGTAGGACGAGAGAACCGAGCAAAGGCTAACCCAGTTCCCATAGCCAAACCCATTAAACCCACTAGAGATTCGATCGCAACTAACATATTAGCATAGTCACTCTTCGGATACATTGCGCCATAACCGATGGATGCCATTGTTTGAATACTGAAAAAGAAAGCATCAAAGAAATTACCAGGGCGGGCATTTGCAATTCCATCTCCTCCAATCAAATAAGCTACAGCAAACAAGGCGTTGGAAACTACATACCCTAAACTAACAAGCCCTAGAAACCAAGGCCAAGGCAGAGTTAGAAGTAAATGATATGGATCGCGCCAGTAGGAGTACCATTTGTTCTGTCCCTCAATGTTTAACCTTCCATCCTGCTTCAGAATCCGGACTTTTAGAAATGAACGACGCTTTTTTTTCATCAACTATGGCTCCTTGCAAAATCTCAAGTGCCTGAGCGTACTTTCAAACCTGGCGTTGAGTGGCAAATATGACAAATATATTATTTACTACATTGGCAACAGATATTACTTACTTCATTTAATCCGAAACTGCATTCCAACAGACAATCTCCCTAGCTAACCTTCAAACCTGAAATAATTGACACCAGAAAAATTCTAGCTCCCAGGCTGAACCTAGTAACTAGCTTGAGTTATGACTTGTTGCCAAGAGCGATTCTAATAACGAGAGAATTTTTGAAAAAGAGGGCTTGAAATCACATCAAAATACTTTATCAAAAAAAATCTCGCTTCTATGCTCTATTGAGAAGCGAGATTTGACAGATTTTACCTTTTTGGAGTAAAGAGTGAACGTCAAGAGAAAATCGTTGTGCGGCTCTAGCTTGGTTACGAGGAAGCAGGCAATTCAAAAATTTTTAACTGGTTCACTCACTGAAATTTCTAGGTAGTTCAGTAATCTATGTATTACGAAAGATTTGAGCGACAAACTCAATCATTTGCTCATTGCCCATTCCTTTGATTGAGTTGAACAACTGCATCGCTTCAGCAGACGGGCTATAGTCACTTAGGATATAAACAATACCACTCCCCAATTTATGTACAATTTGATACCAAAATCCAAATTTTGATTAGGCGTTTAATTTGCCATACTGACCAGTAGGAACTTCGACTTCACCTTGAACCAGTTCAGTCAGTGCTTTCCTTGGGTTCGGATCGAGTTTGACTTGATCTCGATCTGTTTTGCTTGCTGGAAGGATATCCCGTAAAGCATTCACCTGTTCTTGAGCTGACATTTCTTCAACGTCTTCGACTATTTCAGAAACTTCAGATGACTTTTGCAGACTTTCTGATGGAATTGAGTCGGAAATTTCCCGATAAATTAAAGCCAATAGGCCTGATTTATCATCTGTGTGCAAGCTCTCTCCTCTTTTGTCTTGCGAGCCTTTTAAAGCAAGATTCATTCAGCATTTGAAAAACCCCAGTCAGCAGACTGGGGTTTCTCATTATATGTAGAAAACTGGCGGAGCGATCGCTGATTTTTCGGCTGGTTCGGCTGGGATCGCCAAGTATGCTACTGCCTAGTTTTTGTACTAGATGATACCAAAACGCCAACTTTGATTAAGCGTCCTTTGAGCTAGATTCATCCGTTCCTGTAAGAAGCTCACCCAGGGCTTTGCTGGGATGCGGGTTGAGTTCTACCTCACCATTGTCCTGTTTAAACTCCTCAGTGCTAGTCTTTACAGACTCATCGATTGCTGGGTTTTCAGGATATTTGTTTGCTGATGTTTCTGAATCTGTTTTTGCTGATGCTACGGGATTTGAATCTTTGTTTGCTGATGTCATAGAAATCTCCTAAAAAATTATCACAGTTTTGTTTCTCAATATACAGATTGAGTTACTCTTATAGGAATTACAACACTTCCAACAAAGGTAAACCACTACAAAAAGACAGAAAACGAAGCAAAATAATCTAGTTAAAAGTTATTTCAAAAGATAGATGTGGTAAAGGCTAAAAAAAGTAAGGTAATATGACAAAATATTAACCCAATTTTACGCAATATTTATAGTTATTTAAATACAAATGCACAAATGCATAAGTAAACACAAAGCTCTTTATTTTAGAGCCTAACAAGCTTTCGCGCTAACACTTTGCTAACAAGCGTTAGTGGTTAAATATTGATAATACACTGGTTTGATTATTCAAGAATATCAACGGTAGTTGGAAACGACTAGAAGAAATCTTTCATGCCACTTGTTTGAAGTGGGAGTCACGTATAGTTGAATTCAACAGCGATCGCTTTCGCATACACCTAATTGTTGAATACAATCCAAAGGTGCAGATTAGTAAATATGTGAATAATTTAAAAACAGTATCTAGCCGCTTGATTTGCCAGGAATTTGCGGCAGAATTAAAGCAAGTATACTTCAAGTGCGTCCGTTTAATCAGAAGCTTACTTTGTAGCTTCTTGTGGAGGCGTTACTGCCCTGCCGCTAAAACAGTATCTCCAGTCGCAATCTTCTCCGTCTGACGACTAGGCCGTGCCTGCCATTGCGCATACCACCAAGCGCTGTCGCGCTATGGTGGCAGTACCTTCGCGAAGTCTAGATGGCTACACTTATACTTCTGCGCCTGGTGCTGGCTCAGCACCCATTGGTGCTACGTAGTCGCGGAATAAAGTTATTTGCTGCTCATACTCAAGTCCTTTAATTTGATTAACCAGTTCTTGTACTTGAGAGGAAGGCTCGTAGTTTGGAGGCATAGGAATGATAGTGTTGTTGTCCATTCCTTGAGACAAACGATACCAAAATAGCAGCTTGGTAGTGTCACTCATTGAGCCGTACATCCGGGTGTATTCTGTATCGGCCTTGTTAATTAAATCGCGCTGAAACTGTAATTGTTCTTCGTGGGACTTTTCTTTAATTTGATTAAACAAACCTTCAGCGATATCAGCAGAAACAGTGCTAGCGCCTGGTGCTGCTGGTGTGACCGAGCCACCCATTTCTTTATAAACGAAGTAAAACCAAGCTAACTGTTCATCTACATCTAATTTTTGAATTGCTTGTACGTGCTGAGTGATACTTTGATCGCTACTTTGAGTAAATGACATAGCTACCTCTATTTTGAGAAAACTGATTAATATTGGATGGGAGTTAAAACTGAAAAAATGTTTGCTCTTGTCAGCTTTATTCCCACCGACTTCTGAAACTTAGCAGAGATAGTTCTATCGCTTAAACCCACTCAAGACAGAAGTAGAAAACCTGACTGAAGACAGAGGAAGAGTTAGAGAAACTCAACAAGAGCCAGAAAAAAGGGCTAGCGATCGCACGGGGACTCAAAGTTATGCGTTCTTATAGCTGGCGCGGCGATCTATTGCCAGAGCTAGTCAACAGGCGTTTAGAAGATAAAGTGACTATTATTACAGGTGCAGGTAGGGGAATCCGCGCCAACTGCGTCTGTGCTGATGCAATTGACACTGCTTTGACTTGTAAGCGATCGCACCTTTAAGTTTCAACGGTAGCAGGGAAAGCTAGATCGATATCCTCAATTGATTTGATGAGATTTCAACTTGTGGAACCTTATTAGCTACCCGTAGGTATATCTCTCTAGGATGAACTAGCTGATGCAGCTTCTATCGTGGGTGGGATGGAATGATTTGTAAGTTTCATCACTATTACATGGAACTGCCCTGTATTGCAAGTTCATAGATCGCGCCACAATACAGGGTTCAATAACGTAAGGCGAAGAAGATATCTGATGAACCAAATTTACCCAGAAAGGAGAAGAAGCTTACGCCTAATGGCGTTGCTGCTTTCAGTGTTGCTAACAGTTCCGCTGCTTAATGCCTGCGGCGGTTCCCGAAGTTCTGCTCCACCGCCACCAGTGGACGATTCGCGTGTAGGAACGATGTCCAATCGTCCCGCTGACAATCAACCTCAAGCCAAAAAGGGATTGTCGAACACTCAGAAAGTGGCAATTTTAGGTGGAGCTGCCGCACTTTATTACTTATATAACAAGCATAAGAACTCGCAAAAACAAGGACCCGAAGGGCAATACTACCTCTCCAAAAACGGGCGCGTTTATTACCGGGATGCCCAGCATCGCGCTCACTGGGTAACACCGCCATCGGAGGGAATTCGAGTTCCAGAATCTGAAGCACAACAATACCGTGACTTCCAGGGTTATAACAATCGCCCAACAGGACGCGATTTAACTGGTCTAGGCGGGGCCCCGGCTCCAGCACTGTAACCACTGACCAATAGATACCGGATGTAACAGCAGTACTCTTGTGCTGAGCAATTTAATTTAATCAAGGGTTAGGAGAAACAGATGAATTTTTTACAAAACATATTTGGTGGTGGTCAGGAATCAGAGCGAGACTACCGAGATTTTGTGAATCGATACGAGCAGGGTTCTCCTCATGAGGGATACTCAGACGAAGAAGTTTTCAACCGTTACCAACAAGTATCCAGACAGTTACCTCCCGACGTATATCACGAGTCTGCACAAGAAGCCTTTAGCCGAATGTCACCACAAGAGCGTATGCAGTTCGGTCAATATCTTCAGCAGCAAACACGGCAGCAAAACTATAATTTTCCCGATCTAGATGGAGACGGTCAGGACGATCGCTATCAAGACCCTAACTATCTCGCCCGCGCTACGGGTCAGATGCATCAGCAGCAGCCAGATCTACTCGGTCAGTTATTGGGCGGTGTAACAGGGGGCTTTACAGGTGGTCAAGGCGGCGGCAACATTTTTAGTAACCCATTAGCCAAAGGAGCGATGGCTGGTATAGCAGCTCTGGCAGCAAAGAAAATGATGGATAGAGGTGGATCTTCAGATTACGGACAGTACGGCAACGTTCGCCCCGCCAGTGAAGATCCCTACGGCGACCCAGCATACGGGCAGTATGGCAACGTTCGCCCAGCCAGTGAAGATCCTTACGGCGACCCCGCAGATTCCGGACAGTACGGCAACATCCGCCCCGCCAGTGAAGATCCCTACGGCGACCCAGCAGATCAGCAGAATCGCTGGTAAGCAGAAATTATTTTGGGCGGTGGTTTTTATGAGTCGTGATGCGTAAAACCCCCGCGTTTTTAACCGGGGGATATAAGCGAATGGCTGAATTTATTCAGCCGTCTTATGCTAAACGTGCTAGCATAATGTATGTAGTTGGTTGGTCGAACCAGTGATAATCTACGAGTTTAAAGTTAAAGGGAAGGATTTACAGTATCGCGCAATAGATAATGCTATTCGCACATCTCAATTCATCCAAAACAAGTGTTTAAGATAGTGGATGGATGTTAAAGGGTTAAACAAATACGACTTTAATAAATATTGTGCTGTATTAGCGGATCTATTCCCTTTTGCTGATGAACTCAATTCAATGGCTAGACAATCTGCTGCGGAACGTGCTTGGAGTGCAATTAGTAGATTTTACGATAACTGCAAGAAAAAGATTAAGGGTAAGAAAGGTTTTCCCAAATTTAAAAAACACTGTCGCTCAGTTGAGTATAAAACTTCTGGGTGGGTGCTTTCAGAAAATAGGAAAGCTATTACCTTTAGGGACAGAAAGGGAATAGGAACTTTAAAATTAAAAGGGACTTATGACCTTAACTATTACGATATCAAGCAGATTAAGCGTATTCGATTGGTACGTCGTGCTGATGGGTACTATGCTCAATTTGCAATTGATATTGATATTAAGGTTGAATCTGAACCAACTAATCAGATAGTTGGTATCGACTTAGGGCTAAAGTATTTCATTGCTGATAACAATGGTTTTGTAGAACCATCGCCCCAATTTTACCGTAAGTCTGAGAAGCAGTTAAACCGCGCTAATCGTAAGAAGTCCAAGAAGTTCAGTACCGCAAAGAAAAAAGCCAAAGAACGCCAATCATCCAACTACCACAAAGCTAGAAATAGGTATGCTCGTAAGCATTTAAGAGTAAGTAGGCAGCGAAAAGAGTACTGCAAGCGTGTTGCACACTCCGTCATCCAATCTAACGATTTGGTAGCCTATGAAGACGCGCAACGTTTGCGGGGGAAGCTTCCCCCGCAAAGCTTGCTTTTAAATGTAAAGAACATGGTAAAAAACCGACATCTAGCTAAGTCAATATCTGATGCTGGGTGGTCAACTTTTCGCCAATGGTTAGAATACTTTGGACACAAATATGGAAAGGTAACTGTTGCTGTTCCTCCCCATAACACGAGCCAGAACTGTTCTAATTGTGGGGAAAAGGTAAAAAAATCTCTATCTACAAGAACTCACGTTTGCCCACATTGCAACTATGTAGAAGATAGGGACATCAACGCCAGCATCAATATTTTGAGATTAGGATTAACTACGGTGGGGCACACCGGAAGCTACGCTTGGGGAGATTTGCCCACTTGGGCAGTTGGCGCAAGCCTGCTGCTTAATGGCGAGTCAGGGAACCAAGAATCCCCGCTGCTTTAGCACGGGGAGTGTCAATTGAGATGAATCATAAAGCAAAAAGGCAGCTTAGATACCGCCCTAAACGTAGGGTGGGCAATGCCCACCCTACTGACGAAAGTGACAAAAGAGGGATGAATGTATGGTTAATATAGATGAAAACTGCTGTTTACAGCAAAAAGGCAGTGGCAATTGATGCTACCGCCTTTTCTGTAAAAATAAGATGCTCTTGAACCGTGAAATACCACTTCTTGGTGATTTCTTTATTCTCGGCGCTCTTGATAGTCTTCAGAAGACGTAGGATCTAATTCCCAACGGCGATCGTCTCGATCCTCTAAAATGTCTTGCGTGTGCAGAAACTCGCGATCGCTCATCTCTAAACCTACAGCCGCCCCAATCTCATCCACAATATCTTGATCGGGTGTGGGAGCAGTGCCCCCAACAGCTTCATCCCCAACTGTATCAGCTTCTTTCCAAGCAGCATCTATATCCCCACCAGTCAGTATTGGGTTGTCACCAACAGAGTCATCTTCGATTGAAACAACATCTCCCCAAAGAGCATCCTCGTCCGCAGCAGTATGTCCAGGTGTGGCGATTGTATATTCAGCTAACAGCTCTGCATCTCCTACATCAATGTTGAGTTCCTCTGGGTCTTTCAGACCAGTGCCGTAAGATTGAGTAACTTCTTGTGGCAAATCTGGCGACGGCTCTGTATTTTTATTTACTGCTTTATCTTTGTCCTTCATAAGCCTGATATAAAGTCTGATTGATTATTTATCCTCCCCCGCTTCCCCTGCTCCCTCAGCGATCCCTGCTGCCAGAAAAAAGAGCATAAAACTAAGGACGAGATTTCCCTCACCATAGCGCGATCGCAACTATTACTACCTATTCCTAGAGTTGTATCCCACTAGAACGAAAGAATCTATCCCTTTGGAGGAAGGAATCTGAAGTATAGCTGAATACGCTTAAAACTGATGCGGCAGTAATTTTGTGCCACAACAGACGTAAATAGCACGAATGGGGTAATGAACTGTTGCTGTCGTCAAAGTCAAAGATTACCCAAATTGCACTTTAGAATTTGAGGAGATCGAAAATGAAGTACGACGAGTTCATTAAACACGTTCAAACTTTTGCTCAGTTGAATTTGCGTCAAGAGGCAGAACTTGCTACGCGGGCGACTTTAGAAACAATTAAAGAGCGCATTGTTGGTGATGAAGCCAAAGACTTAGCATCCCAATTGCCAAAAGAACTAGCTGAATATCTGCATGGGCGAGAAGGTCAAAATGGGTATTTCATCAAGCTGGAAGAGTTTATTCGGCGTATGAGCGAGAAAGAAGGTGGCAAAAATTATGAATTATGAATGATGAAATCTTTTAATTCATCATTCATAATTACCCATTACCTATTTTGATAATTACTTTTATAGGAGATTCGAGAAATGACTTCAATACCAGAAGATAAGTCAAATCAAGCTGATAGTGGTGAAATTGGCAAGTGGGCATCGCTGATTGGTGGCGGTGCTATGGTGCTGATGGGATTGAGACAGCGATCGCTACGGGGTGCTTTGATGGCGGTGGCTGGTGGTGGCTTGGCTTATAAGGCTGCAACATCAGAAGGGGGGATTCAAGAAGCTTTGGGTGTAAACAAAGAAATTAAGGTGGAGAAGACAGTAACGATTAATAAGCCTGCGGATGAGCTTTATCGGTACTGGCATAACTTTGAACAACTGCCAACTTTTATGAAGCATCTCAAATCTGTGACGGTAATTGATAACAAGCGATCGCATTGGGTGGCGAATGCACCTTTAGACGCAAGTGTCGAGTGGGATGCAGACATTATTGAAGATCGGGAAAATGAGTTTATTTCCTGGGCTTCGGTTGAAGGGGCGGATGTTGATAATTCCGGTTTTGTCAGGTTTAAACCAGCACCAGGCGATCGCGGTACTGAAGTCAAAGTAGTGATTGAATATGCGCCGCCAGGGGGAGCATTAACAGCTGCGATCGCTAAACTCTTCGGTGAAGAACCAGACCAGCAAATTGGTGACGATCTGCGCCGCTTCAAAATGCTAATGGAAGCAGGCGAGATTGCCACTACAGAAGGGCAACCGAAAGGTCAAGGCTGAAGAAATGATGAATGCTGAATGCTGAATGCTGAAAAGACAATTTCATCATTCATGATTCATAGTTTATCGTTCTCAATTCATAATTTATCATTCACAATTCATCATTTTTATGAAAGCTGTTTGCTGGTACGGTACTAATGATGTGCGGGTAGAGACAGTTCCCGATCCAAGAATTCTCAACCCGCGCGATGCCATTCTCAAAGTTACAGCAGCAACCATCTGCGGTTCTGATTTGCATATCTACGATGGCTACATTCCCACGATGCAAAAAGGTGACATTATCGGTCACGAGTTCATGGGGGAAGTAGTTGAAATTGGTAGTGAAGTCAAAAAATTAAAAAAAGGCGATCGCGTTGTTGTTTCCTCGATGATTGGCTGCGGTCAATGTCAATACTGTTCATCTCAGAAGTGGTCGCTATGCGATAACACCAACCCCAATGGTTGGATTCAAGAGAAAATTATGGGGTTTAGCACGGCGGGTATCTACGGCTACTCCCATGCATTCGGTGGCTATGCAGGCGCTTTCGCTCAATACGTGCGCGTCCCATTTGCCGATCTTGGTGCTGTCAAAGTTCCCGAAGGACTGCCCGACGAAAAAGTTCTGCCTATCTCCGACGCTTTTCCCACAGGTTACATGGGAGCAGACTTCTGCGATATTCAACCCGAAGATACCGTAGCAGTTTGGGGTTGCGGTCCGGTCGGTCTATTTGCCATGCGCAGCGCCTATATGCTGGGTGCCCATCGAGTGATTGCGATCGACCGAGTTCCCGAACGCCTCGAAATGGCTAGAAGTTTCGGCAAAGCAGAAACAATAAACTTCGAGGAAATTGATGCTGGCGAAGCGCTCAAAGAAATGACCGGGGGGCGCGGTCCCGATGCTTGTATTGACGCAGTGGGACTAGAGGCTCACGGTATGGGTCTGGAAGGCTTTTATGACAAAGCCAAGCAGGCAGTAAGGCTGGAAACCGATCGCCCTAATGTTCTGCGGCAAATGATCCTAGCTTGTCGCAAGGGTGGTACTTTATCGATCATGGGCGTTTACGCTGGCTTTGTAGATAAGATGCCGATAGGCGCAGCTATGAACAAAGCTTTGACCTTCAAAATGGGGCAAATGTTCGGTCAAAAGTATATGCCCATGTTGTTAGACCGTGTAGTGGAGGGCGAAATCGATCCATCCCGCGTTTTCACCCACAAATTACCCCTTGAAGAAGCGAAGCAGGGCTTCGAGCTTTTCAAGCACAAAAAAGACAACTGTATCAAAGTTCTGCTCAAGCCATGAATTTGGTAGTAATAAAGTCACAAGTTAAAGGTTAAAACTAATAACTCTTGGCAGATAACTAATTACCAATAACCAACCGCCCATAACCAATTACAAAACATAGAGGATTGTGATGAAACAAGTAAAATCTTTGCTACAAAACCTTTCTTTGGGCAAAATTTTGACAGTCTTTTTAGTAGGAGTTACAGTTTTTGTAATTCAGGCTGTTGGATTCAGTAATGCATCGCCAGCCTTGGCTGAAGCAGTCACACCGGAAGCCACTTCTTACCAAGTAGAGCAGGTTGAAACAAAGAATATCAAAAGCGACAATGGCTTGATAGAAAAAGTAAAAGAAGCTGCTGATAATGTGAGAGAAAAGCTCAATTTAGATGAGCCAATCGATCCAGGCACAAAAGAAGTTTTCAATTCAGTTGAAAAGCGAGTTGAAGAAACGGTTAAACCGATAACTGGAAAAGAAAAGGGTTCTTACCAAGATAATTAATAATTTGTCCTTTGTCATTTGTTATTTGTCACTTGCTGAGTGCTAATGACGAATGACAAATGACGTAGGGTAAAGCGCTTTCCGCAGGATATGACCAATAAATAATGAATAAGGACGAATAAATATGAAAGCGGTTTGCTGGAACGGGGCAAATGATGTGCGGGTGGAAACAGTACCCGATCCAAAAATTACTAACCCCCGTGACGCAATTATCAAAATTACCTCAACGGCGATTTGCGGTTCGGATCTACATCTTTACGATGGTTTTATCCCCACGATGCAGAAAGGCGACATCATGGGACATGAATTCATGGGAGAAGTGGTTGAACTTGGTAGCGCCGTCAAAAATGTAAAAGTGGGCGATCGCGTTGTCGTTCCCTTCACCATCGCCTGCGGCAGTTGCTTTTTCTGTAATCGGGATTTATGGTCTTTGTGCGATAACTCTAATCCCAATGGTTGGTTAGCAGAAAAGCTGATGGGCCATTCCCCATCCGGTCTATTTGGCTACTCCCACATCTTCGGTGGTTATGCAGGTGGTCAAGCTGAATACGCCCGCGTACCTTTTGCTGATGTCGGCTTGTTCAAAATCCCTGATGGATTAACAGATGAGCAAGTATTATTTTTAACAGATGTCTTTCCAACAGGTTATATGGCAGCAGAAAACTGCGATATCGAGCCTGGTGATATCGTCGCTGTTTGGGGATGCGGGCCTGTCGGACAATTCGCAATCAAGAGCGCTTATATGTTAGGTGCTGAGCGCGTCATTGCGATCGATCGCGTTCCCGAACGTCTACAAATGGCTCAAGACATAGGCAATGCAGAAGTCCTTAATTTTGAAGAAATTGATGTCGGTGAAGCCCTCAAAGAAATGACTGGCGGTCGCGGCCCCGATGCAGTCATTGATGCAGTTGGACTAGAAGCTCACGGCACTGATTTCATGGGATTATTCGATCGCGTCAAGCAAGCAGTGCGTTTGGAAACAGACCGGCCTGCCGCCTTACGACAAGTACTTGTAGCTTGTGGCAAAGGTGGTAATGTCTCAATACCGGGTGCATATGGTGGCTTTTTAGACAAAATCCCGATGGGTGCTTCCATGAACAAAGCCTTGACCTGGAAGACGGGACAAACCCACGTCCACAGATACTTGCGACCATTGCTCGATCGCATTCAAAACGGCGATATCGATCCAACTTTCATTATTACCCATCGCCTACCCCTCGACCAAGCACCACACGGCTACGAAATTTTTAAGCACAAAAAGGACAACTGCATTAAGGTTGTACTCAAGCCTTAAGGAGTCAGAATTCGTAGAGACGTAGCAATGCTACATCTATACTGCATTAAGGTAGCAATGCTACGTCTGTACAAATGCAGCGTCTGTACAGTAGTACAGGATTCAAAATTCAAAAGCAATTTATTATCGAGAAAAACTAATGTTGTTTAACTTAAAGCGGAAATACCGCTTTTGGCTTTTAGCTCCCATCTCCTGTCTTCTAGCTGCAAATCTCTGGCTACTATCCACCGTTTCCTTTGTCTCTCCTGCTTACTCTCAATCACAGCAGAACTTACCACAAGAGAAAACAGTTGGCAGCATTGAATCTGTTGCTTCTTTTTATGGTGCAATGCCTACTGGGGTAACAGTATCTCAAGGTGGTCGCATTTTTGTCAACTTCCCGCGCTGGGGTGACAAGGTAGATTACACAGTTGCGGAAGTTAGAAATGGCAAGACTGTGGCATATCCAAATGCTCAAATCAACCGCCCAAACACTAGCAACCAGTCAGAATCCTTTATTTCTGTGCAAAGTGTAGTAGTCGATCCGCAAGATCGTCTGTGGATTCTAGATACAGGTAGCATTGAATTTGGGCCAACGTCCTACGGAGGACCTAAATTAATTGGTGTTGACTTGAAAACAAACCGCATTTTCAAGAAAATCCTGTTTCCCCAGGAGGTGGCATTAACAACCACATATCTAAATGATATTCGCTTTGATCTGCGGCGCGATGAAGCAGGTATAGCTTTCATTACTGATTCTTCTAGCAATGGTGCTAATGGCATCATTGTTGTGGATTTGGATTCCGGTAGAAGTTGGCGCAAACTTAACGACCATCCCTCAACGAAAGCAGAGCCAAATTTCCTCCCTTTGGTAGAAGGCCAGCCAGTGATGAACAGACCACCAGAAGGGCCGCCCACTCCACTGAAGCTAGGTTCGGATGGAATTGCTATTAGTGCTGATGGAGAGCGTTTATTCTACTGTCCTCTTGCTAGCCGGAGGTTATATAGCGTCAGTGTTGATGCTTTAGCTAACGAGGAATTGAGTGATGAACAAGTAGCCGAAACTGTCGTCGATGAAGGTGACAAAGGCGGTGGTTCTGATGGTTTAGAATCTGATGCCGAAAATCGAGTTTATCTGACGAACTACGAGCATAACGTCATCTTACGGCGATCGCCCGATGGTATGTACGAAACCATAGTCCACGATCCCCGTGTTTTATGGCCCGATACCATGTCTGTAGCTGGTGATGGCTACCTCTACTTCACCGCAAATCAACTGCACCGCCAGCCTCGATATCAACAAGGTAAGGATCTACGCGAAAAACCATATTCTCTATTCCGTACCCGCATCGATGCCGCTCCGGTTCTTTTACGGTAACAGTCCTCTGCCTAATTCGCTATAAGTAAAATTCCATGTTTGATGCAGTAAAATCAGAACTGACACGCCGTCATCTTTTGCATAAAGCAGGTTTTGGTTTGATGTCGCTTGGCGTTGTCGGGACGTTCGGAGCAGTTTTCAAACCCGATCGCACATTAGCACAAACAGGATCGACACCTGCGAAACAACCGCCTATGCCTCCAGAAAAGAAACTCGGTTGGGCAGTTGTCGGCTTGGGCAAGTTTGCTACACAACAAATTATCCCATCGTTTGGGGAATGCAAGCGATCGCGCCTAGTTGCCTTAGTCAGCGGTTCTCCAGACAAAGCACAACGAATCGCACAGCAACATGGTGTAGAGCCAAAGAACATTTATAACTATCAGAATTACGACTCCATCCGCGACAACCCAGAGGTAGATATTATCTATATCATCCTCCCGAATGGGTTGCACGCCGAATACAGCATACGTGGCGCTCAAGCTGGCAAACACATTATGTGTGAAAAGCCGATGGCGAACACAGTTGCAGAGTGTCAAGCAATGATCGATGCTAGCAAAAAGGCTGGGCGTAAACTGATGATTGCCTACCGCGCTCAATACGAACCTTATAATTTAGCAGCGATCGCAATCGCTCAGAAAAAAGAACTCGGTATCCTTAAAGCGATCGTTGCAGATCACGGGCGCAACCTCGACCCCAAAGATCCCGCAGATCGCTGGCGGATGAACAAAAAACTAGCTGGCGGCGGTTCCCTATTTGACATTGGCATCTACAGCTTGCAAGCTGCCCGTTACATCACTGGTGAAGAACCAACAGAAATCAGCGCCATGATGTATAGCACTCCTAACGACCCCCGCTTCAAGGAAGTAGAAGAAAACGTAAATTTCATGTTGCGCTTTCCCAGCGGTGTAATTGCCAATTGCACATCAAGTTATGGCTATGCGGATGTTAAACGCTATCAGGTAATGGGATCAAAAGGCACTTTAGAGCTAGATCCAGCAACAGATTACTACGAACATCGACTATACGTTCAACGGGGTAAGGTACGGGAAGAAAGGAAAATCCAAGAGCAAAACCAGTTTGCTTTAGAGATGGATCATCTATCTGAGTGCGTAATGGAGAATAAACAGCCCAAAACTCCTGGGGAAGAAGGATTACAGGATGTGAGGTTGATGACGGCGATTTACCAAGCGGCTGAGACTGGTCGAACAATTAAACTTTCCTAATTAGCAGCATTCAAGCATGAGAAAAGAAAAAATTGCATAGATAAAGATCGCACTACCATCGTTCATCAAGCATCAATTTCCAACAGTTTTAAGTTAAAAAAATGGATGGAAAATAATGAAAGCAGTTGTATTTCATGGAATCGGTGATATTCGTTTAGATAACGTACCAGAACCAAAAATTCAAGCACCGACAGATGCAATTGTACGTCTCACGGCTAGCGCTATTTGCGGTACTGACTTACATATGATTCGTGGCACAATGCCAGGAATGAAGCCAGGGACAATTTTAGGTCATGAGGGAGTTGGAGTTGTTGAGGAAATTGGATCTAACGTTCGCAATTTGAAGGTAGGCGATCGCGTCGTCATTCCCTCCACAATTGGCTGTGGTTCCTGTTCCTATTGTCGCACTGGTTACTATTCGCAATGTGACAATGCAAATCCAAATGGCCCCAGTGCCGGAACTGCCTTTTTTGGTGGGCCAGAAGAAACTGGAGCTTTTCAAGGTTTACAAGCTGAATATGCCCGGATTCCCTTTGCTAATGTGGGATTGGTCAAACTACCCCAAGGAGTGAGTGACGATCGGGCAATTTTATTATCTGATATTTTCCCTACTGCCTACTTCGGAGCGGAAATAGCCGAAATTACCCCAGGTGACACTGTTGCAGTTTTCGGCTGCGGCCCGGTGGGATTATTTGCGATCGCTAGCGCCCAGTTGCTTGGGGCTGGTCGCATTTTAGCAGTGGATACTATTGCCTCGCGTCTGGAAATGGCAAGAGATCTGGGGGCTGAGGTGATTAACTTTGATGCTGAAGATCCAGTTGAGACAATTAAAAGTTTGACTGGTGGTATTGGTGTAGATCGCGCGATCGATGCAGTTGGTGTTGACTCAAATCAACCACATCAAGGCCCCGCCGCCCAACAGATGCAGCAGCAGCAACAGGAGTTGCAACAGGAACTTCAGCAAATCGCGCCCCAAACAAACCCTCAAGGCGACAACTGGCATCCCGGCGATGGTTCATCTGTAGCAGTGACATGGGCAGTTCAGGCATTAGCGAAGGCTGGAACTCTTTCAATCATTGGAGTTTATCCACAAACACATCGCTTCTTCCCCCTTGGTATGGCGATGAATAAGAATCTGACAATTAATATGGGGAACTGCAACCATCGCAAATATATTCCCATGCTTGTCGAAAGAGTTGAAAGTGGTTCCGTCGATCCACAAAAGATCCTGACACAGCAAGAACCACTCACAGGAGCGATCGAGGCTTATAAGGCTTTCGATCGCAGACAACCAGGCTGGGTCAAGGTGGAACTAGTACCGAGTAAGTAGCAGCTATTTTTGAAATCAAAAAGTAAAAAGGAAACCAACATGAGTGATACAAGCGTTAAGAAACTAGATTCTAGCAATTCCCCCAAAGGGCAGATGGGTCAGAAGTATCTTGCTTCTGGTAAATCTGTCTCCATGCGTCTATGGGAAAACGAGCAACCCGATGAACCAAAGGCTCCAACTACACGCGAATATGAAACCGTAGGCTATGTAATTAGTGGTCGGGCTGAATTACATCTTGAGGGTCAGATGGTTTTATTGGAGCCTGGAGACTCTTGGGTTGTCCCTAAAGGTGCATCTCACACCTATAAAATTCTAGAGCCTTTGACGGCAGTAGAGGCAACTAGTCCCCCTTCTCAAGTTCATGGGCGTGATGAATAATTTGTAATTCGTAATTAGGGTTGAGTAGTTACTTAGATCTTGTATCTAGCAACTACCTCCAGATCTAGTTCCTAAGCGATCGCTTAGGAACTATTTGCATTAGGGTTCCACCTTGTTTGGCTTTCATCGTCGACGATTTAAAACTTACAAATCATCAATTGTTTTGACTTACTACTTTTGATGGAATTTTAGCAGCAAAAATTGCTACTAATACTCTGTTAAGTTCTCTTGTTACCAAGCGATCGCCTGGTAACAAAAAGGTATTGCAAAATCTCTGTAAGAACTTAAACTGTTAAGTTTAAGTTCCCAAGTTACCAGCATC
>QQTW01001159.1_pt1 | contig 18074 bp, 13 predicted proteins | sample 1904831 | NCBI WGS metagenome assembly QQTW01 (sample SAMN09435610, study PRJNA476489) | Subsurface metagenome, whole genome shotgun sequencing project. | reverse complement strand
TCTCCTTCTCTTCCAGTTCGACTTCTTTTTCATGCCCCCCCCCCCCAACGGAAGCCAGTCCCGTGCGAGAACGTCCGTGGCGTGTGGGGTGACGGCCGATCGCAGACACACGAAACGAGGAAACGACACTAGAAACTCGACTCTTCCGAAACTCGTCCGACCAGGGCATCAAGCTGGGTACACGGGCTTCCATTCGATCTTCTGAGCGAGAATGGGCGGAATATCGCATGGCCTTCCCGTTTCCATTCGCCCACGTTCCCGTCCTCGCTTCCGAGACCGGCGCCGCGTGAGCAGATCGGCGGCGGCCGGACTACACCCGGTGCAGGGAAAAAAGAGTCTCGGCAAGAGATGCACCACCACCTGGCCCTACAGAATGAATCTGAGTGCGGGAGCACCTGCCCTAGAGCTCTATACCGTCCCGTCGTTCGGCGCGGAAAGTAACTTACAGTATTGGCTTCGATAAACTCGGGAAAACCAAAGATAACTCGCATCGGGTCAGCCTGGCGAAACGTTGATGCTCTTGCTGACGGCCGCTGGCCACCGACAATCCTTCTGATATGGAAAAGGGAGATTGAAAGACGTTCTTTGTGTGCAGATCTGCTCGAATGGATTCAATTCTACGGTTCTACCAGGCAAGCTCTTCGGATATCGGTTATTGGTCCAGCACGGACGACAATATCAAAGCCATGACGCTCGGGATGGAGGATCATGCACGGCCATACCGCTCACGAAAAGATTTCGTCTACCCTGGATGCGGTTAGCCAGCTTCTGCAGGATTGACTAGGCGGCTTCTCTCCTGCTGGCGCTGCCGAACGCTGAGGCCCTCTTTGACGCTACGGCTCTCGTTGCAGATGAGACCAGCAGGCCCTGTTCGGACCATGTCCAGCGTGCCTTCTCGCCTAGCGATGAGCACTACCTTGCGTCGATCCTCCCCATTTAGGCCACGCAGCCTTCGGTTGGGCCAGCTCACGTCGAACAATGCTCGCGTCCGGACCATGGTGGGTGGTTCATATCTGGGACCAAGTCAGGCGTCTCGTGCAGATGTTCCCGCCGAGCATCGATGCTGGAGCCCCACGGAGGATCAGACCAGCATGGCGGGACATGATGGTGACCATGACCGCTTCGAACACGCACTGGGCCCCTGTGACTGGTGGTGCTTTACTTCGGACGTCCAAGACATTCCACCCAGGGGGCTTTGGAGGTCATGATGCGTTGATCTCGACATGGTTCTGACCGCATCACCGCCAACATCGTCGACGATGGAGCAGCCACTATTTCGGGGCCAGGATGTCTCATCGATGCGCTGGCGCCACCATGGCCGAGCAGGCGCAGCTGACCGTCGTCGGGCCATGACCGGGGCTTGGTCTCTCGGCTGCATAGGACGATGCAGGAACACGCCTCGATCTCGTCCCTCGTTACTTAATTTGGATCGGCGCGTCACCACGAGCGAGCTCATGGCGCGGTGGGGAGTGGCCAGCCCTTCCCGTGCCTCGACGACAGCCTATGCCTTCGGCAGACGACGCAACGAAGAAGATGAAGAGGACTAAGGGAGCTCTTCATCGAGGAAGTCGAAGGTTGAGCTGCTCGACGCTCCACCAGATGGTGCCATCACGTCTCGCTTGACGACGGCCGCAACGTCAACACCACCTACCGATCTCGGCTGGCATAGGGTGCATGAAAAAGAAGTCGAACTGGAAGAGAAGCAGAACGAAGCAAGCCCGCGCCCGCCCAGGGTTCAACGGGGGGGCCGTGCTGCCCAGCTGAGACGAGACGCTCTCCCCCGGACCCCCCATCCCCGCCGCGCTTCGAACATCGGTCCGTCTTCCGTACGATGTTCTTTCGTTTCTTGGAAAAAAAAATCCCCCCCAAGACACGTGTCTTGAGGTGTAGACCGTCGTGGCGGGCTACACGACCACAGGCCCTTCCCTTTCAACTCTTGGACTGCTCCTCACGAGGCCTGACGCATCGTGCCCAACCGACCCGATGGCGAATCTAGCGTCGAGGTCTGCGTCTGGTGGGGCTGGGCGCGCGTGAGTCCGGTCAGCTTTCGTCCCGAAGGACCGCCCCTCGGGCGCCATCGATCCAATCAGCTCGGACGCCTCGGGGGGTCCTCCGCCGTCATCAGGGGCTCTTCGGGGGGGTAGGGGAAGAGACGATCGACCTCCCCACATACGTTCTTATTAACTTCGCGCCGTGGCCGTTCGCCGGACACCGGCGCCACCCTCGTTTCCGTTCTCGAGAGCCTATTCTACACGGCCCACGCACTTCTCGGAACCGGTCCGGACAGCTGGGGACCGTTTCTTTGTTTCCCATGCACGACGGTGCGCGCGTGCTCGTGCTCTTTTCATCATCCACTCGTCGTTGATCTCAAGACTCGTTGCTCTCCTCCGCGGTCTCTCTGGCTGTCCTCGTCCTTGGAAAGTACATCATCCACGTCACCTCCGTCTCGACCGATCCCCCTTCATCCTTTCGTGATCTCCGTCAAAGGTGACGCTACCGGACACTTATCCGACGCGGTTGCCGCATTCAGACTTCCACTCCACTGCATATCTCCCGGCGCCCGACGTTGAGGAAGCGATTTTCGAGACGAAACGCTCAAGAGATCAACCGGGATCGAATCTCCTCGTTGCTATCGGACCAGGCTGAAGCATCTCCTCTCGCGGTCCCAACATCTCCCCCGGTCCTCCAATCTCCGCTCTCGACCATCGTCCACACCGCCCACTGTTGCTTTCGTTCCGGCTATTGCATGAGCTCCTCCCCTCTGGCCGACTCTGTTGTCGAAATCTGGCCGCGAGCGGTCTGTCGTTGGAACCATCGGTGTTGGTCGCAATCTCGCCCGGCCTGTTTCAACAAGTGGGCGAAACGGCGACCCTTCCGCTTCCCCTAGGGCGACGTGGATGACACGCGCGGTTGGCCTTGTTGACGACGGTGAGAGTGGCCGGAGCTATTGCGGCAGTGGGTGGCGCTGACCCAACATTTCATCTGGCAGCCCTTTGCTCACACCGCGGCCCCCCCCACTGTCAGACGGACCGAGACCCTCCTTGCCCGCCGTCATTAGCTTTGCATCTCTACCGGTCACCCATCACCATTCGACTCCCGAACCATATATCTACAGACCGAGCCCTGCAGCTTCGCGTTCCCATTCCGCCAATATCAACACGGTTCGCAGTGCGTGCCCGACTCAGCCCAATCACTCTCGAGTGCTTCTGTCACAAGGTTCTGCCGCACCATAGCTTGCAACGCGGCTACTCCTCATCGGCATCGAAACGACGTTCGTTATAGACGCACCACCTGTGGTAGGTGAGTTGAGCACCATTTCTGGGCACGTCAATCCCTTCGTCATAACTTCTCGCGTCATTGTCAGAAACAATTTTCTTATGTCCGTATATTTTATTCGATCCGAACCCGCCCCTTCTCGCTCCTCTTGTTGGCTCGTGGATGGACGTTCGGCCATCTGATCGGGGATCCTATTAATTCTCGAGTGATTGCACCACTTCGTGGCGCGTGATCTTCCTCCCTCTCTAACCGAATTTTTCCTAACCGCCCATTTACAGTTTTCATATTTTTCCCCCCCTCATTTGCGCTTCCAAGCCCTAAAATGATTTTCTGGGCGCTACTGTCCGCTAACGATCGCCCGCAAGCGAAAACCTTCGCGGGAAGTCTATCGGACCCCCGATCGGATCCCCTCCACCTCCACCGTCCCGCTTGTCGCCCGCCAATCCAGGGCCGGTGCTCGGTGCGCCCCGTTCGCCGTTCGCTGCAGGGGGCCACGCGGGGCCGCCAGGGCGCGTGTGCCAAATTGCGCCATCCCGCCGCCATAGCGCCTGGGCGTCAACGCCAGCTACTGTCGCCAGCGCATTTCGAGCTCAGCGCGGCACGTACGCCAGTGCGGTCGTCACCGCGTCGAGCTGGGCTGAGTTGCAACACCACCATCGGTCCTGCAATTCGCTGGCGGCACCGACGGGCCGGCCCGGCTTGGCCAGGACGGGCGCGAACTTTCCCTCCACGCCCACGCGGGAAGCACTGAAGGGACGAACCCGACAGCACCTGGAACATCGTCCGATCCCGGGCGGACACCACCAGCGCGTTCCCGTTGCGCCGCACCGCTGCCACCGGCCGCTTGATTCAAAGTCCCCATGACGAACGGTAAGACCTGATCGACCCCAGGATGCGCTCGTCTGGTCGCTCTGCCCCTCCTCACCCCACGTTCGGCTACTCCCGCTTCCTTGCGACCAAGGGGACCAAGTTGCAGGAAAGCGATAGTCGGGCAAGGGTGTGCGTTGGAGGAGCAGCGAGCAACGAACAGCAGGCAGCAGGCAATCAATATGCTGATGCCAATTCCAGCAGGGTACGTGGCCATGCCGGTCGAGTCCGACTGCGTGACCCCGTCGGAGCAGGATTATATCGATGCACTGCGCACCTACACCCAGCACACCGTCCCACCCGTCCGGCGTCGACCGCTACCCGGCCTACCTCATCATTTCGCACCAGCCTACGCAGGGGCTGGTTCGTCCTCATCCGCATCAGCCGCTTCCTCGTCCGCATCAGCTTCGACCTCAACTTCGACCTCCCTCCCCGTCATCTCCGCCTCACCTTTCTCCTTGGATCCATGGTCCCGGCCCGACGATCATCTCCTGGGTCTGGCGGTCGAGGGCTCCGACGCTCGTGCGTCAGGCCGTCATGCGGGCACCAAGGTCAACGGATCCGGGCCAACTGGTCATGCGGCGCATGCGTTGAGCTACATGAATGGTCTGGCGGCCGCGCAGGACGCAGCGTGAGTCTTCCCCACCTCTCCTTTGGACGATCCGAAACTGCATCATTTATTGCCTGGTGCTTGTTCATTTCCCTTGCCCCGAACCCCGCCCCCGCGTCTTTACATCTTCCCTGTGGCTCCTGGCATATGCTTCGGAGGTCGTCAACCCTCGCGCCCGCATTCCAGCCCTGGAACGAGGCCGGATGCAACAGCGTGTCGTACGTCGGAAACCGTCGCGTTCGCGTCGATCCGACATGCGTGCGTCGATATGTCGGCGCAGACGCATGGGCCACGCCTCGACGCATGCACCGTCAACGGCCCCGCATCCCTCGTCCAATGGTGTCCCTCCAGGCGGACTCTCCTACCATTGCGGCTTGCTGGTCCTGCTGATGCGGCTGCGACGTGGTTGGCGTTGCTTCAGCCATCGGCGCCATACAATATGGCGTGCTGGCTTGGCGGCCCCCCTCCCTCATACGCTATCCCGAGTGGTGTTTGTACCAGCCTGGGTTTTAGCTATGGCCTTGGCACTGGCCCTGGCCCGGACCCTGGCCGGTCACCGTTGTCTCGTCCTCCCCTTCGTCTTCTTTCCTCGCTCTCTCCCCACCCCACGGCCTGCATCAGCTTCTGTACCCTGCCCCCTTCTGCCCAAGCGGCCGATCTTCGCTTCCACCATGCCTCGCCCCCCTTTCCTTTCAAACCCCCCCAAACGCCCATCCCAGCCCCGTCACCGGCGGCCAATGAAAAACAAAGGAAGGAGACCTGTCGGCCATTGGGTTGCGGCCGCGCACCTCGAGGCAAACACGCCTCGGGCCGTGGAGCCTGCGTCCGTCATCCGGCCGAGGCGGTCGGGAGTGCCCCCGTCCCCAGGCTGTTGGACGCTGGTCCGCCGGCGTGCGAGCCAACTCGAGCCTCGTCGAGAGATTGAGGAAGAAGCGCCCCGGCGACGGTTGGTTGCACGGCGTCGGCGACGGCCGCGACACCAGCCAACCCCGAGCGATCCGTCTTGACGGAACCGCTGCGCTGGGCCGTCGAGGCGATCACGCGCTTGCCGGCCGCGGGGGGCTTCGAAACCTGCCGCCGTCGAGTCGCTGCGTGTTGTGCGGTGTGCGGTGTTGCAGTTGCTGATGGTCGCTGGCGGCTTGCAGGCCCACAGCCTCGCCTGGCCGGGGCAAGCGGGCTGTCCGGCCTGTCGGCGCTGGTCGGACCCGGGCTCGGACATGTCCCCTTGGCACCTTGCCCTTACACATCGCTCTCATTCCGTTTTTTCTTCACCCTCGGCGCGCCTTCGAGCGCGGACTATCCTGAGGCGGGACGAACCTGCATAAGACGTTGCTAACGCTCGCGCGCCGCTCCCTTTTGAGGGGGGTCCGCCTTTTGATCAGATATCACATTCCTCCCGAACTCTCGATGAGTCCCGTCGAGGGCAATGGTGACGCTTGGTCGACCAGCCCGAGCTCGGCCGCCTCCTCGATCGCCTTCTCACCCTTTGCGTCCGTCTATTCGACCAGCATGACCGATCCGGCCTCGTCGTCCTACCCGGCCGGGCCCAAGACGGCCTACGCTACCACCCAGACCATTCCACCTTCAAGCCAGCTGCTGTCCGAGCGTGGACCGAGAATGTGCGTGTGGGAGCTCCCTACCCCAGGACATTGGTCCCGAACCGATGTCCTGGGGCCGCTTCTTCCTTTTCGTCTTTGGTTCCTTCCTGGCCCTTCTCTTCGTTCCTGAGCCGCTACTGTGGCTTCTCGACGCTCTTGTTCCTATCGGGGAGAAGAGGGCAGCGGTAGGATGTTGGTGAAGGATTCGAAAGCCCAGCGCTGACGTGGTGAGACTGGATCGTTCAGGCCGACGGCAGCACCATCCATCCCTCCAATGGCGCACGCGCCACCGACGCCCATGAGCTTGACCTCGCCATCGATTCCAGGCTCCGGTCGAGATCCCTTTGGGCTGTCGATGCCCGCACCGCCAACCGGGCGACACGGCATTCCGACTCGACTATCGAATGATTTATTGTCATCGTCGCCTCGCTCGCCCCGGACGGCGATGGGTCGAGGAGGGCTGGAGGGCCCGTCCACGTTGCTGTCGCCATCGCCCAGCTCGGCCTACTCGACGCTGGCCGGATCGTCGCCGCTGGATCATCACACCAGCGCCCCTGCAGCCTTGGCCCCGGGCCCGGTCGGTCCGCCGCTGGAACCGACCAAGTTCCTGAACCAGGTGACGGACGTCAACGGACAGCTGGTGCGTCCGGACATCTTGGCGCGCATCGACAAGGGCTTCTTTTTGTACGACCAAGACTGGACCTGCTATCGACGGAATTACTTCTCGATCGCGTGCGCCTACACGCTGAGACCATCGCAGCCGACGGTACCGCTGTACGTGGCGCGAGCCGACGTGCTGGGCGGACGAGCGCGCATCATCGCCTTCGCCATGTCCATCTCGGCCGCCGTCGACGAGCCGGCGGGCAAGTCGGTCGATTTGATCCAGCACACGCCCAAGCGCGACAAGGGACCGCAGGCCAGGCCCGAGCGGATCCATTTGAATCCACACCCGGAGGGTGCGTTGGGACTGTTCCCGGGCGGCATGGCCACCGGGCGGATCCATCACGAGTACGACGCCGTGACAGGTAGTGGTGGCGGTGGTGGTGGCGCCGCGTCGGCGTCGGCAGCCAGCGAGCTGCCGACCGCAGCTCAGTTTGACCGGATCCAGTTCAAGTCGGCGACGGCGAACAACGGCAAGCGTCGAGCAGCGCAGCAGTACTATCGACTGGTGGTGGATCTGTACGCGGACGTCGGAGGCTCGTTAGGCGTGGGAATGGGTGGGGAAGGGCGATGGGTCAAGGTGGCCGAACGGGCTTCGGCGCCTGTCGTCGTCCGTGGCCGGTCACCGGGTCATTATCAAGACGAGCAACGACGCGGGAGCACATCGTCGAGCATGGGGCCACGTGGACCTGGGCCGGCTGATTACATGGGCGGAGGTGGTAGTGGTGGTAGTGGCGGCGGCGCTCGGCTCGATATCTACTCAGGCGGAGGGATGCACCATCATCATCACGCTGGTGGAGGCACTGGTGGTGGACTGGGCGAGCCGTTGTCACTGCTGGGCGGACCAAGCGCCATGCTCAGTCGTCGGGGAGGTATCGGTGGTGGCGGGAGCAGCTCGATGGGGAGTTACCATGCCTCGATGGGCGTGAGTGGAGGTGGTGTTAGTGCGCTCTCCCCGTGGTGTGAACCGACATTGCCATCGACAGAGCTATCCTGGTCCCGCCGAACCTCTGGCACGTCCTCGTCATCATTGTCGTCCGAGGACGACGGTGATTTCAGCATGGTTGGTAAGCTGGAGCAGAGAGCACGTTACCAACCCTATCCGTCGCCACCGCTGGAACCACTACCGGGGGGAACCTGTTCGCCCGCCAACCTTCCCTTGCACGTGGTTAAGCAGGAAGAAGGGATGGATATGGTCTGGTCTCAGCCCTTTTCGGCAACGTCCTTCTCTCCAGGACCCACCGGACCACTCGCCGGCCTTGCCATTCGCGATCAACTTCGATCGTGCATGGGAGATAGTAGCCTTGGACCATCCTCGGTATACCAATCGCATTATCAGCAGCAGCAGCAGCAACCGCAAGGACATGACATGGATATCGATCATCAGCAGCAACAACAATATGAACAGCATCAGCATGAGCATGAGCATCAGCAGGCGTGGAGCGAGGCGCATACGGAGCTGTATACCCTCTAAGGAAACACCGGGTTTCTTTCTACTATTCTCTCTCCTTGGCTCACACCATTGATATCGCTCTTACTTCCCTTCACTGATTGGTAAACCGGACTTTATCAGTCTCATTGATCCCTCAATGATTGTTTTCTCTTCAACTCCCAGCCCATCCTTTTCCTTCCTTTTCCGAGCTGTGTTGACGAATTCTTTCTTCATATTTTCATTCTAACCTGTTGATCTATTTCATTGGCTGATGAAATATTTCATGATCATTTTTGGTTCATTTCTGGTTTTTCCCTCTTTACCTCAGTACAATCTTCCTGGCCACACCCCAACAATGGATGAACGACGGGCAATGGCAACGGAAGACGATACTGGATGAAGGAAAGAGCGATAGATGGGGACCACTGTCATTATTTTTTCTTGAAGGTATCATGAGTCACGTATCGGGTACAAGGTATGGATGGAGATATGAGATATGGGCTATATTGTATGGTACGGTACGAACCAGAACGTAACTATCCTAGAGCAAAAGTGATGGGGGCAGATAAGGTGTATGGGGCAACAAAAGTGGGACATGGACAAGCGCAGGGATATGGGATATGGACATGGCATGGCGACGGCGACAGGGACAGGGATTGGAATAGGGACAGCACAGGATAGCAAAGACGGGGTTATATGGGTTTCCTACTTGCTCTTCCTTGTTTTGTTCCCTACTTATGTCTCCTCTCGGCGTTGATCCATTATATTCATTAGAGAGAGTATCTGTCTACTTTTTCGAATCTTGCAGAGAATCAGGCCGTTGATGAACATGTTTGTTTTAATGCACCGTGGATTTTCCAGCGTTTAAAATGTTGAGAAACGCGGCTGCTAGAATAAACGGGACAGCTCAGCAGTAATTGCAACTGCTTAGCAACATTCATCATCACCCTTGTAATGAAAGATTACCTTAACTTAACATCCATCAAAATGATTATAGTAATTCTCTGAACTTTCTGCCGTAGTTACGATGAAAAACAACTATATCATGATTATTGGGATGAAAGTTGGATAATCTTCAACATGGGTCTGATGAAAGGGACGATAGGTGGTGAAAGCATTGACCTTCCAGTTGCTCAAGATGAGATGTTCGTTGCTTCATGGCCGAAGATATAAGAAATTTGTAATGAAGCCGGTTGCACTTATCACATTAACAGTAGAGCTATCAAATGGTCTCCCAGCTCGGCAGATTCGAATCCAGTTGAATTGATCTAGCGATGTGTGAAGCAGCAGCTTCGGAATAAGCGGTCCCGAGCGAGCTTAACCGTTCAAGAATCCATTGAGGCAATCCACGAGGTCTATGATGGACTAAAGGTAGAGACTATCAGAAGATCATCAATCTTACAACTAATATGCTCAAGGAGGTGCGAGAGCGAAATGATGCTCCTACTCATTGTTAAATATAGCGACCTGTAAGTGACTGGACAGTCATTTCTGTCACTACCTTCCGAAGGCTAATGTCACCATCATCAGTATGATGAAGGTTAGACTGTTCGTCATAAGCGTGACGAAGATTCCTTCGCCACATGAATGGCGAAGCTCCCCTTCGTCGCGAGGACGATGATACCTTCGTTATAAGCATGATGAAGCGGTTACTGCTGAGCTGTTCGGTTTATTTTGTCACCCGCGTGTAGGGAAACTGTACCGTCCCTTTCCTCTCATTCGTCCTCCCAACTTGGGGCATGCAGCCTGATGCTATCACCCATTACTGTGACCGAACCCGCGTTGACCCGTGACATGGCTCAGCCTTGCTTCTTCGCTGGAGCCTAGCAGACAACTCGATTCAACGAATAAAACGTTCATCGAGATTGAACTCGATCTAAGGCATCATATCATATGTTTTCTGAATAGGGAAACTGTATAGCGTCCAAGAAATTGAGTACGTACGCCGTCTGACTTGATGTTTACCGCACATTAATGATGATGAATCGTTGCTCACATAGTCCTATAGTTGCCTGGCGAAGACATCTCTCCCTCCTTCCTTCGCCCCGGTCCGACGTCGTTACTTGTTTATATCAGCAATCGGCTTGACCTCCGAAGTCCTCGATCACTTCCCTTCAACTTCGACAATCGGATCACATTGTACTGGGAAGTACATCAGACATGGATCAATCGATGACCAAATCTCGATTGGATGTTGCATCCGGTTCGATCAACTTGGTGTCGGCCGTGTTGAATTCGGCAGGTAGCGTCGGAAGCGCCGGAAAGGAACTGTTCAAGTGGCTGGGCCGAGAGGGATTAAGTGAAGAGCAGTTCGTCTATACGATGGGGCTTGCACAAGATTTGTCCGCTCCCAACATACATGGCCAATCCCTGCTGGATAGTCTGGATGTCACGGCGAGCCGCCTCTACGGCCTTCAGCTCGTCATGCCTGGAGCTCTCGGACGGGCCATTCAAAAGGATCCTCAACTTTGTTGGATGGCGACCACCGTGGCTGCGCTTTTGAAATACAATAACTTGGTTGATGTGACCCGTTTGCTCGTCGACTTGATTGTGTCCCAGGCCATTGGTCCGGACGACTACCGAGCACCTGCGTATACGTTGAGAGTTTCGCCGGTCATTAAGAAATCGGTCGAAAGCATCGCTCTTCACACAACAAATCTCCCCATGGGAAGACAGATGGATCTGCCAGACGAGCTACGAGGTCTGGCCCGACATTATGTCAGAGATTCTGTACTCGTGGGGGGTGATTAGAACCATCGAAAATGGTAGAGCTCAAGATCTGATTGTGGCGATGGAGTACCTCGCGGCTGATGTGGCCTTATGGCTGTATACCCATTGGTGGGGACGTTGGGAAATCGGGATTGAAAATCGAAAAGTGCTTGAAGAAAGCCTTGGAGATCAGATCAATACGCTCACCATCCTCGTTATGAACTCGTGCTGCGTGGAGGGCAGCTGCGAGAATCTAGACCACTTCGGGAACCTCTCTATTGGTGTTGCTTCCGCAAATCCGTTCGAAACGCTCCCGGTGGCCGAGGCCCTTTATGAGGGCACAGTCTCGGCTAAATATCGATCAAGACATCCAACAGGATCTCGATCAAAACTATATGATTTCTCGAACTACGGAGTGGACTTCCTCGGGCTTGATCGCATGGAGAGAATTACTGCACAAAGGACCGCTCAACATCTTTTACGTTCCTTCTTGGAAGTGCGGGTGAAACCTGATCCATGGGGAAGGATAAGCCTCACGGTGACGTCTGATGCCGACGGAACCCCCATTCGCTCGTGGGTACGGAGGTTTCCAGGCTTGCTCCAAGGTGACTTTGGTGGAGACCGTGCCCTCCGGCCTTTGTTCGACGGCTCTACACAGGGCTCGTCCTATCCCTTGGATGATGATAAACGACAATCTCGCTTCTTGATCGACGTGTGCCCCGAGCTCATGAATGCCATGAACGTCGTTCAACCCAGATGTAAATGTGGCTGCAAAGCTTCCTCGTCTGGAATGTTGTTCGGTTGTCTTCAGACAGTCATGTTCAACGAGATCCTTCTTTTTCTGGCGCACGGCCTGGTGGATTCGGCTGGGGTGCAAGATATTTCTAACTTGCGAGCGAGGGAAAGCGAGCAGAGCCTGATCCACGGCACAACTATGCTCATGAACACTCTCGCCCAGTCGCGTCGATTGTCTTGGACTCGTTGGTTCAGGCTGGCCGCTTCCGCCGCGACCGGCATTCCCTTGGATCTCAAGAACAATCCAGAACTGATCGACTTGGACGAATTTGAAAGCGAGAGCATTGCCTGGACTGCCGGATCAATGACCGTCGTCCCGCACTGGCTGGATTTTGACCGACGGGTTCATGTCCAGCATTCTTGGGGCGTCAAGATTCTCCACGGCGCCCTTGCCAATGTGCAAGGAGAAAAGGCTATCATTCAAGGCATCATACCAAGCGAAAGAAGGGAAGTAGACACACCGGTCATCCGGCCTATCGCGGGCGCAGAGGATGACGTGGAAGTATCGATGATATCTTCAGTCATCTCCAGCGACGGCCTCATCCACCGTCTGATGACACTCGCCAGGACGAACTCCTCGATGAGGATCATCGACCTGGGTGAGATCTACAGAGGAGCGATGCTTGCCAGGCCTGTATCATGTGCTCATGCCACAGACAGCGTTGTTGTTGACGCTCATCCATGGTTTATCGACGACATCGTCCAAGGTTGGGACCGGCGCTGTCTTCTCAACAGCGGCAAAGAGCATCCTCACGTTGCCATCTCATGCAATGACCCCGTTCGAGCAAATATAGTAATCGGCCTTCACCGCGGCGACTGTGTGATTCAGGACTCTCAGTGTTGCCTCTCGTGCCTGGTTGACAACGCCAGAGCGTACAATGCAGTTGCTGTGTGCACTCAAATGAAGAACACGACGACTTCCCAACGCAAGAAAAGACGTCTTTTGACGAATTAGTCCTTTGCCATGCGGCCAGGCCTCTTTGAAAGAAGATATCAGAGTCCAAAGGACGTCAAAGACATGGCATGGTTCACGAAAGATGATCATCTGGAGTCAAAGATCACCGTTCATTCGGACCATCTCAAACATCAACGTCTTGGGATTCTCCTAGCTGATTTCCTGGACCGTGGAATGCCCTCTGTTGGCTGCCTGGATGTGGAATAAGATATGGCAACATCTTCCTGCTCGACCATTACGCTGGATCCAATTCGAGATGATCCTACCTTACTCGCCTCCATCAACCTGGCATGCACCTACCAGGGATCAAGGACGGTTAGCCGAGGTAGAGGAGTTGGAGATGGCAGACAGCACTGCAAGCCAAAAGCTAGACGCTGGGTCCAGAGCATTCCGGCACGATGTGGAGCATCCCGAGCCTTGCATGCACCTGAGCTGAGCAGGAACGGTCAATTGCTCGGAGCGCTACAACAAGAGCGATTGGTCATATCAGCTCGAATCTTCTCACCAGTCCCTTGATTCTCCCCATTCCGGATTTTATTGAGCACACTCTCCGAGTAAGTAAGCAAGCGCTACCCATCCAACCCGATTATGTTCTTCTCTCTCAACAGCTGCCAAGTGGCTGACTAGCACGCGGGTTACCAAAGAAATGGGACAGCTCAGCAGCAACCCGTCAGAATCAATCGTCGTTATCGCAATGGAGGATCAAGTTAGTCTTCATCAGACGTGTAACGAAGTTCAAGGCATCGTTGTTGTTATCATGATGGAGATTCGTGCGATCTTCGTATAAGTCTGATGGAAGGAGACTATATTACCACCATCAACGTGATGGAGGTGTCTTTGTCACAAAGGTGAGGAAGCTACCTTTCGTCGTAAGGACAATGGTGGAGGTGTCTTCGTTATGAGCATGATGAAGCTACCATTCGTTGTATGCAAGATGAAGACGATGAGCAAGTACATGGCCATTACTGCTGAGCTTGTTCCATTCATTTTGTCACCCGCATGCCGAGGTGGCCATCGCTGTTTTATACATTTCCATCCATGACTTCTCCACATTGCCAGTGCCGTCACGATCTCAACTGCGTATCTTTCACTTCTGTCTAGTCAAGTCTATAACGAACGAATGAATGCATGACAACCTTGTACGAAACACTTCCATTAAACATTGATTGGGAAAGAGAAAACTAAGAGAGAGCGGAAACATATGTTTGAGAAGGTCTGTTGCAGTTGAGATGCCACTTCACTCTTACAGGAGGCTTCCCTTTTTCTCAAAAGATAAAAACCAAAACAAAGAGCGTGATTCTCATACTGACTTGGTGAACATGAGTGGAAATATGGCAGCGAAGAGGTAAACTGGCCATTCCATTAGCTGAACTTGGTTCAAGGAGAATTTACAGACAGATATGGACGAGCAGTGAGAACACTCTGGGATGTTGCCATAAAGCTAGCTCTAGAGAGAATATGTATGAGAGCAGTGACTGCAATGCTCCGTTCCCTCATTGTGAGTTATTCTCAGGAGCGGTGTTCCCTTCTCTTGTTGGGATTACAGTGCGGATATATATTGATCTACTACGGCCGCATATCCCATATGAGATACTCCTACGTACATTGAGACTAGGCCGTCATGTTCAAAGAAAGCATGGCACGCCGAGCGAATTCCCTTATCAATCGAGCGAGCATCACGACATGACACCGGAGCTTATCATATCTGGGCAAGAACAACACATCACAGGAGAGCGGAGACAGCATGTTTTAAAAATCAAAGACCTCCACGGCTACTTTCCTTGTCCCATCCCCTATTAAACGACTAACAGAACTAACTAACCTTCCCCCTTGTCTGCGCAACATCTCAATCTTTTATGGGTTTTTATTTTAGCGGAGGGCAACAGAAGGGGTTTGGCGAACTCGAACAAGCACGAAAAGAAAAAATCAATCAAACTCCTCCACCGCTACTTTGTTGATCCGTCCCCTAATCCTCGAACTCGAACTCGAACGTGAACTGACCTCCCCCCAAATCTCTCTCGATCGTCGGTCAGTCGGTCCCTGAACGCTACCGACTCAGATGTAGAACATCGAGTCGCGCATCTCGGGATGCACGTCCTTGGTCCAGCGAGCGGCGTTGATATCGAAGACGGCGCTCGATCCGCTAGTCGTTGCGGCGTCATTGTCGTTGAACGCCTCGTAGAGGTAGCAACGAGCACGTTCGCAGACCAGGTCAGCGTAGTAGGCGGGCGGACAGATCGAGACGGCCTTGGTAGCACGGCCAAAGAGATAGCACAGGAAGTGCGTCTGTGATGGAGTTAGCCAGGACACCAAATATGAGTGGGAGGTGGAAGATGACGAGAGGGAAGGATATGAGGTATAGTGAGGAAGAGGGGGGGGAAAGGATATGAGGGAATGAAAGACAAGAAAATCACACGTACCATCTGCTCGAGTCCATCAGCGCCGAGACCAATCCGATCCTGCACGACGACGTAGTGAGCCGGGCGAGCGGTGCCTTGCAGACCCGTGTGCGCCTGCAGGAAGAAGTCCCAGTGACGCTCGCTTGTCACGCCACGATCGACCACGGTACCGTTCTTGGGATTGCCCGACTTGATGTCCATGTCGTTCTCGGCGGTCGGGTAGAAACGAGTATGATGACGTTTGCCCACGATCACGATCGACACCTTCGGCTTCGTCACCTTGGGTCCATACACCTGCTCGATCGCCTTGTCGATGGCCGGCGACTCCTCGTCCAACACGATCTGATACTGGCCCTCGGACACACCATCTCGATAGACGACGATGTTCAGCGGCAGAGCCTGCATGTTGTTCTTCTGATAGGTCCGCAGACGCTCGACCATCATCTGCGTCAGGTCCGTAACCATCTCCTTGGTGCCCGTCTGCACGCGGATGCTGGCCGGCCACTGCGCGTAGCGATCGTTGATGCTTGCCACAACACCAGCCACGCTCGGAGCGCTCTTGCGACTATCGGGAGACGGATGCGTGACGTCGATGCCAACGATCATGGCTTTGTTGGCCAAAACCGCATTGCCCAGCTTGGCGGCAGGGATCGCTTGATTGACGCCGCCCATCTTGAGATTGACCTTGAGGGCCAGATTGGCATAGAGCTGATCACGACCGCGTTCCTTGGACAGCTTCTCGCCCGTGCAGCACACCGTGTGGATCCCATGCTTGACGTCGGCATAGTACTTGAGGTGGCTGTAGATCGGAATGGACTTGCTCGGCAGAACGATGAACAGGAACCGCACCGAGGTCGTGTTGCGGATGCGAGTGATGTGCGCGTTGATGAGGTCCTCATACTTGCCAATGGGCCCTTCGAGATTCAGGTCCGGAAACCCGGCCGGTGGGGCAGGCTGATCGACCGTCATGCCGCAGTTGATCATCATCTGGCGAAACTCACGGGCCAGATCCGGCAGAGTACCGTAGAGCGGGTCGCGACCGACGCGAATCTTGAAGAACGACCAGTTGCGCACACGGCCGCCGACGCAGAACTTCTGGCTGGCCATGTTCCACGATCCGTTCGCCGGCGTCATCTGTTTCGATCCATACGTCAAGCTCGGCGCGTTCAGAATGCGGCCGTCGACCGTGATCATCTGCGGAACGATGCGAAGATTGAAGAGCGTCTGAGGAAGTGATCATCAGCAAAGGTGTGTTTTCGCCATGCATCGTCTACACGAAAGGCTCATGTCTGTCTGAACGTACCGGACCATCCTTGTACCCAGGTCCCAGACCGATCAGCTGCGCGCCTTCCCCAACGACGAGCTTCGCGTTGGCGGCTGGTCGGCGACAGGCCACCTTGATCATCTCGGCCGTCTGATTCGGTGACAGCTTCTTGCGAGCCACCTGGCCAGGGATGACAATGAGCAGCTCCGGCGGAATCCAGGTCGCACGATCCTGTCGGCCACAGTTGACCACCGGCATCATCCACTTCTGGAGCGTGATGTTGTACTCTGATATGTCGGTCAGCATCGATGAACGTTCTCCCACTCGTCTTCTGGAACGGAGGGTGCCACTTACTGCGGCGGTAGTACTCGTCGACCGTGATCTCTCGACCAGCTTCCTCGTAGAAGAACCGGACCTCACGTGCATTGGCTCCAGCCTTGGGTCGCATGGCCAGACCCTGGATCGGCTTGGTCCGATACTTACCGCCGCGACCGTCCTTGTCGACCTTGGTCTTCAGATGCGTGACCTCGACGCGGATGCCCTTGACAAACGCATGCAGCGCGGATTCCATGTGCTTGTCTGTGCACGACTGCTTGAAGGCCACGAAGAGATCCGTGAGCGGGCCCGGCTGGTAGAAGGTCGCCGTGATGGAATTGGCATTCAGCAGCAGACGCAGGGTCGCGGTGCGGACGCTGGTGTAGTAACCGCGCAGGGCAATGAGACCACCACCGAGATTGCCGAGGACGGCGCCGATGGGGAAGAACTTGTTGCGCCCCGGACGACCGGTCACATCCGGCGAGGACAGCGGCTTGCGCATCATGGCGATGTTGAGGGCCTGCAGAACCGCTTCCTTGGGCTCGTACTCGGTCGTGATGTCGGTCGATTGCAGATAATCCATGAGCTCCTGGACGCCGAGCGTGTTCGTGTACGTGATGGTGAACTCGTAGGTCTTGGGATTCTCGGCACGTGGACCGGCCTCTTCGGCCTCGTAGTAGAGAATCTTCCCGGTCGTCCGATTCTCGGCGCCCAGCTTGAGCTTCTTGACCGTGATGATCGTGGAGCGGCCATCGGTCGCGACGGCGGGAAGAAGGTCGGCGAAGAACGGCGCCTGGGCCAGGAAGAGCTCCATCACGCGGGCGATCAGTCGATGAGCCTTGGCCTCGGGCTTGAACTCGACGTGGTAGCGGAACAGCTGCAGATCTGGGCCCGGCACGATGTTAAAGTAATTCGCACGAAGCACGATGGGGCGGCCCAGCGTGGCGTAGGCCGGACGACGAGGCATCTTGGTCGAACCAGACACGCTCAGTCCCGCCATGGACAGCGCCGGTTTGCTGGCGATGAGCGCATTTTCGGCCTGACGAACGTCGACCGACGGTGCCTGAAGCTGCTCGCCCGGAGGACTGTGATCATGTCAGTCACCATCCTTTGGGAATGTGGGAGTGAGGGGGGGAGAGACGATGGCCGACATATCAGAGTACAACATCACGCTCCAGAAGTGGATGATGCCGG
>QQTW01001158.1_pt1 | contig 18082 bp, 26 predicted proteins | sample 1904831 | NCBI WGS metagenome assembly QQTW01 (sample SAMN09435610, study PRJNA476489) | Subsurface metagenome, whole genome shotgun sequencing project. | reverse complement strand
GTTCAGGCGGGGTCCTGAAATCCAATTTCCGCCGAATGGAGGACGGCGTCGAGGGGTGACCTTTTGGGTTCACCAGCCGGGATTGACCTTGACGCGCGCGCCTACGCAACGACAACTTGGAGGCACGCTCCACTTGGCGCATTATTTCCACTAGCATTCGCCCTCCAGCAGCTCTAAACGTCGCAACAACATATTAGCTCCGAGGATGTCGTTATAGGTGTGTTTCGATCTGAACTATCAGTGCGCCCGAGGACCCCATCGCAGCAATGACGAGAAGAAGGTGCCACCATCGCGCCAGCTGACTCTCGCTCGACTTCTCCCACCACAACACAACCATGTCAACATTGAAGCTCATTCACCATGGATAACTTCTTTGGTCCCTCAACCGCTCCGATTCCCACTCCCATGAATGGCACTCCTCGCAGGGTCGGCCGCTCCGTAACCTCGCCCCTGATCGAGACAGGGTATGCGCAACATGATCGAACGCCCGACATCTCCCCGAACGGGGTGGAGATGCTATTTGCGCACGACCGAGGCCGAGTCATCACCTTTAAGCCCATTGGTAGCGCGTCCGGTCCGAATACGCCTCAAGGCTCTCCACAGCCTGACCAACTCGAAAGGCAAACAATCGGAACGCTGCCGTGGACGTCAAAAACCGAGCGGCTGATTGCGTCGGGTGAGTATTATTAGTACTTCACCATCGAAAACGGACGAATGAAGATCTAACGCGTAGCAGGCCGACTGAAGTTCTATCGAGTGCACACCGTTGCCTTCCTGAGCGCAGGAGACGTCGTTCATCCGATCTTGGCCAAATCGCAATGTTGGTGCGTCGATGGCGAGAGCAAGTTTGTGTTACGTATTCGGGGAAATTCATATTACCGTATCGAGCTCCCGAATGGAGACGAAGGGGATGTTAGTCAAGCGGAGAAGTTGAAGGAGGTGCTGTCGAAAATCTTGCTGTACGAGAAGACACCCTGTCCGTTTCAGAGGGGGTTTACAGTGGAACTCCCCGAACCGCCGTCCGTGCCGGTGGTCAAGCGCCGGTGGAAGCCTCCAGAGCGACTTTGGACGGCGCCGTCCTTGACAGACGCTGGGAAAGAAGACGCAGAAGAAGTTGCACGCAGCACTCCGTCGTTAAGTCGGAGAGATGCAAGCAATGGATCTGCGTCTGATACGACAGTCACACCATCTCCCGGCTCACCGGGAGTGGGTTTAACAAGGGATAGCTTCATGCGAAGCTCCCCTGCTCCGTCGAAAGCTCTCGGGGGAACGAGATCCATCACCGTACCTGCGAGATTCTACGTCGAGGCTGCTGCTACCCCATCAATACAATCACCACCACCGGTGGCACAAGAACCGACTCCGAATACAAGCAGCAATTCATCAACAAGTGTATCCAGCGTCGAATCCGGCATCGTCGACAACAGCCCCAGCTTCCATTCGGTCCCAAGTGGAAGCGGACCCTCCACGCCCGAAACCTCGCCTCGGAAATGGCAACCTGTTTTCCCTCGCTCAGCTGAGAAAGATGAAGACGAAGAACAAGAACAACACGAAGACCAAGAAGAGGAAGAGAAAGGTCAAGACGCGCCGTCCTCCATTCGGCGGAAATTGGATTTCAGGACCCCGCCTGAACTCACCCCTCCTCGACACTGGACAGCAACAATGACGACCGCCGAAGAAAAAGAAGATGAAAAGGCAGAGCCAACAACAACAACAACAACTGGTGACGAAGAGATACAGACCCCTCAACCGGGGACACCAGGCCTAATCCCCGACGACGAATGCGGCGACGAACCATCCGAAATCGAAACCCCATCACCACGTAAACGACTATGGACAACTTCATCCCATGATCCCACCGCATTCCACTCTCACCCACCATCCCCATCTCCATCCTCATCTTCAACAAAATCTTCTTCTTCGAAATCAATGACTCCCCCAATCTCACCTCTCAAAACCGCTCTCTTGATGCAAAACACATGCTCTCTCATGCTCGGTTCCTCGGCGCAGTTGATCTCCACGATGCTCCATCTCGCGAAACGGATCGTGGCGGGGATGTTGAAAGGGGTGGTGATTGGGATGGGAGAAGGCGGGGAGAGGATTCCTTGTGAATGGGTTGATGATGATGATTGGTATGAGTCGTGTAATACGCATGAGGGGGGAGAAGAGGAGCAAGCGGGGGAGGAAGAGGGGGATGTGTTCCTGAGAGAAGACGTGAAGGGGTCCGGGTCAGTAGATCAGGAAGCGGAGGACTTCTTACGTCGACGACGAGTACGAGGAGGACAACAAGGAGGAGAAGATGGTGATGACGATGGTGATGGTGGGGGTGGGGATGATGAAGGATCTGACCACCGCAGAAGAACTGATCACCAGATCATCGAACTGGACTGACCAACCAATCAACCGACCGATTTCGTCCGTGTTGCTTTTCGGGACTGTACTCTTTCTTCTCGTCCTGCATTGGATGTGAGTGGGTTTTCTGGATCCCGACCTTGGATTGGGTTAGGCGGATTCTCGGGATTCGAGTTTGAGTTGGAATGGAATTTTTTTCTCCCCTTCTGCATTGTGGATCGATTCTACGGAATCCAGCTTGTCTCTAGTCTGGGTATGGGTTCTTCCGGATCCGAGCTTGGCACCGTAGGTCGATCCTATGTCATCGATCGGCCTTGCATTGGGTATTGGTTCTCTGGATTCGAACTTAGCATTGTGGGTCGATTCTGTGATGTCGATCTTGCATTGGGTATGGGTTCTTCTGGATTCAAGCTTAGGGTGGACTGGATTGGGCTGGGTTGATTGTTCGGTTGGTTATCTGTTTGTTTCGGTAGCAGTCTGGTTGGATATCCCTTCCATTATCCACACATCCTCCCTCTGGTCTCTAATGAAACGAACGAACCCGGCTCTATCTCTATCTCTATTTCCTTTCCTATCCTTATTTTCTGTACTTTAAGTAACCCGCCTGTTCTTTGTTTTACTCCTGGTATTGTCCAAAGGTACGGTACGGAAGCACACTAGGTAGGTAGCTTTGGTCCCGGCCTTGGTTTTGGCCTGGGTCGGCGTCTGGGTCTGAGTCCCGGTCTCCGTCTTGGAGGGTTTCGATGGCCTCGATGTTATAGCTAGGGAAGTGAAGTACATACTATCCTTCTCAGGAAATCCGGATGAGAATATATATGAAAACTCGGCGTATCTGTACAGGACGAAGTACCGTACACAGCACATACCATAGAACTATTATAACTCGAGTACTGTAGTAGTGGCTGTGACGTGACAATCCGATACTATAGTGGTATACATCTCCTTCCTCGGTGTATGTATATCGCTCGATGTAACCCATTCCATATGGGTAAATAAGGTACATCTGCCAACTTCAATATATCACGATCATTAAGATAGGATGGTCAGTATTGTAAGTACGGTACTGTACAGCCCGTCATTTTTATTTAGCGTACGGTAGGTATCGTCGAGGTTACGTACTTGTACATGATTACATCGATGATATACAAGTCGTTACGTATCCTATAGGAATCAGTGTATATCGCCTCCCACGCGGATGAGAAAGATATGGAATAGTGACGGGCTGCAGTATTCCATATATTCACTTCAAATGTCCCTAGCGTCCTAGCTAATCTTATGACGAAGATGAATAACTAATTCTCATCATGCCGATGAATGAGTGGTATATGATAGATAACTCCTGTTCAATCGAACTCGGACGAAGACCTCCAACTTCATTACACCGATGATGATGGTCTAGCTTCCTCTTTATCTACCAGCTTGATGAGGACGGTATGGAATGAGACCAGAGTTGGCAATAGCATACGAATCTACCTGTCTTCTTAGGCGGTGACTGTTGAGCTGTCCCAAAATCTCCCCCCGCTCCTTTCGCTCTCCACTTTCCTGGTCTCCAGCATGCTCGCCCACACACGAAGACACGAAGAGCTTCGTACGAGTTTGACCAACGGGTATCTCAAATAGAATCAACTTCAATCTTCAACACGAGTTCATTAAACCTCAAGAAATACAACACAAATCAAAGGAAAGGAAGAAAGGAAGAAATCGATGTATTAACTAACAAATGGAAACAGCGAAGTCTGGAATTGAGCCATTCACTCTAGCCGCGCTGCTATAATGAGCATGCATAGTACCGCTCCTTCAACCCCACCATGCTCTTTCCCTTCCTTGCTCTGCATTGCATTGCCTCTTCCCCTTCCTTTCGCTTCCCTTGATTGAGCTACACCATATATCCATGCATTCTCTTTCATTCTTTCATTCTGTCTTTGTTCGTCTATGGACTTCATTACTTCGTTGTACGCTCTCCCTCATTGCCAATTCCTAGGTTGATTCTTGAAAATTAAGACTAGTCCTTCATGTCGACGATGAATTTCCAGACTCCTATTTTGTTCGAGATTGCCTATTCGTTAGCTTGTGTTCAATCCAGTTCACTTATTCGTGATTCATAGAAGGAGGATCTGCTGTAAAGCCACCAACGAACAGAACGAGGACGATCGCTGTAAAGTCACCAACGAACTGAACTGAAGAAGAGTAGTAGGTAGTAATGATAATGAGGGACAATGGAAATGAGACAAGTGCAAGGAGAGAAGGGGGAAAACAATACCAGTCTTCAAGTTCTCCGCTGTATCCGACAACAAAATCACCCTCCGTTTCATACAATAAGCCGTCTTATCCATCATATCGACCTTCAACGCGGCGAGTTCCTGGGTGGGTTTCTCGAACATCTCACTCAAGGATTCCACCGCGAGTTCCAAATCCTTCTGATTATCCTCAAAGATCTCACTCAGATTATTCTTCTCCAGATAGAACGCAAAGGCATACGTCCATTTGAGCACCTGTCGACACAGCTGGAGGGCCTGCGAGGCGGTTTCGAGAAACTGGACTTCGATCCAAGACAGTCCCGACGCCGTTTGCAGATTCGTCATCTTCTTTTCCGTCTTGAGATATAGATCCTTGTCGAGCTTCGCGGATTGTTCGTGGTTCGCGTACCGGTTGTAGTAGTGTAGATAGCGTTCGAGAGATTGGCGCGATTTGGCTTGCGCGTCGCGTCCTGCTTCGCCGCTCTTGGAGTCGAATCGGCTGCAGTTGTACCAGCTGGTGCCGTGCTCCGACCAGAGACCCATGCACATCCAGCAGAATTCGTATTTGCATTTGCGACTATTATAGTTAGTTAATTCTTTCATGGTTCTATGAAATCAAGACAGCGTGAATAGACGATAAGGATCAAGACAGCGAGATTGTCAATTCACCACTCACCACGTCATGTGATTGCAACCACCGTTCTTCTCGATGGTTGAAAAACACTTTGGACATTCTTTCGTGTTCGCCGAGATCCAATTCGACGTCTCGGAATCATCGGCACACTTCTTCAACCACTTCTTGACCAGCACACAGGGACACGGTTGATGATCGATCAATGCACATCCGAAGCAAAACGGTCTTCCGCAGTGACAGGTCACCGTCGGCACCACCTGCGTCAACTGCCATTTCTTGACTCCGCATTCAATCGCATATTCGCAGTTCGGCGCCGGACACCATTTCATGTTATCCCTATCGTCGACGTAAGTGCGGACGAGCAGACGTTGATACCGGTCACGTAGATCCGACGCCAGAAGCAGATTGAGTGATTTGGAGTCCATGATCCGGTTGCAACCCTCCTTCGGGCATTGAATGCGCGCCGCCTCGCCTTCCTCGCGAATTTTTTGAGCCAGATAGTGTCGGTAGCAGTCGACGCAATACCGATGCTGACATCGCATCGCGTAGGTCTCCAGTCCTTCTTCGTCCTCAAAACAGATTTCACACGTGAACCCTTTCACGACTTCCGTCTTGGCTTCCTCGATCGCGTTGCTGCCCAGTCCGGCATTATCCAGCACGTCCTCCGGATGGTCCATGTACGATTCGATCAGTCGTTCTTTGTTCCAACGAAAATGCCGCAGTAAGATGGCCGTCCACTCGGGCGGTTGTCCCAGGATGTTCGACACCTCCTCGATCTGCTTGTCCTGCAACGCTTGAATGTCCGTCGGTGACAGCACCTTGTACTCGACTTGGAATGGTAGTCGTTGCGGCATGCTCAGCTCCTTGTCCGGCGAACCGAACCCGAGATCAGGCTCATCGTCAAAGTCCGCTACCGGCGTCAGTTTGAGATCCTCGACGTGGCGATCACACGGTCAATTTGATCAATCACTCACCTTCGCCGAAGTCATCCTCGCTATCTCCCCCTGCCATATCGACGTCGCTCGACATAAAGTCTTCTTCGGACTCCATGCTGGTGCTCGGCACCGTCAACGGCGTCTGTGGCGAACCGGCTGGTCCACCACCAATGCCACTGCCGGTGGCGGGTGCAGCTGTTGCACTCCCCCTCCTACTACCACCTGGTGACTCGACACCACTCACCACTCGCTTGGTTTGTCGACTGGCCTCCGATAAACTCTCGGCCGTCTCGCTCGCCGCCCGCTTCTGGCCGCCGTGCGACGACGTGGTGTCGGTTGCTCGGAGCCCCACGTACTCCTACTCGACACTCGTCTGCGTTAGACGAGCGTCGAGGTGGAGAGGGGAAACGTCAACAGAGGAGGGATGGAATGTGCACGCGAAGGTCTGAAGAGGAGGGGTGTTGTCACGAGATGAGATGAAGAGAGTAGAACGATGACTTGAAAATACGAATAAGCGATGACTACGTGGGTGTGACGACCAACACTACGGGAAGAGATCGATATTTCTTGCAGAAGGTGCGGTGTATCGAAGCATTAGCTGAGGAGCAGTTGAGAGATCGAGTTACAACAAAGAACCACGAGATGATGAGTCGCCCAAGCCAAGGGGAAGGGGGCAGGCAACATCCGAGGTTGGGCTCTCCGTGGATGGCATGGGCCTGGATGGCGAGACGTTTCAACCCGCCTTTCCTTAAGCGCCGAGTCTGGCACGGCAGGAGTCTAAATCGGGGAGCTCGGCTAGCGCGGCTGCCATAGCATGGAAGACTGCATGAGCCAGCTGCGCAATGCTGCTGACTTAGCACTCATCACGTGGTATAAATGTCACATGGCATATCTACTCCACAGTAGTGGGCAGGTGCTCTCTCGTACGAGAGGCACAAATCGTTCGATGCTAGTATCAGTTGCCCTAGAGCATCTACATGGTGTTCCAGTTTACGTCCCAAATCCCTATTAGGCCTGCTAGTTACTCTCTCACGTCCTCTCCACTCCCAAAGGAGTTACTCCTCATCCACGACTCGGCTCGGAACGGTCCTTCATCAGGGTGACCACACCGTGCACGCCTCATCACGCGGGTGACAAAGTAAAGGAGATGCTCAGCAGCCACGCTCCTAATCATCCTCATTGCTATGATGGGAGAATATTCTAACCTTTATCACAATGACAATAACGATCGCCTCCATCTTAACTGCGATGGAGATCAGTTGAATCCTCATGATATGATGATCGCCTCCATTTTAATTACGATGAATGAGATCAATTGAATCCTTACAGTCGGTAATGGGTGACAATGATTCAGCTCAGCATCGATGGCGGTTATGGTACGGCTGAGCACCTCCATTTATTGTGTCATCCGCGTACTCATGTATGGATTTGATGACGAGATGAGGTGGAAGAGATGAGCTTACGTTTAGACCCCGTTCGGGGGGAATTTTCAGGATGGGCGGCGGACCTGGGGGACTGAAATGTTTCTACAAGTCCATCAGAATTGCGTTTCCAACATTCTTGACGAATTCTACTAGTTCTGGAGACAACCATTTCTTTAATTTATCAACAAGCAACAAGTTGTTGTATCCCATGCCTATGCTAACCCAAGTTGAGGGGTTACTTTTGCATAGAACAGGTTTGTTACAGGGTAGGATTGAAAGGGTCCACTGACTCCCTCAATCGTTCTCTACTCAACTTATTTAGTGCCAATAAGATTTCAATCGACTTGATTCCGGCTGCCACATGGTCAAGTTAGTACCGTAAAAAACTTGTTCGAAACATTGTCTTCAAATGCTTGGAAAGTTGATCCTCAACGGCGGGATGATTGCTCAATTGGCCGGTTTTGGTGGTGCATATCGAGTATCTTAGGAGGTCCGCTCGTCTCTGGGGCCCCTCGGAACGAGATATAATGAACTACTAGGCTCGTCAAAGGAGCTGCCAAAGTGACAATCCTCTTATTTAGCTAGGGAACATCTGTGCCCAAGTCATATAGTGGGAGCGTATTCTGGGCCGATACTGCTGCTGACACAATGCATCGTTCACAATCACCTCTCACTGTTGCTATCATTGTTCAAATCTGATGACAACGGCGAATGAATTATCATCCTTTATTGATCATAACTAATCCTCTTCGCTCTCCTCCTCACCCTCCTCCTCGCTATCTTCCTCGGCCGCACCCAACCAGTCAATGAACGGCTCCGTGCATTTCCGCATCCGTTGCATCTCCCCAGTGGTACTCGAAGCTGGATCATTCCACCACTGATTGAGACCATCCTCATCCAGAACATCCAACTGGTATAGATCCCGAACGACGAACAACATGATATTCTCCCCTCGATGTCGCGAGATTAAGTCCCGCTGAAGAGAGAGTAAAAAATCGAATTGATCGCTTTTGACCTTCTTCTGCTGGTCGAAGATGAGCTTCTCGAAGACGTTCCGGTACCGCTTGAGGACCTTGCTGACGGCGTCGCCGGTGCTCAGCGAATCGTCTTTCACCAGTCGCTGCTCGATGTGTTTCATGAAGGCGACTATGACGGCGAGTCGGACTTGATGGTAGTCGGCGTCCACGCCCATGCGGAGACCTTGGAGCTCGATCTGTACGATATCCGGCCCTTCGTCGCGCTGCAGGGCGTCGAATAGACTCGTCGCTGCGTCGTGATGGAAATCGTCGTTGTCCGAGACACCTTCCGTGTCGGAAGTTGGGGGATTGCCGCTGAATGATTGCTCCTGACCTGCGGGGTGCTCGGTCTCGGGCTCGAGGTCGGAGTTTAGTGTTGAGATGGACCAGTCCGACCCAGCTTCATCCGACAAGGTGTACACTGCTTGATATTAGATGGAATAATGTGGCATCGATGCAAATGGAATGGACATACTCAGTCGATTGGAGTTTCGATTAGGCATATCATCCTCATCCCCATCCTCATCCGAGTCGAAAAATTCGCTGCCCAAGCCGCCTTCGCCGACCACGGAAACATCGGTCGAGATTTCTTTGTGGACTGCACCACCATCGCCCTTTGATGGTTCGCTGGGTTTACCGGCTCGACTGATTCGACTATTCCCTCGCACGGTCATCCCTTGACCGATGTGCACGCCAAACGAGATGAGCGCGCCCGGTTCGATGATACATTGCGCTCCAATCTCCGCTTCGTCAGCGATGATCGCGCCGTCGATTTTGGTATCGTCGCCAACGACCACGTCGTCCCAGAGATAGGCCCCTTCGATCGTCACGTTGCGTCCAATCTGACACCGTCGGCCAATCACACTTCCCCTGACCCGGCTGTTCTCACCGATCCATGTCTTCGGCCCGATGATGGTCTTCCGCTCGATCTGGCATGACTGCGCCAGCACCACCCCGTCGGCGATATAGACATGGCCCCGCTGGCGTTGGTACGATTGGCCCGGCAATAGGTTGCTATCCGGGCCGATTGGGTACGTCCAGCGTGACATGATGTCCTGGCTTACCGCATGATACGCCGGGAAGTCGTGAACTCGCGCCGCGTAGTCACGCTCGAGGATATGCACGTGGATAGTCTTGCCATTGAGCTCATGATCCTTGAGGACACCATGCAGGAAGTGCTTGCGGGGGGACTCATAGTCGAAGCTGTCCGTCCACAGAGCCAGCACATCCGGGGTGCAGATGTCGATGCGGCAATCGATGAGATCGCTGCGGATGTCGGTCTCGGATTGGGGTGTCAGAAAGTCGGGATCGACGTAGATGTAGTGCCCGCCATTGAAGTCGTCCACCTCCTCGTATTGCACACATCGATCGTTGGCCTCGTCGACCACGAAGACCGGACCTGGTCGGCGCGCTCGATGCGCCGTGCCTGCTTCGCGTAGGATCATGGTCATGATGGCATTCTTGTTGGCCGCTCGTCTCGCACGATGCTGCTGCCACGCTGCACCCAGCGGGACATTGCTCACGACATCGCCGTTGACGACCACAAAGTCCCCTGTGATGATGTCACGACTGTCGAGATCACGCATGGCATCGCCAACGGATCGCGAGGCTGATTTGAAGATCTCGAATTTTCGAAATGGCGAGGTTGGGAGCAGCCATCTCGAGTGTCTGTCAATCAATCAGCATAATTTCCATTGGCTCTACTGGAATGAGCTCATCAGCAAAGGGCCTGACCTGAGGTAGGATTCCACCTGCTCGGTATGCGCCCCAACGTAGACGATGACATCTTGTATGCCCGCATTGGCCAGAAATTCCAGGGTATACTCGATTAGCGGCGTGTTCGCAACTGGCAACAGACACTGTTGGTCGGTAAGCCATCAACTATAACATAGCATGTCGAAGCTTACTCGTGGTCGTTCACAGGTGAACGGGTTGAATGCGGTTTCGAACGTATCCGTCAGCACCTGTGAGGGTGCGTGTCAGTCCCGTGACATTTGAAACCAGCGCGGTATGTACAGACGACTGCTTGCAGAGATTCCTCTCGATCATCATCAGATCCGCCCTTGGGACCGCCTGGCCGTGGTTTAGCTGGTCGTTTACTCATTTTGTCGGTGTTGTCGAATCGGAGGGTGTGAGTGGGCCGGGGAAACAGTCGCGTTTGACGCTCGAGACGCGTCGGTGGGGTGGCTTTACAGCGTTTGTAGAGCTTAACGGAATAAACCTCAGCCTTACTCTTCACCATCCAATGGCCTACAGCATAAGCGGTTGATACGTAGATACAAGGCAGAATGAATGGGGCTTTGATTATGAGATCCTGGTATATCAAGAAGCGTTGGACGGACAATATAATTACTCAAAGGGTGGGCTAGCTAGTCGCACTGATGTCGCAGAGTGGTCCAATATGACCACAGGTTTTATGACTCCTCCTTCGCTTCCACCACTGACTCGAAAGTCTTCTTCAGACCTTCGCTATGTGCTTTTGAGCAAGGGAAGAGCTCTTACGCTGGTCTCGAGATAGAAACAAATTGCTTCTCACGATTCACCGGTCTTGACTGACTAGCAGGCATGCTCCGGAAAGAAACATGTGGTTTACTTCTGTATCCCACCCACAACGACAGCTGCCATTGAAGGATCAAAGACGTCCAGTCCGTACGCGGGACTTGACCTCCAATTCTTCCTCGTTAGAGGGTACAAATTATACCTATTTCAATTACATGACCCAAGAGAGCTCTGTATCAGTATTTATTGTCAAAATATCTCACCCAGTCGGGATTAGATACTTTGCGGGCCAGCTACCTTTCTTGGATGTTCTCTTGGTATCGCTTTAATGGGTTGAGTGTAAGGTGGTATAACTAAAGGCGACTATCGGGTTATGTGAGCTTTCCAATTGAGTCGGCCCTGGCTGGAATATACTTTGAGGAAGCAAGCGGAAGATAATGATTCCATGATTTCGACGGAATAATGGCGAACAAGGCCGGCCGACCACGCTTCAAGATCCTGAAACAGATGGCGAGACAAATCCACCCCACTCCTCTACCGTTAAGAGATACGATAATCGCAAGGAAGATGCGTAGATGCAAGAATGCTCAGCGCAGTAGATCGCAGATGCGTGTTTCGTTACATGCTCGACGGATCACCGTCGTTCGTCGCTGCCAACGCTCGCTTCAAGCGTGACAGGCGCTTCAGATCGCCACCCACGATTTGGTTCATTCGGTTCGTGCGGCAATTGCGTAGATTATATGCAAGACCAGTTTCATGTCAACGGGCGAGACAGCCGATGAAGATGGTCGCTGCTCAGCTCCAGCCGACCGGTCGACCGGATCGTGACGATCCAACGGACCCACTCCCCGGCGGCGGTGGCGCGTACATCCGTTGTCGTTTGGCCTCGTTCAATTGATCGTCTTCGCCCACGCCATCCGAGATCTGCGAGATCTGCCGCCGATGTGATTCCGTCTTGACAATCGTCGTGCCACCGTCGGGCGACGGGTACTGGCACGCATCGTGCGGGGCGGAGGGGTCGACGGAATACGGCCCTCCCCTCGAAGCAGTCACCATGAGCTGCTGTTGTTGCTGTTGTTGTTGCTCATCGCCCATGCCTTGCGATTTTGGGCGAGATGCCCGTCATCTGTGCGGGTGATTGCCAATTCGCCGTCGACGGGGATTTGACCGACGGGCTTTCGTCTTTCAAGGAGGGTCGTGCGGAGCCAGGCGGCATCATTTGCGTGTACGGTCCCACGTCCGATGGAGGATTAGTTTTGAGGTGACCCAGATGCTTCTCCAACATGGTCAAAAGACCCTCCTTGGTGAAAGGCTTTGGGAGGACGTCATTCATGCCTGGAAAGGTTCAGAATCGATCGAATAGCAGTAGTTCAGCGAATGTGGCCTACCGTGCGCGAAGTACATGCTGATGTCGTCGCTGCGGATATTGGACGTCATGGCGATGATGGGCGTCGTATCGAATTGTCGGATCAGATGACAGGCCGAGACGCCATCCAGGTTGGGCATGATGATGTCCATCAACACCAGATCGTACTTGGAGCCACCATTCATCTTGTTGACCGCCTCCAAGCCATCGAACTGTCACGACCGTCATTCAGCATCGTAAGAAACAGTTTCCTGGAAGAAAAGAAGAAATTTCCACCTACTGCACTATCAATAGCACATTTGAACGAATACAAGAACTTGCCGCCGATTCGACGACAGGTCGGATCGTCCTCGACGAGCAAGATCTGCGGAGCCCGGATCCAGCCCGGATCGATGGTCGTGCTCCGTTTGCGCCCTTCGGCAAAGGCCTTGCGGGGATCGGTGGGATGCTCCTGGTCGCCGCTGGTGGGTAGGGGGTAGGGGATGTTGTGGACGTGCTCGCCAAACATGGGATCGATGCCGTTGTTGTGTCCGACGGGATAGACCGCATCCTGGAGGTCGGTCGGGATGCGGGTATAGTCGATGACGGGCTCCGCGGCCGGCGCGGGAGCCGCGGGCGCCCCGGAGGCGGGCAGATTCGTGTCGTGATGTGAGATGGGCGTCTCCGGGGAGGAATGGTTGAGACCGCCGTGAGCCTGCCGATACAGGTCATTCAGCTGCTCCAGATTTCGTTGATGCTGGAGCGTCTCCGTCGAGGCATCCTGGAGCAGTCGCTCGGCGTTTTGCAGCGGCGACGGAAACGAGTCGTCCACGGGCGAGATGCCATGAGCGGCAGACATGCCTGGCGCCACGCTGGCACCGTCTGGCGCACCGGGCAGCGATGCACGACCTTGGCGGGAGCCTCGCCGCACGCCGCGAATGATACCGTCGGCGGAATGCAGATAGCTCATGACGTGCTGCATGACATGCTCGTGGTTGCTCAGGGATTTCTGCACACTCATGACCTCGGTCAGAAGGATGGAGTGGTGCACGCTGAGCTCGTTGTAGCGGTCCGTGAGATTCTGCAGTTGTTGCTGCATGGCCACCAGCTGGCTATTGACCAGGTCCATCTGGGCCGGGGGCACGACATCTTCCGTCGCGACGGCCGACTTGCGCGCTGCCGGCGCCTTGCGCCGGATATTCTCCAATCCTTCCTTGCCATTGATCTTGAACTCCGGATGCTTGAATTCCCAGGCCTACATCGCGTGAGCTGCCATGCCATGACGACTTTGTTCAACTTGCCGATGGACCCTACATTGGCACCGTATGGCGACTGCCCACTCTCCTCGTTGCTGTGCCGCACCTTGTGGAAATCATACTTGTTGAGCTGGCGCACAAAACTCGCAAAATTGCTGTGCTTGAAATGCTTGGGCAGGATTGATTTGGTGAAGCGTTCGTTCTGCGGGCATGGTATCAGCCGCCGTAAGCTTCCAATCTCACCGCGCAAGGACTTCTTCATTTAACACACCTCGAGCACGACGAAGCTCTTGCCATCGTTCCCCCATCGCACGACCTGCTCGTGAGATGGGTCTTCCAACATTCTGCGAATCGACGCATCTCGTCAGCGCAACGGCCCTCACATCAGCATCGTTTCCCAATCGCGATCGCATACTTGTATAGCTTTCGCACCTGTGGTCGCCAACAACACAATTGTCAGCCTGTGTCTTCAAATTACCCTCATAGATCGGATTCACTCACAAAGTCACTCGAGCTGTTAGCGCCGGAGGCGCCGGTCTGCTGTTGGGTCTCCATGCCGAGATTTGGGTCGAATCTGCTGATCTCGAGCGCTCAAGTTTCGATCTCGATACGCTGGACGCTTGCGAGGCCACTGGCAGTTCCGTTGAACATCACCTGGCGGCCCCGACGCCAACCGGGCGTCCTCTGTTTGTGGTCGCACACCCTCTACGCCCGTTCCGATGGTTCGGCCGCTGTCGCAAATCCTCGAGGGTCGAATCGCGATGCGCATCGAAGCGTGCGCCGACAGGATGACGCGGTGGACGACCACCCTGGTCGCTCGCACCCCACTCGCCGTCTCTCTTTCTCGCGCTCAGCCGGATGCCGATCCTTCAATGCTTCTCCAGCTGCCGACAACCGATGGCTGGATCGGAGACGCAGATCTCCCAGCAAAGAAAAGAGGGGGCCTTTGATATAAGAAAAAAAGAGCGTCAGACGAACTGGACGTTCGTCGAGCGGAATGGAGTGTCCTGGTGCCGCACAGGAACCGGGAGGTCGTCCGAAGACCACACCAGTTCGTCGTTCTGCCGGGATTTGGTGCGACCGTCGTGCTAGCGGTGCCAGCAAGCAAGCAAGCAAGCGCCCTTGCTTCCTTAGATCCCTGAGGATCCCTACAGTATATCTCTCCAAGCTGTAGTAAAGCACAGCACCGTCCGAGCACGGAGGTTTCGTCCTCGTGCGGGCACCAGACCGGCTTAGAGCAAAACCCCCCCAAGCTCTATTTTCCTCGATGATCGAAACAGCCACCGACGTCCCCGGAAAAGCGCCCCCAGCGGAAGTTGACCTTAGGTCATTCAGATCGTCTCATTCGCTCGTTCTTCGGAGTTGGCCAGACTCTGTATCCTTCACCAATCTTCTGGTGATGAGTGACCTGCCACCCAACAAACCCCCGACCGGAATCGATTGAACACGGCAGGGCGGGAGGGATTGAGGAGCTGGGATGGGATGGGATGGATATGGATTGGTGGGGAGATGGATGACATGGGGGTTTCCTATCCGAGGATAGGAGGCCGTCGTGGGAACGTGCTCGCGGGACCACGAGGCAGCGCCAAGATCGATCACCACCTTGATGACCTGCCTTCTCTTTAAAGCACCGAGGAAGTCGATATATAAAATCGAGGAGGAGTCGAATTTCGATTTAAGGCTGCGATCGGTTCTGAATCATTGTTTTTGGATCTCTTCAGAGGTGTTCCACTGGGAATATGGAGATCTGGTGGTGCCGAGGAATGGGTCAAAGGAACTCGGCGCTTCGAGGGAGACGTCCGACAACCCTTCCGTTGTCAGCATATGCCAACTAAAATGAGAGATTCATTTAATCAAGATCTGATGGTAATGATTCCTAGATGGAACATTGATCTTCATCGAGCGATTCATTTGGAAGTGCGCAGTCGAGATGAGCGGCACGTGATCACTTGTCTTATCATGTGATTACTCTAGATCAGGTGACCAGGAGATGACATAAGCGAACGGGATGCACTTTACGCGTCCCGACGCGTCTTCCTCTCATCCCCTCCTCCACTGGGCCGCCAATTATCGTCAGATGATTGAACGGGAGCGAGTGATACAGACAAGACCGGCACGTAATAAGTCAACATCAGAACAACAATGCCTCACTCGGAACGTTCGCAAGAGTTCTTGGCCCAGGAGCGCCACTCGCAAGAGTCGAATGCTAGCAGGATGGAGCACGATGCCCCAGATGAAAACATTGAACGGAATGGCGCGGGACAAGACGTGGAGATGACGATGGCGAGCTCACCGATCCCGGCCGTCAAAAATTTGACCGTCGATGACGACCTTGATGGCGACGGGCTTGACGATGACTGGCTCGAAGCGGCCAACAGCGCCGACGGTGTCTCCTCGCAGCCCACTCGGTATGTCGGCAGCAGCGTCCTCTTCTGCGCAGCTTATTGACGTGGATATGTGCAAAGCGATCCGGCCCCAACGTCCAAGGCGCCCGATGAAGAGACGATGCGCGCCTATTATCAACGCTTGTTGCCCTTTCGCTCTCTGTTCCAATGGCTGAACCATTCGCCCTCGCCAAACACCGATTTCCAACACCGAGAGTTCGCTTTTACACTCCACAACGACGCGTATCTGCGCTATCAAGCCTTTGCCACATCCGACCTGTAAGAATACACCAACATCCTCGAATTCATTGTCACATCCCTCAAAATCAATCCCGACCATTAATCATGTATTAGCCTGCGCAAAGAAGTCCTTCGTCTCAACCCCTCTCGATTCGAGATTGGTCCCGTCTACACCACCAATCCACGCGATCGCAAGACGTTGCGCAAGTCGAGCAATTTCCGTCCGCTCAGCAAGGAATTGGTCTTCGATATCGATCTGACGGACTATGATGAGATCCGGACCTGTTGCACCAAGGCCAACATCTGCCGTCGATGCTGGACCTTCATCACCATGGCCATCAAGGTCGTGGATGCCGCGCTCCAGGATGATTTTGGTTTCAGGCACATCCTCTGGGTCTACTCGGGTCGACGAGGTGCCCACGCGTGGATCTGCGACAAACGTGCCCGTGAGATGGACGACCATAAACGACGGGCCATCGCCGGCTACCTGGAAGTGATCAAGGGAGGCACGCAGAGCGGCAAGAAGGTGAATGTCAAGCGACCCTTGCATCCGCATCTCAGGTAAGAATTGTGCGGTCGTGAACTCCACCGACCTGCGTCACATGACTAAACCGAGTCGTTTCAGTCGAAGTCTGGATCTTCTCAAGGATCACTTTCAGAGCGACATCCTCGTCGAGCAAGATCCGTGGCGTGATCCCGAACGGGCCGAGCGATTACTGCAGCTGCTGCCCGACAAGGGACTCAACGAGGCCCTCCGAAAGAAGTGGGAATCCTGTTCCGACCGCTCGTCCGTCAACAAATGGGCCGACATCGACGCGTTGGCCAAAACGGGCGCCAGTCGTACATTGGACGCCAAAGCACTATTGGAAGCCAAGCAGGATGTTGTGCTCGAATATACATACCCTCGACTCGACGTCGAGGTCAGCAAGCATCTGAACCATTTACTAAAGAGCCCCTTTGTCATCCATCCGGGTACGGGGCGGGTCTGTGTTCCCATCGATCGCAACAAGGTCGAGGAGTTTGATCCATTGACGGTACCTACTGTGGCGGAATTGCTGGCTGAGATCGACGCCTGGGACACGGAGCACCCGCAGGATGAGTCGGAGATGATAGCGACCAAACGGTTGCAGGACTACGAAAAGACGAGCTTGAGACCGTATGTGGAATACTTGAAGGCTTTTGCACAAGGATTGATGAAGGAGGAGGCGGCGGGGAAGAGACAACGCGAGGAGGCAGCGACGGAGGCAATGGAGTTCTAGGAAAGAGTGGGAACCAGCTGCGTCGGAGTTAACAGGGCATGGCAGGAAGGTGTTGACACTCTGCTATCTTTGGCACATATGTATATACCTTGCGCAATCAATCACGTTATTGACATATAGAGCATCTCCAGCAGATTCATGTATATTTTGGATACAAGTGTGATGCCCAACGATGCCCATCCATGTTTGGCGTTTCCAGTGCCAGGCGTGTCATCGTCATGGCTGAGTCAGCCAATGTCACTCCGCGACACGCGACGCGTCTTCCCACTTAAAGTCCCATCCAACTCATCCCACCACCACCTTCATCATCCCAACTGGGAACTACGATTCCTCTCCCCAGACAACCATGTCGACCCAACAACCCCAAGAGCTACTCGAACGCTCGCAAGCGCTCCGAGCGGAGCTCAAAGCGTGGGAGCGCGCCTTCGCCGCCGCCCATGACGGGCGCAAAGCCGGACGCGACGACATCCGCCAAGACGCGGCCATCGGTGGGTCCATAGT
>QQTW01001157.1_pt1 | contig 18084 bp, 16 predicted proteins | sample 1904831 | NCBI WGS metagenome assembly QQTW01 (sample SAMN09435610, study PRJNA476489) | Subsurface metagenome, whole genome shotgun sequencing project. | reverse complement strand
GGGACAACATTAGTGAGCTCGAGCGTGACGTTATACCTTGGGTATAACCTGGGCCAGCAATGATATAGAATGGCTTGGAAGTGCTTTTCACGTGCAATTATAAAGATACACATAGGATAATTGAGGATTTTGCCACTCCTGTCGTTTGCTTTTTCACTGCGTTACTTGTGGAGTTACCTTTCTACAACGAAAAGGTGCCTAGTTTCTCCCGCCTATTGCAAATTCTAGGCTCAATTTCTTCGGCATATGTTTCCTATCGAAATGAAGCTTGGAACGTGGATCAACTACTTGTTGTGACGAGACTGCTCGCTATGTATGTTACCAGAAGCGTTCAATTTAGTGACACTCGCTGTGCCATTTTTCAGACATCTTCCGAGGCAATCCCAGGATGGTTCTCCTGAAAGCTACTGTGGATCATATACGGGCGGTCCACGCCTTCCTGGGCTAGATGATCTTCTCCCTCCCTGAGAAAACCTTGGACTTTGTCCCATGACTTGCTCTGCAGCTCGTATTGCAGCCCGTTTGCACCTACTGCAGCTCTCAGCCGTTCAAGAGGAAGGGAATACACTTCATCCATCTTAACATAAGATTTCTTCTGCGTGTAAGTCCACCCCTCCCAATCATTACAAAGTCGCAGCTGGATTCCGCTGTGTTGGTTCTTTTTCGAGGGATAGATGGGTAAGTAGTCGATGTATTTTGAGGTTGATGCCGCGCTGGATGTCACCTGTGTATATATTAATCATTTCAGAATTACAGGGATAGGCCCATGGGAAGGATGATACTGACAATTACTACATTGACCCAGTCCCATTGCTCTGCCCGATCAAGTACCATGACCATGTGGCCACGCGCACATTTGGGCAGGTAGGCGGTTGGTGCTGCACCGTCCTGACTTGCTTCCGATTTCGAAATTACTTTGTAAAACTTGCCGTGGGGTTGCGTCTGGGAGCGCATTGTGGATACCAGTTCGAGCAGTGAGTGTAAGCAGTAAGGGACGGATAACTGAGAAGTAATAGGCAGCTACTCTTGGAGGGTTGGGGGTCCTATATACGCAACGTAGTGGGATATTTGGCTCACGGTGACTCATGCATCACAGCCTTCACACATCGGCGTACTTTTCGCTTCGTGATGACCCAGACCCAAAAACAGGGTATCAATCAACACTGATCCACGGCCTGATGGTCGTTAAGCCTTGAATATTTTGTTCACTGTCAAAGTAGGGACTAATATGTTGCATTGATGGCCTAGCTAAATCCATGAAGATGCCGAAACCTCTCACCCACAAATCCTCCTTTACTCCGCCAACAAAAGGCTAAAAGCCAGAGTTGCTGTGTCTAGTCCCCTGCAGTGTGCTTGATAGAGTCCCTACCATAGCGTGGAGTTGAGACTCTGTCTACTCCTAAGGTAGTGATACTACCGTATTCTTTCCATCCCTGAAATCTGCATTCGATCCACTTTGAGCGTGAGACAGAGTCGGCGGACAAACCCCGACACACACCCTATTCTTAACATAATTCACTGTCAATTCGCCTTCCTCACTCGGATCATTGCCCGTGGTTGACAATGGCACACTCCCACAAAGCGTACAACCATGTCTCCACAATTCCGCCAACTTCTTCTTGATAATCAAGCCACGCGTACCACCCGTCGAGACATTGCCTTGCGTAAAGGCGCAGATGCCACCAAGAAATTTCACGCCTTGAGGATAGCAGAAAATATGCGCGCCGGGTGCGTACGAGTCGGAGTCGGCAATGGGGCCGCAGGCGAAGGTTGAGGGGCAGATATCGGTGTTGCCGGTGGCGAGGGCCCCGAACGTGAAGATGACGTCTGGGGAGTTGGATGATGGCCCGTATGCGCAAAATATGGATCCGCGACAATTGATCCCAAGAGCCGTGATTGAAGGTATGAGAGGCAAAAGGAGGCACAGGAAAGGGGTAACAAGATTTACCATCGTACTTGAACTCATAAACTTGATAATACAAACGGTTTATGTTATGAAGGCGACAATGAAGGAACGGCGAAAAAGGACGGAAAATGGCAAGAAATACTGTGGAGAGCATCTGCAGGATTGATGCCGTCATGTAAAGAAATATCCGCCCCTTGCGGACCACCGAATTTCCATCCGCCGGAGCTATAACCCGCCTACCCAGAATTAGTATATTATATTAGAAGGCTCTTCGCATGCACAACTTATATGGAGACAATATGAATGAGTTCAATCAGGGGCCGGAGGTCGTGTCTAATCCGTCGATTGTCTTGGGATGTGAGACGACGCCTCTGCGTCCCTAAGCCTCTAAGCAATGAGAATGGTCATGTCAAGTCGACCAGGACCCCGGATATCTACGGCGGTAGAGGTCGACTGTTGGCATCGGTGGCGCACAAGGGTGGCTTCACGTATACCGAGCTATGCTTCTCGCCTACAGTGATATGAACTCAAGCCGTGCTTGACGATGATTGGCCCTGGATTAGGAGGAGACCTTGGTGTAGTTCTTACTATCGGCTCCGACGGTGGCTCTTTACGTGGCGCGTTTGTTGGCAACCGTTGCGCTGTCAGGTTGAGGAGTTTTCCCGATATCTATCCCCGAGCAAGCGCTCCAGCTCAGGTTTAGCTACCAGAGTGTTGATATTGTTGATAGCTTCGGTGCAACGTCCAGACCAATTTCTGTGGTCCTCTTGCTATTGACTCTGCGTTTCAGTGATAACCTAGCCTTGCGTTTTTACATTCTTGGCGTGCTCCGATTTACATCCACTTAACCTTCCCAGCTGATCAGCCCTCTGCAGCCGCAAGGACAACCATCGCGGCAATACTAAGGGTCTTAGAGACCGATCCTGGTCGCTGCAGTCCGTAACAAGAACTTTCGAATCTACTATGGGTCCGGCGATTGTAAGAAATGAAGCCAAGGCACAATGATCCTAGATCTTTGCGAAAAGTGACATCTCCTGGGCTTCTTCAGGAGTTCTTGTAACGTCGAATCGACCCACAACTGCTCTTTTGCAATAGTGATAGGTGCAAACCGCCAGATGAGTAAGTCCAATGTAGTGCGTATAATGGCAACGGTTGTTGTAATGAGTTACCTCCAGTGATGTGGTTCCCTAGATCCTGCTCTGTATGTTGCAAGATTTCTGGGTAGGAGTCAGGCCAAACGCCGCCTACACGTAACAGGGTACACAAGATATTGATATTAGTTGATTTCTCATGAAGCCCTCCTACTAACGTACCACCGATCGATTTCGTACTCCAGTTTCCATACTCAAATATTGAACAATCCTTTTCCGAAGAGCAACCGAGGTCGTCTTGCACGCCAGCCGGTGGCGTATCGGTTGGCGACATCAAAAGCCTAAGAAAGCCACTGATTGGATTGACTATTTTATGAATATCTTGATTGACATTACTCTGCATGCATTTCATGTGGGTGGTGTGGAGGGGGAGTACCGAGTCTTAGACGCTATTGGGCTGCCAGGCTTCTGCAGCCTCTCCATATGATGCATGGCCACGTCGAACAGGGCGATCAATGCTCAGCACTGGGAGCACTGTGCTTTTTACTGTGCTTTTTGCAACCTCATTGCTTCCCCTTCGTGTTGTCCGGAGGGATTTCGTATGATAGTCTCGAACAAGTCGCAAAACAAAATGTTACGATCGAGAGATGATTCTATTGCTGTACGATGGCAACGAAAGAGGGAGGATGAAGAACGAGCCGTACAGGCTCAAGTTTCGGAACAAAAAGCTGCAGCCTTGCGAAGACACAAGGGCGAAGCCCGGCCCACCCAGCTTTACCCGGCACAAATGACAGTCGGCAATGATGTGCCCCAACCAGCTGAACGGTATCAAAGTGGACTCGGAGGCCTGGAGAACTACATTGCAGAGCTTGACGCACCGTCGTCCCATCCACAACGTTGGACAGTCCAGCAGCCCCTTACTCCTCCCCTCTCTGTGACAGAGGCGTCATCCCACACCCAAAACCAAACATTATCGCACGACGGGACTCATCAGCTTCGAACGGAGGTTCAACAACAGAAGGTCTACATTGGTGAGCTCGTGAAAGAGTTGAAGTATAATACATCCGAAGTAGCCCGCCTACGCGCCGAAAGCCGTAGTGTTCGAGCTGAGCATATCCGTGCTATCGACGATGATGACACACGGGAGATTGAGAGGCTGAGACGGAAACTCGACGGTTTCAAACAGCTTCTTGCTGAAGCAGCTGATCGGGAAAAGGAGTTAGACACAGCTCTCGAAAAGGCGAAATCAACTGAGATGGGATTGAGACAAAAATTGCACCAATTCGAGCGAGAGAAGATGGACTTGGAAAACGACATAACAAGACGTCGAATTACGGAGACGGCAGCATTGGTTAAAGCCGAACACGAAGTAGGTCCCACACAAGGTGCAGCAACAGAGGCTACAGTCCGTAGCACACCGTCCTGCACGACACATAGGAATATGCAGGGGGAAGTCGCAGGATCGGATTCCAGTGCCCGTACACCAGCTTCCAATCGTAAGAAAGCAGTATACCAACTCAGCGTCCACCGAGGAGACAGGGGGGCTTTCGGTTCAAGCAAGATAATCAAAAATTTCGTGCCAAAGCTGCGAGATAATCCTTTTTGATTCCGAAGCATCTTCTCATGGTCGACGACATGGCAGACGCATAGCAAGAACCAAATACAACTGACCGCAATTTCTTCTACAACAAAATATGGGACCGGGTTCTTCCGCACTGGGCTAAGGTTCAACGAGGACTAGCGTGAGTTCTAAAGGACCGGCCACACAAATGGCGGCGTTCAGTCCATGCGTCCAAGCACAAGGTCTAGATCTTAAGGAAACAACCAGCAACCGATCTGACTTGTGGTGTCAGAGGGTGGCATCGCATTACTTTCCTCATCCGGCCTACTCCGTACTTGTCACTACCTCGTGCATCGTCAGCTTATTAAGACTCCGAGGATTGAGGATTGTAAGAATGTCTTCTGCACCTCGATGAATGGGTAATGAAAGGACTCGCCTAGACCGCACGGGTGATACAGTGACATAGAAGCGCTTGCTATTCGTTCCGAAGCCCGATGCAAGCTGCTTCCATTCATATTCCTATATATTTATGATATTATCCTCTCCAGGTAGTCAGGATCTCCGTCTTATTAGAAGTAGCAACATTTCCTAGCTGACTGCCAACTTACCGCTCATCTCATACTTCCATAACACTTCGCGATCATGCAGCTCTGCTATTTGATCTCCCTCCTCCTTGCCCTACCCTGCTACTCCATCTTCATCGTTGTACCTCTCTACATTTACCCAGGCACCTCTGCGTCGGCCTGGTCCAACGTCACCGCAGCTATCGCCGCCAACCCCCAAGTCCAATGGCAGGTGATTGTCAACCCGAATTCGGGGCCCGGCGTCTATCCACCGGACGCCAACTACATCACGGGCCTCTCCAAACTCAACAGCTATCGCAACGTCATCACCCTTGGCTACGTCGCAACCAACTACACTCGGGTGCCTTACACCACCATTACCTCTCAGATCGACGTCTATGCCAAATGGGCTACATACACCAATGCCAACATATCCGTGGGTGGCATCTTCTTCGATGAAGTTGCTAATACGGCCTCAAACGCCGTTTACACCTACTACCAAAGAGCGGCCGACTATGCCTACGCGATCGTGCCGTCGAGCGTCACGCCCGTCATGTTCAATCCAGGCGCTCCTTCACCGGCCCAGCTTTTCGAATATGCCGATACCATCGTGCAGTACGAGAACGCTTTCTCGTCCTACAGGGGTCAAGCAACCATCGACGGGTTCCAGCCTTGGTTCAACGATCAGACCGCCATCATAGTCTACAACACTCCAAGTACCGCAGACATCCCGGCTCTGGTGCGTACTATGGTGCAACAGGGCATACAGTCGGTTTACTTTGGCATTGACTGTTGCTATAATGTCTTCAGCGGCCAGCTGCTATCGTTGCTGGCTTCGGCCGTCTCGGCTGGATGAGGTTCATTAGGGTCAACGGTTTATGCAATCGATTCGCGCCCTTTGCGTCCACCATAGTCCAAAGAACGGTTAGACATAGAGTACGGCGTTTGCGATTTATGCATAGAGGGGGACACGCGGCGTCATAAAAAGTCCAACTGGGGATCCTAATGGCGGAATTGTATCTAAACCTACTGCAGACCACGTGGCAATCAACATTTCTCAAACAACCATATATTCCCTTCTTACGACGAGTTGAGACGCGGCTGACGGGGAACCTCGGCATTATTGGTATAAGACATTCAAACCGAGCCGTAAGGAAACAAGGTTTACTCTCTCCAATAGCGTTGCAGTAGAAGGGCACACAAGTGCGGTGGTGGCTGACTCCTGAAACATTTATGCATCGTGCACACCTATCAGGATCTGTTTCATTACCCCTAGCACGACGCTAGATGGTTGCAACCTCAGACCGTTTACGAACCCCGTCTGGCCCAGTGACAGTGACAGTCGCCTAAGAGCAACCACATCTGCACCCCATCAATGTACAATCCTTCCTCTGGCCAACCACCTCTACATTCGAGAAGTAAGATGATCTCATTTTCTGTATGCAGGGCCGAAACAGGCAATAATGGGGTGCAGAAGCTGGACCCACATCACAGGTGCGGTGCATTGGCCATTGGCCAACATGACCATGCCACCCCGTGCCCACCACTGTGGAGTGTATAGGGACCTTCAATGCATCCACCAGGTACCGGTACTGGCAATGGTGGGCCCATTGTCGTCTTTCGCTCTTATCACCTCGTTTCCATCACATTTCTATCCTATCAATTTCTTCCTCTCGGGTCTTCAGATGTCTAATACTGTTTAATGTCCGAACTATCAAATTCAGTAGACACGACGCTTCGGGCCGTCTATGGCAGCCGTTCTGACTCGCATCCAAACGACGTTGACGCAATTGCCGCAATGCGCTGTAAATTTGCCTTGCTGTTTGGCCTCTCAGAAACTCCCACATATGCGCCTTTCACCGATTCGCTGACATGTGCCGTCATTGCAGCAAACCGTGATCCTCAATGGCATTTCAACAAGTACCTGTGGACTTGACATTGCTTGCGTCTGTCGAGATGACAACTTTCTCACCTCGTTGCAGACGGAGCTGGCGACCAGCTGCAACCGCAATGACCAAGCCAGTAAGCACTACTCTACTTGGCCTGACTCTGCGCGCTTCATGTCTTCCTGTCTTGTATTGTTGGCATTAGGCGAGGAGGCAATCCAGACTTTGAAGAATTGCTGTATGTCGGGGAATGCCACTTACTCATGACCCGCGACAGCAACGTTACATGTCGCGAGAGATCTCTGCCTCGCCGCAATACCGAGCCTCGTTGAAAGTCGAGCCGGTGACCTGGTTGCCACTGTTACGGTCATGATGATCATCGCAACGATTGCTGTCATGCTCCGGTTTTATGCTCGAAGAACCTCTGCAGCAAATTTCGGAACAGACGACTACTTGATAGTTGTCGCACTTGTATGTTCTCGCCGAGACCACCAAGATATTGAACCTCATTGACATGATCAAGGTTTTTACCTATGGCCTTGATATCACCTCCTTCTTCGGTAAGCTACAACGGTTGACTATAGCTGGTATACTTGTCCTGAGCGCATATCGCAGCTATCAAAGCCGGCACAGGCAGACACATGATTACCTTGACCATCGACCAAATCGAATCCTTCGTCAAGGTAATCCCTCCCTGCTACCGTACACAAGTACTTCCTTGGAACAATGCTAACTGTGTCTCTCCTCCCAAGGCCGACCAAGCAACCCAAGTTCTCTTTGGCTGCTCTATCACCGCCACCAAACTATCAATTCTCTTTTTCTATAACCGTATATTCCCGTCTCGGACCTTCTACATCGTCTGCCTTATCACTGGGGTAGCTTCCATTCTATGGTGGATAGGCTTGATGCTCACCGCTTTCCTACATTGCCGACCTCTAGCCTATTACTGGGACCGCTCAATCCCGAATGGGCACTGCGTCAATAATAACCTCATCGGCTACACAATCACCTCTTTTAATATCGTTACCGATTTCGTGGTCCTGATAATGCCGATACCTTGGCTTTGGGGAATGAACATGGCGATACCCAAAAGAATGGCGGTCGTTGGGCTTTTTGTTCTGGGTAGCTTGTATGTGCCCCCGTCTCTTTCCTCTTCTCTACTTCCGGAATGTTCTCTATCCTAGCGTAATCCTCAATACACACTAACCCCGCCCATCCAGTGTCTGTGTAGCAGGGATAATTCGCCTCCCCTATCTCTCCGAGCTCCGACTTTCCGACGCCACCTACACCTCCGTTGGCATCGGCGTCTGGGTAAACGTCGAATGCAACATTGGCATCCTCTCCGCCTGTCTCCCAATCCTCCGTCCTCTCTTCAGCACCAAATACGCCTTGTCGCCAATCTCCCGCCTCACACGCATATTCCATACCCTTACGAAACCCCATTTTTCCTCTTCTAGCCGTGGAAATCTGACATCAGACCCGGAGAAAGGCACCCCGGAGCCAAGCAGCGATGCTAAATCGGCCGAAGGATTTAAGTGGCTGAACGATAGTACTGCAGGAGGGGGACGGAAAGGGGGCCGCAACAACAGCTGTAGTGTCCCAGATACAATGTCACCTACCCAGGGCAGGAGTTTCATAGAGCCTATAGGGAGCAGGCGCACAGTCGCACTCGGAGAAAGACAAAAGAAACAACGGACGTGGTATACTGCAGCAGCAGAGACGCTGCCCGAAATTGACCTGCAAAAACGATGGAGCAGAAAGGCGATCGATACAGATTTGATACCAAGGTACAGAGACGACGACAAGCAGAATCGTACGGAGACTGTGAAGACTATAGCACCGGCCGTGGCTCCGTTGTGTAAAACCAATCACGATAGAGGAGAGAAAGAAAGGAGACCGGTGAATTGGAGTCAACAGAGGTCGAGGAGAAGCAGTCATGGCAGACTGCAGATCTCGATACCGAACAGTGCGAAGCAGAGTCAACGAAGCTCATTGGGACGGGCAAGGGATACGTGGAATTTAATGCCCAGTGTAGTGTTTTGGGATCGAGGTAGTTTGGCCAGAGCGATGGATTTACGATGATACCCCACATTGATTTCAACTAGGACAGCTGGTCTATGCGTCACAAGATAAGTAATCAATCTAAGCCAGCTTTCATTATATCCTGTAGCCCGCTTCTTAGGCCCACTGAGGTACATAGTTCAGGCAGAGGATAAAGGAGTCGACTATGACGTCATAATTGAGCGGCCTTGGCATTAACTCATAGCAATCTTCAGTCTTCAATCTTCCATCCCTGACTACCTACGCTCTCAGAATCCTTTCTGCGACAACCACTGAATAATGACTAAAGTATGCGAAAATATAGTGACCGATATACTCGCTAAGAAAACTAGACCTAGAATTCTTGACCTCAGCGAGGTGCGCACTCCGGTGTTCACAGCCAGCACGAGATCCACGTCGAACTGTCTAGCTGTCGATTCATTTCAGAGAGAAAGGGTCATCCGTCAGAAAGAAGTTTATGATGTGTTTGTCTAGCCTGCTGCGTGTGGTATGGGCATACCTTGTGGTGCGGTTATAGACCAGGTTTCTCTTGAACTGACAATGAAACCTCGTTCCTTTCATTCAACTACTATTCCTTGGCCACCTTGTATCCAAAGCGATCATTATCGTAATGGCGTTCCAGGCAAAAAGCGGAGCCTCAGCTTGCGCGATGGAGTTTTTGCGACCGCGGACACTGCCTCTCAGACGTCCGAAAGTGCATACATCTCTTTCCCAGCCTCTGAAACACTTGAGCTACGGTCAGATCGTACAGTATTACCATCTCAGGTCCACTACGAAGCTTACGCTGAGAGCTACGGCTTTGCCCCAGTGGATAGATCCTATCAAAGCACATTATTTCAGGTACCAACGAAACACAGCCCACTGTGCCGTTCGGAAGGAAATGACTGTGCATGTTGGACTGCAAAAATGGCACAAAAGGGCTGTAGCAATGGTAGGTCTTAGAATCCTGAAATCTCGTCCTGTGCTTTAAGTACCACGTTGCCTTTCCATGTTCTTCGTAGCTATTCACATCTACTCCAAGCCTCGCCAATCGCTTTTTTCTCAGATCGTTTTCGTCTCGCGCGTCGCATACATCACCCATTTATCCCGACCTTCGTGCACTTATTTTCTTTGACTTGCATTTTTCGATCCATCTGTCCTGTAGAATTCCCTCATCTTTTATCCACGATGCGTTATACACTCGTTGCTGCCTTGGCCTTGGCCTCGACCGTTGCTGCGCTTCCCGCTCCCCAAGAAATTTCCACCGAAGACTCGAGCACAGCTCCTCAAGATAGCAGCAGCGGGGACTTGAGTATCGCCGAGGGCTCTGGAGATATTCTTCCTACAGCCGTTGATACTGCAACAGCGGGCGCGACCGGAATAGTAACGACCCCCAGCGCAGTTAACGGTACAATCCCTAGCTCAACGGCTACTGGGAGTGGCGCCGACCTCACTGGCCTCCTTGCCTGCGGCGACGCATTCTACGCTCCGGACCAGTATACCTGCTACGATACCTTCCTCTGCCCCATTATCGACGGTACACCAACCCTGCAATGCGGTGACGCTTGCTATCTCGAATCACTCTACAGCTGTGTCGATGAGGTGCTACAGTCCCTGGATGACGAAACCCCGACGAGTGATAGCGGCGCCATACCAACGACAACCGGGGATTCGAGCCCTTCGACCACACTAGATGATGCCAGCGATCCTTTGCCAACTTCAACTCCCACGGGGACATTCGATCCGGGTGAATCTGTCTCACCATCGGCTACCGCAGACGCCGGCAGTTCTTCAACTCCTACACCCTCAGGGACTTCCGATATCACAGACACCAGCTCCTCTTCCGAAGATACTACTTCCACCACTGCAACCCCACCATCGGGGACTGAGGAGGACCCCACTGACAGCGCCGAAGAGGATACTACCGCTCCTCCGTCGGACACTGAAGACACAGCATCCGGTGGTGGGGCAGCGAACGCAGCTTCTCCGGAATCGATCTCTGGCTCGGGCTCTACGTCAACTTCTAAAAGCAAGAATAAATCGAGGCGTAAGTCGGCCCGTGAGGAATTCCGAGCTTAGGCTGGTAAGGGCGGAAGAGCATAGAAGCAGTATGCATCTGGGAGGGAGGAATCTTCTTGATGGTGCGGCATGACGTAATCGGTTGTGTCGAGGAAGAAATGTAGTGTTCATAAGTCGTGATGCACGGTGGACTGGGATGAAGGATAGAATAGGTTGCATGGAGCAGTGGCGTTGGGTGATTCTCGCTCAGTGACACTGCTCCGGACAGGATCAATCACTCTTGACCCTCTCCATTAAATCTCTCATTGGCAAATCGACGGGTTGGCCGGTGTGGCTTCGTTTGACACGTATCCCGAAGGTGTCACATCCGTTCAGCCGCAGCGGTGCATGACGACGCTTTCGAGAGATCATGTTTCATGATGTGACACAGCCTTTCTTGGCGTGAGGAGTCGATCGAGATGGCAGTCTTCTCCAAGACCGCTAGATTGCAAATCCGAACTAAGGTAAAGAAAAGAGAGTTAGTATATATTACAAACTATTGCCATATATCATCACATACGGCCATAGACGGTGTAAAGCATGGATACCCGTCCGCTCATCCTGAATTAAGCCACCGATCGGAAAATTAGTAGTTGGGTCGGTGACGACCAGCGAATCCTTTCTGCTGTATGTTTTTTGTCCTTTTGCCGCTCAACTTCTGGACTAGGATGGATGGATGGATCTACCTATCCATGAAACGCTACCGCCATATAACTGGCGTCATTAGGAATCGAACCTAATATGATAGATATTCGACCCTATCAAGACAATTCTTTATTGGAGGTTATCATGCGGAATATCTTCGATCGTAGAGTTTGCAGCACTCTAAGGAGGAGCTGCAGCACTCTGCACGAGATTCATGCTGCAGCTTTAGGACGGGATAAATAGGCCCCTCCTCCCTGTCCACAGCTTTTACAAGTTCGGCACTCCACGGTCCTGTTATTATTATGGCCTCCACCAATCACACCGAATCCGTAAGTCGATATCTTTCGTGTAACAAATAGACTACCACGGCTGTACATACAGGGAGCTTATGGATTTGCTTACAGGCAAGCTGTGCAACGTGCATGAAACCCCAAACATCTCTGCCCAAGCTTCTACAACGCTGTGGCCGATGTTTAACCACGCGCTATTGCTCTCTAGAATGTCAGCGTACTCACTGGCCAAGTCACAAAACCACTTGCACAAAGCCCGGCGTCGGTGATTCGGCTCCGCCCACAATGAGCTCCACTGGGGCTATGCTTGACAGCTTGTTTGGGGGCAGCAAGCTTGATAGCTTGTCTAAAAGGGATTGCTACATCCAGCTCATCGACAGCTATCGCCTGCGCGTCGACGACGACTACAAGTATGCTGGTGAGCATCATGGCCTCTACGGTGGCAAGGACCCTAAGCCGGATTTTGCCCGCTTCCTGGATTTGGCGGAGAAGAGGAAAGGGCTGCTAGCCCAGTGGTGGACTTCAGGGACCAGAGCTGCCTGCGAGGCCAAGGCTGCAGATAATTCGAACAGGAATTGGGCCGACTTGTACTGCGCCGTCGAAGAACATGACATTATCGACCACTACAAGGACCCGACCAAACCAACCAAGTTGCGGCTTTTGGCGGAAAAGGTGTATGGGAAACCAGTCCAAGGCGGACCTTGATCTTGTTAGTTTCCACATCTGTTCAAAGCTCTACAGCATTGGCATGAGGTGTCGCCAATCAAATTACCCCCCTTGCTCATCTTGAAGCGACGGTTTCCAAAAGGTTAACCAGATAAAGGAGAAGAAATTAACAGGCGGTTGCTTTTCTCCATCGAGATCGTCAGCACCTCTATCCGCCTGGTGAGGTCTCCATCACGTGACGAATTCTACCCTTGTCTCCTTCAGATGTTGCACGACATATGCACAAGCAATGACGAAGCTTAGGATATGCTCTTCCGATACGATAGCCTCTGTGCACTGCATGCGCGGAAGCATCACCGTCGCTTGAGTCCTGGCTGGTGCTTCTGCTCTGCATGCAACCGGAGATGCTACCTAGTGTCGGTCACGCAGTGGCACTTCTTCAATCGCGATCTGGTACAATACTCTTCTCTCTTGGTTCTTTCTTTTGCAGCAAACTTCTCCTCGTCATGGATGCATTGAAGGACCCAGGTACTACCCACTTTTCCCAACTCGACATCAAAAGACGAACCCACAGTATAGAGATCAAGGACGGCGGCATGAACGTGACGACTGAAACTCACACCGACGTGACCGATCCCTTATCGACTCTTCCATCCAACACAGCATCCCTCCAACACGGGTTAGCTTCAAAGGTAGACGTGCTAGATGGAAGGACCGCCTCGAATGTCTGGCTGCTCTTGAAGCTCGCGGTATAAGCTGTGTACTACCAGACAATAAGCATGGAGATGGTATATAGCAGAAACTTTAAATAATAACTCCAGTTTTTAGGATCCTCCATTTCATATATAAGGATCCCCCAAACGGCTGCAGCTTCATCATAGGCATTCTTCGCCCGTTGCTATTCTCGCTTGGCTGGAACAACCCTTATACCATTGCCATCTTCGCCTCCGGTCTATAACATATCTGCTCGCGGTGTTGTATTCTGCCCGTGCACTTTCGATCCAGCAAATGTGAACCGCAACCATGGCATGTGCCCGCCCAAGGTCTACCATCTCCATAATACTCACTCATCCACATTCCTTTCCCACCCTGTGGATTCTTGGTCGCATCGCCACCCTTCGGTATAGCTTACGTTTTATGTAGTGGAGAGGTATGTATGCTCTTCATACCCGTCGCAAACGTCAAAGACTTTAAAAGACGAGTCCCGTTTCAGCATAGAAATTACGATGATAATATACTACCCTCCACTCCCTATACTATTCCATTCTACAGCCGTCTAAGCGCGTAAATCTACAACTCCTTTCCCCCAATCATCATCAACACCCCATAATCCTACACCTCAACACCTCATCACCTCGTCCTCAACTCGCCCCTTCCCTCACCCCTTCCCTCCCCTCCTCCCTCTCAACCACCTACCCACCCATCCATCCCCTCCCGTCTTTCCCCCCATCTACAACTCCCCTTCCCATCCCCGCGCCTCCCTCACCACCCGCTTCTGTCTTCATACACGCTCTTCCTTAAATAATAAGCGATATCGAAACACTGCATCGCCCACGCGGGCGTATGTCGCTTGATATGGAAAATATATTCCGTTATCCATATTTTTATTAAGTGATAATACAGATCCCCGGACTCCTCCCCCCACCCCCACCCCCAACGTCGTCTCCGCATCGATGGTGTCAACAGGCTTTCCGACCGGTCGAGTAGCAGATATTAACGAAACCTGCCTTGCCTGCTTGTTACTTGGGCGATGGCAGCTGTCTTTCAATGCCCGAGCCGTGTGTGCCCCGCCTTCAGAGGCCTCTGCTGTCTGTGGATTGATCCTGGAGCGAGATGGTCTCATCGTTTCTAGAAAAGATGCAAAGTTGCTTTTCCAGACACTTCAGTCTTTTCAGTCAACTGAGATTTTTATTGGCGCTATTTTTATCCACTAGATCCATTTATTCACAAGCCTTCCTCACATTATATTCACTGACCATAAGCCCCCTGACTCCCCCCACCCGGATGGCATTCATGGTCTCGTCAGCCCGCTCAACAATCAACGCTCCGGCTTTTTACAAGAACCCTTGGTGCTGAAATCCTTCCCAGGAATTACCTTGAGGCCAGGCGGCAAATCCACATTCGGCATGCTGGACGCCGCCATCCTTTTCAGTGTCCCAGAGACGGGCACCGGAGCACTATTGGTCAACCGCGACGTGCACCCCCCGCCCTTGACCAGCAACGTGCCGCCTTCCCGCTGCTGCGTATCCACCGTGGCAAACTGGTGGAAAATCCGATTCGCATTCGGATTCAAGCCAAAGAACCCGCCGGGCACGTTCCGCTCGTAGGCCGTCACGACGGTGTTCTGGGCAACATTCTCGACTTGGTTGCTTTGGGCGTACGGGTCTGGTACAGCCGAATCTAGATTGTACTCGCTCGCCCACTTGGCGGAAGAGGAGAGGGGTTTGATTGGGTAGGCGCCGAGAAGGTCGAGGGAATGTGCGGCCTCGTGGAAGTAGACGTTGATGTTGTCGATGGTGCCGCCAAACATGGCGATATTGCCATTCCAGTTGTAGGCCCAACCAAAGTCGGCTGGGAGGCTAATAACGTGACGGACGTATTGCCGAGTACGAACAGGCAGGCGGCCGAAGGTGTTGACCAGATCAATGAGGGGACGCGGGCTGTTTCTATGATAGCAAATGATCCAAGGGGCCGAGCACTGCCATCGAGTTTAATTTTCCTTCCCAGCGGTGATAGGAGGTTAAAGGACCTGGGGCTCACATCATTATATTTGACTGTCCAGGTCTGGATATCAGCAGCGCTGAGTCCCTCCCCCTCGGCCATTCTCTTGCAGTCTGACGGGATAGAGCCAGCTTGGAAGGCAGTTTGGGTACTGGGTGTGATTGGGAGATTGCTGATGAATCCTTGTACAAGATTATCCAGATCTGGCTGAAGGGGGGGTTTCGTCAGTTGCTGGGAAGCCACGGAGGCCGCGAGAACAGCGACTGTAGCGCCGAGATACAAAGAGTGCATTGTGTCAACGCTATCGAGGGAGAAACGGAGCAGACGAGCAGGCGATGCTTGTGGGAGGTATAGAAAAATCCTGGGTCACGCGGGTGAAGCAACGAACGCCTGAAGAAACCAATCGAGACATTTGATGTACTTGATGGAGATCTTTATAGATTTGGGGGATTACCTTGATGGCCCAGACAAGACCTTGAGGTGGGGATTGATTTGGGAGAGCTGAAGAAGAAAGCCTGACGGGCTAAACAAGGGTTTGTGATGAATTGCAGGTATTGCAGGATCTCGACTGCTCCCGTCTGTCAAATTGTCGACTGACAAGGTTCCAAGATGTAGCAAATCGGAACAGTCTCGTACCGGTCTGTATCCCAAATTGGGTTCTACAAAGCACTGGCTTCGGAGAGTCGTACTGAAATGATATGGGGTTGAGGAAGGATCTGGCGAGCTAATAGTCATGATGCCTACCGTCGGTGGAGGGACTGGAAAGACGTCGGCCTAGATTGGGCCCTCGCTCCGTTGGCAGACTTATAGCATCAGCGAGACCCATGATGAGTCTGAACAATAGGAGTGCGAGAAGCAAGGCGAGAAGATGTTGGCTATCGGAAGGATTCGAAGTGGCCAGCGCTCTTCCAAGTTGATTGGTTGCTACATGATTGAAGGAACAGACCCAGGCTGCAGTAGTAGGAGGCCTGAAGAAATTCTAATGATCCTGCGAAATGACTTACGGTCTCTTCAAAAGGGCGATGAAAGATGAACAGCCGGCAGTGAGTTGTATGGGTCCAACTACCAGGCTGATAGTTGACATCTCTTCTAGAGCCATGCTCAGGCACTTGTCAGACAGTTGAATTAAGCCAATGATAGGCTACAGGACTGCCCGTGACCAAAGCAGGAGTATCGCGAACAGATGCGCCTAGGAGTGTATCGGATTGATAGGGAGAGACATGAAGGCTGCAGCCAACATGTCTGTTCCCGACGCATATGCAGAGAAGACATAATAGTAAGTCAGCAGTGGCCAGGGTTGTGATGCTTTGTACCTGGGCAAGACCGGATTGGTGAGCCAAGGAAGTGAGGGTGACCTTGTTGCTGACAGTGCATCTTTGGTTAAGCTGGATGACTGATCTGACCGACTTTCTGTAAGTAGTACAAAAGCCGAGTGAGGCGCCCCGTCGCTTCCCCTTTCCACTTTTGTGAGTTAGCTGCTGCTTGTGGCTTGTGGGGCTGGAAGCACGCTTGGATTCCCCCGACTTGGCGTGCTAGAAATCACATTGGCACCCTTGCAAAATTAACTATCCTTGAGTACCTTACCTTATCCTTAGGAATTTAGTAGCGAACGGGCATGCGATCGAATCTAGCCCTCGGTCCAGATGAATCTCAATCTATCACACACCCTGCTCTCTACATGAGATATCCCGGACCAGGACGGCAGCACTGTGACCAAATGCAACCATCTTGCAGATATGCAGCCGAAATACTGATATCTACCACCAGAAACTCGGCCAAGTAAAGGTCCGAGTAGCGGTACCGCAAAGACCATTGCATTGGCCAGTCCTTGATGCTTGTCTTCCAAAATCTCTACCAGTCCAATCTAGAACTATGTCCACTCCTTGCGAGGGCTACCGCGAAAGTCGTCAATGATTCCGAATATTTCCACAGCCACTTCTTCCATTGCCTGGAGGACTAACCCCGGCTAGGGGAAACGGGGGCCTTCTTGTTTTCCATGATCACCGTCGTCCCCGAGCTTCAATAGCACGGGATATTCTATCATCAGGTACTTTGTTCCGATCAAGGCGAGTCGAATAGTCGGCTCTGCTCCCGTCGTCATGGGGAATTGCCAAGTGCTCCAAATGTCGCAGCCAAAGTCGAGGAAGTTGGAGCTCTGCTAAAGCTTATCGTTGATAGGATTGTCTAGGTTGCGTCTTCGTCCGTCGTTTCGTCTTTCTAAACAGGAAGTGGTGGTACGAATCCTTACATAGGGCTGCCTGGATCGGATCGGACAATCTATTAGAAGCGATTCTAGGCAATCAATTGAAAGTTTCGCTGCTCCCATCTCGCCTCTCTTATCATCTAAGTGAGAAGGTCAACGAAACTTCCTTCCAGAAGTGATAGCCCGAACAAACCTCCTGTCTCTTGCATCCTGCCATCTCCGCTCCTCTGGTGAGCTTCCGCCGAGGTACAACCACAACCGACTCAACTCCCTGACCGTTTTGCCCCTCGCCGCTTGCTGCATGAGCATATCCCCTCCAATCGCCTCGAAGCCATCGGCCATTCCATCATCAACAACCACGCCGTTTTCGTTTGCCAGAGCTGGGGCAGGCTGGTTATCCACTATTCCAGAGTTCTTGCTGCCTTTCTTTGGGACTACCAGCTTCAACGGAAGG
>QQTW01001156.1_pt1 | contig 18098 bp, 16 predicted proteins | sample 1904831 | NCBI WGS metagenome assembly QQTW01 (sample SAMN09435610, study PRJNA476489) | Subsurface metagenome, whole genome shotgun sequencing project. | reverse complement strand
CGTAAACCCCGGCACATCGGCCCAGCCTAGTCCGGCACTCATGGCACTTTCCAAGCTGCCTACCGAACGCAACCACAGTGGCGCACCCGCACTCAGCGCGGCAAAAGCGCCCAGAGTGAGCGCCGCCAGCCCCACTCCAAACAACAGCAGCACCAGGGTCAGTATCCACGCGACAACGCGCACTGAACCCCCCGCGATCTTGGCGAACCCTTCATCTGGGGCATTGTAGTTGTGCTGGGTGGGAATGGCGTGAAAAATCCAGCATTCCTGTTGTCTGGAAGTGTTGCTGCTCTGCCCAGGTGTGGGTCTCGGCCGCTACACTGGCCCGCGTGTCTTTGCCTGCCCGCGTCCGTGTGACCCGTCCGCCCCTGCCTCTGTCTCATACTCTCCGCAACGCTGTTGCCCGAATGTTGCCTGCCGCGCCGCTCCCCGAATTGACTACCGCTGCTTTGGCGATTGCGGGCGGTGCCGTCATTGGTGCTTCTCTGCGCTGGGATGGGGGAGAGGCCGAGTTTATAGAGTCGGGGTGGCGGGGGCGGGGGATTGAGGAGGAGTTGGCGCGGGTGTTGGGGGACTAGTTTGGTTGGGAGATGGGATTGTTGGGCTTGTTCCACGCCTTCTTCCCCACCCCCCGCCCCCAGAGGGGTCAGGGGAGTTTACGTTGCGCTGGGCAGGAGTGATCTTGTCGCGTCCTCACTCGGCTGAATCGTCCATCTGAAGCTGAATTGCCAGTTGATTCTGAAATGGAATTGGCCCGCGCGTTGCACGCACCTTGGGGCCTCACACGGAATTGGGCGGGAACGGTTTAGGGTGGCGGTGTCGTGGGCTGTTGTTGCTCTCACCTCTTGTGGGACTGGAACAGCTCGTAGAGAGAGGCGCTCTGCAAGAACGGGGTGAGGGGGCAGTTCTGCAACGAACCCGCCCTAACACCTCAAACCCTAGATCCTTAGACTGCGCTCCCATCCCCACCGCCCCACCCCACTCACTGTCTCCCTAACGCTCGTTTGGTAGCCTAGCGCCATGACCGCCACCCTGGCCGCCCCCGGCATGTCGTTTGCCCTATCCGACGAGCAGCGTATGATCGTGCAGCATGTGCGCGAGTATTGCCGCGCCGAGATTGCGCCCAGAGCCGCCGAGTTTGACCGCAGCGGCGAGTATCCACACGAGCAGTTGCGCGGCTTGGCCGAACTGGGCCTGATGGGAGCCACCGTGCCCGAAGAATGGGGCGGCGCGGGTCTGGACAGCGTGACCTACGCCCTGTGCTTAGAGGAAATAGCGGCGGCTGATGCGAGTGTGGCCGTGATCGTCAGCGTGCAAAATGGCCTGCCCGAACAGATGATCTTGCGCTACGGCACCGACGCCCAGCGCGAGCAGTATTTGCGCCCACTGGCGACTGGGCAGCACATTGGCGCGTTTTGCCTGACTGAACCCGGCGCGGGCAGTGACGCCGCTAGCCTGCGCCTGAAGGCTGAGGCCGATGGCGACGCTGATGGAGCGGGCGGCTGGATTCTGAATGGCAGCAAGGCGTGGATCACCAGCGGCGGGCAGGCCCACACCTACCTCGTGATGGCCCGCACAGGCGGCGCGGGGGCACGCGGCGTGAGCTGCTTTGTGGTGCCGCACGACGCCCCCGGCCTCAGCTTCGGCAAGCCCGAAGAAAAGCTGGGCCTGCACGCTGCCCACACCACCACCGTCAATTTTGATGGCGTGCGCGTGGGCCAAGAGCAACTGATCGGTGAGGAAGGGCAAGGCCTGATTATCGCGCTGGCAAGCCTGGATGCGGGGCGCATCGGCATTGCGATGCAGGCTCTTGGCATTGCCCGCAGCGCACTGGAACACGCTGCCCGCTATGCCCTGGAGCGCGAGCAGTTCGGCAAACGCATCAGCGAATTTGAAGGTGTGTCCTTCAAGATCGCGCAGATGGCCGCCCACACCGAGGCCGCCCGGATGGTGGCCCTCAAAGCCGCGTGGCTGAAGGACGCAGGCCAGCCCTACGGCAAAGAGGCCAGCATTGCCAAGCTGCTCGCCAGTGAGGCCGCCGTGACCTGCGCCCGCGACGCCATCCAGATTTTTGGCGGCAACGGCTACAGCCGCGACTACCCGGTAGAACGGTTGTACCGCGACGCCAAAGTCACCGAGATTTACGAGGGTACGAGTGAAATTCAGCAGTTGGTGATTAGCCGGGCGGTGTTTAAGGAATTGGGTGGATAAGGCTCATAGTTCCTCGAAATATTCGCTGTCCACGCGGCGAATCCTGTAAGTTTCGCGGGTCAACACTCCTACGCCGTAGTCGATCATCAGACTGGCAAGCATGTGCCCGTCAATTAAATTGATGTTTCCAATTTGGGCCGCCGTTTGTTTAGCCCCCTCGCTAAAGCTGGATGTGGTCAGAAATACGCCTTTGCTGGCGCGGTGGCAGGTCAGGCTTCCGGCAAAGGTTCTGATCTCCGGGCTATGCACTGTGTTTTGCCATTTTTTGGCTTGCAGATACACCCGGTCTAGCCCCAACGGGTCTTGCTTGATCATGCCGTCGATGCCGTTGTCTCCGCTGCGGCCCAGTGCTTGCCCAGCGTCCCGCACGCTTCCGCCGTAGCCCATAGACACCAGCACTTCCACCACCAGCCGTTCAAATTGCTGGGGTGAAATTTGCAGGACTTGGCTCAGTAACTCATCGGCCAGTGAGGTGAGAAGTTGACTGTAGAGCGTTGCCAGTTGTTCTTCGGGTGAGGTCACCAAAGAAATGTCATCCGGCGTTGGTACTGCGGTCTGTGTCGTTTGGGATTGGCCCGCCGTTTTGAAGGCCATAAACTCCGGGTAAATCTCCAAATCACGCTGGATGATTCGGCCTGGAATACGCGCCAAAAGCTCCTGCCCTCGCGCAGTGAGTTTGACAGTCCCGCGAGTTTCTGTGGCTAGGGCCTGAGCTTTGGTCAGATAGGTTTTCGCCCACCCGATCCGGTTTTTATAGATGGTCTGTTTGCCGCTGGGGAGCAATTCCTGTAGGTCAGAATCGCTTAGACCGAGTGTGGCCGCCACATGACCAGCAACCTCGCGCATCACATGTGTAGAGCCGTCTTGCACGGCTTCCAGAAGGGGGCGCATCAGCGATTGATGATCCGGAACGGCCATTTCCCCAGCCTAGCCCAAACAAACAGGCCGCCCACCCGCAGATAGACGGCCCATCTTCCTAGACTGTTAGCCCCTTAAACCTGCCTCAGTCCGTATAAGCCCCCACCGCCGCGCTGCTCACCAGCTTGGCATACTTCGCCAGTACGCCACGCTTGTAGCGGGGTTCGGGCTGTACCCACGCGGCGCGGCGGCGCTCAATTTCCGCGTCGTCCACATGCAAAGTCAATTCGCAGGTTTCAGCGTTCAGTTCAATCGTGTCGCCCTCATGCACCAGCGCAATCGGCCCGCCCACAAAGGCTTCCGGCGCGACGTGACCCACCACCAGCCCGAACGTGCCGCCCGAAAAGCGCCCATCGGTGATCAGGCCCACGCTGTCGCCGAGGCCCTTGCCAATAATGGCCGACGTAGGCGAGAGCATTTCGCGCATGCCGGGGCCACCTTTGGGGCCTTCGTATCGGATAACCAGCACGTCACCGGGATTGATCCGGTCACTCATAATCGCCGCCATGCTCTGTTCTTCACTCTCGAAGACGCGGGCGGGGCCAGTAATCTTGATGCTTTTCAGGCCCGAAATCTTGGCCACACTGCCTTCGGGGGCAAGGTTGCCGCGCAAAATGGCGAGGTGGCCCTGTGCGTAAAGCGGCTGATCGTAGGGGCGAATCACGTCCTGCCCGGCGTTGGGTTCTTCCGGCTCGTCGGCCAAGTTCTCGGCAATGGTTTTTCCGGTCACGGTCAGGCAGTCGCCGTGCAGCAGGCCCTCTTTCAGCAGCATCTTCATCACGCGGGGAATGCCGCCCACATCGTGCAGGTCAGTCGCCACATATTGGCCGCTGGGTTTCAGGTCGCAGAACACAGGGGTCGCCTCGCGGATACGCTCGAAATCGGCCAGATCAAGGTCTACGTCGCAGGCATGGGCAATCGCCATCAGGTGCAGCACGGCGTTGGTGGAACCGCCCACCGCCATAATCACGGTAATCGCGTTCTCGAAGGCCTTCTTGGTCAGAATGTCTTTGGGCCGGATGTCTGCTTCGATCAATTTCAGCAGGGCGCGGGCGCTGTCAGCGCTGCTCACGGCTTTTTCGGCGTCCACGGCGCTCATGGTAGAGCTCAACGGCAGACTCATGCCCATCGCTTCAAAGGCGCTGCTCATGGTGTTGGCGGTGTACATGCCGCCGCAGGAGCCGTTGCCGGGGCAGGCGCGTTTTTCTATCTCGTTGAAGTCTTCACGGCTCATTTTGCCCGCGCCCAGTGCCCCCACCGCCTCGAACACACTCACGATGGTCAGGTCTTTGCCGTTGTAGTGGCCGGGCTTGATGGTGCCGCCATACACGAAAATCGCCGGAATATTCAGGCGCGAAATCCCGATCATGGCTCCGGGCATATTCTTGTCGCAGCCGCCCACCACGATCACGCCGTCATGACTCTGGCCCCGCGAGACGGTTTCGATGGAATCGGCGATCACTTCACGGCTGACCAGACTGCACTTCATGCCCTCGGTGCCCATGCTGATGCCGTCCGACACGGTAATGGTGCCGTACACCTGAGGCATGCCGCCGCCCTCGGTAATGGCCCCGGTGATGTGGTCCGCCAGTTCCCCCAGCCCGTTGTTGCAGGGCGTGATGTTGCTCTGGGCGTGTGCCACTCCAATAATCGGCTTCTCGAAATCGCCGTCCTGAAAGCCCACCGCCCGCAACATGGCCCGGTTGGGTGCGCGGGCGTCACCCTGCGTGACCTGATGGCTGTTCCAGTTCAGTTTGCGGGTTTTGGTATCCGTCATGCGCTACAGCATAGGCCCGCGCACAGACGAGGTGAGGTATGTGGATCAGACAGGGGCCGGTTGAGTGGGAAGGTGAACCCGCGAGGGTGCTGGGCAGCCAACCCCTTAAAGTGCACCACGCGAGCAGGTGTCGTTACAGCTCAGGGCGAGTTCACCCGCAATTTCTACTTCAAACTGCTCACATACGCCGCCAAAGCCGTCAATTCCTCATCCGTCAACCCTTGTGCGGCGGCGTGCATGGCCTGCGGGCTGGGGTGGGCATAGGGTACAGTTTCGCGGTATTCGGCCAGCTTCCCTTCTGCGTAGGCAGGGGCAAGGTTGGCGATGCTAGGCAGAATCAGGCCGTCGTTGCCGCGTCCATCGGCTCCGTGGCACACCGAGCAGGCAATCAGCTTGCGGGCCGGGTCACCTTTGGTATACAGCGCCGCTCCCTGTGCCCGCACCGCCGCGTCCGCACCTGTCCAGGCCGGGCCGGGGGCCAGGGTCGCAAAATGGGCGGCAATGTCGGCCATGTCCTGATCGGTCAGGCGGGCGGCGATATTTTGCATGGTCGGGTCGGGCAGCAGTTTGGCTTTAAAAGCAGTCAATTGTTGCCGCGTGTAGCTCGCCACCTGCCCAGCCAGAGAGGGTACAGCCTCGTCTTTGCTGACCCCGCCAACCCCATGACACCCCGCGCAGTTGGCCCCGATTTGTGCGCCCCGCGCCGCGTTGGGTGCTGCAAATTTCAGCGCTGGAAGGGTCACAGCAGGTGCAGGACTTGGAGACACAGGAGCCGTCTGAAGTGCGGCGGCCACGATAGGAGAAGCCAGCAGCACAGGCGCGAGCCACAGCAGGGCCAAACGAAAACGGGTGGGCATAGGCAGACCTCCGGGAAAGCGTCAGGGGAGCAGCGGTGTTCAGGGTTGCGGGAAACTGTGATCAGCATACCTGTTCTGCCGCCCCGCACAACGCCGATCCTCTAGTCTTTCAGCCCGCCGCCCACATTCACCCATCCCGTTTCCGCTCACTCCAGTTGCCACACGTGTGCCTTCAGATGCCGTGCCTGCGGGTAATCCTCTCCCAACCCCAGGCGCACATCCAGCCGCCCGCGCCGCCCCGCTTCGGGCAGGCCGATTTCCATCAGGCGGTCAAAGGCCACCGGGGACACGCCTGCGTGGTTCAGCATCGCCAGCACTTGCCCACCGGGGGCCGTAACCTTGGCCGCCAGCGTGGCAAGGCGGGCGTAATCGCGTTCGGCCCGCCAGACGCCCGACTTTTTGCGGGCAAAACTGGGCGGGTCAAGAATCACCAGATCAAACTCCTGCCCCCGCCGCCGAAAGTGTTCCAGCCACTCGAACACGTCGCCGGAAATAAAGTCGGTTCGGGGAGCGGCCAGCCCGCTGAGGCCGTAATTTTCCTGCCCCCAGTTCAGCACCTTGCGCGACTGGTCCACATTTTTGACATTGCTCGCGCCGCCCAACGTGGCATTCACGCCAAAGCCGCAGGTATACGAAAAGGTGTTCAGCACCCGCCCCTCTTGATGACTGGCGTGTTCGCGCACCCACTGCCGGGCGCGGCGGGCATCGGGAAACAGGCCCACGCTCAGGTCTGCACCGGGGCGAATCAGGAAGGGCACGCCCTCTTCCAGCGCTGTGACTTCGGGCCGGGCCTCGCCCCACACCGGATCGGGCGGGGTGAGCAGGTCGCGGGCAATATTCGCTGCGTGCCGGGCTTCCACCGGGCGGCGCTTCAGGTACACGCCCGCCAGTTGCCCTGCGCGCGCACAGGCTTCGGCCAGGCGGTGTTCATCCGCAGGCCAGAAGTCGGCATACAGGCTCAGAATCCCTGCATCGCCCGCCACATCCAGGCAAAATAGTCCGCCCGTTTCTGTGATATGCACCGCCCGGTAAAAGGTGGTTCCAGCTGCCGGAAGGTGCGCCCGCGCCGCCCAGGCGTCGGCCAGAAGCTGTTCCAGATCATCTGGAAGACCAGAAATCTCACCCGTCATAGCCCATCCTTTCCCACTCACTCCTCACCACTGACCCCTCAGAATTCTTTACGGCCTGCCGCCCAGAATCCACCACACCGCTGCCGTTGCCACCGCCGTAATCACCCAGAACCGCAGCGTGACGTGGGTTTCAGGCCAGCCGCTCAATTCGAAATGGTGCTGAATAGGACTCATTCGGAACACGCGCTTGCCCCGCGTTTTGAAGGAGATGACCTGAATGGCGACGCTCAGCACGGCCACGACAGGAATGATGGCGGCCAACGGCAGCAACCACACATCGGCATACAGGATGTACGCGCCCGCCGCGATTGCGCCGATGGCGTGGCTGCCCATGTCGCCCATGAACACGCGGGCCGGGTGTGCGTTAAACCACAGGAAGCCCAGCAGCACAGCCACCAGCAGCGCCGACACGGGCGATACGGCCAGCAACGGCAGCAGCACGATAATTGCCACGCCGCCCAGCAGGCCGTCCAGCCCATCGGTGAAATTGAAGGCATTGACAGAGCCGACCATCACCAGCGTCAGCAAAATGATGTCGCCCGCCGTGCCGAACGAGGGCAGGAGTTCATGGCTGGCGAGCGGCGCAGCGAAGTAGGCAAAAATCAGGCCGACCAGGATTTGCAGCGGGAACTTTTCGCGGGCCAGCAGTTCTTTTTTGCCGCTGCCACGCATTCGCGATACCACTTTCAGAAAATCGTCCAGCCCGCCGATAATACCCATGCCGAGGGCCGCCAGCATCAGCAGCAGTTCCCGCGAGTCGCCCGCCCGCCCCGTAAAGTACAGCGGAAAAAACACGGCGGCCAGTGCCAGAACGAACGCCACGCCACCTGCTGTGGGCGTCCCTTCCTTGACCAGATGGGTTTGCGGCCCGTCTTTGCGAACCGGCTGCCCCCAGCCCCGCGCCTTGCTGATCCGGATAAACAAACCCACCAAAAACCACGACAGGAACGCCGCCAGGATCATCATGGGCGTACCTGTTTTGGGCGGTGGGGAAGCGGGCAGCTCCGGGGCAATGTTAGCGGCAAGAAAGTGGGCAGCATCTCAACCGGGGAGAGTACCACGCGCCGGAGTGGGCTGGGCCAGGGATAAAGTGGGGCTGAGATGGAATGGGGCGGGCGGGTGCGTTTCTGAACCGCCCCCCTGCTCCTTGCGCTCTGCGGGCCACCCCGCTGTTTCACAGCGCCCTTGTATGATGTGCCCCTCAGTGATGTGCAGCTTTACAAGCCCCGCAAAGGGGCGAGAGCAGATAGTGGAACGATAGGGCGGGATCATCTTGCTGCGTACCAAACAAGGAAAAAGCTGGAGCATTCAGCCCCAGCTTCCCCAGTGACGTGGGGGGTAAGAAACCCTCACGTCTAACGTCCCTACCTGATTGGCCTTACTTAAGTTGCGCAATCACCGCTTTGGTAAATTCTTCCGTGCCTGCCGTGCCGCCGAGGTCGCGGGTGCGTGGGCCTTCGGTCAGCACAGTGTTGACGGCGTTGTCTATTTTGGTCGCCAGTTCGGTTGCGCCGATGTGGTTCAGCATCAGTACGGCGGCCAGAATGCTGGCGGTGGGGTTGCTGACACCCTGTCCGGCAATATCGGGGGCGCTGCCGTGAACCGATTCAAAGATGCCGAACTTGTCGCCCACGTTGCCGCTGGCCGCAATGCCCAGCCCGCCCACCAGTCCGGCGGCGAGGTCGGACAGGATGTCGCCGAACATGTTGGTCATGACCAGCACGTCGAATTGGCGCGGGTTGCGAACCAGTTGCATGGCGGCGTTGTCCACGATCATGGTGCTGGTGTTCAGACCCTCCACGGTCTTGGTGTGATCCAGAATCGTGTTCAGAAAGAGGCCCTGCGTCACGGGCAACACGTTCGCCTTATGCACCACCGTCAGGCGCTTGTCGCGCTTCATGGCGAGGTCGGCAGCAAATTTGCCGATGCGCTCGCTGGCGTCTTTGGTGATCACGGTGTCGGCGATGGCGGTGTCGCCGTAGCGCCGCTCCTGCTCTACATACAGGCCCTGCGTGTTCTCGCGCACGATGACCAGATCCACGTTTTCGTAGGCTCCGGGCACAGGACGGGTGCGTGTAGGACGCACATTGGCATACAGGCCGTATTTCTGGCGCAGGTGACGAATAGCCCCGGTAAACCCGGCAGGCTTGATGCCGCTGGGGCTGGTTGCCGCGCCGAACAGGGTCGCGTCGGTATGTTCTACCGCGTCGTAGGTGGCCTGCGGCACACTGGTGCCGTGATCCAGGAAGTACTCGTAACCGGCTTCTGCGATTACGTACTCTGCGTCGAACCCGGCAGCATCCAGAACGCGGCGGGTGGCGGGGATGACCTCGTGACCGATGCCGTCCCCCTCAATCAAACAAATACGGTACTTCGCCATGAGGTCAGTCTAGAGGACAGCCGGAGCAATTGTAAGAATGGAAGCGTTACCGGGGGCGTGACGGCAGATGGAGTATTCGGGTGCTGGGGCTGAGGGCCGAGAGTCTGAAGGATGGTCACCGGCCATATCAGCTGACGTCAAAAAAATCTACTTAGCCTGCAACCTGCTCTGCCAATTCCCGCGCCCGCAGCGGCCCCAGCAAAAAGCCTTTGCTGCCCAGCCCTGTCAGTTGCCACCAGCCCTGCGGCGCCTGCCCCACTCTCAGGCCCGACATCCGAGAGCCACCCCAGCGCCCGGTGACTTGCACGCCGCTCATATCGGCCAACGCTTCCCCCTTCTTCAGCAGCCAGTCCAGCGATTCCAGCGGGAGAGGGCCAGCATTCCAGGTCAGCGAGGGGTGCTCGAAGGTCGCGCCGAGCACACCACCTTGCGCGGCGGGGGAGAGGTAAGCGCCGAAGCTGGTGGGCAGGGGAGAAACAGGCTGTGAGAGCAGCAGCATGGTTCCGGCCCGGTGGGTGGCGGGGTGGCCTGCCCAACTTGCACCAGCAGAGCCGCCGCACCAGACCACCGCGTCCGCTTCCAGCCGTGTGCCGCCGTGTAAATCCACGGATGTGGTATCCCAAGTCCGTGCCTGCCCACGCACCACCCGCACTCCCGACGCCGCCAACAGCGCCTTCCTGAAAGCCGCGCCGTCCAGCCAGCCCGCTTCGGGCAGGTACAGAACGGCGTCCCAGCCAGGGCGGAGTGGCACGGGCGATTCTGCGGGAGTGAGCCAGCGGTGCGCGAGGTTGGCGGGCAGGCGTTGTTGGAAGCGGGCGCGGGTACGGGCATCCGGCACGGGCCGCAGCACGCCAGTTTTGCCGTGTGGCACGTCGTATCCGGCGTCAGTCAGAGTCTGGATCAATTCCCAGGTCAGGGCCATGCCTGCCACCGCTCCAGCATCCACCGCGCCCGATTGCCCTCGCACCGGGTTCAGCAGGGCTGCCGGAACCGTACTGGACGTGCTTAAGCCCGCATCCACCACCGTGACCTGTGCCCCGGCCAGTGCCAGAAAGTAGGCCACCGACGCACCTGCCACGCCCGCACCAATGACCAGAACCTCGGTCAGTTCGGCCCTCCACCCGGTAGCTTTTCCCCAACCTGCACGGCATCGGGTAGTACGTTTTCGGCGGGGGGCAGTGGACAAGTCCAGCCGTCGCCATACGCGCAATACGGGTGATAGGCCATATTGAAATCCAGATGCACCAGCAGCTCATCACTTTCAGGAGCCTGGGCCAGCGGAGCATCCAGATAACGCCCCGCACCGTAGGTTTCCCCGGTGCGTGAAGTCGCGTCGCGAAAGGGCACGAACACCCGAGCAGGGGTCTCCTCTCCCAACGGCGCAAACAGCGACAACGTATGCGGGCCGGACGGCAGATCTACCGTTGCCAAACCGAACCGTGCCATCGTCCGGGTTTCGCCCGTGTTGGTCCCCAGCGTCATTTCGGCCAGGTCGCCAGGTTGCACGGGCACCGTGAAGACCCACGCCGGGTCAGGGGCGAAGTAGCTCAGGCCCCGGAATTCAGCCAAGGCTGCCGCTGCAATCGGCCCATGCCCCGCCGCAAAATGCTCGTCTTTGCGCCGCCGGAATTCGGCAACAGCTTCGGCATGTGCCTGCGTCACCAATCGACCTTCAGGGTTTGGCCCGCGTATTCCACCACGTCGCCGCGACGCAGCTTTTTGCGTCGTCGGGTTTCCACCTCACCGTTCAGCAGCACTTCTCCGCCCTGCACGCGAAATTTGGCCTCGCCGCCAGTTTGCACCAGACCCTGAAGTTTGAGAAAGTCTTGCAGATCGATGGTGTCCATAGGTTGGTCTTTGCGCCCGGTCATGGGGGCAGGGTAGCAGGCTGAGGCGCGGTGGGGGGAACAAGGCCAGAGGATCTGGTTTGGGCGAGAATCAATTCTTGGTCCGCCAGCCCCTAGACTCCTGGATGTCCTGCCTACATCTCACAACCTGCGTCCCACATCCCCATTTACGGCTTGTACTGTCCCCCGAACACCCGTAAATCCAGGTCATCCACCCGGCTGTCTCCATTCAGATCGCCGGGCAAGTTGCCTGTTTTGCCGTAATTGTTCATCAGCAGCGCAAAATCAGTCAGGTCAATTGCGCCGTCTCCGTTCAGGTCTGCTCCACTGAGGCGCAATTTGGCAGCCTCAGATGTCCACGCTTTCAGGCCGATAAAACGGGTCAGTTCGGCCCGCAGGGCCTCGGTCAACGGTTGGGGGCCATTGGGATTAAATTCGATGCGTTGCTCGGTTCCAGTGCCGATCACGCGGGCCGAAACATCCGGGTTAAAAGCCACGCCGTTGCTGCTGCCGATGCTCAGAACCGGGCCGCTGCTGCTGTCCAGCGTGACAGGCAATTCATTGGTGCTGATGGCGCTGAGAGCCTGCTCGACCAGCCGGGTCAATTCGGCTCCTTGTGGGCGAAGTTTGACAGTGGCGGCGTTGGCCGAACCTGCCAAAACCAGGGTGCTGAAAAGCACAAAACGGTGTGTGGCGCGGCTCATGGTGTCGTCCTCGCCGCCCGGAGCTGATCGCGGAACCTGGCCGGATCACGCTCGAAGGCGTCTGGGGGAGCGGTGGGCGCTGGCGTGACGGCTGGTGCCGGGACCGGAGGAGTGGGTGTCGTGGCCGCTGTAATGGGGGTTGCTGCCGCCGCTGGGGAAGCTGTGGCCGGATTGACTGGGGTTGTCGGTGTTGTCGTTCCCGCTGGCGGAGTCGTCGTCGTTCCCGTTCCCGCCGTTGCTGGCGGAGTCGCCGGGGGTGTAGTCGGCGTCGGGCTGGGCGTTACCGGGTTGCTGACCGCTGCGGTTGCGCCGTCTACAGGGGGTGTGGCGGGTGCAGTGGGCGTGGCGGTGGGCACTGTACCTGTTGGGGCAGTGGCCGTTGCCGTATTGGTCGCTGGAGTTGCTCTGTTTGTCGTGGTCGCTGGAGTGGGCGTCGCCGTCGGTGCGGGCGCTTCTGTTTCAAAGGCTGCCGTGGCCGCCTCGTTCCAGCGGGTCACCCGGCCATTTACCACCGGGTATGCGCCCTGATTGAAGCCCACGAGCGGGCTGTCCTGCGTTCCGGTGTACAGCAATAAAAATACGTCCTGCCCAGAGTTCAGCGCGGGCACGTCCTGAAGGCCCGCCAGAAACATCAGCGTGGGTTTGCCCTCACGCACAGGCAGGCTTGCCACGTCTCCGGCTATGGTTTCGGTCACGGTCAGCGGGTAGTTGATCCAGGACACTCCGGCGCTTTGCGTGGTGGTGGGCGCACCCACTGTTGCCCGCACGATCACCTGCGCTTTCTTGGCCTGCTGGGTCAGCGTCAGCGTCGTAAAAGTGGTGGCCTGGACGGGGTTCAGGGTCAGCAGCGCCGCCGTCAATCCCAATATCAGTCGGGCCGACTTCATCCCCTGCCGCCTGTGGGGGGAAGCTGTGTGCCGGGGCCGGGTGTTTCACTGTCGGGCGGCGTGGGGGCAGGCGGATTCGGTATGGGTGGAGTCGTCACCGGTTCGGGTGCTGGGGGCGTGGTATTGGCGGGTTGTGTCGTGGCTGGAGTGGGGGCAGACGGAGTGGTCGGCACTGGCGCGGTGGTACTGGCCGGGGGTGTGCCAGAGGTTGCCGGAACTGCTGCCGGTACATTCGCCCCCGGAACATTTGGCATTCCCTGTTGCGCCAGCAATTTACCTGTGCCGTCGCGTGCCTCGAATGCCAGGCCAGTGGGACTCAGGGTGACGGGGCCGCTGGGCCGGATGCTCACCAACATCACCCGTGCGCCCGCCCTCGGAATGGCCTTGAAGCCCACGCTGACGCTGAGGGTTTGCCCAACCTGTTGCCAGAACAGTACGCCACCGTTTTCGCCGGGTTGCACGCGGGTCACGGTCACGCCTTTGGGCAGAGTCCACATCAGGCGGGCGGCACGGACTGCACGCGGCCCGGCGATTGTTACAGGAACCCGCGTTTCGCCCCGGATTTCCCCGGTGGGTAGCGTGGGCGTCAGCGCCAGCGGCGGCAGGTCGTTCACGTTCAGCGTGTATTCCTGCACCTTGCTTCTCAGGCCCGCGTCGTTGGTTTCCAGCGTAAATTTGTAGGCCCCGATTTTGGTGGGCCTGCCGACCAGGCGCTGCCCACTCAGGCTGATGCCCGGTGGCAGGCTGCCCGCCGCTACCCGGAAGCCGTACGGCCCTGTGCCGCCCGTGACCACCAACGGCGCTTCGTAGGGTTCGGCCACGTATCCCACGGGCAAGGACGTGACGGAAAAGGTCAGTGGGTCTGCCCCAGTGGTGGCGGTGCTGCCTGGAGTGCTGCCGCAGGCGCTGAGGGTTGCTACACCCAACAGCGCTACCGTCAGGAGCGGCCAAAAGCGCGGGGCAGGCGCACGCCGCAGCGGGTGAATCGGATGCATGGAGGCAGTGTACCGGGCTGGGCGGGCAGGCAGATGGGGAAAGTGTTAGTACACGAGTGTCGGTAGGGGGGGATACAGATGAGCAGCGATCTGAGACTCTGCAGGTTAAGCCCCACCTTCCGGCCCGGTTCCCGGCGCTAGACTTTGGCCCATGACCATGCAGATAACCAAGGCAGCGGCCCCCAGTATGGATATTCCCAGTGTGGGCACGCAGTTGGGACGGTACACCGTAGAGCGCGTTGAAGCCTTGCCTGAAATGCAGGGCACGCTGGTGCTGCTGCGCCACGAACTCGGCGCACGCCACGCCCACGTGATCCGTGAAGACGACAATCTGGCCTTTGGCGTCACCTTTCCCACCGTGCCCAAAGACAGCACGGGTGTGGCGCACATTCTGGAACACGTAGCGCTGATGGGCAGCCAGAAGTACCCGGTGCCCGATCCCTTTTTTGCCATGGCCCCGCGCAGCCTGAATACCTTCATGAACGCCATGACCGCCAACGACTGGACCACCTACCCGTTCAGCACGCGCAATGTGCAGGATTACTTCAATCTGCTCTCCGTGTACCTGGATGCCACCTTTTTCCCCCTGCTGCGCTACGAATCCTTCCGGCAAGACGGCCACCGCTTCGAGTTCGAGAAGCTGGATGATCCCACCAGCACGCTGAAGTTGCAGGGCGTGGTGTACAACGAAATGAAGGGCGCGATGGCGGGCGCGGGTTCAGTGATGTGGCGCTCGCTGGGCAAGGCGCTGTATCCCGATCTGACCTATGCGGTTAACAGCGGCGGCGAGCCGAACGACATCCCCAACCTGACCTACGAGGGCCTGCGCTCCTTCCACGCGGCGCATTACCACCCCAGCAACGCCTTTTTCTTCACCTATGGCAATCAGGATTTGGCCCGCGTGCTGGACGAAATAGAGTCGCATGTCATGGCCCGCTTTGCGCCGCAATCGCTGGACGTGAGCGTGCCCGACCAGCCCGACTTTGCCGAACCGCGCCGCGTCGACGTGACCTATCCGGGTTCGGACGTGGAGCGCGGCGGCCAGGTGCTGCTGGCCTGGAAACTGGGCCGTTCCAGCAACCCCGACCTGAACCTGCGCTGGAGTGTACTGAGCGACGTGCTGCTCGGCAATCCCGCTGCCCCGCTGACCCGCCCGCTGATCGAGTCGGGCACCGGCTCGGCGCTGGCCGACCTCACGGGCTACCGCGATTCCTTCCGCGAGGGCGCGTTTGCGGTGGGCCTCAAGGGACTCAGTGCAGGCAAGGCCGCCGAAGTCGAGAAGCTGGTGCTGGACACACTGGCGGGCATCGCGCGCGACGGCATCCCCGCCGACCTGATCGCCAGCAGCCTGCATCAATTTGAAATTGGGCAGAAGGAAGTCAGCAACAGCGGCTATCCGTATGGCCTGCAGGTCATGTTCCGGCTGCTGGGGCCGTGGCTCTACGGCGGCGACCCCGTGACTGGCCTGCGCCTTGATGCCGAACTGAACAGCCTGCGGGCCGATCTGGACAGTGGCAAGCGCGTCTTCGAGACCATGCTGGAAGACCTCCTGACGCTGCCCCACCGCGTCACGATGGTGGTGACCCCCGATCCGCTGTTGGCGTCGCAGGCCGAGCAGGCCGAGCGTGAACTGGTGGAACGCCTCAGCAAAGATTTTACTGATGAAGACCGCGCCCGAATTGTGCGGGAGAGCCTGCAACTCCAGTCGCTTCAGGCGCAGGAATCCGACCCCAATGTGCTGCCCACACTGGCCCTGAGTGACGTGACCCCCGGCGTGCAGCGCCCCGAATACTCAGTAACGCAGGAAGGCCGCGCCCTAGTGGGCCGTGTGCCCCAGCCCACGGGCGGCCTGAGTTATCTGGATGTGCAGATTCGCCTGCCAGAACTGCCCGCCGACCTGCTGGACGTGCTGCCGCTCTACACTTACGCGGTCACCCGCAGCGGCGCGGCGCGGCAGGATTACGCCGAGTTGTCGCGCCGCATAGAGGCCGTGACGGGCGGCGTGAGCGCCAGCGCAGGCGTGGGCACCGCTCCAGACGACCTGAACGCCGTGCGCCTGGCCGTCACCTTCAGCGGTAAGGCCTTGGCCCGCAATGCCGAGGCGCTGGTGGCCGTGCTGCACGACCTGATCTCTGCCCCCGAATTTACCCGCGAACGCACCCGCCAACTGCTGGAGCAGCGCCTGTCGGGCATGAAAGCCAGTGTGGTGGGTTCGGGCAGTGCCTACGCCGACCGCCTCGCCTCGGCACAGGTCAGCGCCGCTGCCGTCCTCGAAGAACGCTTTGGCGGGCTGACCTCGTTGGCGACGTTGAAAGCCATCGTGGAAGGGCCGGAAGATGAACTGGGTGCAGCAGGTCTGGACGCCCGCATTGACGCCCTGCTGGGTCAATTCGCTCAACTCCGCGAGCTGATTACGCGGGGGCAACCGCTGATCTGCCTGACCGCCACGCCCGACGACATCGGCCTGGACGTGCAGCCCATCACCACTCTGTTTACGGGCGACGCCGCCACCGGACGCCCCGCGCTGGCCCCGCTCGCCACTGGCCCGCAGGCCCGCACCACCGATTCTCCGGTGGCCTTCAATGCCATCGCCTATCCCACGGTGCCCTACACGCACCCCGACAGTCCCGCGCTGCTGGTGCTGTCGCGCCTGCTCAGAAGCGAGTACATGCTGAAGGAAATCCGCGAGAAGGGCGGCGCATACGGCGGTGGCGCAGGCTTCGACACGCGGGGCGGCGTGTTCTCCATGACCAGTTACCGAGACCCGCACATTGCCCGCACCTATCAGGTGTTCCGCGACGCCCGCGCCTTCCTCGATACGCCGCTGGGCGAGCGTGAACTGACCGAGGCGATTCTGACCGCCAGCAAAATCCTGGACCCCCTCACCAGCCCCGACACGGTGGGCCGCCTGCGCTTTTACGGCGATCAGGCCGGGTTCACGCCCGAAGTGCAGGAAGCCTTCAAATCCCGCCTGCTGGCCGTAACACTGGACGATCTGCGCCGCGTGATGGACATCTACCTGACGCCGGAGCGGGCCGCCTACGCGCTGGTGGCCGGACGCGATCCGAATACGGAAGTGGAGGAATTGGGCCTGAACTTTGAGGTACAGGGCGTCTAAAACCTGCTAGTGGGAAGTGGGTAGGAATCAGTGAGAAGGTCAAGGGCGCAGAGGAACTAAATCCTCCAGGTGTCCTTGACCTTCCACTCATTTCTACCCGCTTACGTTTACCCCCGGTGATACGGCTCCCCCGCGCTGATCGTCGCCGCCCGGTACAGCGCCTCGGCCAGCACCACCATCGCCAGATCATGGGGCAGGGTCAGTGTGCCGAGGCTCCACAGGGCGTAGGCTCCGGCCCTCAGCTCGTCCGTGTGTCCTTCCGGGCCGCCAATTGCAAAGGCCAGTTCGCCCGTGCCCCCCAACCCCTGCCCGTCCAGATAGGCGGCCAATCCTTCCGACGTGAACTGCTGCCCCCGTGGATCAAGCAGGATCAGCGGCGTTTTTCCGGCGGCGCGGCGAATGGCCTCACTTTCCAGCGCCTGCGTTTTGCCTGCCACCCGCGTCACGGTCAGCTTGTGATAGCGGCGCAGGCGTTTTTCGTACTCGTCCCAGCCTGCGCGGGCATACGCCAGCTTGGGTTCGCCCACGGTAATCAGGTGCAATCTCATGGGGGCAGTCTGGCAGACGGTGGATTGGGGTGCTAATGTTGCCGACAACACCCCCTTAAAGGGCAGCCAAGAGACGCGGTGTTTTCCCCTCTCAGGAGTGCCGCGCCCACAACGGGGTTCACCTTCCAGCGCCCCAAGTCGCCTGCACAAACACCGCGTACACAGACACACAGCCTCCGCACGCCCCGCCCGCTAAACTGGCAGGTATGTCCGGTTTGCTTTGGTTCCCGCTTGGGGGGCGCACTTGAACTACGCGGCGACTCTGACGGTGCTGGTGGTGCTGTCGTTCAGCTTTCCGCTGACGGTGCGGCTGGGCGCTCAGTTGGGCGTGCCGGAAGTGCTGGGCGCGTCTATGCTGGGCGCGGTCCTGACCTTTGCGCTGGCGGCCTACGTGGTGCGCTGGCAGGTCACGCGCCACCGGGTCACGGTGCAGCGGTTGGCAGCGGCGCGGGCGCAGGTGGCCTCCGATCCGTCCAGCCCCCGTGCCTATTTTGTGGGCGGTGAGCATCTGGGTCTGATCCTGCTTCGCCTGGATCGCCGCCGCGAAGCTGCCGAAGTCATAGACCGGTTTGCCCGTCTGGGCGGCGCACGTGAGAGCGAGATCGTGGCCCTGCGCGAAGCCCTGTCTAATGCAGAACGCCGCCAACGCCGCGCACAGATCAGGCCGGGAGCGGTCGAATCGGCCAATAAATCACAAGCGTAGTCGGCCCGAGAGAGCTTCTGGAG
>QQTW01001155.1_pt1 | contig 18104 bp, 16 predicted proteins | sample 1904831 | NCBI WGS metagenome assembly QQTW01 (sample SAMN09435610, study PRJNA476489) | Subsurface metagenome, whole genome shotgun sequencing project. | reverse complement strand
GCCATTGCTAGCTTAATCACTGAGAACTTTAAGACTTCATCCATGGTCATGACCCCTCGCCTGGAGGTTGAAGTGGTGTCAATACGATCAATCCAAAGCTGTTCCGCTCGATCTGTATGTGAGTTCTGATCGGACACAATAGAATAGCTGTCTTCCATTGTCACAGTAGGAATCTCAGACTTCCTTCCCTCCATACGTATATTTGCCTTGAGGCCCATCAGCCAAGTTGGCTGAGTCGGCTCGTCGCCTATCTCAGGAAACTGGTTTACGAAACTCGTTTTGATTGGCATTGACATGAATGCAAAAGATATCGCGAGACGATCTGACCAGTCAGACAGTTCCTTATCCGCGTCTTTGAGGTCGATTCCGATGAAAGACCAAAGCAGCCTGCTGGATTTCTTGTGCTTTACTCTTTCCATCTTGATGAGAGTATCTTTGAGTGTGACTTGCATATGTCTGATAACAGATTCGAAGTGATCGCGTTGGCTAGACTCGAGCTCGGCGTCAAATTCTCGAAGGAAGCCGGAAAATTGCTGAAGGAGCATGGCATGGTGATTTAGTCTCAAGATCATGCTAGAAGTCTCCTTTTCAGCAGCCGAGAACGCTCTGATCAGCTTTGTCAAACGAGATATAATCTGTTGGCATCCTGCTATGGCGCCAATAATTGACAATGGGTCGGCCATCCTTTCAAGTCTGCCGTCATCTGCAACCAGCAAGTGGCCTGTTGGATGGTGTTAGAACGGATGAAGCCACCACTACGAGTCAGCAGCAAATCTGGGAGGCAATTGTTGAGTGCGGAAACAGAACCAGGCCTGGAGACATCAGCAAATCCTATGGTGTGCAACGCTCTGCAGCTAGGACCGTGACTGTGGCCCTCGCATGCATGCGCTTCAGCCAACATCGGGCTACTGAGTCGCCACCACAAGTACTTTGTGCAACCCCAAAGTCGACTGCTAGCTCAAAGAGAAAGACACCTTCAAATGAGGAAATAAGCAGTACCCGGAGACAAGCCCTCAATCACCGAGGACTTGATAGAAAGGGCCGAATCTTGCTAGGTATCGAGAGGTATCGAGACGCATCACCGTCGACGCGAGTCCTGTAATATCGTTGCCAGCTCAACAGGAAGCTAGACAGAGCTAGAAAGATTAACTATTTGACCAACATCAGGATACAAGCCAATCTATTGGTTATTCAGTCTTTTCGGGCACAACACGATCGATAACAGCTGAGGCGATGAAGGCTTAAAGTTCTCAGTGATTAAGCTAGCAATGGCTCCGGACCTCCGGGCCGGGAAGCCGCCTTGGTGTGCCCGTTTCATGCTAATCACGCACCCAGATAGAGGCCTAGAGGCCTTACTAGTCGAGACAACTCATTTATAGCGTAGGAAAGGGATCATTCTTCGTAAGAGAAAGTAGTGTTGTAAATCATAGATGTCGCTGACCTTGGGCCTAGTTCGTGCCAGATGATAGAAGGAAGTACAAACATTCATGTCGATTGCTGTGCTGGTGCTTTCTGGCCGATTACTACTCAGAATAGGGACGGATGGACGGGCTCCCTTGTTTATGCTTACTATTGACAACTCCTAGCACAGTGCATTACCATGAAAGCACCCGCATAAAAATATGATCCCAATTCACCACTTCGAGAATGACATTAGCATTTGGCTCTGTAGCCTTTAGGAAAAGCTCCCTAGTTTGAGGCCCGAACAATCACCCGTCAATATCGTGGAGGGGGAGGAGCGGTGCCATAGCCACCACCTTGTTGAGGAGGATAGCTACCCTGGCCTGGTTGTCCCGGTGGAGGTCTTCCGTAGCCACCTTGTTGCTGACCATATCCGCCAGGAGGCTGTCCGTAGCCCCCTTGCTGCTGTCCATACCCGCCTTGTGGCTGTCCATAACCACCTTGCTGGCCATATCCACCATGCTGTTGACCCTGTCCGCCTTGCGCCTGACCGTAGGCACCTGACTGATAGGAAGCCCCGTACTGTGCAGGCGGCTGAGCACCAAAGCTTCCTTGTTGTTGGCGAAGTTTCGCTTTCTCGTCTTTCCTATCATAAGATGGGTCGATGCTGCCAAGTAGAAGCTTCAGAAGCCAACTATCCACGGTAAATACCACATTCTTGTCTGTCTGAGCCACCTCATCCGACTCAACTTCAAAATCTGGGGTCCTGTCAGCAGAAATATGGGCGACTCCGTCAACAAGTAACTCACTTGATGTGCAGTCAACGAAGTCACCAACTTCAGGATGCAGATCTAGCTGTTTGAGATATTCCCGAGCATTGACATCGTTCCCCACCTGTGCAAATTGAAATGCAACAGCTCCTCTCCCATAGCGAGTCTTGGCCACTTCGGTGCATGCCATTCTAATTGTGTTCTCCAGAGCATTTGGTGGTTTCTCGGTAGGCTGACCGTCTGTGATAGTAATGACAAGCAGGGGTTTGCGCAAGTGGCCAGCTCGTGCAGGTTGAATGAGCAGGGGCTCAATAATCCTGGTCATGAGCGCTGTGCCTATTGGAGTCATGCCGACGAAGTTGATCTGCGAGACGAGGTCATTGACTTGCTGCTCACTCCGAATATTATTCCCTTGCAGCTCAACCTTCATGAATCGGACTTGTACTCCGTCGTCATCGAAAAGAGAGGCTGCGAATGCGACACGGCTAAGGATGATTTTGAGGTCTTTGATCCGCTCACCTTCCTCCTCAAAGAGCATCGAACCACTGTCGTCAATATAAAGGACAATATCGTAAAGTGCCAGCTGCACTATGTCTCGTGCCAACTCAGGCTGGATTGACCAAGTCTGAAGAAGTCTGTTAACTTGCTCGGGTGCACGTCGAGCGATTTCATCGAGTAACGGACTATTTGGGGGGTAGAAGGCGTGCAAATTCTTTTCCTGAATCCTGGCTTGCAGTATTTGCTTGTATGCCTGGACCTGTTGAGGAGAGGCAGGTGTCGCTGGAGGACTGCCATACTGCTGCCCGCCAGGTGGTGGGTAACCGGGACTACTCTGAGGCGGGTAACCAGGACTACTCTGAGGATAGCCCCCTTGTCCGCCCTGAGGAGGATAGCCGCCCTAATTGGACGAAGTGTCAGCAATCAAGTAGAATTCAGAATATATGACCGGGCATGATGACAAGCACGAACGTATCCCACGCTCCCACCAGGAGTCTGCTGGTATTGCGGTGCAGCATATGCTTGCCCATTTGGATATTGTTGTCGTCCATACGGCTGGGGCGACTGAAGAGGAGGGCCGTATGGGCTGCCTAGAGCTTGATTGTGTGTGTTCCATCCTACAAATTGTGGAGATGGTGGTTGTCCATATTGTGTCTGCGAATATCCTGAAGGGTATGGTGGCTGAGGGGATGCAGAGGGTCTTGGAGGAGGCAGTGGCGGTACTGTGGACTGGTTTTGAAGAGTTGGTGCAGCATTATAGGAAGGATGTGATTGATATGGTGGTTGCGGCGATGAAATCGGCTGAATGGGATATGGCGCCGACTGCTTCTGATACTGTTGGAACTGGTGCATGGCTCCAGAAGCAAGATATGAGAGACTTGGGTACGGAACGGGCGAAAAGGATGGGATGTTGCTCGCAGAGGGATCGGAGAGAAAAATGAGTCGAAAATTAAGGATGACATACAGATTGAGGTGGACTGCCAGGGTAGGCCTGGTATTGGCCTTGGCCGGGCTGTTCGTCATGCGGGTTAGTATTCTGTTCAGTACGCAGGATGGCACCTGACTTACGTATGCTCCTCCAGGTCTCTGGCCACCGCCTGCTTGGAGTGATGGTGGTGGACCCTGGCCGGGAGGTCCTCCTGGGTATGGAGACTGCCGTGCTTGAGCTGCAGCGAGTTTTTCGGCAAGCTGTGGAAGACACAATGCAACATCAGTCTCGGAGACCACATCGAGTCGCATGGGCGCAAGTATAGTGGGGTGACGCCATGCCTTTGGATGATGATGTACTTACTCCCATATTGACGTGTGTGAATATGTTCAACAAGAAAAAAAGGAGGGGAGCAAAACACGAACGATAGAAACGAGACTAGATAGAGAAGTGTGCAAAATATAACAGACGGGAAGAGAACAGTTGCCAAATGGAATCCTTCAAGAGCTCCAGCATAACCTCAGCTGAAAAGGGTCCTTGAGGAGTTGGGAGGGGCAAACGAGGCAGAGCAATACGCTAAACCGCCCGAGTTGGAGGGGTAGCAAACTTAACTCGTGGGTTCTTCAGGCCGCCTGGTGTTTCATCTCCTGATGATCCCTCGACGTAGCCGTCCCAGTTCTTTCTGTCCCTCTCACAGCTCAAATACTTCGTAAGATAATTCTTCCAGAGCTTGTACGAGACACCATCAGGAGAGCCACGACGATAGCACCTTCTTGGATCTCCATGACCTCGGACACTGCATCCTCCTTGAAGTGTCGGAACCGTTGATTCCGAACTGACGGGGACAATCAAACCAATGCCACCGCTCTTTTATTTTGTGGATGATTTTTTGCAGAACAGGCTGACTCTGGTCGAGGATATGTTCACCGGCGGCTGACAATTTTGGAGTCTCCGCGTTCCACGCATCGAGTGGAGTCCCGGCGCACATATTGAGGGTGTTGCTGCTTCCGTTCGGGAAGTGTGATAGTGGAAGATTACATTGATGAGCTGCGGAAGTGTACTTCTGAAAAGTAAATATACGATTTAGCTGTCCTTTCGGCGGAGTGGTAGATGTTCTGATTCTTTGCGGGGCCTGCGGATCATATTATTTCGAGAACTCGATCGGTTATGAATGAGTGAATTACATTCTCTGCAGGGCCTGTTATGTTGTCAGGAGCTTGGCGCTCTCCATTTGTGAGGCATGCCCATTTCGATTGTCACAGCCATTTGACGGCAGTCAAATTACCATACCATTCGTCATTTTGGCTCAGCGTCATTGAGTTGATATTCCGGCCATCTATTGTATCGATGATCGATCGCCCACTGTCAATGAAAAGCGCCTTTCAGCTTTGAATTCTTCGATGAACGCCTTGAAACAGAGAGCTGACTCTCTATAATGCAACTGCCGAATCGAATCTCCCTCTTGTGAAAATGGCACCAAGGACTCTCCATGAGAAGGCCAGGAATCCGATCATGCTCAAAAACAAGCTCGAAACCCCCTAAATCCTTGTAAGTCAGAGAGAACGCCTCGATGTATACCCAGGTCTAAATCAGCACCAGCAACGCATCAAGCACCTTACTCGAATCCACGTAACAATCAAACAGTACAGCCGTCGCGCCCTACAACGAAGCATTCCCGGTACTCCGGCTGTCACTCTGTCAGTGCTTCAGGTGTAAGCCTCACTCATTCCAAGGCGTCAAGCCTAAAACGTTGGCTGTCTAGACCTTTCATGCCTACGGATCGAAGTGAGGAAGGTGTTGGCGATATTGACCCCGCCGAACAGTCGCTTCAATAAACACATCCATATGTCAGATGCACCTGATGTATATAATATTTCTTATTGAGCATAATGGACATGAACGTGTTTTGTAAGTGGTCTGTTTCGATTTCAACATTACTCTTCGCTTGGCTTTGTGAAAGTCCTAGTCCTATGAAAATGAACGATGGCGGCATGGTGGATGGTGGCGTTGAGACCTAAATGGTTATCGGAATGAAGCCCAAGCGCATCAACATCTTTATTAGATAGCCCTCAGAAAGACTCCCTCCTGTTTGTTTACAGCGCCGAAGAACGTCTGCCTGGCCCCCGGCCTCTTTAATAGTCTGCGGTCCGCCAGCTTCAGCCGCTCCCAAATTTGGTTTCGCAATCCGGTACGCCCCAATCGATGCCTCTGGGCGCTCATCAAGTTGACCGCCCTTTGGTCTTTCAGGCCGGGCAGTCTTCAGACAAAGGGTTGGCGCTGGCTCCCTGCTGCGACTTAGACTCCCTGTAGTACTTGTCTCGGGGTGGCCGAAAACGACCATCGTGTAAGGCAACGGTTCACGATAGCCTTCAAGGACGACAGTGTGCTAGCCTACGCATTTGCATTATGATCTTCGATACGGGTACTTCACGAAGCCTCCACAGGGCGATTTTCATAAAGATGGACTGATTTCTTGTCAACGCCTATCATGTCAGCGTCTTTGAGACCAAAAACGGTAAGAACAAGTCTTCACGATCTAAATCCGGGACCAACTCAACAATGCTTCGACGTTACACCACCACCAGAACAGCGCAGGCTTAGGCCCCGTCCACATAATTGTCGGCCCATTCTTCGTATCAGTCAGGTGGCAATTTGCTACCTTCGATGCTCAAGCCACTAAGTTTCAGTCATGAGCTGGGGGTGTTGGCATGGTGGCTTGGGTGACGGGTCGAATGGTTTGCAAGATGTTCATCTCAGGATTTGTGCCATGCAGTATATATAACAGGGTCTGGTGCACAGTAAGGGTCTACGTCTACAAGGTCTTGCTTCTAAGGATCCCTTCTCTATGTGTATCATCTCGCGTCGTATTGTTACCCACTTGTTCGAATCTATGGGACTGTCTCTCTACCACTGGGATCTCTCAGAAGCAACATATATACATGCTCATCGTATTGAGTTTCTACTGCTGGTGTGCCCAGTCTTTGATCTCGGTTCCAGCCTCAGCAGGTCGTGTTGGATCTGGAATAAGAAGCCTGAATCCCGATGGAATAGATATTCTTCTACGTAAATTGCAACACGTTTAAAGAGAGATATTCTGCGACTATGAGATATTTATCGCTCTGGCGGCTGATAGATCTGTTTATCAAAGGATGCTGTAGACTGTAGCTTCGTGGTTGATAGGAGCTTAGTTGGATGGAAAAAGGGTGCGGCGGCTAGACTTTCCCCCTTGAGACATCAGTCGGCAAGAAGTGCCATAAAGAGGACATTGAAAGCCTGATATTGGCAGTATGGTAGTGGTTTGCGAATCTCACCAACTCGCTCACTTCGGAAAACTATCCGTCATTAAGCTTCACAACAGTCTCCTGGGATCCGATTGTGCCTCTTCCTAACCTCGGACTCTCTATTTTTCCTCTGTCCCTACCCGTGTGGCAACAATCAACAGAAAGCGTTTGGCTCTCCGGCTGTAATGGCACCTTCTTACAGCCCAGCCCAGCGTACTTCAATATCACAGTTCGTGAGCTTCACCCAGTCAAAAGAAAGCATAGCAGCAAAGGTAATTCTCCGTGCTATCAAGGATCTTTCCGCTACAGACCACTCCCTCATAAGGCTGCTCTTGCCCTTTTGCGAATGTGAAGTGTTTCTGATGAGGTTAGAACGAGTGCTGATTGCTGCTGTTTAGCATCTGAAAAATCATAGTTGGAACGTCGAACAAGCAATTGATGCGTATGTGACACCAGCATATCATTTTCAAACTCCACTTGCCATTTATCTGGTGTCTATTGTTCTGCCTAGCCTTTATTCTGGCACCAGGAGGAATTGCGTCTTCACTAAAACTTGGATCAAGCACTATCTCGTCTAGATCTCGCTTGTCCGTGTCTGTCTCTTCCCTGCAGCCTCAAAATATCTTGAGTGTGGCCAATTGAATAGCACGTCCACACAACTACTATCCACCTCTTGTTGACATCATTCCTCTTCTTCCTTTTTCGACATGCTCTCCACTGAATCAATCCCCTCCACTCAGAGTACCGCCTCGAAGAGGAAACGGATGAATACTCCACCATCTAGTCGCCGGTCCAAGGCTCGCCGCATGCGAGCTGCCCGTCACACGGCCGAGTACGTTGGAAACAAAATACTACCCGATGCACCCAGAACCTTCTTCTTAGTAATCAACATCGATTTCCTCAACGCAAAGAGCTGCATTCTCTCGTCATGCTTACTAACGTAATTCGCAATCGATTAGATTTTATCAGAGTGGTGCTGCGGGCAACACATCTATCTCCGTGGCTCATCAAAACCTTTCCAAGCTATTCGACAAGTACAGAGGTTAGGCTTGCGTTCCCTACTAAACCACTCAAAGACTGACCACAATCGTAGATCATCCAAAGGATCAACCAGATCGCATAGGTATCGAAGGGGCTCAGAAATATCTGAACGATCTGAGAGTGGGCCTTGAGGAACTGGTTCATCTTGCACTATGCGAACTCTTGCAACCAATCTCGGTTGGCGAGTTTACTAGGGAGAAGTTTATTTCTGGGTGGAAGTCTGCAGATAAGGTGGGAAGCAACCAATCCTACGACAACATCAAAGCACAAGGAGAATATGTCAAAACCTTGCGAAAGCAAATACAGACCGATCGCAATTATCTCAAGCAGGTTTATCGTTACACCTTCAACCTTGCGCGACCCGAAGGCCAGAAAAATGTTCCGGTGGATGCTGCGCTCGACTTTTGGAAAATGTTCTTTGACGCCGACAAAGGTGGCATTGAATGGAACAGCGATGCGACGCCATGGCTAGACTGGTGGCTGGAGTACTACGAGACAAGGTATAAGAGGCCGGCGAACAAAGATCTTTGGAACATGGTGGGCGAGCTCGTCAACAAGACTGCAGAGCCGGGTGGTGAGAACATGGATTGGTGGAGTGAAGATGGTGCTTGGCCTATGGCTGTGGATGAGTTTGTGGCATTCGTAAAGGAGAAGAGAGGAGATGTGGTGATGGATACTTCATAGGTTGACGAGCAAAGGAAAGAAAGCATGGGCAGCCCTTCGGGATAGAGCATGCTCTCGATCTTAGGAGGCTCTGCTGGGAGTATGCTCTGCCACAAGCACCCCGTTCTTGGCTCTGAGTATCGGTTGGCTTAGACTCTCAACCTATAGCAATCAGTCATCCATAGCCAACAAATAATGGAGGCTCTAGCTCATTTATCATGAAGTTCGAATGGCCTAGGCTTGCTGCACAATGACCTAGTTTAATGTGACTTTCCTAATGTCCCGGGTGTGAGTAGGCTCTAGTAAGTATCCAAATCACAGGAAAAGGCAATCTTGTGACCAATATCCAGCATGGGTGCTAGATACCTACTGCAGACATCAGAGGAGACAACTTGTGAACACTGACAAGGTTCAGGTGGAATATATTACGGTAGGCTGAGCCGCAACTTGTGCACTGTTGGCTAGATTGCTAGATTGAGCTTAGCGTTGACGCGTTTCAATGATCGCGACTTCTCTTCAGTTGAGTTACACTTCCATCTTGGCATTATCATGAACAATCGAAGTTGGCCACCATCACCATGCGAAAGTAATATCAATGAGAGCTCATGGCGGCTGTGGATGCCCTTGGCAGGATGGGAACAAACAGCTCCGATGGAACTCACCCATTCTTCCAATGTCGCTCTATTCCTCACCGGGCCGTTAAGCTAGCTGAGAGAAGTGACAATGTGGAGACAGAATCACAGCCAGCAGAGTCAGCTCATTCTAATTCACGCAAGAGGAAATCTAGACCACTGGTTGAGCGGGCATCTAACACACATCTGCCTCAGCTCACCACAAACTCTGTTTCCAGGCATGCCAAGTCAGCCCTCTCCTTGACTCCAGAGCATAACATGGACAGAACACCGAAGAAGAAAGTCTTGAAGCTCAATTCAAATGGGAAACTACTCAGCTCGCCGCCTGTGGTGCCAACAGTTGCCACAGTTGCCGAGATGGCGACTGGAACATCTCCAAAAGCCCTTGCCAAGCGCAGTAAGGCTCGATCCCCAAAAACTGGACCCCGTACCTTGATTGCAAAGATCGGTTATGGTCGCCAAGGTTCAGGTCAGCGGTCGAAGGTCGGTAGCACCATCAGTCAAGTCCTTGGGTCGGAGCAGAAGGTTCACACTTCCGAAAAGCCATCGACGCCCAAGAAGAATAGGACACCAAGAAAGGCCACTCACCCGTTCTTTTCTGAAAACCCCAAACCTGTTACTAGCGTTGCAGAGCAAAGTGACCGTCAGGAAGTGAAAGACCTAAACCCAGAAGTGTCCGTGTCTGTGTCTCCTGCGAAAGTTGCTTCAAAGCCAAGGACTCCGCGAAGGAAGCCAGCCTGCAGAGACATTACTTTCTCCTCCAAGCAAAGTACAAATCAGCGTGTTGAAGCATGCCCAATTCCATGGCCAAGGGCAGACACTCAACGCGTAGATGGCTTACTGCGCTCTTCAGACCCTCACTTCTCTCCAAAGTCCTCACGCTTCCAGACATACAAGTCAAAAGGTCGTGCCGCTACACGAATTTCCGCAGACGAAGATGTCCTGCATCGTGCTACATATGCCTACTTCAAGGGTCTACGGGGACCAGAAATTTATATGCCACGCTATCCTACACGAAAAGTTATCTCCGGGGAGAAAATGTGTCGCAGATTAGAAGATAAGTTACTGCTGGATAACACCCATCCAGCCACGCAAACGCTCAAGTCGTCTTTGAACACTACGCTTACACCTTTCGATCAAGGGAGGTGTGATCATTCTTCTTGGACGACAAAGTCAGCACCGTCCAAGGCAGAAGATGTGCTTCAATCCGGACGTGAAGCGCTGGTGCTGCGTGACTGGGTCAGGAAGCTGACTGTTACATCAGTTGGAGGGGCCCAGGCAATGGAAAAGCCTCAAACTAGCAAGCCGCGAGCACGGAAAAGAGGAAGACCGAAACGCTCGGATGGCATTGATGGGTTCATTGTTTCTAGTGAGGATGAGGTAGATGAGTTTACAGAGATCGACTATCCTGTTCGAGAAAGCACTCCTTTCAATGAAGATGTGAAAGGTTCAGTCCTCAGGGCAGGGGCCATGACTTCTTTACATGACAAAGGCCAGACGAAGAACACTATCCTAATTAGCGGTCCCACCGGTTGTGGGAAGACAGCATCGGTATATGCTGTTGCCAAAGAGCTTGGCTTTGAGGTTTTCGAAATACACCCCGGAGATCGACGGGGGGCCAAAGAGATCCTCGAAAAGGTAGGTGACATGACACAGAACCACCTGGTCCAGCATCAAAGCGGTGAAGGCTCCGTGGAAGGGTCACCATCAACGCCAATTGATGATGCTGTGGTCCAAGATGAGATTGCATCCGGCAAGCAGCAGACGATGAACGGCTTCTTCCAAACACAAGCGAGGATTACACCAAAGGTCGGGAGAAAGCGTAAAGCTGTGCGACAAGATGACCAGAAAGAGGAAACCGCCATGAAGAAGCCGAGGAAGGCGCAGAAGCAATCTCTGATATTGCTGGAGGAGGTTGATATTCTATTCGAAGAGGACAAGTCCTTTTGGAGTGGGGTGACAGCTTTGATCAATCAGTCAAAGAGGCCTATCATCCTTACCTGCAATGATGAAGCTGCCTTACCACTTGATGAACTACCGCTTCATGGCATACTGCGGTACTTACCACCTCCTGAGGACATGACTACTGATTATCTGCTCACCCTCGCTGCTAGCGAGGGACATGAGCTGGATCGAGATGCTGTCTCCTATCTGTATCGGTCCCAAAAGCATGATCTGCGGGCTACAATTACAGAGCTAGACTTCTGGTGTCAGATGGGGATCGGTTCGCGCAAAGGTGGACTAGACTGGATGTTTGACAGCAGCAAGTCTTTTGTGGACACTGAATTGGATGAATCAAGGCCACGTGTGTTCAGTACAAATACGTACCTTCGTGGCATGGGTTTGACGCCGCAACAGTCAAACCCGGATTCTGACCAGCTTGTGTTTGACGCATACCAACAGCTGGGAATGCCCATAGACACATGGTCCGCTGATGCAGACAGAACATTCGCAAACTCCACAACCATCCAAGAAGCGTCTTTCAAGGCAGGCCTGTATAGCGACCTCGATTTATGCCAACAGATGCCACTGGATACAGACGCTACCGACCTCCAACTCCGCATTGCCATATCACTCACAACACGCCTCTCCCCCAATCCACCAAATCCGAGCGACATAATATCGGCCCACATCCAACCCCCTGCGCCACCAAAACTCACCCGTTCCACCCTGACCCAGGTCTTTGAGCCTCTGGCCAATGAAAAGCCCACGTTCCCACCCTCCCAAGGCCGTCTCGCCCCATCGCTAGACTCCCCCACTTCTACCATCACCGCGGACATAGCACCCTATGTGCGGTCTATCGTTGCCTTTGAGCAGAAGTGGGGTGCGAGTATGCCGGTGCCGAAACGAAACACGAGAGCGAGCGCGAGGCCCGAGGGACATCTTCCGAAGAGGATCAATGGCAAATATGTGCTCATGACGGGCGGTGAGGGGTGGCAGGACCTTTGGGTTCGGCCGAAGGAGGACGATGGGCGGGATGGGGAGAGCGATACCCACGTCGATGTGGATTCTGACGACGCTTGAGAGTTTCTATTTTGAGATCTCGTGGATCCATTGGTACTGCCTTGAAAATGGGAGGGTAATATGCATCATGCGAGCGGCCTTTCAGCATGGGAAGTGGAGCTTTTTTATTTTTATTTTTTCCCCCTTCAAAACGATCTACATTCCGCGGCGAAATCAAGCGGAGCATAACCGATGAGAATATCTTTTTGCGATCTTCCACAACAGGCTCCATGATCATGATGATGATGACGATGCGAGGGAGTGGTTGCTAGCTAGTTGACAACATTGCACGCATACCGCATACCGGAGCTCAACCCGACAGAGACACAGGCGAGCAGGAGGCGACCGTGCAACCCCCAGCACCTGTGAACGAGCAGGCGAGTCAGCGAGCTAGCTATCCGCAGCGTGCATGACCCGCAAGCAAGCACGCTCGAAGGGCTGGAGCTGGAGCTCATCACCTCATCACCTCATCACCTCATCTTCTCATCTCATTTCATACAAGTAGCGTGCCTTACTTATCCACGTATCTTTAGCAAAGCCTATTGCAAACGCATATTTAGACAGGAAGGAAGTCGCAGCGAATCGCACACATTTCATCAAGACAGAAGACAGAAGACAGAAGACAACTTAGTCTCTTCGTTGTTGTTTTCGTGCTCAGGTGACTTACATGTAGTGCTTTCTTGGAAATGGACTTTGCTGGTGTCTTTTCTCGTGCAGCTGATGTGATCTCTGCATAGCTATATATATTCCTGCGTCAGGCTATGGGTTTGTTGCCACACGTCCAGCGTATGGCGTTGGTATGGCCTGTCGTACGTATGGTAAGCAGCGAGAGGATAAGAGTGCTGGAAGTTGGTGTAGGATCGTATCGATGTCTGGCCATGATCTGCGGCATGGAGGTTGGAGGTTGGAGGTGTGGGAGTCTTTGGATGGCATCGGTCCCTTTTACGTTGCTTGTCTACCTTGATTGTGGTCGGGTCCCTGTTCTCGGGCTGGGCTGCCTTGCGTCTTTGCGGTCACTGGTGGTGGTCTGAAACCCTGCGGGATCATCCTTCTGGGCGTGTGCTTGCCCTACTTCGTGCTCATTCCAGCCTCCTCTCCCCTACATGGTTCGTTGTCTAGATGGCAGGCAAAATGCGTGACTTTGCATCCGTGGGACCAGCGCTGTGGCATACAGGAATTATCCACTCTCAGCTCAAACCTCCGAGTTGGAGTCCAAAATACACTAGTCCTGTTGTCACTCCTCTTCCTCTCCGTCTCCGTCTCCTGTGTGGTCATCATGCACGATCTCAATGTTCTCCTTAACGCTCTCCTTCAGAAACCCAATACCCTTCTCTACGACCTCTTTCGGTATCCTAACATCAGGGAGCCCGTCCTCGCCATAACTTCCATTTGAGAGCACAATCGTGCCTACCCTCGCATGTGCTCCTTCCCCTTTCTGCGCCCCAGCAGCATCACTTGGCGGTGAAGAGAGTGCCCGTCTGGTGATCTCGCTCATGAGCTCGGAGAAGCTGGGAGCACAGGCGCCGCTGCGGAGGAGCTCCAGTGCGAGAGCGTGGACGCGGGACGACCATTCTGCGGCGCCGGGCGGTTTCGTAGTGGTCGATTTGGTGAGGGAGGTGGTTAGGAGGTCGTTGAGGGTTGGGATCGCGTCAGTGGCTTGCAGGTGGTGGAGGAGGGATTTACGAGTTTGTTCAGGGAGGATATTGGGGGTCAGAAGGGTGGTGCGTGACTTCTGGTTGTTGGCGCGGTTGGGACTGGTAGTATTCGCTGAAGAGACGTCAATGTGGGTGAGGGAAGATGGTACGCGGATTTTGACGGCGCTGGATGACATTGTTTGAGGCCAGGTGTTGGAAGAGCATGCGTTGGTGCTCGTTGAGACTGGGATAGAATATCAAGCCAAGGCTTTGCATTTCAGGTTATGGTGTTGTGTTCGAGTTTGAAAAAGACAGTGAGGAATCTGGCAGGCGTCTGAGCAGCGAGATACTCATCTCCAGGTACGAAACAATTGATTGCTATTCATGCGTGTTGGTTCAATGCAAAGACAAAAATTGTGCCAAGCCCTGCACAGCGCGAGCGAACGCCAAGACCAATTGAGCACTTCAAGTCTCTGCTCAAGCACAAACAGCAACACCATAGCACGGGCATCAATCAAGCTCCACGGGCAGGCGTATGCCTGCTCAACCGCTTACGAATATGAAGTAGCGGGTGTTCTATACTTGCTGCCTCAGTCATAGAGAAGCTGCCAGCAGAGATCCTTCTCCTCAAACTCGAACAGGACTCATTCCCAGCCTCGAATGCATAGCCCCGAGGCAGACCATGACCAATTCGCGGACTCCTACAGTGGCATCAAAGAACATATCCAATGGCGGAAAGATCGAGCTCCTGGAAATACTACTCAGGGCCTCCTTACGCCATGATCTAATGCTCGTCGGGCCTGCCCTCGTCTTCATTCCTCCGCCAGAATTTCCCCCCCGACCAGAAGCGTCGCAGGCTAGATCCGCACAGCAGAGTCCCAAAGACTTCACCGATCAGGCTTAAGCTACTTATCGTCCGTACGGGACTTTGAGATACTTGGTCATCTAGATTTTCGATCACCCAGAGCACTTGAGAAAATATGAGGATCGTCACATCAACTTGGGTTCTTTTCCACTATGAGGACGCAAGAGGATGCGAAGCAGTGCAGCTGATCAAGCTCAGAGTAATGGGTACAGGTGGAACGAAGCGAGTCTTATACCCCTAGTGCTTTGAGGTTACATTTTGCAGCATCGCGCGTCGCTAATCTGCCTAAGAGACTGAACGTACGCATCTGCCGTCAGCTTAGATCCTCCGGTCCTCCGAGCCCTTGTTGATCGAGCATTACAATCCAAAACCCCTGGCGCTGAGGATTACATTGGTCCATGTAATATTTCTAAGAGAATGGGAAGCACTTTTACCACCTCTTCAAAAAAGTGTCCATGAAACCGATCAAGGATATGCCCTGAACTCCGCAGACATATTAGCCTCTCCTAGAACCGATGAACTTCATACCCCTTGCGCGTGTTCATGGCTCGCTCGATACTGCAATCGACTGATCTGACATGCACAAACTGCACAGTAGATATAATCACGCACGATGCGAAATCACCCCAGCAGAACGAGTGGCATTTCCTCCTGCGCGAAGGGCGGAGAAGATGGCACTCAGGAGCAGATAGGCGCCGCCCATGCTGCTAAACTTCCCTCATTCTTCCCAATGGCAGGACCTTCTCAAAAGATAGGATCTGATTCAAAAACGGAAGAAGAAGAAAATATTTGGGAACTTTTCATGGTCTAGCCTCTCACCTACTTATACATACATACACATATATATATATATACGCAATCCTGCTTTCAAGTCAATCTAGAGAAAATTCACATCTCGAACCCCCAACAGACAGACAAACAGACGAAAAACAAACAGACAAGAAAGGAGGAGAGTTAAAGAGACTGCACAATCTATCTACACTGACTGAAGTGGTTACTCCCCCCTTGTCTCGGATCCTGTACCGAGTACTCTTCCATACTGCACTTTACTGTACTGGAGCCGAGCCGGAGAGCAAGAGAGAGATCACGCCCTGACATGACTTGATGTGATCGAGACGCAGGATTCAGATTCAGATCCAGACAGACAGATGGACAGACAGACAGATGAACAGGACGTTGAACAAGTGCCAGCAATGCAACGCTGCCAACGCAGAGCAATGATGTAATATGAAATATATGCACAAACTCCTCTCCCAAGAAACTACATACACATTCTCGAATTCTTACTCTCTTTCTTTCTCTCTTTAGGTCGTCTCTTTCCCCCCAAAACTCTAAAAACCAGACAATATCAAGGATACTCAACTCAAAGTCAAAGTCGAAGACAAGTCTATTTAGTCAGTCCAACGCAAATCAAAGTTTCCTAGCAGCAAACAAGCCCTTGATGCCCTTCTTTCCAATTGCGCTTGCACTCCCACTCCCACTCCCAGCCGCATCCTCACTCCTCGCTGCCTCCTCCCTCTCGCCATCGGCTTTCTTCTTCTGCGCCACCGCCACCGCCTCCCGTCCCGACACGCCGCCCCACTGGATCCTCGGTTTCGGCTCGGGGGTCAGCGTCTCCCGCGGTCTCATCTGCTGTCTCTGCTGCTGTCTGTCCAGGACCGGATCTCCGTCTTCATTGGTGCCCACGACACCCGCACCAGCAACGTTGGCATGTTGCGGTGCGGACGGCGCGTTACCTTCGTCTTCGCTCTCGCTTCCTTCTCTCTCCTGGCTGACCCCCAACGCAGCCATTCTCCTCCTCTTCTCCGCCGCGGTTTCTTTTTCTTCGCCTTCAGGAGCAGCACCGGATCCATCTTCCTCGTCTTCTTTGCTACCTCCGCTGACAATGGTGGCTAATCTCTGCCTTCTGTTATCCGCCGCGGTTGTACTACCGCCGGATTGCCTTGCCCTTGCCAGACTGGAATGGACGTTATGCGTCGGTATTTCTTCTTCTTCTTCTTCTTCCTCCCCCTCCTCCAGCGTTGAAGCCGTAGCCGTTCTTCTCGGTGCATAAGGACGCTGAAAGACGTCCTCACCATTCCCTCTCGAGTAAGATACCATAGGTCTGAAGATATCGGTCTCTGCTCTGCGGGCATCTGGTCGACCACTGCGTGAGGATAGGGGAGACAATGAGATTTCTGCATCGCTGGCAGATCTAGCCGTCGAACCAGGTCTAGATGCCGGAGCCCCACTATTGGATGATGTAGCGTTCGTTCTCTTCGCACTACCCTGCTGTCCTCTGGTCTGACTATTCTCCCTACTATCTTGCACCGCGACTCGCCTCATCTCGGTCTTGACATGATCCGGCGCATTACTAGCATTGATGGCTTTAATCTGCGCTTTTGGCTCCATCTGCTGCAATTCCTTGAGAAAGTCAACAGCAGAATACCGACGTCCAGAACCGGTAGTTATGCCGTTAGCTTGTGATGTGCCGCTTGTGCCAGAGAGACCGTGGCCATGGCGGTCGATATGGGAAATGGTGAAGCGGAGGGAATCATCAGCAAAGAAGTCGGCACTTTCTTCATGGCGGTCTACGCTTCCGTTTTGTGGGGCGGTGGAGTCACCTTGTCCTCCTGCTGTTGCAGCCGAAGAATCAGTGGTGGCAGTGGATTGACCATGTGCCTTGTCGCCACCCACACCAACCCAGGTACCCATTCTACCAAGACCACGGCGCACCTCAGCTGCATTGGACATTTTACGCCAGCCTGCTTGAGGTTCTCCTGGTGTTTTGCCTTGTTTATTTTGACCAGGCAGAGTGTAAGTCTTTATCACTTCTCCATCTTCGTCCTCAACGATTATGGTGTGGCCAAATTGATATGCGTGGGCTGGACCTCTCTTTCGCTCCGGTGGCTTCGATTTGGTATGTGAGGACTCTTCCCCCTCCACGCCATCCTTCTGCTTGCCCCAACCGCGCCAATTACCCAGCTGCTTTTTCAAATTCTGGTATGGATGACCCGCTGCATCCCCGACCGCCTTCTCAATCTCTTCACCCTCTGTCTTTGCATGTGCTTCATGCTTGTGCTTGGCATGCTCACCACTTTCGTCGTGGGCAAGCCTCCGACGTTCTTCTTCGATCATACTGGCCTTGTCTTCTGGCGGTCGGTCATTCAGATCGAAAGTAGACAGGACGTTGCCTTCTCCATCTTCAACGATCATGTCATCTCCTTCTTCATAGGCTTCGACATCCACACCCGGTCGATTCTTGCCATACTCCTCACGATCAGTCAAAGTGCTATTGCGCCGCAGCGAAGGTCCGAACCAGCCCTGAAATCATTTTCTGAGGATGGTCCGGAAGGTACGGATGGGAAACTTATGGGTGTCTCACCGGAAAGTCAGCAGGCCTACGATC
>QQTW01001154.1_pt1 | contig 18106 bp, 13 predicted proteins | sample 1904831 | NCBI WGS metagenome assembly QQTW01 (sample SAMN09435610, study PRJNA476489) | Subsurface metagenome, whole genome shotgun sequencing project. | reverse complement strand
CTCGAACCGATACGGCCTGTCCAATACCCATTTAGTCTGCTATATCACCAGACAATGAGCATTCTGGCAGCGATAGGGGAACTCTCACCCGCTGCCCTTGCCGCGCAAGTCCTTACCCTGCCGCCATTTAGTGCGATTTCCCAGGATGATTTCAGGCAACTGCTGCGCCACCTAATTAATATTGACCACATTCAGCAGACCGAACAGGGTGGGCTAATTATCGGTTTGACTGGAGAAAAAATGGTGCGCTCTTTCCAATTTTACGCCGTCTTTGCAGATAATCAGGAGTATGTGGTCAGGGATGACTCGATGGAAATTGGCAGTATCCTCATGCCGCCACCGCCTGGAAATCGGTTTACCCTAGCGGGTCGGTCTTGGGAAGTTTTAGATATCGAGCCAAAAGCAAAGACTGTTTGGGTCAAGCGCGTTGAGGGAATGGCTAGTGTTTCTTGGCGTGGTAGCAGTAGTAATATTCATACCAAAGTTCTGGAACGAATGCGACACGTTTTGCTAGAGGATATTTGGTATAGCTACTTACAAAATAGTGCTAAAGAAAGATTAAAAACGGCACGCCAACTCGTTCAAACTTCTGGATTAGATAAAGCAGACTAAATGGGTATTGGACAGGCCGTATCGGTTCGAGCCAGCGTTCTTCTAGGTAAAGTTGGATGATGGCGATTGCTTGTAGGAGTTGCCAGGGAATTTGCTCAGGTAACGATTTGTCAGCTGATGGCTCGTCTTCAGCACAAACGAACCGCATATCAGCTGGTTCGCCTCTTCTACCCGAACGTCCCAACCTTTGTAAAAAGCTAGCGACAGAAAGCGGCGCTTCTAACTGAATGACTCGTTCCAACTGACCGATATCAATTCCTAATTCAAGAGTCACCGTTGCAGCAGTAACAGCTGTAGCTGTCGCGCGCATTGCACTCTCAGCTGATGTCCGTAACCGGGCAGAGATGCTGCCGTGATGAACATGATATATATCCGGTAGTCCTTCAGTCTCGGCAATTTGACGCAGGGTGGCGATAACTGATTCTGTCTCGGCGCGGTTGTTGGCGAAGATGAGGCAGTTGCGAAATTTGGTGTGGTTGAAGATATATCTGTAGTACGAATTTATATCGTAAAAATGCTCTACAGCTAGAAGGATCTTTCGTTGTCTAGCTTGAATATCAGAGGTAACAACTGGCCTCTCGGTTCCTGCTTGCAGCCACTCTACAGCTGATGAGTAATCACCAAGAGTTGCCGACAAGCCAATCCGACGCGGCGGGTTTTGCACAAATCTCGACAAACGCGCCAGCTGGCAAAGAATCTGGCAACCGCGTTCAGACCCCATAAAGGCATGAATTTCATCAATAATGACAAACCGCAAATCCCCGAACAGACGAATTAGTTCAGTATTTTTGTTTATGAGTAGGCTTTCTAGAGATTCCGGTGTGATTTGAAGAACGCCTTTGGGATCTTTGAGTAGCTTTTTTTTATGACTTTGAGGTACATCACCGTGCCAGTGGCAGACAGGAATATCTGCTTCCTTCAAAAGATCTTTTAGGCGAGCAAATTGATCATTAATCAGCGCCTTGATTGGACCGATGTACAACACGCCAATGGTCGTGGCAGGTTTCTCGTGCAACAGAGTCAAAACTGGCAAAAAAGCCGCTTCCGTTTTTCCAGAGGCAGTTCCAGCAGCAAGTAACAAGTGAGCATCCGTATCCAAAATTATTCTACAGGCCTCAATTTGGACTGGTCTTAATTCAGTCCAGTCATGGGAGTAGATGTATTCTTGGATAAACGGCGCTAACCTGTAAAAACTATCGCTCATAAAGTAAATTCAGCGATTTCGCCATCTCCGTCCAGCTCGGGGTCTTGATTCGCAGCAGTCAGCGGGAAACCAGAACCGTGGATAATTCCACTGAATGAGACTTCTGGATTTTGTTGCCAGATATTTAAAACGCTAACAAAATCGCGGATTATTTCTCCCGGTGTTAGCAGTGCCTCCGCACCTAAGCGGTTAACAATCTCTTGCACAAATTCCTTAAAATCATCAGTCGTAATAACCTTTTCATAACCAAAGTGCGTTGCATGAACGTCGGTTAATCGTTGTAAAAGCATTAAAATCTGTTCTTCTGTCAAAGTTTCTAGCATAACAACCGGTCCAGAAGTATCTTGAAACCCTTTAGTGAAACGGCTTTTCGCTGTGCGTCGTTGCCAAGCTTGATCGTTGAAAAGCCCCCGTTTCGGATCTTCCAAAAATTTTGGTGTTCCACCCAAGCAAATACCCAAGTGTTGCGCTTTGCCTTGCATTGTGTCATTAAACATTGCCAGCAGCTTATCGTAGTTGTTCTGCCGAGCAAGCGCATGGTTTATTTTGTACAAATGAATGGCTTCATCCAACAGAACTAAAAGACCTTTGTAACCGATGTCAGAGACGAACTTAGCAAACAGCTTAATGTAGTCATACCAACTGTCATCATCAATAATGTCTCGTACCCCCAGCGCTGATTTCGCCTCGGTTTTGGTTGTGAATTCTCCTCGCAGCCAACGCAGTGCCGCGTTCTTTTTGTCATTATCATCCAATCGGTAGCCACGCCAATAAGTAGTAACCACAGTGGCAAAGGTAAAGCCGTGAACTAAGCCTTCTGTATCCTTGACTGCTGCCAGAATTCTGGATTCTACTTGGTCGTCAAACCCGCTTTCGTTCGGTCGCGTCCCGGTATCTTGAGCAACTTGATTCTGAATATTATTAATCCATCCTTCTAGTATTGGTGCTAGAGCACCGCCGTCGGGACGAATCTTGGTGGAAATGTTTTGCATCAACTCACGATAGGTTGCTACACCTTGACCGTTGTTTCCTACCAGTCGGCGTTCAGGAGATAAGTCAGCATCAGCAACAACAAGCCCGCGTTCCATAGCATGATTACGAATTAGTTGTAGCATAAAACTTTTACCAGAGCCGTAACGCCCCACAACGAACCGGAATATTGCACCGCCTTCAGCAATATTTTCGAGTTCCTGTAAAAGTGCTGCAATTTCCTTTTCTCTACCTACAGCAATATGTTCGAGACCAACCCTTGGCACTACTCCTGCGCTAAGGGAATTGATCAATGCAGTAGAGACTCTTTTAACAATTTTGAGTTTTGCCATATATGGACCGCCGGAGCGTTAGCGAAGCGCTTTAGCGCGTTAGACGCCAAGAGCGCCAAGGAAAGAAAGGATTTCAAGAATTGTTTCTGTCTGCTATACGTCAAGTTACTTTGTTAATTCTGAGTACATTATTCACGTTTGTCAAATACTCTTCTAAAATTTTAGGAGGCACTGAATGACTATTGCCTGGCTCAATGATGAGATCGCCAATAATATCTAAAGCATGTTCGTTTATAGAATCGATTAATAGTTCCGGCATGGTAAGGTTTTCTTCAGCAATTTTTTTTATTGTTGCATTTGGTTCACTCTGTTGTAATATTGCCTTTAGTACCTGAAACTCAAAACTAGTAAGTTTTTTTCCAAGCTTGAGCCATTCATTAGTTAGGTTTTCAACTTGCTTTTGCTCAACTTCTAACTGGTATTTTTGGGTAGTAAGGGTCAAATCTTGTTCTAACCTGTCTTTAGTAGATTGTTGCTCTAAAACTTGAGCTTGTAGTTTATTCAATTCTGCTCTGAATAGACGTATATCAATTTCTATTACTTCTTTTTCCTTTATCATCACTGTTAAAGACTGATTTAGGTTTTCTTTTTGTTGTTTGAGTTCTTGAATATGAATTTGTATAGTGTGTAGCTTTTCTTCTAGCTTGTTTTTTGATTGTTTTGTATTTGCTAAACTTATTTCTGAAATTTGCTGTTGAATATCTTGTTCGGTAAATTGTATCTGTAATTGCTCGAGTTCGGTCTTGAGAGAGTGAAAGATAACTTCTGTGTCTTGTTTTTCAGTTTTTAGAGAATGTAGGTATTGATGTAACTCTCCTCTGCGTTTTTCACAAGCTTGAATTTGATTTTTCAAATCATGTGTCTCTGTTTTTAATTTAGATTTTTGTTCTGTGAGAGTAAATAAGTCTTGACCTAACTGCTGCTTATAACTTCGTTGTTCGGCAATTTGGGTATGCAATTGGCTCAATTCTATTTTCAAAAAATTCAGGTTGGTTTCTGTTCTCTGTTTTTCGGCTGCGATCGCGTATAGGGACTGATTCAGCTGAGTTTTCCATCTTTCAAGCTGGTAGATTTGACTTTGTAAAGCGGTTACAGCCAGCTTTTGCTGAGTTCTCTGTTTGTATTCGGCAGCGACTATCCCTGAGAAAGCAGCAGGTACAGTGATTAAGCCTGTGAGGAGAGCTGTTTTCATGTCTCGGTTCATAAGCAAGCTAAGGCCAAAGCCTACAATAAAGGCAACTGAACCAAGAAGCAACCGATTTTTTACCATAGCTGATTACTGTATTCTGTTAATCGGTCAATCAGACTGACGCCTTTTTAGTTCAAAAATAGCTGAATCGGCTAGAAGAAACGGTTTGGAAATATGTTTTCAGCAAATATACATAAAAACACTTGTTTTGCCTAGCGTGACTCAGTTTTGTAAAGATAATTGTAGTAATCATACATAAATATGTAATTTAGTTTTGAAAATGAAGTTTTGTAAAGTTAACGCTCAAATACCTGGTTAAGCTGAATTGGATGGGTAATATCTTTTACAAAATAAATACATAACAACCACACAACCAACACAGTGAACACCTTCTTCTCCAATAAAATCACATTTATCATTGACCGGAGGACTCTTTCCACTTCGTTACGCTGGCTCATAACAAGTTACGTCTCTAACTGCAACTTTGTATGAACTGTAAAATTTAGCTCCTGCTCAGCTCAGGCACAGGCGGATGAATCACACCAAACTACCAAAGCTACAAGCTCAACCCAGTGTTTCTCCTTCCGAGAGACGCAACTACTCTTTCATACAGCGGTTTTATAATCTGCCTATTAGTAGCAAGCACCTTATTGCTTTAATTGCCTGTGAACTTTTCTCGATAGTAGGACTAGGTGTTGGGGCAACATGGATCATTACCACGGGTTTGCGAGACCAATTGCTCAACCAAGCCAAGTCAGAAGTTGCTGTGACAGAGATTAACTACAATATCAAAATCAATCAAATGGGGTTTGGCTTCCGTGGTCAATCGGATAATACTACCATTATTAATGCTGCTAAAGTTTATGAAACAAGTCGGAGCTTGACGCCTCAGCTACAGGTTCAGGTTAAGCAGATTTTACAGAATGAAATTAAAGCTCGACAAATTGAATATGCTACGCTGGTCGGAAAAGATTTACGAATTATTGTTAATGCTAACGCTAACCGAGAGGGGGAGATTTTTAATCCTAATAACTTGGTCAGTGAGGTTTTAACCAATCCTCAGCAACTTAAAGCCAGTGCAATTGTCAGCCGGGCTGAACTGCTTAAAGAGTCTCCTCCTTCTTCACCTGGCTTTGTCAATCAAGATGCTTTGATCCGTTATACGGTTACACCTATCAGAGAGCCAAGCACAAAAAGGGTGATCGCTGCCTTGGTTTCCGGAGATATTGTCAATGGTAAGTTACCTATTGTAACGGGGACCTTGAAAGCTTTCGGAGGAGGTTACAGTGCCGTCTATTTACGCAAACCGACTGGTGAATTTGCTTTAGCTACAGCTGTAGACCAGGGTAAAGCTGCTTCCTTAAACCAAGCTAAACTCAATGTAGGCTTGAGCAATACGTCTTTACTTACAGCAGCAGCGGTGAATAAAGGACAGCTGGTCACTGGACGAATGGTCGTCGGTAGCCAAACCTATACCATGGCTGCCAAAACTATTCCTAATAAAATAGTTGAAGAAGCTAGTGGTCCTGTTCCTGTTTTTAGTGATCAGCCAGTTGCTATTTTGGTACGAGGGACTCCAGAGACAGCTCTTAATAATTTACTTCACAAAAGTTTGCTACAAGAAATAGTCGTATTTCTGCTGGCTTTACTTGTAATTGGTATTTGGGCAATCCTTCTCAGGCGGGCAATCATTAAACCTATTGAGCAGCTAGATCGAGCCACCCATAGCTTTGCTGAAGGACATCGATCTTCGCGAGCCGAGGTTTTTTCTTCAGATGAAGTTGGTAAGTTGGCTGTTACTTTCAATAAAATAGCTGACAATATTGTTGCCTCTGAAAGAATATTGGCAGAACAGGCTCTTTACCAAGAAGTTGAAGCAGAAAGAACACAGCTATTTACGGATATTACCCTCCACCTTCGTCAATCTCTCAACCTGAAAGACATCATTGAAACAGCAGTTGAGGAGATACAAAAAGCACTCGTAGCAAATCGAGTCATTATCTATCGCATCGATTCTAACTGGAGCGGTTCTATCGTCGCACAGTCTATTGATCCTAATTGGAGTAAATTTTTACCCGAAAGCAAATATAATCCCGACTTTGACAAAAATGATATTAATCTATATCAGAATGGTTATGTCCGTGTCATTGATGATATTTATCAAGCAGGTCTGACAGAAGACAACATTAAATTATTGGAACGATTTAAAGTCAAAGCAAGTTTGACTGCATCAATCCTGGTAGACAACCAGCTATTCGGCTTAATAATTGCTCATCAGTGCCATAGTCCGCGTGCTTGGCAGCAGTCTGAAGTCGATTTGTTCATACAGTTGGCGACTCAAATTGGCATTGCTCTAGAACAAGCGAATCTCCTAGAGCAGATAAAAGTGGTTTCTCAAGATCAACGTCAACAAAAAGAAGCGCTCCAATGTCAGCTAGTAGAATTACTCACTGATATTGAAGGGGCATCTAGTGGTGACCTGACTGTACGAGCTGAAGTGACAGCAGGTGAAATCGGTACAGTGGCTGATTTTTTCAATGCTATCGTTGAAAGTCTGAGGCAAATTGTGACTTCTGTGAAAAAAGCCGCTACCCAGGTCAACATTTCTGTCGGGGAAAATGAAGGTGCCATGCGCCAACTTGCTAGAGAAGCGCTCAAACAGGCCGAAGAAATTACCCGCACCCTTGACTCGGTAGAGCGGATGACGCTTTCTATTCAAGAAGTGGCTCATAGCGCACAAATTGCCGCAGAAGTAGCCCGCACTGCCTCTACTACAGCTGAGGCTGGAGAAGTGGCAATGGATCGCACAGTACAAAGTATTTTAAACTTGCGGCAGACAGTTTCAGAAACAGCCAATAAAGTAAAGCGTTTGGGCGAATCTTCCCGACAAATTTCTAAAGTTGTTTCGTTGATTAACCAAATCGCTCTGCAAACAAACTTATTGGCAATCAACGCTAGTATTGAAGCAACTCGTGCAGGTGAAGAAGGTCGGAGCTTTGCTATAGTTGCTGAAAAAGTTGGTCAACTGGCAGCTCAGTCAGCCGCTGCTACTAAAGAAATTGAGCCAATCGTTGAAAACATCCAACGAGAAACAAACTTTGTGGTTACAGCTATTGAGCTAAGTATGTGTCAGGTAATTGAAGGAACTCATCTTGTCGAAGATACTAAGAAGAGCCTGGGGCAGATGATAGATGTATCTCGCCAAATTGACCTACTAGTACAATCGATTTCGAGTGCTACAGTGTCTCAAGCTCAGACTTCTCAAGCCGTCACAAATCTGATGAAGGAGATTGCCAAAATATCTGATAGCACTTCCGACTCCTCTAGCCAAGTTTCTTGTTCTCTACGGAAAACTGTAGAAGTAGCGCAGCAATTGCAAGCGTCTGTGGGTGCGTTTAAAGTTGATGCTGATTGACAGCACTTGCTAAGTCGGCTCGCAGAAAATCAATAAACTGTCGGGCTGTCCGTCCGGAACGACCATTATGGCGAGTTGCCCATTGCAAGGCACGATACTCTAAATCCTCCTGACTAAGCGTAATTTTAGTTTGCGCTGCTAGCTCGCGGATAATCTTCAGATAGGTGTTTTGATCAGCTGGTTCAAAGGTTAGAGTCAAGCCAAAGCGATCGCTAAACGAAAGTTTCTCCTGAACTGTATCCCAAGCATGGACTTCTTCACCAGCACTAGGACGGGGGCGGTCACTAAAAAACTCTCGAATTAAATGCCGTCGATTAGAGGTGGCATAGACAACCACATTTTGAGGTCGTGCTGTTAAATTCCCCTCTAGGACAACTTTTAGGGCTTTGAAGGCGTCGTCATCTTCCTCAAACGAGAGGTCATCTACGAAGATGATAAATTTCTGCGGAACACCCCGCAGCTGTTCCACGATTGTCGGTAGATCTTTCAAGTCAGATTTGGCAACTTCCACAAGGTGGAGGTGACGATCACTATACTTATTCAACAACCCCTTCACCAAAGAAGATTTGCCAGAGCCACGGCTCCCATAGAGTAGTACGTGCAGCGCTGGATAGCCCGCAAGTAAGAATTCTGTATTCTTCAGCAAAGTGTCTCGCTGGTACTCATAGCCCACTAGTTGAGTGAGTTGGACTGGATCGGGATGCGGAATGCCTACCAGATGCCCTGATTCCCAACGTAAAGCCTGATACTCAGCAAATAAGCCAGTGCCGAATTCTCGGTAGTAGGATGCTAGCTCCTCCAAGGCGTCAGCCCAATTTTCTAGCTGTTGCAGCCTTGCTCGTAGGGGTGTTGTAATTGCACCATGCTCCCAGGCAACAGGTGCAATAGGCAGTTGGGCTGTGACTTGTAACCACTGACTTAAAGAATCACCGCTGCATTTGTAGAGACACTGCAACGCTTGTAAATCTTGTCGGGCAGCTGCTACTAAAGCTGGTGATAAATTCGTTAGGTCTACCCGCTGGACTTGATTAGTAAAGGGGTTATCGTCTGTGAGAATTTGAGTAATTAGGTAGTCTTGCCAGCTTTGATTTGTGGCAGCAATGGCTTTGAACCACCTGCCGTAGGCTTTGAGGCAAGCCAGTCCCTCACGCTCACTCTCACCTAGAGCTTGCAACAGATTGAGGAAGGCTTGACCAACATCGTCTGTAAAGAGAGACTGGTAGAGCAACAAGGACGCTGCTTGACCTTGGAGGAAATGGATCGAGGTAGTCAGCTCTTTCATTTTGCAGTTGGTTTCACCATCGCGTGATCGCCGCCTCAAACTCCTCTAATGCCTGCACGCTTCCCACCTGCCAAGCCCGTTCCACTGTAGCGGGAATGATTTGAGTGAGAGGAACGTTCGGAAAGCTAGGACTAGTGCTAGCTTTGACATATTTTCCATCTTTAAGTAAATAGATGGTGAGCTTGCTACTATCGTAAATCCACAGTTCTGGAACAGCGATCGCTTCGTAGGCATCAAGGGTGGTTTTAGAGGTAACATCCGTCTCGATTGCCAGTTCAGGGGGAGGATCGTTAGCTTCGAGTCTTCGACGACCAATCATTCGCTGATAATTCTGAACATAGAAGCAAGCATCCGGTTCTACACCCGCTGTATTTTCCCGTTTGAAGGTAGTTGAACCAAAAGGTTCGTACCTTCTGCCTGTTCTCTTAAGCAAAGTTTTTACAATATCTGAAATTAAATCTTTTGGCTTTTCATGTTCTGGTAAAGGAACCATGATCTCCATTGTGCCTTTGCTGTAGGCAACTCGTGCGGATCGCTTCTCTCCCAGTTCTTGCAAAATCGACTCAAATTCCTCCCAACTCACATTTGGGATAGTGACTGCACTACCGGGAGCTAGCTGCATCTGGCTAACGGGTTTAACAACGGCGGATACAGCAGTCATAACGCTTAAATATGAGCCTTAGCTTCAAGAGTAACGTACTAAAGTCGAATTTGCTATTCCTTAATTAAGCTATATAGATACACAGGCAATAACTAAACTAAGCACTATAAATCGTTGGGAGTGTGGTTAGGGACATGGTCTGACAGACATTCTGACTGACGGCAGCAATCGCTTTGGCACTGCCCGTGCCAAGTACTAGGGGCAGATCTTTATACTTAAAGAGAGAAGACTAATTTTGATTGAGGGAAGAGCATGGCTCCTAATCCCACCGTTATGCAGGCCGTGGAACAGCTGGGTTACCGTGTCACCGTTGGAGACGTGGCTACCCAAGCAGGATTGAATATTAATCTGGCTCAGCAAGGATTGTTGGCACTGGCAACGGACGCCGGTGGACATATGCAGGTAGCAGATTCGGGCGATATTGTTTACCTGTTTCCCAAAAACTTCCGGATACTCTTACGCAACAAGTTCTTGCGCTTGCGGTTGCAGGAGTGGTGGCAAAAAGTCTGGCGGGTTTTGTTTTATCTGATCCGAATTTCGTTTGGGATTGTATTGCTGGCTTCAATCTTGCTGATTTTCCTGACGATCTTTATCATCATCACTACCACTAACAGAGACGACGATAGAGGGAGCAGCAGTTCGGGCGGTGGAACGATGTTCATGCCTTACTTCTGGATAGGTCCCGATTGGTTCTGGTTTTTCTCTCCAGACTATGATAGCCGTTACCAGCAGCGGCAGCGGGAAAAAAGCCAGCTAAATTTCTTTGAGGCCATTTTCTCGTTTCTATTTGGAGATGGCAACCCGAACGCCAACTTAGAAGAACGCCGTTGGCAAGAAATTGCTACTGTGATCCGTAATAATGGTGGAGCAGTGGTAGCTGAACAAATCGCTCCTTATCTAGAAGAGATTGGAGAGGGATTTGCTAAAGAATACGAAGACTACATGCTGCCAGTGCTAACCCGATTCAATGGTCAACCAGCGGTAAGCCCTGACGGACAGATTGTGTATCACTTTCCCGATTTACAGACTACGGCATACCAGCGGCGTCCTCAGCCGGTGCCACCGTATCTACAGGAGCTGTCTTGGCGTTTCAGTACCGCTACTTCGGGTCAGATTATGCTCAGTGCTGGGCTGGGTGTGCTGAATTTTGTGGGAGCCTTAGTGCTGGGAAGATTGTTAGCGGATGGTATTGCTGCCTCGGCGGGTGGAATAGTCGCCTTTGTTCAAGGAATTTACTGGTTGTTAATCGGCTACGGCGCAGCTTTTTTGGGCTTGCCGTTAGCGCGTTATTTCTGGATTCAGTGGCGCAACAGCAAAATTAGCGATCGCAACCGGCAGCGGCAAACACGGGCGCGACAGTTGGCAAGCGCGGATACTACACTACAGCAAAAAATTGCCTATGCACAACAATTTGCGGCAGAAACAGTGATCGGCAAGGAGGATGTCGCCTACACTACTGAGACTGGCCTGCTGGATCAGGAGGCAGAACGTTCTGCACAAATCGACGCCGAGTGGCAACGTCGATTACGTCAATCAGGTTCGTGAGGGCAATAGGGGATTCGTCACCGCATCCGCTTGAGCCTCTTACGACACCCATCTATGACGGTCAAACTGCCTTCAATGTTTAAGGTATGCGTTCCGATCAGGTTTTTGGACCATAGAGGTTCAATTTTCATGTGATCTTTTTCAATGTATTCGTGGGGATTAATTCGTACGATCTCCATTATTACGATCGCCCTACCGTATAATCCTGAACAATCTTGAGCGGGACGCATCCATACTCCATCAGATTGAAATATTCTGCCTGCAGGTCGCGCGTTTCTAACATCTGAAACAACCGGGTTTCTTTTATGGGCCTCCCAAGGGCCTACAGGATTTTCAGCATAATATAAGAATAACTCGTCTTTGGCCTGAGTTCCTTCAACGGCTATAGCTACAAACATCCACCATAATCCTTCAATTTCACATATTGTCGTGTCTGAAGCATTTACACCAGACATCAATATTTTTTCAATTTTCCAGCTGTGTGGCCACTCTACACATTTATAAAGTTCAATCGACTTTTTTTGATTTGTTTCCGGAATCATATAATGCGATTCCTGCCATTGAAACACAAATGGATAAGATAGGTGACAATCCTGTTCGAGAACTACTTTGGGAGTGGTCCAGGTACCGTCTTTCTGCAACTCGGTGACAGAAAGATGGCCTTTACCGGAACGAAACAATAATTCTTCAAAGAAGAGATAGTATTTTCCATCTAGATAAACCGGAAATGGATCGGCCCATAATCGATCCGGAGGTGGTATCATTTCAGTATAGTCACCTGTTAATTTCCCAAAATATTTCGACTTGTCGTGGAAACTGAATGCCAGGAACCATTGATGATTAAAGAGTCGGGTTTGAATCTTACGTTTGATAATTGTCGAACAGTGTTGGAGCAGCGGAATAATAAGCTTCCTATTCGTAGGGCTTTTAGGCACTTGCTTGTCGTAATGGTAGTCAACCGTTGGTTGCCAAAAGCTGGAGTTACTTTCTTCCCAGAGCAATCTTAGCGCCTGAAGGACAACAGCGGACATTTTCGAAAAGTAATTGCTTCGGTTTAATGCGACTGAATCAGGATGGGTGGAAAAAAAAGATTGAAAAATAACTTTTTCCGTGTCCCATTTGCCAGACCACATCCTTAATGAACAGTCGGTCACGGGCTGGTGTTCTATAACTTCCCAAAAACCAACCGGTTCATCATTATCAGGCCATTCTAGTGTATCTTGAAGAGGATACAGCCCATACTGGGCAAAATTACAATCTTGCCAATTTAATAGGCATTTATCTAAACAAAGGATAACATCAAGCTCAAACAATTGCACTTGTTGTACGTCATTAGATTCAATATGGTCACTATGACTACTTTGCAGACGCAAAACAGGTACTTCTTTAACCAGATCTTCTACACGTAGCGATTTTGATCTGTTTTTTCGGCGTGTGAACCATGCTTGATCTATTAGTTTATATAAAAAGAATAGTAAATACTGTTTTTCGTAGATTAATTTTGCGGTCAAACCTTTGCGCTCGGTTGAGGTGAGAATAACAAGCTCAATTTTTAAGTAGTTAACTTCACTGAGTCGCCTAAGTAAACTTCCAATCCAGTCGGGTTGATTGGATGATTTCAGTAAAATTCCAATCTTTAAAGGAGCCCTGAAACCGGCCTCTGTATGAAATGGCTGCATTGTAAAATTAATTCCTTAAATATTTATTTAAAATCGTTAGCGCCACGTGCCATCGTGGTCATGTACATTATTCCATAACTTGAGTTACATCGTTATCGAAAAAATACAAGTACATAAAGATTGAAGTACAATAGCCATAGCAGTCAAACAGGTATAGGTCACTTCAAGTGAATGAGTGCATCGCAATAATTGGCCTTGGCTACGTCGGCCTACCCGTCGCCCTAGCATTTGCAAAAAAATTTCCAAATACTATTGGGTTTGATATCAACGTAGAGAAAGTTAAAGCATTAAGGCAAGGCATCCCGCGCATTGGTGAAGATTATACCAGTAGTCTAAAGTCTTCCAGTCTTCAGATTACTTCCGATATAGACGACTTAGTAGAAACAAACTTCTTTGTCGTTGCCATACCTACTCCGATCGACCACAACCACCGACCAGATCTGACCTTTTTAATCAAAGCTTCTGAGATGATCGGCAAAGTACTAAAACCTGGAGCGGTAGTGGTGTACGAATCTACGGTCTATCCAGGGGTGACAGAAGATATCTGTGGACCAGTATTGGCAGAGGTATCCGGTTTACAGCAGGGGATTGACTTTAAGCTGGGCTACTCACCTGAGCGGATAAATCCCGGTGATACATCCCATACCCTGGAAAAGATTGTCAAAGTGGTGGCTGGGGAAGATGCCGAAACCTTAGAACGGGTTGCTAGCGTATACGGAACCATTATTAATGCCGGTGTTTATCGCTCCCCATCCATTAAAGTTGCCGAGGCAGCAAAAGTCATCGAAAATACGCAGCGAGACTTGAACATTGCCCTGATGAATGAATTGGCGTTGATTTGCGACCGACTTGACATCCGCACTCGCGACGTACTAGCGACAGCAAACACCAAATGGAACTTTTTACGATTCACACCGGGGCTTGTCGGTGGTCATTGCATTGGTGTAGATCCCTATTACTTGACCGCTAAAGCGGAAGAGGTAGGGTATAACCCCCAAGTGATTCTAGCCGGTCGCAGGATCAATGACAGTATGGGTACGTATCTTGGACAGCGCTTGGTCAAGCTTTTAGCTCAGGCTAATTTATACGTTAAAGGGGCGCGGGTAGGAATTCTGGGACTAACATTCAAAGAAAATGTGCCGGACGTGCGAAATAGCCGCGTGCCAGATATCGTTGCTGAGTTACGACAATTTGGCATCGAGTCCTTAGTACACGACCCCTTAGCTGATATCCATGAAGCGCAGCGAGAATACCATATTCATTTGGCAGATTGGCAAGATATGGCCAATCTCGATGCAGTTGTGCTTGCCGTTAGCCATCAAGCCTACCTAGACATGCCCCGCGAGCAGTTGTTCGCTTGTGTGCGTTCAGGTGGGGTCGTGATGGATGTGAAATCTGTATTCAACCCTGCTACAGTGCCGCCAAACTTAACTTACTGGAGTTTATAGAGGAGGATGCGTGGTCATTTTGGTTACTGGTGCCGCTGGCTTTATCGGGTTTCACCTAAGTCAACGACTGTTAAACAGGGGGGACGAAGTTGTTGGACTAGATAACCTCAATAACTACTATGATGTAACTCTTAAAAAAGACCGATTGGCTCAATTGCTGGGACAATCAAGTTTTAGTTTTCACAAGCTAGATTTGGTCGACTGTGACAGCATAGCTCAGCTCTTTACAGAACAACGCTTCGATGTCGTGGTCAACTTGGCAGCTCAGACTGGCGTACGCTACTCATTAGAAAACCCCCATGCTTACGTAAATAGCAACTTAGTTGGCTTCACCAATGTTCTAGAAGGTTGTCGTCACTCAGGAGTTAAGCACTTGGTATTTGCTTCTTCCAGTTCTGTTTACGGTGCTAATACTAAAATGCCGTTGTCTGTTTGCGACAACGTAGATCACCCAGTCAGCTTATATGCTGTCACCAAGAAAGCTAACGAACTAATGGCACATAGCTATAGTCATTTGTATGGTCTGCCGACTACTGGGCTGCGTTTCTTTAGCGTTTATGGTCCATGGGGGCGTCCAGATATGGCGCTATTTATGTTTACAAAAGCAATTTTAGAAAAACGAGCGATTAATGTCTTTAATTACGGAAAAATGAAGCGGGATTTTACCTATATTGATGACATCATAGAATGTGTTGTCCGAACGATAGACAAAATACCTGAACTTAATTTCTCATGCTTGCAAAATACACCAGATTCTAGTGCCAGTAATGCTCCATACAAGATTTACAATATCGGCAACAATCAACCCATTGAATTGATGCAATTCATTGAGGTACTAGAAGCAAGTCTTGGCATGAAAGCAGAAAAAAATATGTTACCGCTTCAACCAGGCGATGTACCTGTAACCTATGCAGATGTAGATGAACTAGTTAAGGATGTGGGCTTTAAGCCCAACACACCAATTGAGATGGGTGTTGAACGTTTTGTAACATGGTATCGCTCATACTATCAAGTGTAAACATTTATGAGATTGCCCAACTTGATCTTGGCTGGTGTTCCTAAATGTGGCACTAGCTCCCTCTTTAGCTGGCTGGTTGCCCATCCCGAAGTGTGTGGTTCCTCGCCCAAGGAGACCTTCTACTTCATGGACGCGGATAACCCGCTCCTCAATGTGGCCAATTATCATCATCACGGCTTGGACCGCTACACCTCCTTTTTCCAGGATTGCTCTCCCAAAACTAAGATCCTGCTTGAAGCCACCACTCATTACATTTATCAGGAGACCGCCCTCGATTTCTTCGCTGCCTGTCAGCCCCAACCTTACATCGTTTTTGTCCTGCGCAAGCCATCCGAACAGATTTTTTCCTCTTTCAGTTATACCCAGAACAACCTGGCTCGTTTGGAAAAGGACATCTCCTTCGCCCAATTCGCGGATCTGCTCCTGCAAGGTGAGGTCGAACAGATCGAGAACCGATTTCATTCCAAACAGAGCTTTTTCGTCCTGAAAAACCAACTGCTCTACGGCCAATACTACGACTTTATCGCGCGCTGGGCTGAACGTTTCCCGCCCGACCGGCTCCGCATACTTATCCTCGATCAGATGAAAACAGACCCGAGTGCTACCCTCCGCTGTCTCGCTAACGACCTTGGTATCGACCCTGATTTCTACAATCGATTTGATTTTCAGAAGAAAAATGAGACTGTGGCTATAAAAAACTCATTTATTCATCGAAACCTCCTCAAAGTTGCCCCTTATTTACCTGCTGGCGCTTTCAAAGCTGCCCTTAAACCGTTTTACTTCAGCATGCAGTCAAAAAATAGTTCTGCTCCCAAACCCGATTCCCAATCCCTGCGCCGATTGGATGACTACTTCGTCCCCTACAATCGGCAACTGGCCCAAGTATTTGACTTGAATCTCGATTCTTGGGGGTGATTGAATGTAGTTTTTACAACTGATTTGGATCGCCAATTAGACTGCCATCATCTTGAGTTGGACTGTCAGTAACTTGGGTTGCACCAAGTGGTTGATTTAGTGGCTCATCTAGCGAATCATCGAGTGGTTGATTTAGTGACGAATTTAGTGGCTCACTAAACGATTCGTTTAGTGGCATATCTGATGAACGTACATGATTCTCATAACTTTGCTTGTTTTGGGCTATTCCCCTCACGTAGTACCTGCCACCGTACTCTCCGGTATAAAGTTTTCCATCTGGAGCGCACACTAATTGGGTGCCACAACCAGCCGTTTCAGGAGCAGCACCTTCAGGAGCAGTCGTTCCAGGAAGTGCAGTCTGAGCCAAAGCTTTTGTAAAGTTGAGTCCACAAGTAGTTGTAAATCCTATAGCAATTCCAAATACTGAAATCAAAATTTTTTTCATGGTAATCTCCTTATACAACATTACATTTTGTTACTTGTGCCACGTCCCCTATAAATTCACCTGCTTGTCACCATATAGTCTAATACTCTCTTTCTGGCTTAAACCATCCTTCAAAACTTCAATGTTATACCTGCCTTCCGGCAGATAAACTACTGCCACCTCAGCCGGAACCTTAACCTTCAGAACGCTCTTACCGTTTTGCGTTACAGTCAGATTCGTACCCGCTTTCCCTAGCGTCACCTCTAACCGCCGGATTTTCTGCTGCGCTAGTGCCAGCCGTAAAAAGCCATGCCCTGCTTGACCCCCCTCCAACCGCATCACCGTTTCTCCCCGCTCCAGTATCCGCTTCCCCAGGGCTTGTGCTTGCTGCAGGATCTCCTGATCTTTGCTGGCTTCATACGCCGCTACTAAAATATCTAGAAAGATGGTCTGCTGTTTGTCCAAACCATACTTATCGACCATCTTTCCCCGCTCAACGCGTTGCGGGACAAACCCGTCCTTGCCCATCTTCAGCAGATTGCTCCACGCCTGCTTGAAGCGATCAATGTACTTGGCATCTTTAGTCACTTGATAGGCATCGACCAGAATGTAGAGCGTGTTGTATTTCCCGTCGCCATAAAGCTCATCCACGGCAGGTGTCCCATCGAGATTGAGCTTTCGGACAAAGTGCCCCCAATTTTCGTTCCACGCCTGCTCAAACCACAGGTTCGTCACCGCGATCGCCCAATCTTGATATTTCTTCTCACCTGTTAAATCGTACAGGTTGAACAGTAGCTGGACGTGGTAGAGAGTGTCGGTGTCGCTCGACTTCTCCTCTGGATCGATGAGAGCGCTGGTGGGGGTAAACTGCTCTGCCAGCAGGGGCAGGTTTTGATTCATCCGGTGCTGCCAGACGAACTCCAGTTTTTGGTCCGCCCACTTCAAAAACTTGGGATCTCCCGTTTTCTGAGAAAGGTACGCCAGCCCATTAGCTATTGCACCGAAATCCTGCGTCCGAGCGACCCGACTTCGCGGCTCACCGCCACTTTTCACGTCCACGTAGTTCCACATCCCACCTTTCTTGCCTGGCTGTAGCTCAAAGTCGAAGTACTTCATTGTTGCCAGCGCCAACGCTACGACCTTTTTCTGCACTGGGTCGTTGGGAACCCACTGGTAAAGTTCCACGCCCTTTTCCACCAGTACCACAGGCTGCTTGCCACCAGTTTCCACCTGGAAAGTAGAACTCCACTCGTTATACGAGTAGGGAATTAGCCCCGTTTGAGGATTGCGAGCGGAAAAGAAAGAGTCGGCAAACGAACGCATCATTGCTTCTGCGGGCTTGTGATTCAGCTGCTTGAGCGCGATAGGCAAGTAGTTGTCCAGGTGTCCGCG
>QQTW01001153.1_pt1 | contig 18111 bp, 20 predicted proteins | sample 1904831 | NCBI WGS metagenome assembly QQTW01 (sample SAMN09435610, study PRJNA476489) | Subsurface metagenome, whole genome shotgun sequencing project. | reverse complement strand
ATCTTCTGCCACTTATGAGTCCATCTCATTGACAGCAATTCCAAGGCGTCATCTCCCGAGTCGGTACTGGGGTCCGCAAGCTCAAAGTCGGTGACCGTGTCGTCTATATGTGTGGGCTCGAAAGCACAGGGTGTCTTCACACCTTTGGAAGAGTCGATCAGAATGTGGTAGTGCCAATCCCAGACAGTCTGAGCTACGAGATTGCTGGCAGCCTTCCAGTTGTGTACTCCACCGCCATCTGTGGTCTTCACGATGCCGCGAGGTTGATGAAAGGGGAGAGGGTTCTTATCCATGCCGCTGCAGGTGGTGTCGGACAAGCTGCAATCAATTTCTCCAAGCATATCGGAGCTGAAGTGTTCGCTACCGTGTCAACACCTGAGAAGAGAAAGGTGGGCTCTGTCATGTCCCGGGATACAATTTAGTGTTCGAATTACTTAGTGGGATAAACTGAGAATCTCTAGGTGCTCATGACCGAATACGGCATTCCGGAAGATCATATCTTTTCGAGCCGCGATCTAACGTTTGTCAAAGGAATCCTGAGATTAACAAACAACAGAGGTGTTGACGTGGTTCTCAATTCACTCTCTGGTGAGGTATGTCAAATTCGCCCTGTCCCAGGCCTTCCGCCCTCAATGTTATTGATCGTCACGGATATTTAGGCTCTTCGACGCTCCTGGGATCTCCTTGCGCCTTTTGGTCGATTTGTGGAGATCGGCAAGAAGGATGCTCAGGCAAACGGAAGAGTTGAATTAAATCCGTTCCTCCGCAACGTTACAATGACCAGTGTTGAGTTACCAACCATGATGAAGCACAGACTCAGGCTCATTGGTAGACTGACTAACGATACGATTCGCTTATACATGGAACGCAAAATCAGGGAAGCCGTTCCAACTACCGTTCTGAACTACTCGCAGATAGAAGAAGGCTTCAGGCTGCTACAATCCGGTAAAGGCGTGGGTAAGATCGTTTTCAAGCCAGGCCCAGAGGATCTTGTACCAGTGGTTCCTCAACAGCTGTCCCCATACCGGTTCGACGAGCAGGCATCTTATGTTCTTGCTGGTGGTCTTGGAGGCATTGGCAGAAGCCTGGCAAGATGGATGGCGGCAAGAGATGCTAAGAACCTGATTTTCCTGTCGAGGTCCGGCAATTTTACCGAAGCAGTTCAGGAGATGAGAACGGAACTGGAGTTGAAGGGGTGTGGTTGTCACATATTCACTTGCGACGTAACTGACCGTCCCCGCCTTGCAGCCGTTCTAGAGGAATGCAAGAATTCTCTACCACCGATAAAAGGCTGTATCCAAGCCTCGATGATATTGAAGGTATTTGCAATCTCAATTTCTCCAAGTTATGTTTGAGCGCAGCGCTAATAGACTGGGGTTAGGATGGTATGTTTGAGAACATGTCACACAAGACTTTTCAAGCAGCTGTGAAGCCGAAGGTACAGGGTTCTTGGAATCTCCACCAACTTCTCCCCGAAGATATGGAATTCTTCCTCCTGCTGTCTTCAGCTACAGGAATCTTAGGGAATCGAAGCCAAGCAAATTACGCCGCTGGAAACACCTATCAAGATGCTTTAGCAAGGCATAGGGTATCAAAGGGTCTCCCGGCAGCAACTATTGATCTCGGAACTGTCCTCTCTGTGGGTTTCGTTGCCGAGAACCTAGATAAGACCATGATGACCAAACATCTCGGCACGATTCTCGAGGTTCTTCGCGAAGACGAAATCCACACCCTCATTGAATATCTCATAGATCCACGCTCCAAGTTGACTCAGGAAACATGCCAGCTTGTCACAGGACTGACAGACGTGAACATGTACAAAGAACGAGGCGTTCCAGTGCCTACGTATCTCAATTACCCGCTCTTCACCCACCTCCGCAGTGCCGTCAGCTCGCGCAACCATACTGGAGGAGAAGATCCTTCATTACAGATTCAGATCCTCCTCAGTACCGCGAACTCGCTTGACGATGCTTCAACCATCGTCGCAAATGCAATTCGAGCGAAGCTGTCCTCGCTCCTAGCAATCCCACTTGATGACGTCGATCCCGGTAAATCGGTGAGCTCCAATGGCGTGGACAGCCTGGTAGCTATGGAGTTCCGGACATATTTGGTCAAAGAGCTCGGTGCTGACATCCCTCTTTTGGATATTATGGGCACGAGTAGTGTTGCGGTCCTAAGTAGGAAAACTGCTACCATAAGCAAATTGGTGTCTATTGGGGAGTGATGACGAGATCGACACTTGTATACCTTACCTCAACGTGGCTTTGAGCGCAGCTGGCTAGGTGAAGGCATGACTGAAGATACAGCTACAGCTAGTTCAGTCTACAATTTCAGGTCTCCAATGGATGCACATTACAAACGCCTGATCGACCAAGCTCATGGTGAAAAGCTCATAAACGCTAAGTTGTCATTATACGGATAAGTTAGGGCTGACGGATCTACATGACCTTTGCGCCCTTTGCCTTGCGCCCGTGTCTAAGCCAAATTTGTACTTGGTACACTTCGGATCTATATTCGTACGTACGAGTTAGGGTACCCTACCTCAATCAGCCTACCTATGGTACCAAGTCAAGCCTGAGCCTAAAAAGGGAAGGACGAAAGGGCAAAGGTCCCTCAATCTCAAATTTATATAGAAGAAGATGTAGCTACTCAACGCACATTGATGGCATAGATCACAACTGTTCTCTAATGTTGTTTGTCTTTCGAACGGAGACATACCTAAATACCTTATCGACCAACGGTCGAAGGTGAAGCCGAAGTCACATTGATTAGTAAGCTGCCTCGGCGCTTGAAAACCCTCCGACAACAGTTACCACGGAGATAGGACACAAAAGGGCTGACGCTCGATTCTCCCACTTAGCTGTCAGATATTCGGACACCCGTCCGGAACTCACTCATGGAGGCTCAGCCAGAAGCAAGCATATGGGCGTACTTGAGTCTAGTCACACTAGACCCAGGCGGTAGAAAATGATAGTCTCAGTGTAATACCGCTGTGTCAACGGAGAGTTCTTTAGACGCATATATACATATCCATGATCGTTCGCACAGCTGGCTTACCTGCCATCTGTATTTACTGTTTAATCACTATTATTCTCTTTTCCTCAGAGGCACGTCAAGATGTCTCAACCTTCCCAACCGGCGGTGTTGACACTGCCCGCATTCGTTCCCTTCCATGATTATTTTAATGTCAACCTCCTCAGGATGTCAGTCATGTCCCGGACCATCTCCGTATCCTCGCAGGCGACGGCCGCGCCCATGTTCGGAAGAGATGAGAAGGAGAGGTTGGACGATGTGGAGGGTGACAGTGATGTTGCTCCGAGTTGGTACTCGCAAACCAACGTCAAACGGTACTCGCAAACCGACTCCAAACGGTACTCGCAAACCGACGTCAAACGGTACTCGCAAACCGACGCCAAACGGTACTCACAAACCGACGCCAAACGGGCCGAGGGACCCGAATCGATAGACCTGGAAGCAGATGGGATGAATAAGAGGAAGTCTGCGACGCCGTCGATCATGAGTCCGGATGCGTTCCCAGACGGTGGATTGCAAGCATGGCTCGTGGTTCTTGGAGCTTTTTGTTGTCTGTTCTGCAGTTTTGGTTGGATCAACTGTAAGAAGAAATCAGCTCGGTGGAGTTTTAAAGTGGATAGTGATACTGATCGAGAGCCGTATCGCAGGTATCGGAGTGTTTCAAAACTACTACCAAATGAATCAGCTGCGGGAGTTCTCGCCAAGCGCCATTGCTTGGATCTCGTCTTCAGAAACCTTCATGATGTTCGTCGGAGTATGTTCTTCTCTCCTCAGATGTTCTGGTGAGCGGCAAACTGACGCGCGCAGGGTCCGGTGTTCGGGAAGCTATATGACAGCTATGGTCCTCGTTGGATCCTCCTCTTCGGCTCCTTCATGCATGTTTTCGGCCTCATGATGACATCCATTTCTACCAAATACTATCAGATCCTGTTAGCCCAAGGCATCTGCAGTCCGATAGGAGCCAGTGCTATATTTTATGCAGGAATGAGCTCCACCAGCACATGGTTCTATCACAGACGAGCACTGGCCTTCGGTGTTACAGCCAGCGGTTCCAGTCTTGGCGGTGTCATCTTTCCCATCATGGTCGAAAGACTCGTCAAACACGTCGGCTTCGGATGGGGATTGAGAGCGAAGGTATAGATAGCGATGTGCTTTGTACTGAACGTAGATGGATTAGATCATTACGACTATCACGATTTAATGTGATATGATCAAAATTATAACCTTCGTGAAAAGTGTCATCAAAGTGATAGACTAGCTTCTCTATCATGTAATTCATGGTCCGACAGCAAGCGGAGACTTGGACTTAGTATGAGATGAGATACATCTGTGTGACGAGCAGTCAAGAAAGAATAGCTGCATACTTTTCAACTGTAAGTAGATTTTCAACTGTAAGTAGACTTGGGCAGGAAAGATACTGTGCTTTACTGGAGGCAAGTCGGCTTGAGTGTTGAAAGAGGGTAGCGCCTTCCTTTGTAACTTATAGTAGTAGCCTTTTAGGTGATTGTTGCCTGGTCAACCTTTGTGTTCCTCCGAATTCAAATGACCACCAAGCGGACGTCAACATCACCCCCATTGCGATTGAACCTTTAACCCTTTCTTTTGTCATTGTTCACCACTGCAATCATGTCTGTCCGTGTCGTGGCACGCATAAGACCGTTACTCAAGTCCGAACTGACCAATGACACCGTTGTCTCGGCCTGCAGCTCGGACGGTGATGACTCCAAAAGACCGACCATTGTGCGCATACCAAATCCTAAGAAGAACAGTGAAGTCTTCAATTTTCAGTTCAACAGCGTATACGAAGATCATGCGAGTCAGCAGGAGATTTTTGATAATGAAGGTACGGCATAGATTTATTTATACATACATCCTGCACGAACAGAAGCTAATTGACTTATCCATCAGTGGCACCAACGATCAAACATCTGTTCAGCGGCTTCGATGTCACACTATTCGCATACGGGGTGACTGGAACAGGCAAGACACATACTATGCGTGGCGGCAAATCGTTGACGGAGCGAGGGATGATACCTAGACTCTTATCTGGTATTTACAGAAGGAGTCGGAAACTTGAGAAAGACTCGAAAGGCTTGACAAGCGTGGCGGTCAGCATGAGCTATTACGAAATATATAACGATCGTGTCTTCGACCTCTTTGACGCGCCGGAGAAGCGTACAGGGAGTGGGTTGCATCTTCGAGAAAATGGCGGTAAGACTGTGGTAGTAGGATTAACGGAGAGGCCCTGTGAGACTCTGAAGGAGTTTGAGAAACTGTATGATCGGGCAAACATGAATAGATCAACCAGTGCCACAAAGGTACGTGGATTGAAACGCACCTAGGTGGGGCAGAATCACAGCTCACGAGAAGGAATCAGCTCAATGCGCATTCGTCGAGGTCTCACGCCATACTCTGTGTCAAAGTCGCAATTACGACTGCTGACAAGACGACGACCAGCACCGCATCAGCTATCGATCTGGCCGGATCCGAAGATAATCGGAGAACAGAGCATGACAAAATAAGATTAGTCGAATCGGCGAGCATAAATAAGAGTCTCTTTGTTTTGGCACAGTGTGTTGAGGCAATCAGCAAGAAGCAGGCAAGGATACCCTACAGAGAGTCGAAGATGACCAGGATACTGTCTTTGGGCCAGAACAATGGCCTAACAGTTATGATCCTGAACTTGGCACCTGTTCGATCTTACCATCAGGACACATTGAGCTCGCTCAACTTTGCTAATCGAACGAAGAAGATCGAAGTGCGAGACGTCGAGAACGAACCGGTCTTCAAGGGGCCACCTCGCCCAGTGGCAACCTTTACCGGACGTCCGATCCAGAGACAACCCCTTCGTGCACTTGGAACGCCTCGTATCGTACCCATGTATGTTATGAAATCGCCAGAAAAGCCAGGAGAGAAGCCCCGCAAGGCCTTTGTTGTGTACTCAGATGAAACGAAGGCGAGACAGTCGTTTACCTGCACAAAGGGCGGGGTGATAGAGCTTACCAGGAAGACTACACCTTTGAAGCGTGGAGCAGACGCGCTTTCTTCGATCTCAAGCCGTCCTGCCAAAACAATGCGCCCACAGACTAGTTTATCCAAGGCAGGTATTGAAGAGATGGTCGAGAAGAAGGTAGAATCGATCTTAGCGACTCGGGGTCTCCAACAGTCAGCCAGTCCAGAAAAGGAGAATACAGTGAGTGAACAGGTGCAGCGCAGGCTCGAGCTGCTGGAGCAAAAGATTGAAGGGAAAGAGGACGCTAGGGCCGAAGGTCTGACGTATTTGCTCATGGCTAAGCAGCATCACGTTCGGAATGAGGATGTATCAGCATTGAAAATGTACGAGTTAGCTCAACCGTTTTTCCCAAGCAATGATAAACTCCAGGGGAAGATCGATAAGCTGCGAGACAAGCTGAAGCAGAAGAGGGAGGGCTTAGCTGTAAAGAGGCTGGCCGATACACAACCGCCAGTAAAGGTCAGGAAGATCGACAGCAAGCTATCGCCCCGGGAATCTCAGTGCGCAATGCTGCACAAGAGATTTGAGGTTTCTGAGGGCAGCGAAGGCACTGAATATTTTGAAGCACGGGAAACTGCTGACGACGGCGGTTATGAATCAGACGACTGGTTCCGCTTTAAAGAAAAGTCCAAAAGGGGGCTTTATAAAAAGCTACCTCAAGAGTTTTCGACGATGGGCGAGCTGCACTCACCGAGAACCCAGCGGCTTCTACGCATCGTCAATTCTCGTGACGTAGAGCAGATTAAGCTGCTCAAAGGCATTGGAGCAAAGAAAGCAGAGGCCATAGTGGACTGCCTCTGCGAGATGGACAACGAGGGTGTGCAACCTGCTGTTATTGGGAGTTTGATGGAATTGGGAACCATGAGGGGTGTGAGCACTAAGATGGTAGAGAACATGAGGAATGGATTGGTGCTTTGATCGAGAGACGGCTGAGCGTTACATTGGTTCTCTTCAGGGTTATCTCCTAGGGAAGCAGGTGGTGCTTTGGAAAATGGTCCGTTGCATACAACTTGGCGCTGGAGGGATACCACGAGCGTTGACCATCAACTGTTATACGAGTATATCATAGCGAGATGGGCTCACACAGCGCAGCACAGGGAAGGAAGGTTACCATGGCAGTGTTGACACATTGTATTTTTGTCAAGTCATCAGTCTCCCGTCCACCCAGGGTCGGAGTGAACTACTATCCTCCTAGTCAGAACAGAATAAAAGAGAATATCGCAATTCCTCATGAGACTGGTTAGGCAACCAGAGCGATATCTTGCCATAAGCAATAACCTCTAAAATTTCACCATATGAGGCCGTTTATTTTTGTACTGGTGCCTGGAACCCAGTGTCGGCCCACCGGAAGATCCCGAAGTCAGCTTGACCTCACATGCAAGATATTGTTTTCAGTTAGTCGTTGCTCAAGTCAACTCAGCATCTCCTTCTTGGACATTCTATCCCGGCTTCAAAACCTGATCGAAGGACTTTGTGATACCTTTACCCTTGTCAAGTATGCAGCAAGCTTATCAGACGTCAGCTGCATCCTTACGCAAGCAACAGAAACCCTGTGACCGTGCTCGGTGACCTTTGGCAGAACCATCAAGGACACAAGGATTTTCCCGACAAGCCACCTAGATCTCAAACCATGCCTCCAGATCAAGAGCTGCAGAGAAGAGTGCCTCGAAAGCTGACGAAGAAGAGAACGGCTCAGCGAGCGCCTACAGTGGAAATTCCTGAGAAATTCAAAGATGGAGCTGATGCACAAGAGGACGCTGCGGCCTGTCGTGGACAACAGGTACAATATATGAACCAATCTGTCTTCTCCATGATTGCAGCTGCAGGTTCGAAGGTCGACTTCCATTCACGCTTTGACGATGGATCGAGTGACAGTGATGACGACTCACGGCAGCCGGCAACCGTGCCGGAAGCAGACCAGCGGATTCCCGAAAGGGCACCATCAGAACATCTTGGGGATGCACAGCAGGCTGTCTCAACGAAATCGAGTGCTTTCAAGCATAGACGGAAGCTATCGGAGCACAAGTTGCTCCGGTCTTTGCCAAAGCTGAACCTTCGAACACCGAAAGAGAAAGACGGTCCGCCCATACGTGATCAAACAACAACAACGGAAGCAAGTTCTCCTGGCGATAATAGCCAAGATGTGACACCCCGCGATGCGCCTGTCATGAGTCGGATGCTTGAAGCAGAAGCGCAGGCACAGTCACATTTATCTGCAAGGCATTCAATTCGAAATAGAGATATGGGTGCGATCATGGAAGACAACGAAAGTGAACGCATTCACACAAGTCTTGCAGTACGGTTAATGGAGATTTTTGGCTATGAAAAGCCTGAGGAGGTGATCTCTGGTAGGTCCTAAGGACTCTTGACAGGAACCTACTGATCATTGTCAGAGTATCCGTGTTGGCTGCTTCAGAGTGTACTTCTGCAGGGCTATATGTACATCACCCAGCACCATATATGCTTCTACGCCTATCTTCCGAAGAAGTCCGTGAGTAGCTCTTCTCTACCGTCTTGCAACAGTGGCTAAAGGTTCTAGAATGTTATAGCGAAGTCTGGATACCTCTCGAAGCGGGGCCGACAGAACCCAAAGTTTAATAGGTACTGGTTTACGCTGAAGGGCGATGTTCTGTCATACTATACAGATCCATCCGACCTGTACTTTCCCAGTGGAAATATAGACCTGAGATATGGCATATCTGCTGCCCTTCTAGAGCCAAAGGAAAAGGGCAAAGACGCTACGAACTTTACAGTGACAACGCATGATCGATCTTATAACTTCAAGGCGGATAGTGCTGCGAGTGCAAAAGAGTGGGTTAAGACCCTGCAGAAGGTTATATTCAGATCCCACAACGACGGCGACAGTGTAAAGATCTCACTTCCTATTGAGAACGTCATTGATATTGAGGAGAGTCCCGTCCTTGAATTCGCAGAAACTTTCAAGATCCGAGTCATTGACAGTGACGAGACCTATGCAATCGATGAGGTGAATCAACAGTATTCAATCTTATGGAACCTTGACTGACCAACGATAGTACTTCTTTTCTTTCTTCAGCTTCGGCAAGGACGCCCTTGAAGTACTGCGTATCATGGTCGACGATACGATTGCACGAAATTTACCTGCTGATGCACTTGACCCTCTGAGCGGCGGCTTTCTCAAGGCAAGTCCACGAGAGCATTCTCGAGAACCTCGGAAATCTACGGAGCGTCGCTCGCGGAGTCCGTTAGAAGCATCTACACCTGTGCTGCGTGAAAGCGTTCGAGCGACGCTATCGCCGTTGTCTCGAAACGGTAGCAGCAGGGCGAGCCCGCGTGCTAGCGGTGATTGGGGTCGGTCGAGTGTGGACATGAATCATCGCAGCGTTGATTTGGAAAGGGCTTTTGGCCGAGCTAGCTTTGATCGTGGTCGGAGGAGTGCCAGCACTAGTAGGGCCAGCCTCAGCAGAGATCGGCCTGGTGACAAGTCACCTTCCTCAAAGCCTCAGGGATCTTCCGATTCATACGTACATTCACTGGAGCAGGGAACCGAGTCATCGCTAGCAATTCAATATAGCAATGACGCAAATCCATCTCCCAGTCAGATTCTCAGCAGAAGCGATGTGTTTCAATCCCCTACTATCCAGCGTCTCCAACATCCTCCTACTGGAACCGAAGAAAACACCAGAAGACACTCTGAAGATACGGCACGCACCGCTTCAATAAACCCAACTATCGGTATACGCCCCCCTACAAGGGCTCAGACACAGGAAAGTGTCCACAAGCGTCACGCAAATAATGCTGGGGATGGCATAAGCGACAGCAATACCAATAGTGCTTTGCTGCAGCAATCGAACTCATCGCCCACCCTTCAACAACTCGTCAAGGCTGGAGCGTATCCACTCCAAAGAGCGGCAGGTTTTGCCGGTTATCTCCGAACCCGTTCCAAGAAGATGAGTAATCTTCTGGCAACAGAGTCAATGGGTTATGTTGAAAAGGTTTCAGGAATGTGGGCTGGCGGGAGAAAACATTACGGGAACGCTGAAGGGGTGATGTCAGATGATCGTCTCGATGACATCGAAGACCAAGAGGATGCAGTTGGTTATGGTGACCGTTTCCGGGCGCATTTCGCTCTACCGACGTCAGAGAAGCTTCAAGCAACTTACTTTGGATATTTACATCGTGTCCTACCACTTTATGGCAAGGTGTATATTGGTAACACCAAATTCTGCTTTCGAAGCCTGCTGCCTGGAACCCGAACGAAGGTATGTTGAAACCAACAATATGAAATTGCACTGCTGACGTTGCAAAGATGATCCTCCCCATAAAAGACATTGAAAATGTCGACAAGGAAAAGGGCTTCCGGTTTGGCTACTCCGGCCTAGCCGTGGTAATCCGTGGACATGAAGAGCTCTTTTTCGAATTCGGTCAACCTGAAACTCGAGATGATTGCGCAGTTACCCTGCTTGAAATGCTCGAGTCGGTCCGATATCTTCAGGAATTTGGAAGTCAGACCCTGGAAGACAGAGATGACGCGGATGCGGCGAAAGCCGAGCATCAAATGTTACAGGAAGCGCGTCAAGATGGCCATAATGAGCATGAACTAACGTTGCCTAAATCCGCCGACGAGGTGCCAAATCCCTCAGAAGCTCCACCTATCCTATTCGATGACCCTCGGGTCTCCATCATCAACTTCAAGCCAACGGAATCACTACGAATCACCTGCCTTACTATCGGCTCGCGCGGTGACGTCCAGCCATATATTGCTCTGTGCAAGGGTCTTATCGCTGAGGGTCATAAGCCGAAAATAGCTACACATGCCGAATTCGAGCCTTGGGTAAGAAAGCATGGCATTGACTTCGCACCAGTCGAGGGTGACCCGGCTGAGCTGATGCGTATATGCGTTGAGAATGGCATGTTCACATATTCGTTCCTCAGAGAGGCCTCTCTCAAATTCCGTGGTTGGATTGACGAGCTTCTGTCATCAGCTTGGACGGCGTGCCAAGACACGGACATCCTGATTGAAAGTCCAAGTGCAATGGCCGGCATACATATAGCTGAAGCACTAGGTATACCCTATTTCAGAGCATTCACGATGCCTTGGACGAGGACACGAGCTTATCCACATGCCTTCGCGGTTCCTGAACACAAGATGGGTGGGGCTTACAACTACATCACATATGTCATGTTTGATAACGTGTTTTGGAAGGCCATCGCTGGTCAGGTCAATCGCTGGCGAAAGAAAGAACTCAGACTTCGCAGCACGAATCTTGACAAGATGCAGCCCAACAAGGTACCCTTCTTATACAACTTCAGCCCCTCGGTGGTAGTCCCACCCTTGGATTATAGCGACTGGATTCGTGTAACAGGATACTGGTTCTTGGACGAGGCCTCAGGGTGGGAGCCTCCTAAAGAGCTGGTTGACTTTATTCGGAAAGCTCGAGAAGACAAGAAGAAAATAGTCTATATTGGTTTTGGCTCAATAGTTGTCTCGGATCCAGCTGCCCTAACAAAGACAGTCATTGACTCCGTCCTAAAAGCTGATGTTCGGTGTATCCTGTCCAAGGGTTGGTCAGATCGTTTAGGCAACAACAATGCAACGGTAGCTGAGGTACCTTTACCAGCTGAGATCTTGCAAATAAAGTCTGCTCCACACGACTGGCTCTTTACACAAATTGACGCGGCAGCACATCACGGAGGGGCAGGCACAACAGGGGCAAGTCTCAGAGCCGGTGTACCGACCATTATAAAGCCTTTCTTCGGCGATCAGTTTTTTTTCGGCTCCAGAATCGAAGACCTAGGCGTCGGCATCTGTATGAAGAAGCTCAACGTTTCCGTGTTCTCACGTGCATTATGGGAAGCCACTCATAGCGAACGTATGATAATCAAGGCAAAGGTCCTGGGAGAGCAGATCAGAACTGTATGTAATGCACGGTTCCTCCACTTCGGCTGGCATCACTAACGTAATTTCTAATAGGAACACGGTGTCAACAACGCCATCCAAGCTATATACCGAGACTTGGAATATGCCAAGAGCCTGATCAAGAAAAACAACCCTAATGCCGATAACGAGAAGGACGATTTTGAGGAAAGTTGGACGTTTATCGGCGACGAAAACGATCCGGAGCTAGCGAGACAGATTGCGGAATGGGAGCCAATGGCGCATATGGGTCATGGGGATAGATCTGATGGAACTGTTCATGGGGCTAAGGGGAGTTCGGGATCCGGGAGTATTACGCCGGCGTTGGGAAGTCGAGGAATGAAGAGGAGCTCGGTAGCGGGTTTTCCTTTTAGCCCTGCGACACCTTAACGGGTTCGTTTATTCTGATCATTGGGATGGCTTCGTCTATGTGCTCTGGAGCAAGAGGATCTGTTTGCTGACGTTTGGGTACTGCTGTTAAACTGTTCTATGACTGGGTGATCGCTATAGGCTATGTCTTGAGATTAATATCTTGTTCCAAGTCCTCTTGATGGACGCAGGTAGATAGATAAAAACAATCAGCAAGTGCGACATGTCGCCAGTGCTGATTTCTACCATTTCACAGGTTTTCCACGAATAATAATCGGGGGTTGAATAGATGTTGCGGCACGAAAATGGAATCTTGGACAGAACCACTCAGAAAGGCGCGATGGTTCGCGGCAGAGGGCGGAACCCTAAGGTCGCGAAGCTCGACTACGCGTCCAGAGGCCCTCATTTTCCACATCGACAACACACCTGATCTACTGACATATATCTGCAATACGTTGAGCACCAGCTTAGCCACCAGAAGAACAACCCAGACACATACTCATACTATCACAACCTCACTCGACATCGTAACCACCAGACGACCGCGCATTTGCTTAGAACACACGGACATGTATCAATGCCAAGAATAAAATTCACGAAACACTTACGCTCACTACCTCCGGCATCACGGTCACATCTGGTCACTCCTCCAACTGATGAAGCGACCATCTACGTCACACATGAGAAGCGCGAAGCAAAGACAGCAATATCAACGGCACCAGTACGCCTTTATCCATCACAGCTAGTGCAAGCGTCGACACCACTCCACCGCCGCCAACGCAAGCGAAAGGAAGACTCTAACGAAGCGAACCCTAAAGCTCCAACCACAAACCTCGCAGCTGCTGTCAAAACCACCACTTCCGCCTCCGGTATTGGTGACACTGAAACCACCAGCAATAATGATAAGATCACACCACGTAAGAAGCCTAAAGTCAGTGCGTCCAAACGAGCGCGTGGTGGTGGCGGATCACGTTCTCCTTCACCGAGTTTTTCTCGCGCGGTGCCTTCATCATCTTCAGTGTCGCCTTCCGCAAGTGCAGAGGCGCGATCATGGGCCAGGAAGGTGTTGCGCTCAGCGTCTGTTGAATCGACAGGATCATCGTATTCACCATCACCATCTCCGTCACGCTCAGGAGTTAGGCTTGGCGAGAAGAGCAGTGAGAGACGGAGTCAGGGTCTTAAAGTGACTTTGACAGCACCAACTTTACCGTCTCAAAGGAGAATTCACAAAGAAAAAGACCGGCAAAAACTCGCGAACAATAACGCGGGCGGCTCGCTGGAAGTCAAGCACAAGGCTGAAAATACCAGAGCACCCCCCGCGGCAAGGCGCGCCACTCGCGGGCCGGACGTGCGAGAAGAGGAGCAAGGAGAGACCATACACGTCCACGTACCAGCGCACGTCCCGCCTCAACCCCAATCCCCACCATCAGCTCCCACAAGATGCGACGAAAACCTGCTTCTGACAGGCGACCTCCACGTCTCCGAAACATTCTCCTCCCCCTCCGCTTGCCTCACCCTTTCCAGCGCCCTGCTTCAACCGCATCCCAACCAGCTCCATAACGACATCCACCATGACCACCACCAAGCTCCAACCCACCCTTGCGCCAACACCTCCGCACACCTGCCCACTTCGCCACAAAGACGTCCACGCAGCCCCGCCGAAGCACGGGAAAGACAAGGACAATCGGGAGCAGCGAGGAAAGAGCACTATGTCTGCACTACCTGCCGTACACTAGCAAACTCCTATTTGCATGTCCACCGGCCCGATCTCCTAGCTCAATCACAGCGATGTCTGGGCCCGTTATGTGGCAGTTGCGAGGCCACGGCTCTTGCTTATCACGGCGACCACAATCCCCGACAGGGACTCAGAACCAGCGGCGGCGGCAGCGCCGGCCACGGACGTGGAGGTGCCCAGTATGGCACTGCGGGTAAGGGAAGACTAGCGGGAGTGGATCCCAATGGGGATGGGTCAAGAGTCGTGTATGATGGCTGCATGTGTAGCGCACGGCGTAGGTTCTGGTTATGTTTCGACTGTCGGGTTGCGATGTTGGAGGGAGTGGCGTGTAGGAGGGAGGCGGAGGTTGAGACGAGGAGGGGGGTTGTGAGGGTTTGGGGGAGGATGGCTTCTTTAGGGATTGGCAGGTGTTGGTGTGGGAGGGAGTTGGTGGATGCGGTGGGAGAAGAGCGGAAGATGAGGGCTTGGAGGTGTGCGGGGTGTGAGGGGGTTGTTGTCGAGAGGGTGGGTAGCTAGGCTTTCATATATTGAGAAAGGTGGTGGTGAGATGGAAGAGGGTGGGAGACTCACTAAGGCTGGAGATGCAGGAATGGCGAAGCGGAGACTTGTCAGGATCGGCCTGACGGCTTCCCATCGTCATGGATATCGTCTTAATTACATTATGTCAAGGAATCCCTTCCGCTAGGCAACCACACAGGCACACACTACCAACGGTGCCCTCTCCTACTCTGCCCACCGTTGGGCCCCTTGACCACGCCGTTCATTGGCGACGGCCTACTGCGATCCATCAAGCGAGTCCAAAGCTCACCGATACTGGCGCGGCGGGCTGGAAGCATGCTGTACTGCAGGCTGTACAGATTCCTGCGGTGAATAGGTGGCACGAAGCGGCCGGTTGCCAAGCACAGGACGACGCTGGGCGAAAGGTAATGTTTGCGGATGCGGTGGCCGAGTTGGAAGTGTTGGTCGAACATGGCGCGGAGGGAGAGCGGGACGGACTGTGTACGTTAGTGGTTGAGGAGGCGTGGAGAGGTGATGTTTGTAGAAGACTACCTTAAGGATTATGTACGAGGTTGGAGGAGTGTGGATGTTTTGTTCCGAAGAGGGGGGGATGGGTTGGGTATCTCGAAGTTCGAATCGAATGCCACCTGCAGATTCATGAGTGGTCAAGCGATTAACCTGAGAAAGGTGCATCTTACCGGGCAAACGCCGTGAATCCTTTATCCGTAACATCAATGCAAAAAGAGGAAAGTGATTTAGACATGCCAATAAAGTGTCCAACGCCGCCTTAAGCGAAATGATCGCCATGCGTGCCGATGCAAAGGTCAAGTAGAACACCAGTACGGTTGGTAGCAAGAAGAATAACAGCGTGAAGAGAATGGTGCCGAGTAGCAGCTGGTCGAGATCGTAGTCGCACGAGTCGATGCGATTTCGAAGCACGTTCTTCTTCTTTCCTCGAAACAAGTGAAACAGAGACATTATTATTGTCAGCTGCCAGTTGAAGATACGGGCCGATGCAATGTAAAAGCAGTATATGTGAAGAGTGAGGACGGACAACAGGTCCGAGAACAGTGATATGGGCATGCTTGCTCCAGCAAAACTCGAGATTCCGAGGAAGTAGATGATTTGAGGTAGGAAGGGTCGCAAGCTTGCAATGCAATCTACTCCAGTCAGCTGAAGCAAAAGCCGAGAGGCCATCAATGGGTGACGAACTTGCCCAGTAATCTATGACCCAGAGAAACAGATCACCAAGGAAAGCAGCCAATTCATTATTCAGCTTCAACCCTGCAGGCCAGTCCATCAGCCAGATTATCATCCGCTGTAGACCCTCCACCGTCCATCCACTGAGAACATGGTCGATCTGAAAAGCAACCCATTCGACGTTGTCAATTATGTAGGATCCCAAGGCTATTCCAATTATCACATCGTTCGCAACGAGCCAGAGGCTGTTGTAAAACCTGATGTACTCCGGGTGGCTAGTCGTGACGCTTTCCCAGTCATCCTTCCGTTTGCGGAGGGTAATGTATTGTAAGGGCCAGTAGCAAAACTGCTGTAAACGGATATCCACCTGCTGCGCGGTGGCAGAGACATCTTTCAAAGCCGCTGACTCCGAGCGAGGTCGCCATTCGACAACTTGTAAGACAACCTCGGCTGCAATGCGGTGGCATATAAGACCGAATTTGAAGATGCTCGTGAAAATTGGGTAAAGCCACATTGCGAAGACGTGCCATAGGGCCTGGCCTATATAGTCGCGAAGAGTGGCTGCAGACTCAACTACCCTTTCTCCAACGCTCATGCTACGCCGTTGTCGAGAGCCAATTAGGCCGACATTCCTCTCCAAAAGCCTCCCAATCTCAAACGAGCAGTTCACCTGGGCAAGTATCGAAGAAAGCGAGAGCTGTTTTTGCGAGGGCGGATGCGTAACTACCGTATGAAGCCGGAGCTTCTCGACTAGTTTGGCTTTGCGGACCCTTTCTCGCTCTTCCTCGGCGTCCACGCTATCTAGCGGTCGTGGTGTTGAGGTTACTCTTGCATGAGTGTGAGCCAATGCCAAAGAGATCGGATTCAAGGACAGGTATTGCATTTGAATTGGGTTCGGTCGGTCAAGCATAATGACCTGCGCTGTAATATCATAGCCAGGTGGACAGTGTATCCGTGGAAACTCTAGCGATGGACTGGTATATGCATAGATGTGGTGTGCATTGAAGCTGCTTGGGGTAGTCGCCGAATTTGTGGACCCAAGCACATGGATGGAGGACCTTCCACAAAGTTGGAAGATTCGCTCAATTGGGTGGGGGCTATTCCGGTACAGAAGTCCCAAGCGTAAGGCATTATCGACACTCCGTGGCTGAGGGACTGTCAATACAGGTGGATGACCTTAAAGATTTCCATACTGACCTCAACATCGTGCAGGACAGCCAACACAAAAACATCCAACTCAGAGTTCCTCCACCCAACTATGACACCTGGTAGAGTACCACGATATGTATCTGACGGCCAGAATATCCTCATCAGCCCATTGCTTGCGACCATAATCTCATGCTGCAGTCCCTAAAATGAACCCCGGCGTCTTAATTGTTCGCGAGCCGATATACCACCTCCACCTGACCTCGGATGCTATTCAACAAGTCAGGTTATGCCTAACGCTCGTGGACCGGGCAAAGCAGGTACCAGGTATGTCTCGCGCACCGCGACACGCTCAATGGGTATGATAAAGAGGAAGAAGAAGACAGAAAGGATCCCAAATGCCTTGGCTGCGCGTCCCTACAGCCATATCGGTCAGCGTACAACTTATGGCAAACTGAAATCACTCTATGCTCGCCTCACCAGCACTCCGTGATCCCAGGCAAAGATGGCAAGCTCATACAGCCTTGTCACCAGATCCCACCTTGCAGTGATGTAGCCGGCTACGAAGATCCCTAGGGTCAAAACAGAGAACGGGTGCATTAATCAGCGCCCACTACGGAAGCATGCCTATTTCCCTGTCGGGATGGGCTCCGTCCGAACTTTATGTTGAAAGGGCGGGGACTGATACCGTGGAATGGGCGACAAGAAACAAGGGAGGCTATCGGAGAGTGCAGACATTGACAGGAAATGTTCTTAAGAGGAAGGCCGAAAGTTGCGCTATGAGTGAGACTGATGGGGGAAGGGAGGTTGAGGCTCAAAGAGAGATACCTAAGGTAGTTAGTAAAGCAGGGATTATCGGTACCTTACAGCCATAATTTACGTGGAGAACGAAACAAGCTTTTCTTCCAGCCTTGTTGAACAAATTCATCTCTAGCTTTATGTACGGGTAAATCACAGTATACCTTAGTCACCATATTCATCTTCATCAGTCGCAGGACTCATGTGCCACTCATAGTAGAACAATACAATATCATACTGCTCAGTTGTCGAGTTACTGTATATTTTTTAGGTTATGAGTGAAATCTATCGGTAATACCGTACTTTACAAAGCTTTAAGAATCCTACTCGTAATCTAAACTCCCTTGCCCATGCAAGAGTAACCTCAACACCACGACCGCTAGATAGCGTGGACGCCGAGGAAGAGCGAGAAAGGGTCCGCAA
>QQTW01001152.1_pt1 | contig 18120 bp, 17 predicted proteins | sample 1904831 | NCBI WGS metagenome assembly QQTW01 (sample SAMN09435610, study PRJNA476489) | Subsurface metagenome, whole genome shotgun sequencing project. | reverse complement strand
ACCATCGACGGGCGAGCCGAGAGCGGAGCCAGAAGCGATGGCCTCCTTCACGAGATCTTGCTTGTTAAATTTGGCATTCGCTTCTGCGAAGTCATAATCTGTGCTAGGCACAACAACCTTGTTGGTCTGGCTATCATTGCGGGCGCGACCTCCCCGGTAAGTATGGCGACCACGGTTACCGGCCGCATACCCACCAGTGCCCGGTTGACGAGAATTTCGAATATCATCGCTGACTCTCATTTCGTCGACTTTGTCCTTGAGATTATCGAAAGCAGCCGAAGGCTGGTTCTCGGCTTTTTTCGTCTCGGCCGTGGCAGGCTTGCCTACCTGCTGCTGTCCACTCGGAACCGGAAGTCTTGCCATTGCGGCAGCGACAGCTGCGCGCGCGTCACGAGTGGCATCTTCAAGAGACTTGGCTGTTGGCGGCGCCAGCCGCGTATCCTGAGGTCTGGTTGCTTCATTCTTTGCAGGGGCTTGAACCTTGGGGATGTTCGCTTTGTTGGCTTGCAAGGCCCCATTGACCGGAGCAGCAGGTTTCACAGCCGGGCTGACGCGAGGTATTGCTGGCAGAATTCGTCCGTTCTTGTGAGCAGCTTGCGTGTTCTTCTCCATAGGAGCTTCGGCTTTGATTTCCGCAGGCGCTGGGGGTGCAAGTGCTGCCGCAATATCCGGCTTCGACTGGTTGGGTGGCGGCGGTCCATTTGCAACGGCTTCGTGAAGAGCTGGAGTAATGGAGGAGCTTGGCAGCTTGACGGTAGCAGCGAGCTTAGAGGGTGATTGTTGTCGCGATCGAGCCGGCTGTTCTTGACTTGCAGCAGGCACAGAAGATGCTTCTAGAGCACCAGGCTTCTGAGTGGGTTGTTGCTGGCTCTGCTGGTTCTGCAGATTTCCAGAGCCTATCGGCATTTGCGGAGGGGGGCCTTGACCGTACTGCCCGTAATTCTGGGGTGGAAAGCCTTGACCTGGTGGCGGGTACCATCCGGGTGGAGGTCCGCCATAAGGCATCCCGAGGAAGCCCTGTCCTGGAGGGAGACCTTGAGGCCCAAACCGTTGATGGGGCGGCGGAGGTCCATAGGGATGGTAGTAGGGTGGGAAAGGCGAATGCTGAGGGAATCGTGGAGGCTGTTGCTGGCGCTGCTGGTTCGAAAAGTGTGGCTGTCCCTGATCTTTCAATGGTTGGGGCAAGACAGCCGGCAGGTCCTGTTGTTGCTTCTGTGCGGGCTCAGCGGGGGTGGGACGACGAGCACTCTGTTGGCGAGCCCAGTCTAGTTAGCACTTGACTCCACTCTCCACACGGCGTCAATCATATAATGTCAAAACTTGTGGCAAGTATCAGAAGGAAGGCAACGGAAATCTCCACATGGTTTTGCGCTCTCAGTGGGTTCATTAAAAAATGATTTACATCCGAAATGCTTCATCATCTTGCGAATCTTGTCAACGGGCACGCTGATCGTTCAGCGAAGCCAGGGAAACGCAAGACTCACCCCGAGTATAGCAGGGTCGTCCGGTACTTGCGGAGTCTTTGGTGGCTTATTCTCCTTGGGGGGCTCTTCAATCCTCAAGTCCTTGACATCGCTACCGCGAAAAACAATGTATTCGTATACAGTGTCCGAAGGAGGGACTTCATTTTTAGGGTCACGACCTTCAGTGCCCCATGAGACGACATTCTCAAGTGCGACAGTGGAATTATCCGAGTTAATTTCGTGTAGGGTACCAACGTAGCTGGATGTAGTCAGTCAACGAGCACTTGCTGGCTCGGAGGAGCATACCGAATGTCACGCTTTGAGATTAATGAGATACGGGAGCTGTGTACTGTAAGTCAATCTAAGTTTGGAGCTGGGTCGATGAGCGAGCCTTACCCTATGAATTCTGACATATTGTGGAGCAATTACGTCAAGCAAGCATCAGCGCAGTTGGTGGAGTGGATTGTGGAGTGGATGAAAGTACAGCGAAGACTTGGAAGATGTGAAGTAAGCGGTGGTTCAAAAGAGCGTAGGGGTTATGAAGAGTTCTGTCTGATGCACATAGACTGAGGTTACGGGTTGGTACCTAGTCAGCCTTATATTTATGAACGCGCCTTGCACAAGAGTCTTGTGCAATTAAGCATGACAGAGGTTAGCGTTCACCACTTCAGGCTTCAATGCAGAGACCCTCTTTGAAATGGCTACTGGGAAGAATGAGGAAAGCGATTCTCACGAATGCAATGATGATATCTTCCGCCAACTTGAAACCTACCCATTTTCCACCGACACCGAATTCCAGTCCGGCCTGTCCACGATCCTCGCCTCTACTTCTTCCCAGGACCCCGAGCTCCTCACGCTACGTGCCCGCTGTTTCTTCTTTTCCCGCAAACAAGGCGTGGCTATAGACTTCCAGTCATACATCTTATGGCGATCTTTACAGTCTTTGCGCCCTGTTGTTGCTGGCTTCCAAGATACCCCACCCTCAGAAGCACAGAGGAATAGCAAACCCGCAGATAGCGGGATAGGAGAGACCTCGGCTGGTAGGCAGCCCGAGCCGCGGCCACAAGCACCATATCCTTCTTCGTTCGCCCAGATCGTGAACTTGATCACGAAGGGGGAGCCCGTTCCTGGTATCAAAGAAGTTCCTGATACCCTGCTCACGGGGCAGGAGTCCGTGGCAAGCAGCGCAAGGAGAAGGAAGCCGTGGGAGAGGGATGAAGCGGTCGCCAAGGCGCCGGAGCCAATCTGATTGGTATATGTATGAACGCTGCCAAGGAAGCTCGATTTGGAAGCCAGATGCAGACCCTTGGTGAAAAGTACGGGGCCTAGGCGGTCAACAGCGAAGGTGGTGCGGCGGCAATGAAGGGTCCGTTCACCGAAAGGTTAAGTGGCGATAGATTGGAGCGGTTGTGGCACGAGAAGAGAAGACTGGGAAGTCGGCATTGCAGGGCAGACAGGCCTAAACGCTACCGGTAGCGATATACGAGCCAAGCCATCACATACTAAGAGACGAGGCAGCTCAGGGTATTCGTCCGGTCAACACGTGTCTAGCCGGCCTGCAGGGCAAGAGTACGGCAGTGATCCGATGAGAGGGCTACATTTCGTTAAGTATGCTTTCTCCTATGATGAATTGGATCTAAAAATACATGCTTTGGAGCGTGCTGCGCGAGTAAAGTCCGTCCATCGGATACAACAGCTGACATCAGTATCGTACAGCCGAGGAAAAGGTAATTTTTTGCATCAACACGAATAATGTCTGTACAAGAAGAGTGGATCGACACTGAATTAAAGGTTCGCTGCACACCATCGGCTCAATCCCTTTTCCACCATGACTACTCCAAAGATCTCTCAGACCAGAGACCCCATCGACCTTGGCGAGCTTAGTCAAACAGCCGCGGATGTTGCGAGATATCATGACCTAATATCTGATAGATGAAAACGACTGAGATATTAGAACGAATGTAATACCAGAAAAACCTGATTGCCGCCATGGTAGCGAATATTCCATGTAAGCCATCCCTGAGCAGGTGCAATGATTGGATGTCCGAGAGAGCGCTCTTAGCAAGTGCAAGATGAACGGCATTCCGAGTAAAGAGCCTATCGATAGGTACCGCCGTACCGAGGGCCTTGGGGGGGAGGAGCGCTGGAGAAGCGGGTGTTGGCCATGGCAGCTCCAGGCCCTGGGTGGGTGGCGTAAGCCGGATTGCAGCAGAGCATACCAACGCGAGAGCCGAATTTGGAGCCACGGAGAGACACCATGTGTTTCCTAAAGCTTGTGAGACACTCGTCCGTGGTCAACTCCGTTGACATAACTTACCGAACGTTGGAGGCCACGATCTCGCGGTGTGTGTTGTTGGCATGAGTGAGGATGTACTGGATCAAGTAATTGCCGTATTGATCGCTGGCGACTGCGAATGCCCGTTAACGGATAACAAACAGGATCAGGCAGCACTCACTGTCAATCAGAGGAATGCGAGGCCGGTCTTGACGCCCCTCGCACACACGCTCGAGATAGCGTTCGAGGAAATCGGAGCCACCAATCTTCAGGCATTTCTCCACTACCTTGGAAGCGAATTGGTCCATGCTGTACTCGGTAGCGTAACGAAGTACATGATCGATCGCCCGGCTCCGGTCGTGAGGGGCCCCATGCTCGCAGATGTGTTGGATGCACCAGTTGCCAAACTGGCCGTGAGCTACGATATCGATATTTTGCAGTACTTCTTCGATGCACGAACGCTGTCAGAGGTCAGCAGGGTCCGATAAATTCGCAATTGGGGTTTGGACCTTGTCTTCCTCGAGACAATTTTCAAAAATATTCTGCACTACCAGACTACCAGTCTCGCCAAGGGCAACATCGTGCCACATCCCGTGCAAGGCCTCGTTGACGTATTTCATGATCTGCGGAGGAGAATCCGCCCAGCGTAACTCGAAGAGCTTTTGCCACACATGGCAGGCGTAGCGATGAATTACCGTCTCGGGAATGCGGCGTAATAACTCGTGGACCATTACGGCCTTGTATTCTTCAGGAACAGCATCGAAGGCTTTCTGGACCACGTGGCAACCGAATGCATCCATGCTCAAGCTGAGAGTGTTCCCACGGATAGCATTGGCGATCGCAATGACCTGCTCCGGTGTCCCGTGTTCGAAGCAGCGCTGGACTAAGAAGTTGCCGAAGCGGTTGACCATCAAAGGATAGGCTTGGGCGACGATGGCTTCAATGATCTCATACTTCTGCTCCACTGTGCCGACCTTGAGCTTCTGCTGCAGGAAGATAGATGCTTGCTGGTCGTTGTTGCACACAATCTTGTCGACAATGTACTTCCAGTTGCAAGAAACGCTTCGGTCCAGCAGGCGTCGGTAATTCAGCGGTTCCATGGGCTGGACGTAGACCTGACCAGGCGAAGCGGGCGCCTGTGTGGAGGTAAGTCAAAGGGTACTCCGGGGAGATTCACAAGCACGATGACTCACGCTAGCGTTCCATGGATTGGCCGGAGGCTCATCTGCACGGAATTCGGTGGCGGTGGCAGACAATGGGGTGCCAATGGGACGAGGCTGGTATGGCATGGCAGGCTGGTACATGCCCATAGTCTGGTAAGCGCTGTTCGAGTTCATACCCATGTTCATTGCTTCGAGGGCTCCAATGCCGTTTCCTACCACGCCCCAACCATTGCCGGTGTTGCTGCGTTGCTGCGGACCAAACGCATCGTTTCGCGAGTCGTTACGACGCACAGCAAAGCCGGCCTGGTACTGGCCGAGATCGGTGGGGAAGCGACCGTCTCCAATGGTACCGGGAGAAGGTGGCCCAGAGTGAATACGCTGGTGAGGCATCGGCTGCTGTTGAAGCATCGAGGCAGGCGGCATGACTTGGCCAGCAGCTCTTGAACTGAAGGGCCGCGTAGTGGTCCCGGTTTGACCCCACATGGACATTGGTTGTTGGTATTGTTGGCGGGTAGGAGACAGGTTTAACGGCGGTTGAGCAGCAGCCCACTGAGATTGCAGCAAATTAGTGTAAGTGGTCGCCGAACGATTGTCAAAATTGTCGGAGAAAAGGTTCAAGTCCGGGCGTGGAAGTGCCGATTGGGAAGTTGCAAAGGAGCTTTGTTGTCGTATCTGGGCGGTCTTGTCGTTGCCGCTCGTCACCTTGCTAGCGCGCACCTCTCCAGCAGAAGGACTTAGTGCATGTTCGACCGTTTGGCTGAAGATTCGATTCTGGTCCAATTCGCGCTTTTGTAGTTCAAGCTGTTGCTTAGCTGCCTCAAGCTCCTTCTTCAGTTGGAGCATCTCTGCCCTCCCAACCTTGATCGTGTCCTCTTCCTTCGCTTCGCCTTGCTGGTCGTTCGAAGACTTACTGGCTGGTGGCATGGCAGCCGAGCCGGACGATGATTCCGCCTTCATCTCTGCGTCTGGCTTGTTGGCTACGACAGACTCCGCTTCCACCGGACGGGTTGGTGGGCGTTGATGATGCATGGTCAGCTTGGCGAGCAGAGAGTCCATGGCGTTTTCCTGCAACTGGTCATGGCTGGACCCATGGTTGGTCTTTGTCTTCCGTATACGTCAGCATCAGCATACCTGCAGGCATCGTCACGGGATTACCTTGGTGTTGGCTGAGGCACTCGTCGTTAAAGTCTGGAGGTTGCCAAGCTTGGAAGTTGACAAGGGCGAAGGTCCGTCACTCGAACCTCTGCCATGCTTGTCCTTCTCATCCATGTTAGTGATGTTCAGATCGAGCAGCACGCTGCTCAAGAAGCCTACCACACGCGTCACTTTCAGTGACTCTGTCTTCTCGGTGTTCTCCATGTCGTCGTGAATGGAAAAATGTGCCGAAGGCCGGCCACGCGCTGAGGGAGATCCAGTGGAAGCGTTAGCTGACATGCTGAGCTCCAGCACTACGCGTCAATAGATGTTTGGCAGCGAATTGGTGTGTACAGATTGATAGTGCAGAGAGCGGTCAACAACCACGACGAGGTAAGTAAATGCAGTACCTTCCCAAAAGCCGAGCAATGATTGTGGTCCAATAGATTGAGAAAAGATGGGGGATTGCAGGTGAGCAAGTGATGGGAGAGGAGCTGCCGATGTCTTCAAAATTAGCTACATAGCAAAGTCTGTTGGCGTGGGAAGGAGCGTATCGATTACTCCCTTGGGTTAAGATGAAGGAAGGAAGGAAGGCACCGTTCCATGAGGTAAAAGCCACACTAAACAAACAAACGAACCGCGACTAATGTTGAAGAGATGTTTTTCATTCCTTCATAGGCAATATTGTTCGTCATCACAAAACCTTCCACACCCTCAGCCGCAAAGGCTACTGTGTATGAGCACTACGACTCAAAAGGACGACATAATCATCTGAATTCCAGAAGCTGTTAAAGAACCGCAGGCGCGGATACCAGAAGCACCATTCCAGATACAGTCTTTGTCCACAGCTACGAATTCCGGCTGTCCTACGCAGGTCAGTGTTGGAATCAAGCGGGCAGCATAATGAGAGCCAGTAAAGTCAGCCTCCCATACGACAACGTTCAGCTCTCCAGCGTGATTCTGGTAACTTGGAGGACCAGGCCAAGGCTTTATCGACAGATACTGGATTAGGCCGGGCCTAACCCCCAAATCACAATCCTATTACCGCTGCCGGGCTGGACAGGCTTCTTTGGAGTGGTACGGATCCCCAGCCTGGCTCTGGAATGCTGGCAGAGATTCCATAACACCTGTGAAGTTAGAGGCACTGCCTCCCCTGCTGTCGAGAAGGCGAACCGATCATCTGCGGTTAGGACCGCACTTATCGCTTCGAGTCGAAGCCCGTGTCATTGGTCTTGAACCACTGGCGCCCTAGAGCCCTGGCTCAGACGTCAGCAAGGGAGGAGGTCGTCATGACGCCATCGAAATTGTGACCCTACACCGGGCAGCCCTAGGTATTGCGAAGGGCAGCCAGCCTGGGACAGAAGCAAGCTCAGCCGACGCGAGTGCCTGGGAGGGACACGATCGTCGAGGCTGCCATGTTGCTGATGTACCGCAGCCTTTCTGTAGCTGCGTCTCATGGCGATAATCTGAGAAAGGGCCTTGGGTCTTCCTTGTAGTCCTGGGGTCGGCTTCAATCCATAAATGATACAAGACTAATGTTGAATATCTTCATGGTGTGAGGCGGGCTGGAAGGCTAACCTTGAATAGACGAATGTCCCAAGATCGGAGCGGGCTCATTGATCCTGTACGGTGCATTCGTTATTGCATACCATGTTCCTGGTCTGGAAACTGTCAGATGACTCAGCTCCACAGCGTCACACGTGATGAGTGGTGGCCTACCGCTGTTGGAGTGCCCAGTCGCGAGCAAGCGGTGAAAAATGAACCCTAGCCAATGCCAGCCCATCGAGCTTCGGCATCTGCGAGCATCTAACGGTCTATGCGACCTGTAGCAGCAGGTAAGGACGCTGAACAGGTACGAAGAGACATGGGCTAATAATCGCCACTCTAAGGTGTCAGGCCGGAAGGAAACAGCAACATCATCCAAAGATGCCGCACAGCCTCGCTGTCGGTTTCAACACCTGCGCTATGGAGGCTAAGTAGTACCGGTAAGCTGACCACATGATCAACACAACCACGGATCTTATTGGGGGGCAGAAAGGATTTCACCAGAAGTCAGGTAAGTAACCTTCTGTCCTGGGGAAAGAAAGACATTGAGAGATTGAGGAGACGATCAGTAATCACAAGGGACACCTCAGCGGATGGAGGATCCGGAACTACGAACCTCTTCCGGTGCAGGCCGGAGGGTGACCTTCCCTCGACACAAACAATAAAGCCGGTCTCAGTTAAAATAAGCTTTCATTGGGGGATGAAACACGATATGGAAAATGAGATGCATACATACTTGAGCAGACTGGATCTCGAGTACTTCAATCCAATTCTTACGCCTCACTTCCCATCATTACACATCCCACTGAGCTCACTAAGCTCGTCCGCCATATCAGGCAACACGAGACTTCTCTCCTTAGCAATTGACTGCCCGGCCTCCCGACACCTTAGTCTCCGGTACTACGCAGCCCTCGGCCTAGGGAGGCCGCTCATCTACCTCACATCCCTTTAGATCCTTGCCTTCATCCTATGCTTCCAAAGTCGGAGATGCAACACCATTGGCATTTTTCTGTAAGCGTAGCCGATCCCGCCAAAATACCGCTCACTATCAATTCAAAACGCCAGGAGTCAATGGTTTTGAGCAGGACTGTTCTATCCTTGATTACCAGTTACAGATTGGCTGTCCCTCGCCCAGATTGATACCGCAGCGCTGTCCATCTGTACACTTAGCTTTGACACTCCCACTCTACAATTGGAGGGCAGACGGAAGAGGATATGCCCGAACGGGCTCGTAAAAAAGGAAGAGCAAGGGCGTGGAACGGGAAGGGCGTGGTACGGTCCCGTCGGGGTTCAAGCAATGGGAAAAGGTGATATTGGGAGAGGGAATTAAAGAGCAAACCAGCCATAGTACCCTGCAAGGTCGGCATCACATTGCATCCCGCGCGTACCGATCTGGAAGGGACCTAGGACACAGAAGGAGGGCTTGCCAGGTGGTGAAGGGAAGGGAATGAAGGTAAGATCAACGAGGAACATGTTGCCTCAAAAGCACATCCTCGTGAAGCGGCTTCAAGCTTTGTCACAGGGAGTAACCACATGATCATCGGCAAAGAGTATATCGCTCCCTCAAAATCATGTCCCGATAAGCTTTCGCGCTAGAAGATGCGGCTAATTGATCGCTTGTCTTACCACGCGATTGCCGTTGCTCTGTCCCTACTTAGTATAGCCCCTAAAGGCGCGAAGCGGGCAATGGACCCCATCCGCACCACAATAATACCGCCGTGTTTGGGTGCAGTGGGAATTCCGACCTAGCGAGCTATGGAAAACCCACTAGTACCTATAGGTGTATCTCTCCTCTTCGGATCGGCTCCTGGTTCCGACTGGTATCGTACACTTGGATTTCGTCCAAGAGTAGCGATGAGGGTCGCGCTCTTCTAAACACAGATCTTCCAAAGGGAAAGTACAGTAGCAACAACAACAGTGGTTACTATATATCATCCGTACTCCTTCCCCGACGCATCCGCTTTCCTGCCGGGAGAGGAGCCCCTCCAAGTCTGACTCCCTTCCCTTGGTCTCGCTGGGCCCGCCGCGTCGTATTTCTTCTCTTCACCGCTGACAAAACCGTTCGTAGCACCGAAAATTCTGCTTGCCGCACTCAGCGGGGTCGCGGTGTAGCCAGAGTCGCTCAACGGAGCATCGTTGGAGTATGTCGGCAAAATTGGGGCATCTGATCTCAACTGCTCTAACTTCGCCCTCCGATCCGCCTTCGCTGCATCGCTGGTGCGGTCGTATAGATAAAGGCCGATGAAAGTGAGAACGATCCCCGCACCCTGCACTCCGGTCGTCTTCTGTCCGAACCAGACGATCGCGACCACAATGACGAATACACGTTTGATGAGGGAAGCGACCGAGTATGTGACAGGAGAGACCATCGATAGTAGAACGAAAGCGAGGATGTTCTGCCCAAAGTGGAAAATGCCGTTGAAGAAGAACTCGAGGGGTAGATTTGTCGTCTTGTGTGCGGGTGTGGAGGGGAAAGGGGTGAGGAGGATGGGGGAGGAAAGGATGGGAAGGCCCTCGGTCCAGAGCCAGAGGGGAAAAGTCATGAGGAAGGCAAGGCCGGAGCAGTAACAGAGAAGATTCAATTTGTCGAGTTTCTGTGGCTGCTGGTGTCTCGAGGCTAATGGGAAGGGATGACGCTCGGATTCCACTCGAATAGCTTCATTGAAGAGTTTCTTGGAGAAGATGTTTTGGGTTACAAAGATGACGGCGCCTCCGAAAGCGCAGAGAATGCCGAAGATGTTTCCGGAGAACTCAACAGAGCAGGCGAGGACGACGCCAAGAGTGAGTGGGATAAGAGAGAGGTAGGTGGCCGTTGCGTAGTGAATGTGGTAAACAAAACGGTAGGCGAGAACGGTGAACAGAGGGGAGAGGCCTTTGATGGTGTGGACGAGCGAGACGGGGATCTTTTCCGTAGCGGTTGAGGAGAGAATGTGTCCGCCTATCTGGAAGAGGGCGAGCGGGAGGGTTGTTCGGATTACATCGCGGGTTGGGTAGCGGATGCCATTTTTGAGGACTGGGATGGCTGTTTGTAGAGGAGGGAAGAGACGGCCGAGAAGGGTGAAGGTGATACACCACGAGGAGACACAGGCGAATTGGATGACTGTGAGGGTAATCGGCTGTGGAAAGGCGTTGAGAATGGTTTTGGAAGAAGTGTTTGTAAGTGCTGAACTCATGTACCAGACCAGAGAGAGAACCTGGACTTCCTATGAGCGACTGGGATGCATACAGCATGTGGAAGACGTACAATGAGCCTGACAGAGACCGGGGCCTTCAAAGCATCCGCCAGTTCGGCGGCATTGGCACTGACGCTGCCTTTCCTTGTCCGGATGGTATGGATGGCCTCGCTGATACTTTTCTGCCGTCCGTGGCCGTGATTGGGCGGTGAAGGGTTGATGTGGCCGTTACCCCAGACGACATGATGGTCTCTCCTTGCTTGCCACTTGTCATTCCGTGTTGTGGCACCACTCGGGCGTGGGTATGTTCTCGGACTCGGGGTCCGGCCAGTGATCTGACGCCCGTCTCCATCCACTTGACGTGTAGGAAGATAGTCGCTCGAATCAGTAGGCTCCAGATCCGGGAATCTGGTGGTCTCGGCTCCGTTTGCGGTGCTCATCCTCAATGGCAATTTTGGCAGCGTGATGCGACAGAATAGCCAAGCTGTGGGGGACTATGGTCGACATGCGGTAGCCTTTCGGTTGCGCTTGGCCATGAATGCAAATATCGTGGATTGCGGTAGGAGCATTGTTTGTGCTGATGCTGAAGGCTAATCTGTTGGCCTTGCACTGTAACCGAGCATTGAGATCCTGCTGGGTATGCAGGACTTCCAAGGACCGTCCTCCGACGCCTGATCGGTCGAAAGCAGCGTCCCGGTCTGCCAGACAAGCTGCTTCTATGAGGCCGCAATAATGGCCTGGGGGGAAAAAGGTAGTGCCAGATTGCGGTGGCGGTGGTGGCGGGCCGAGATGGGAGCTGCCCAGTGATCGGTTCGTCAGCCACACGCTATCGACAAGCTCCTGACCTCGTTTTACTGTTGGTGCGGTCTCGCATGTTTGAAGTCAAGTTAAGAGACGCGCCCCTGCCCCAACCCTCAACGTCTACATGCACGCTTAATGTACCAGGCACAGACCGGATGAGAGCAAAATTTACTGTGGGACCACGCATAATGGCAATGATGATGCGACGGGGAAGAGGTGTAAGGAACGATCTTCCCGTCCCTCCATCTTCAGCTCTTCTCCCCAATTCGCGCGGCCGGCCATCCAGATCATGTTCCTCCGCACCCTGTTCTTGGCCTTCTCTATATCTGAATCCTTCATACACGCAACGGCTATACCTCTGAATCTACTTCGCGCGAATCCCAACAGCTCCGGCATACTTTTGGACCCGGCCCACGCGAACAGGTCAACTACTGAGCCAATTCTGTTCGACGACGATGATTCCCACCTAACGCTCAATGGCAGGCCACACCTGACTAAGATCTATCCAGCGTTAAGGAAGGGAGGCCATCACGTCCGATTCCACGACTATGGCAAGGATATTCCGTCGGATTCGGAAGGCGCCAGTGTTTTCTACAAGGCCGCACATCAAGTCGACGACTGGATCGACGCCGCGCGGAAACACACCTACACGCCGGTCGAGGGGAGTCATTCGTGGCGCTCCGGCCCAATCGAGTTGACAATTGGACCCAACACGGATGGCTACCTCCTCGGCGACCTCAAGTACTACCTCGCCCTGATGACAGCCTTCCACACTAAGTATGACGCTTTTTGGGAGTGGGAGGCGCAGTTGATTGATAACAGCGGGACCTTTGGCTTCCTGAAAGTCGTAGGAAAGGCGTCGTTGAAGCTGCACTAAGTGGGTGTCCAAATCTGTCGCAGAGGGGTGAGCTTGGGGTGAGATCATTTGCCCTGCAGTCGGGGGTGTTGTGCGGTCTGGATCCTTTGTTCGCTATCATGGTTTCGCACATGCAACAAGCGCACGCACTTCGCCTGCCGGTCTCCGGTCATCCTCTCCGATACCACCTCATCACTTTGCGACCCCGACCTCTGAAACACGACCGACACCCGCACACAATTGGGTTACCGACGTCTCGTCCGCCTGGTTCAGATCTGCTGGTACCGGTCACTAATATTTGCTGGACTCTATCCTCACGCTGGACAGAAGGCTCATTGGGTGGAGCGATAGCAAAACAGGAAACAAGGGCAGGATATCGCTTGAGATTAAACAACAAAGAGTCAAGAGTTGACGCGCAAATCTTTCAATGTAACCTTTTATCGATCCACTTGATTCTCCCGCCTCTTCTCAGTCCTCTGTGTCATTGATGTCGACCTCGTACAACAGCAGCTACATGCACAGGCATGGCCATGATTGAGGCCGAAAGAATCCAGGTGTGCGAGTTGTCGTGTTTGCTACTTTGTTGGTCAAGCATGGTATGTAGTCATGTTTGTCACCACTTCCGTTTCTACCCGGTCCCCCATTGTATCCTATTCAGTATCCTGCGATCTACTCGTGCCTGTATGGGGCCCCACGAGCTTGACGAAGTCACGGCTTTTTCCTGATCAAACCTTATCGGGTAGGCTTCTGCAAATCCCCTACCAACCATGCAAGCAATGTGCGACAGCGGAGGCCGTTACTGGCTGCCGTATATACATAGGTGTCATATCACCTAAGGACGACATATAGTTTCCTCGATGCCTGAAACATGCTCTGTTACTGTCCTTTATCCCTTGTGCTGAGCCTATCTACTTCATCTTCATACCGGCCTCGCTGCTCTTTGTCGCATTTGTGCAACAGCGAAAGTGTGTTGTACCCGGCTCCCCTCTCCAGGTTGTGACGCGCAAATTCGCTCACCTGTGAAACATTCACTTAAATGACTCGGCTCGACTCTCGGCTACAATTGCCCCGTTACGTCACACGTCTATATACTCGAGATCTGCATTTCGTCAGTATCCTAAGTCTCTTAAGGTACTTGGACTACGAGAACCGCCATACATGAGCTATTCCGATTATGCTGATTTTATACTAGCCTCGCTTCGTGGAATTTTCAAACAATAGGAGGAGAGCGCTGCGCGCTCCGTCACTCTTGCTTACAAGGTGACGACTCCGAGGCATGGGGTGAGGCCGAGGGAGAGAGCAGCCAATCTTCAAATACCGACATAGACACGTCCGAGCCTTTCAAGAGTCTACCGAGCTTCACGAGCCCCCTGACGGCGGATCCGGAGACTTCTCGATTCACTCAGTGCATAAAGGATGCTCGATGTCTCGATTTCTTACTTCGCTTCCTCGATCCGGCGCGAGCAGTTGATATTCCCTCCCGTACAATCGTTATCCTGACCACCTACTTTCCGGAAGGCGATGGCTTACCCGGATGGTTGGAAGAATCCATCGTATCCGGTAGGATGCCAAAGCGGGTCGCTGGATGTTCTCGTTCAGAAGCATCATGCCTTTCTCTACTGCCTGCGACCGGTGCTAAAGTTTCTGAAGCGCAAAGCAGACGGGGGACTCAACGCTAGATGGCACCGGAAAATCAGCACCGGAACAATCGAGCTGAGGAAGGCACGCACTCCGAACATTGATTACTGGAGGGGCAAGCTCGAAGACGAAACCGGGCCGACACCAGACCGGGCCTTGAAGATGCAGCCTCTGCCGCCATCCACGGGATGGGGGTTGAGTATGCTACCTGAGTCGCCTCTGCAGGCCAATCCTACCAAGCCGGGTATCAGGCGGGCTATCACGAACAATTCCAAAAGGACAGGCAGCAGCACCACCAGCACGGCTACCAAGACTATCACGAAGAGCATCAGCAGTACTATCAAGGCGGGTATTAGGAAGACTATGAAGATGTGTACGAAGAGTACTGTCGAGACAAGCACTAAGAGGATTACGCAGAGGCAACACTGGACTGTGAAGATTCCTGCGCTACTGAAGCCGGACCCCGGGGCCGACATAGCATCGATCGCTTGAGCATGCTGACATACCAGCCATGAGCGACTGGCCCACAATATCGCGACAATCGTACACAGTACTACTTGAGTCGGATGACCGACGACATCGTATTAAGCGTTTCCTGCCTTTCATCATAGTCGCTTTCAGAAAAAGTGGAGCAGGCGAGCCCTGTAAGGCCGTCGGTCTTTGTTAACGCAACATTTGCTCTTCGATGTGCCGAACATTGTTGACCGGCACAGACAGACTCAATCCACGGAACCTCGATTTTCGCATAGAATCCTGACGGGAGAGCCGAAGAACAATGTAAATTGGAAGCCAAAGGAGAGAAGATGCAAGAAATAATAACTTCGACACGTCTCAACTTTCATCTCTACCTCAGGTCTGATCTCTTGAGTCTCTACTCCCACAAGCAAAATATAGGCCTTGAGATGGTTCGTCGCAAGATGCATGGTTTACCCCCCTACAGGGGTAATTGAGGTTATTTAGTGGGTCCTGCCATGGGTCCTAGTGTATGTAGCTTTCATCCGATCTACGTCACCTATTTACTTTTAGCTCTTGAGCAATTGGAATGCGGAAATAGGAGGTATCTTTTTCGTGTATTCTGCGTACAGATCTTCCGTTGATCTCCTGAATATAGCTACTCTTTGACCCCTGGAAGGACCCACTGAATAACCTTTATAATCCCTGAGGGGGGGTAGGTCCTACGCCACGTTGCTTGCAGGGATTTGATCCATGCATCGGTTAATTTACCCGGTGGAGCTTTGAGATTCGAAGCCTTTTCCAAATACGTACGTTTCCATGGCGTTCACGGAATCCTCGTCTCACATCAGCTGGGACGGCACTAGGCTGGCCAGGTGGCAAAAATCGAATACTAGCGATATCGAATTATTCCGCTAGTAATCGCGCTCGATTCAATTGCTGAACGCTTACTAGTGATGTCATAGGTGAAAAGGGGGGGTTTTCCGCAATTTTGTAGGGCATCTTTATAGTAATTTACGGGGAATCTACCCCCCATCATTCGCTAGTTCTTGATATGCCACTAATTCGTCAATTAGATAGTCTTCAACCACTAATTGCTTAAGCTGTAGAGCCTCATGATTGTCATCATCAAGCCAGCTCCGCCAATCACGGGCCATGTGGTCTGTGCATATAGGGTTAACCCTGGCTTGGCGCTAGAAACAGTAATTATTCGAAATTAATCGACTAATCGAACTATTCGCGCTTCTTTTCTAAATTATTCGATTTTTTGACCACCCTAGACGGCACGGACGGAAATGCCGATGTGGCACGCCTCACTAAGCCTTCCATTCAGTCGAGTGCGTGGCCACAGCGTTGTGATCGTACTCCATCCCCTGTTTATGTGCCTGTGGACTCCACCAGCCTCACCTCGCCACCATCGTTCAGCTCAGATGCGCGCGCGAGGCTCAAGGGGCTTGCGAAATCCTACCTTAATTCCGCGGCTCTGTTTGTGGCTAGCATGCCAAGGCCGCTACTGACTCCTCCAGCAGCTTGTATCTTGTACTCCGTAGTGGATGTATGATTGAGTAAGGTCTCTCCTGCTATGATAAGGTCCACTCGTCCAGCGCCTCGTAGTGCTTTCTTCAAAACTCGGCAAGTCGTGGGGTCGTATTTGATGCCTGCAGTCAGACCAATGCCCGCTATTCTGATTGGTGGGTGCGCGCGCCCCCTGAAACAGCCTGAAACGAGCGATGAACAAAAGATGTTCCTGTAGACGCCCATTTCCCCTTTTAATTAATTTCTTTTGATAATGAAGGAACAAAGGAAAGGCTGTACTGCTGAATCACAAAGGACCGATCTCCTGATCACTTGCTTCCGTGGCACTATGCATGAAGATTCGTAATCCTTCTCTTACCATGGACCTTCGTTGATCTCACTCGCCATTCTCTAAAGAAACGAATCCAACAACATGTTCACGTCACTCTTAGTATTTGGCTCTCTTCTCTTCAGTTCTGTTTCTTCTGATCCTATTCACGACCATAAGCACTTTCACAAGCGGCAAATGGCCACTCCAAGAAGCGTTTTTGCCCACCATATCGTACGCTTGATCTTTCCTCTTTTGATATGCAAAGCCTAATTCACTCTTCAGGTAGGTAACACAGCAGCATACGGCCCTGCAGACTGGTGAGTAAACTTCTCGGCTCCGTTGCCCCCCGGACCCCTTGTCTCCGGATCCACAGGATACGTCTCTACTCTGCGCACTTGCTCAAGGGGGGAGCACTGAACCCGAGACCTACTTAGGGAGAAGGACATCAAGCTTGCCAAGGCTGCCGGGATCGACGCTTTCGCACTCAACATTGCCGCACAAACAGACTACAACGATGCTCAACTCGCCAACGCCTACGGTGCCGCTGAATCCTTAGGCTTCAAATTGTTCCTCTCATTCGACTATGCTGGCCAGGGACCTTTTAGCACGTCGGCTGTAATCACTTTGCTGCAGAGACATGCCAAGAGTCCCGCGCAATTCAAAGTCCACGGCGCGAGCTTTGTCTCTACCTTCGAAGGGCTAGACAACTCGGAAGATTGGCGAGCGATTCGAGCATCCGTCCCGATATACTTTCTGCCGGACTGGACAAGCAAAGGCCCGGAGGTTTTTCGAAAGTCGAAGCTTGACGTGGTTGACGGAGCGTGTGAGTCTTCTTCTTACCGCATTCTCGACGCTTGATCGCCAGACGTGGCACTGATGACCATTCGACATGACAGTCAGCTGGGATGCGTGGCCTCAAGGTGCCAGTAACAAGACCGATACGTCGGACAAGCTGTGGCAAGCGGCACTCGGCAACAAGGCGTACATGATGCCGGTTTCGCCATGGTTCTACGCAAACCGGCCGGATAAAAACTGGCTTTGGCGAGGAGACGTTATGTGGCATGATAGGTGGCAGCAAGTGCTCGAAGTCCGACCAGACTTCGTTGAGGTAAGAAACGATCAGTCGGGTTTGGAAAGGCTAACTGTTCCCTTAACGGTGGCCCTTGATTGATTCATTGATACTGACACCGGCGTTTGGGCAACAGATCATAACGTGGAATGACTATGGTGAATCTCACTACGTTGGGCCCCTCACCAACGCCAGCGGAATACCTGAAGGTTCTCACCAATACGTTGATAACATGCCTCATGACCATTGGCTTGACGTTCTTCCCTACTACATCGCGGCCTACAAATCGGGGACCGCACCAGCCGTTCATACCGACAAAGCACAAGTGTGGTACCGTCTTTCGCCGGCAGCAGCAGGGTCAACGGGTGGAACAATAGGAAACGCCCCGTGGGAGCCACTAATCAATGCCAATGACGTTGTTCAGGACGAGGTGTTCTTCACCGCACTCGTCAAGGAGCCGTCGACCGTGAGCCTACAGATCGGAAGCAATGCTGCAGATACTTTCCAGGTGGCTTCGGCTGGTCTGTTTCACTCTTCCATGCCGTTCAAGGGTCGAACGGGCAAAGTGACCCTGACAGTCTCAAGGAATGGGGAGGCGGTGATACCCGCCGTGATAGGGGCGGCCATTGTAGGCTCGCCTCCAGATGGCTTAACGAACTACAACGCTTGGGTTGGTGGATCAGGATAGCTTTTAGACGGACATT
>QQTW01001151.1_pt1 | contig 18144 bp, 17 predicted proteins | sample 1904831 | NCBI WGS metagenome assembly QQTW01 (sample SAMN09435610, study PRJNA476489) | Subsurface metagenome, whole genome shotgun sequencing project. | reverse complement strand
TGTGGTGGCGGAAGAGCTTGGCAGGCTTTTCGGCAGCCTTCACCAGGGCTTGCAGTTCACTCAAGCTGCGATGGTAAACTCCTCTGCGCGCGATGGCGTCAATGGGGTCGGCGGTGGTGCGGCGGACTAGAGGGGTTGTGTTGGGGGCGCAGCGGGATGACGGGGTGAGGCTTTGGCTGCGCTCTTGAGATCGGCACATACTGGCGTACATAGAGGGCGAGGTTATGATTTTTGGGTTGCTGCATGTGGCAGTGAGGGGCGCCCACACCTTGGCACCTGGGCAGTCGCAAAGAGGCGCCTTACGGGGCTGTGACACTGTGCCCTTGGTGGCCTGTAGCTCTCAAGCAAAGGTTTTTAGTTCGTTTCGTGCATAAAGCTTTTTGGTGCATCGCGACTCCAGGGGCAGCCGTACTTCGGTACAATCAAGTGATGTGGTTCAGCCGTGAACGAATACGCAGCTTACTGGGATTGTGGACGAAGGCGTACTCTAAATGGATCTTAACGTCCGCAAGGCTGGCCCCGGCATCCCGTTGCTTTCGGGAAGGATTCATTCGATGGATTCCGAATGATTGTGCCGGATCAATTCATAGATTGGGTCCATTGCATCTCGAAGGATTCGGATCCTGGGTTACCTGCACCTTCTATCCAATCCGAATTGCAGTTCGGTCCATCCTCTTCACCGGTTGACCACCACCTGGACATGCATCGATAGGCATATGCCCCGCACGATGCCCCGGAGCCGCACGACGGAGGACGCTGCAATAGCTTCCAGCGTTTATCTATAAGTTGGCTTCTATCGTTCGAAAGCCTCCCCCATAACCCCTAGATTGTCGTTATTGCACATTCATCGCCTGCAACAGAGAAATGCCATACGTCCGGAAAGCAGTGGCTCGTTATATTGACCAAGAGAAGCTCTTGAAACTGCTAAACCTGCTGTTCCCGAGGGACTATCGTGTCGAGGTGTGTTGCACAGCCCCTTTGCCTTAATATGCCCCGGGGCCCCAGGCGCCTTCACTGTTGTCCTATTATTAGTCGATGTTGACAGCCTCGCAGTGCCGAAACGATAGGTGGATCATCGAGACACCTGAGCCACTCACTGATGTCTGTCCTCACCTGGGCACTCTCAGCCCTTAGCTGACGGCGACCTCCGGGTGTTGCCCCGCAGGACTGTGGCTTACTTCAGTACAGGAGCAGATCGAGTCTTGTGCTCCAGATTAGAGACGGGCGAGGGAATAATGCAAGACCGAGGATCATGCGTCAATTCGGTGACCGCCAGGGCTGTAAACGTGCCGACAGCCCCGAATCCTCGCATTCTTTGGACGCCTGGGCACCCCATCCATGGCATGTTTCTGTTGCCGCCACCTCCCGGTCAGCTGCAGGATCACAACAGTGTGTCACGCTAGCATCATGCCCCCGCTGAGTGAGCCGGTGAAGCATCGCATCATATATAACGATGGACCCTTGGTTGTCATTAAAACCCTATGCACAGAGAACTACCGAAACTCATCCGCATCGTCCAAGCTCCCATTGAATTTCTTAGCACGCTCGATTTTCCTAGTATGAGTCTCGTGGCTTACGAGAAGGAACCCCATGAGGTCATTGACGGCCGATGGCTTGATCACCGGAGGCTCATCAAAATGCTCCAGAATCTCTATGGACCGGCCGAAGAGGGCGAGAGTAACTTTCGAGTGGAGGTCAACAGAACTCCTTTTTCCCTGGTTCATGTTCTCAGGCGCTGACGCTGTGGTTATGGTATAGCTTCGATTAGATTGTTACAAGATATATCTCTCTGTCAATGCGGGCTCTGCTCCAAAGCTCACAACGGTATTGATGAACTTCATCATGATAAGAAACATAGCTAACTGTTTATAAGGAGCAGATCAGCAAGTGTCGAGTATTTTAAGGTGATTGGGCTAAGTCGGAGTATCAAAATTGATTAGGCTACTACCAGGGCATGCTACCAGCGGTTGGAAATCACGGGACTGACATTACTCTTCTCAACATAGATGAGTTTGAGCCTTCTGGATTTGGCCTCTCTGGGGGCGCCTGTAATGTATCCCTCTGATCACTACGATGCTATGGATCTAGAAGTGAGAGTAGTATTATGGGTTGAATTGAATCGCAAAGCTTCTTCAAACTCATGCCCAGGTGGGCTGTAAGAACATGCTAAAGTCATACCGAGTTAGTAGCTGGAAAGTCTTTGTTTTCCAAGTAGCCAGTTTCAATACGATATTGGCACTGGAACTTGGAGCAGCCACGGCATGTTTGAGAATCGATCAACCCATATTTCATAGGCAATTCTACGGAGTAGGCAACCTGGCTGCACACGGCGACGGGACCTTGAGAAATAAGGCTGATGGATTCAGCCCAGTACACTGCCATGCTGCATGAGATATCATCTTTACGCAGGTGGGCATCGGCAGCCTTGTCGTTGAGGCATTTGTGCGAAAGTAGAAAGACAGACAAGTTCGCAACAAATCGTAGCGGTACTGATAGATCTTATTAGCTCATTATGGCCTCCGACCAGGAGATCAATGCGCATTGGATCCATGAACAGATCCAGAAAAAAGCACATAACTTGTTCAAAGCCAAGTCTGGAAAGCCGCAATTGCAGCTTTTCAGGCTTTTCGAACCAGCTGCCGAAGAGGACAAGTGTCGCTACGCTGAAATCCAATTTATCGATAACGGTCCACAATTGGAAGCACTGAAGACCCAAGTAAGACATCCAAATCGCATGCTCTGGCGAATATAGTGCATTCGCAAGGGTAGCTGGTACTCTCCAGCGCCAACTATCTATGAGCTGTTTACGAGCGCACTTCATATCTACAGACTTCAGACGATGAAACGCGAATATATGTTGTCAGGCAGGACCGATCGTGGACGACCTTAAATATAACCCAGTCACTGCTCGAAAAATTTCTGAGCGTCAATGACGTCTTCACGGAGATATGGAGAGTTATCTTCGCGTTTGGCAAGAAAACGTTTGAGAATGAGTCCGAATTTCCAGGCTTCAAAAGACGTCGCAAACAGCCGCATACCGCTCTCAGAAATGATATTCATGGTCAGTATTGCGTTCACATCCAGCATGTAATAAGAAACTTGAAATTTAAACCACGCAGAATCGGGCTACATTGTTCGCCGAGCGGAGCTCCACCATCGAGAGTTGGTCGACGGGCAGTCTCCATATTCGATTCGCCAGACAGGCGTATATCATAAAATGCATTGTGGTCCAGCATTGTCAGGTCCAAAATCTACGTTTCTCATTGTTGCTCCCTCGCAAGCGATTGAAAATATCCTCTCCGCGACTCTTGCTCATCATCTTTCGAATGACTGTGCGGTGAGAATGTGGGACTTACACAGGCTGCTTGTTGCGGATAGCATGAAAGGATGGTTGGGTTATATGGCTTGGATAGAGGAATGCTTGAGGGATCATGTGAGCCATCTTCTTTCCGTAACACGACAAGTTGAAGACGGCTGACTTGTCTGGCATTAAATAGTCGGATTGGGTAATTTTGGCCAAGGTCCGCGCGGAACGAAAGAAAAGCCCCTCCCTGCTGATGAACTTTCGACTCGAATTTTCTCGTAGGCAGGAGCTGAAGTTAATCGAAGACACCATAATCGATCTGCAGGGAATCCTTCCTGCCATGCGGACCAACATTGAAGGCATTCGCGGGGAATGTGAGAAATTTCTTACCCGAGAATGTCAGAAGCAAGATATACTCTGCGGATGTGGTTGGGTTTTGGAGGAGTTTGACAATTTTATCAAGGAAACAGATGGCTATATCAAGCAAGTGGAAGTGCTGAGACAACGAGTCATATCAACGTCTACGCTGGTGTGCAATCAAATCTCCTTCTATGCCAATTCCACGACTCAGTCAATAGCTAACCGATCTGCAGCTATCAGATTTATTGAGCTACGAGGACTCAGATGCGCTTCAAGCAGAAAGCAAATCGGCCTACGCTCTGATGGTAAAGAATCGAAATCTGGAAAAAGGCACTGTACTGACATGTACTGCAGATAAGAAGCGCGAAAGATGCGGCAGCAGTCAAAGCACTCACTGTCATTAGCCTCATATATCTGCCGACGACCATTGTCGCGGTATGGAAATTTTGATTCTTTTCGAGCTAGAAGCTGAGATGTTCCAGAATTTCTTCTCCAGCCATTTCGTTTACACAACCGCTCAGGGGGATCTGGGTGTTTCAACCGATGCGTGGCTCCTTGCAGCTATTGCTATCCCATTGACGGCCGCTACAATTGCGTTCTGGGGGTTATGGGTATGTTGGACCAACCGAACAGACTCAAATGAGTCACCAAACGCCAGCATGCAGGAGCTTTCACGCTTCGGCACGATCCGTCGCATTCTTTCTACGAAGGGCTCGAAGCGATCAATGGACATTGAAATGGGGGCGGTGTCTCCGCAGAGCACACTATGTGCATCACCACATTCAATGCAGGCAACCAGTGGTTTCGCCGATATAAGCTCGAAACAAGTCAGAGACGGCGGTGAGACACAGTAGCCTGATGGACCTGCCTTGGGCACGAAACCCAGTGGTGGTTGGCAAGGCTGATGTGGCTGCGTATACCTGCAGGCCAACAGGCAGCCTTTACCAGTCGATAGTCTGATATCACCGTTAAGCATAAGGCTGTTCATGCACTTCGGGGCTATGTCGTCAGATCCTTCAGGCTATGCGAGGCACACACGGTTCATAGAAACGCGAGGCTGCCCAGGTCATGAGGCTCCGTAAAGTGCGTGTACTGAAGCGGAACCAATGTCTTTTCACACTTCACCCCGACCTCGCATTTGCGCCAGTGTCTTCACCGTCCGAGGTTTTAAAAGTCGGACTGCGTTCCACCTGTGTCACAGCACCGGCTTTCTGTCGGGCACTCATTCTACCAGTAATTCATTTGTGATGGAGTCTTACTTTGGTTTACGGTTTACATCAACGCGTGTCTCCAGAGCGTTCGCCCGGTTCAAACGATGGGCATCCTGTAAACGTGCAGAGCTTGAAACGACCGATCCTACAACCTATCAGTGTTCGGTAAGTCTCCACGTTCGACACACCTGGGCCTCATGCTGACTTGGGCGGAGACACAAGGGCCGGGAACTTCAGAAGTTGCGTCCAATATCTCTCGACTCAAGGAGAACGCAGCTGGACCTGAAATATTGGTTGTCAACCCTGAACAGCAAACGGATTGTCTTGAAGACGATGCGCCTACTCCGACGCTTCCTGGGCTGTCGTTACGCTCCGCGTTAGCACAAGCTTCTAATCATTCCCTTTGTCCGGCGCTTGAGAAACAAGAGCCCAGATCCCGCGCCTCTTCACTTGTTGGAACCCTCACAATAGTCGACACGTTGAGGGATAAACTTCGTGATCAGAAGTGTGAGGAGAAGCCTTGGATCTGGTTCGTGCCGGTGAACGCTCAAGATGCCATAATCGACAAGCAGACCATCATCGATTACATCAGCTTCACGAATCCGTCTCAGACAACCAGAGCCTCTGAATATGCAGAGCTAATCTTACAGCACGCCAAGCGACTGTTTGCTGCCCTTGTTATGATCAGGAAAGGGGCAGAAATATGCTCTCTTTTGGACGAAAAGGTTCATGACAAAGACCTGCCATTCAAGTCAGACTCCGATGGTGGCCAATTTCAACTACAGACCCGAGCGGGACACACCATCAAGGGCCTGGGGGAGTGGAGTAAAAACGAGTTGGAAAAGCTTCTCAAGTACCAATGGCGAATGACGGCTCCAGTTTTCAAGGAATATGGAGAGTACGTTTTCGACAAACACACCATATTACCCTTCCTCTCGACAACAGACGCAGACACAGACAAATCAATCTATCCGGAGCCTAGCGGTTACAGTGACGTCTCACGTGTTTGTATCCATCCTGCGCATCACAATTTCTCGGGGACCCACGAAAAGGTTGTGAGACACACCCGCACCCTAGTAGACTCATACTGATTAGTCGGGGCAGGATTCACTAATCCCTATAGCGGTCAAAAGCCTAAAGGACAGTGACAGCGTCAAATTCAAGAAGGAAGTCGAGATCCTACAAGCAGTTGGCTACCAAAAGCATCCTCACCTGGTCCGGCTTCTGGCTACCTATACACGGGAAGGGAAGCACCAACTGATGTTTCCCTACGCCGACGCCAATCTAGATCAGTATTGGAAAATCCAGCCACTACCACAATTCGACTCACGCACTGTCGGTTGGATGCTGGAGCAGATAACTGGACTCACGGACGGCCTATCATCTATCCATAATTTCAAGGTTCCCGTCATTGAAAGAACGCTGCAAGAACTGAGAGGCGCGTTCTCACACCGGCTGCCAGGTCAAGAGCTGTATGGACGTCATGGAGACATCAAGCCTAAGAATATTCTGGTCTTTGGCTGCGACGCAAAAACCGCTGGCTCCCTAGGAACATTACAAATCGCTGACTTCGGCTTGGGAAGGTTTCACCGTTTGGACACCCGCTCCAAGATTGTCCCGGCGGCAATGTCACCTACTTACGAGTCCCCGGAGCGTGAACTCAACAAGCCATGGTCTCGAGCGTGCGATATATGGGGCCTCGGTTGCGTGTTGTTGCGATTCATCACATGGCTCCTGAAAGGGCCAGATGGGGTTTTGGCTTTTGACGAATGCCGCGTACAGAATGAAACAGTTTTTTTCGCCTGCGATAACTTCTTCACGATCATCACTGAGAACGGCCATAAGAGAGCTGAGGTAAAGCCTGTAATTGTACAGTGGGTCAACAAAGAACTCCATGAGCATGAAAAATGCTCTCTTTTCATTCACAACCTCCTGGATCTGACCATGTTCAAATTACTCGACCCAAACTCAAAGTCTCGCATCTCAGCAAATGCACTTCTAGCCCGCTTAGCAGGGTACTCCAAAAAAGCTGCGGCAGATGAGGATTTCCTACTGGCACCCGCACCTTGGCCTCGGGAAGTCAGTGCTGAATCGGCATTCATTCAATCACCGCCCCGTTGTCCTGGTACATCCAAGGCTAGAAACATGATCTCGAGCTTCAAATCTGCGACGAGCCGTTCTGCGGATTGGACTCGGATTTCAGAGGCGCCTCGTCGTATACTGAAGACGTGGTGATACGGCAGGAAAGGGAAAATAGAAAGGCCAATCCAAGGTAAGAGATGGCGAGCACCCTCTAGGAAGTGAAAATGCAAGCTGACCATTTTCTATCAGTTCACATCCTGACTAGACTGCGTTGCTCATTTAGATCTGCTGAGATACTGGCATTGAGTATTTTCAGCTTCTATCCTTTCGACTGTAAGCCGCATCGAAAAGGCTTTAGAATTGTGCAACCTACACTTCAACAATGCGTCAATTTGTTTTACCCTTTTCGACGGGAACTCAAACCCGCATCGCTCACATCACGCGGCATTTCTCTGGATGCAAGAGGGGGGGAGTTCATGCGTCAACGCTACGATACTTGAGGAACCGATGATGTCGATTTTTGGATTGCCATGCTTACTGTCACTCTCCTCAAAGATTGGAAATCATCCGTGGCAGGCAGCTTCAACTTGTGAGACACAACAAAGCAATAAAGGCTTGCATGTTCTGCACGGAAGTCACCACGGCTCTGGCGAATTTCTACCAGGGTCTCGGTGACCACATCGCTTTCTGCTCGAGCCGGCTATCAGATCATGGTGTCAGTTTAAATCAGCAAATCTCAAGAACTCATTCTTTCATCAAGGCCTTGTCGAGGCTTGACTTTGTTGAGAACCCTAACCTTGGTTTCTTATTATCGGCATTGCAACCAAAGGCGAACGCAGTCCAAGTCTTCACATTTGCACTTTGCACTGTCTTTCATTATTGATTCCGCGTCATCGTTCGAGCAAAATTAGCCCATTCTCATTTAACCTCAGGTACATAATCATTGGAAGACTACGGGCTGGGTCAGGTCGAAGCATGTACAATTTTTGCATAGCGAGGCGTTACCATTTTTGCCACATGAGCATGGCAACTGATATCTCAAAGTCACTTCCCTATCAAGAACATTAATTTCCATTGAGTTACCTCCGCGTTCAGCAGACTATGGGCTTGGGCTGCTCTAGTATCGGCTTGTATGAGTCCCCGTTTTGCTGCTACCACCCGCTGCTACTTGAGTTTCTTAGTTGAGTATAGAGTTGCGTCTCCTGTGAATATAGATTTCTTTTCCTCCTCTCATGATCTCTTAGAAATAAGGCGGCTACCATTGTTCGACTGCGTTAACCATGTAGAATTTCGACCAAGACAACGCGGTATCTGCGTAGATAGAATGGGGACATCCTTATTAGTCTGACCTTGAATATATTATTCATGTACATATAAACGATTAGAAGTAACCCCAAGGACTCCGCATGAATGAATAGTGATACACGATTGGGGTCTGATGCAGTTGAGCTACTTACCGCAGTTCAAAGAACTTTAACCTTGGAATCTAAAAATTGTTGGCCAAAGCAGATGTGATACAACGAGCGGAACTCCCAATGGAAATATGATGCTTGACAACGGCTTCGGGCCGAGATTGATGTAGCTGTGAGTAAGGTCATAGTAATCACCCGATAGATGCCCCGAGAACCGCGCTCGCAAAGCGCATATCAAAAGGCCTTAGTTGAATTGTTTACTCAGTATTGTTTAAGTCTTCGACAAATAAACCATCTACCCTTCCTCTCGACACCAGACACAGAGACAGACAGGTCAATCTTTTCAGAGAGTAGCGGTTAGGTGATGTCTTGCATATTTTCATCCATCCTACGCATCACAGTCTCACAGGGATCCATGGGAAAGTTGTGGGACAACGACCGTTCCCTTAATGACTCAACAGTAATCAGTGAGACAGGGTTCGTCGAAGCCTAGAGCCGTTAAAAGGAATATCGAAAGGAATATCAGTCTCTGGAGGCCATGGTGCCGGTTTTAGCAGGTACTGCTGGTCTGCATCGGCCAGGTCCAACATCTCTTCCAAACGAATCTTCAGTTCTGGTGCTCGGACACGATCTTTCGGACGACAGACGAGAAGTTTTTCCATAGTCAAATCCAAAAGGTCGTGTACGAGGGGAGAGCACTTGTCGTCCTGATGAAGTCTCTTGACCCATTGGATAACATATTTCGACACCTCTGCCTTCTTGTGATCTTGGTCATCCGGACCTATTGTGAAGAATTTGTCGGCACTTACGTAGCCCATTACGGCTCGACCTCGATATTCGGAGAATTCCTCGACCTCGTTCGCGCCTTTCAGAAGCCATGTGATGCACTCCAGAAATACGCAACCTAAACTCCAGATATCGTACGCGCGGGACACAGGCTCTGCGAGCTGACACTCCGGAGGCTCGTATGTAGGAGACGCCACTGCGTTTTTGGGATCGACTTGAGACCGAGAGTCGCGGCCGTGGAATCGGCCCAGCCCAAAGTCCGCGATCTTCAAGGTACCCAACGGGTTACGGTAATGGAGAATGTTTTCGGGCTTGATATCTCCATGCCGCCCGTAAAGCTCCTCGCCTGGGTGTACGAGTACTCCAGCATCCTTCGACACTTGAAGATATCTCGCCTTTGACAGAGGGTGGGTCACTCTGTAGGTGTGCATCACCGAAAGGGCGTCCACAAGGCCAATCCACTGCACTAACATCCAGCGAACAGTGGCTTCAAAATTTGGCTCCGGGTACCTGTTCCAGTACTGTCTCAGGTTGTTGTCGGCGAGGGGAAACATCAGGTGGTGTTTCTTCCTATGAGTGTAGGTAGCCAAGAGCTGGACCAGATGATTGTGTTTCTTGGAATGGAGTGCTTTCAGAATGTCCACTTCTTTCTTGAACTCGATAGGATCGGGAGACCTCAGGCGCTTGACCGCTATGAGACCTTTGGAGTCCTATTTGACCGTTATCATCAACTCAATGAAGGAATCGAGCTGTCTTACCTGTGATTCATCATCAATCTGAAAACGATGGTGCGCAGGATGAATGCGGACTTTGTAAACGTCGCTGTACCCAGCACTATTTGAAGATGTTATTTCTGTCTCTGTGCTTTGTTCGAACTTCATAAAGGGAAGGAGTGTGTCGTCTCCAAGCTCATAATGTTCGGGTTCTTCGAACGTAGGAGCCATGACCCGCCACTGTTCGTCGACAAACTCCTCGAGCTCACTTCCGGACCAACCTTCCAGAGCCTTAATGCATCGTCCGCTCGATGTTCCCAAATGGATATTGTCATGAGGTAGTTTCCGGAAAGGCAAGTCTTCGTCAGAGATTCCTTCATCTAAGAAAGAGCAAATTTTCGCTCCACGCTTCAAGTCAACTAGTATGGCGAATAGGGACTTTGCTTTGCTGCACGTCGTTTGAGCATATTTACGCGCCTTTATTGGAGGAAAGTGCGTAGTAGATTGAATGTATTCGTAGACAGTTCCCTCGTTGATCAGTTCCTGCAAAATGCTAACTGGCAGGAACAACTTGATTTTATCCTTGCCGACTCGGTAATCCCGGAGTGCGCTCATCAGCTTGTACACTATGGGGACTTCGCGAAATCCAGTTTCCGCCGGGTCTGGCGAGAGTGGGGCAACATAATCTATACCCAACAGGGACGATGGCGAGTAAATCTCGGGTGTACGGGTTAATTCATTGTCCTCCTGGATCTGTGCTCGTTCTTGCGGTATAGTAATGGATATCCTCGGCAAATCTGCGCGCTCTTCGATTTGCGAGAGTGCAGGTCCCCCAAGCAAAGGAGCTGATGCCTGTATCTGCGCCTAAGTCAACATTTCCTCTCGTCATAGAATGTCGAGACCCACTGAAGATTCGTCACAAGCATCCGCCTTCCATTCTTCTTGGCTTACCACAAGCTCATCCGCCGCCGACTCCTCTGTTCTTATTGGAAGGTCGATATTTGCATCGTCCCCAAAGTCAGGCAATGGGAGGTCGTGACCGTCGAGAGAAGCATTCCCTCCTTCCGTCGTCCGCTCACTCGTGGCTCCATCTTCGACATCATCACGCTCCGGCAAAGATAAAAGAGCTATTGACTCCAGATGGGCTGCGATATGGTGTCGGATCTTCTTGGAGTGTGCGTCGGTTATCTGCTCCGTATCTAATTCGTGGCCGCTTGACAGGCCTTCCGAAAACAGGTCAAACGCACAAAGCGGGCAGACTCGAAGGTTGTCTGAAGCAGTGCTGTCCTCGCGCCGGGTCAGCGCAAGAGAGTCAAAAGGGTCCGAAGATCGGTGTAAACTTTTCTTGAGCAGGGTAGGCAGTTGAGACTCTGTGAACGCTTTAGGATGCTCAATCCGTATGTGCTTTTCGAACTCCACCTTCGAATGATACAACGTGTCCTCGTGCCCTTCAGCTTGGCAGGAATACGCCGTACAATGCTCCCAACTCATATGGTCCACCCACTCCTCCACGGTACGGAAGCATTCGTCACCTTTTGCACACTCCTCGAATAGACACACGTATGGATCGATGTCTTTCAGGATATGACGTCTGGGAAGGAGCTTAGCTTCGGTTCAAGGTGGATGGACGTATCTAACTCACGCCCATCTAGGACGCCGCATTTCTTCCTTGCTTACTGGACGGCAACAATACGGGCAAATTGCTTCTTCAGCCTGATCGCTCTCCTGGAGAGGAGGGGGTGGTACATCAAGCTCCTCGCGTCTTGCTATCGCAGATTTTGTAAGGCCGGTGAGGGCAACCGATTTCGAATATGACGCCAGCCTGTTGCGATCCACCGACGAAGCATCCGTAGCTGACAAACGTAACGTTTGCGAATAATGTTTCACATAGGTGCTCTGGCTCCCTCGGGACGGCGAGCTCCTCCCTGGGTGTTCCATTTCTGGTCGGTCGGAATGCAGCATGCCGGTTGGTAGTAGGGGCATACGATTGACTGGTTCAGAATGCGCAAAGCCTTGACTTAGTTTCATCTTGTGGCGTTCTCTGTACTCGAGCTTCTTTCTGCGGAAGATGACCGTTGCGATGAGCCTTTCTAGTAATGCAGAACTGGCATCTGGGTGCCTGTAGTGGATTTGCCACCTCATTGAATCTCTGTACTCTGCGTCCTCTGGGCTATCGGGTTGTCTAGCAAGAAACTTGGCGACTTTGACGTTCTCACTCGACGAGGAAGGTTTCCTGATGACCGCCGCTAATCGGTAGAGTTGATTTACTATGTTGTCAACATCTGCCATTGCCCGCCTCGAGATGTCAGTAGGGTCGAATGTATCTCCAAGCTCAATATGGATATCGGCGTCGCAGTCTCGATCTAAACTGATGGCCATTGAAGAGTTCGAATCATCAGATTCCTCGCCGTTGCCTTGGCTTTCCTCGGCCTCTTCTAGGATTGGCGGATTTATGGCTTGCTTCAACCTCTGCTTGAGGCGGTTGAGCATTTGAACGATAACTTCTCTGACATCTTCATCATCTTGTAGTCGATGATCTGCAGATGCATTTTTAGGAGCAAAAACGCCGAGGTTACCGGCCCAGATCTTGAATCGATCCAGCTGGTTCTCCATATTGATGCGCAGCTGTGCGTCAAGAGGCGACGATTGGCCGTGATTGAAGACAACTACTACAGCTTTGGCTGCCTTCAAGATAGATTGTGTGGCAGCGTGTGAAGCCATGTGGACTGAAGATGCATTGAGATTGTCTCAGGCTTCGAGCGAGTCGAGCAATTGGGGCTGTCGTGATCGCCTAAAAGGCGAGAGCAACTGAGATGCTAATTCTGGCGCTGATATAGTTATATGTATAAGATGCACGTGATGAGCGTTGTCATTCGTTCGCTTGACTGTTCGTTGTGCGAAACGGACACGAAGTTACTTTCTGATCATAATCGAGAAAGCAATACCATCAGCACTTAAATTCATCAATGTATGCAGAGCATAATTGTTGCATACATTACCTTGGTCTGTTCGATGACCTGGAGTTCTTTCAGTCTCGGTTGCGAATTAGATTGATAACAAACCACACGGGCGAAGAAATGGTGAGTACGGAGTACACAAACCTTCTATCATATATTCCAGATAAGGATGCTATGCCTCTTAAACCCATCTCATCATCCAGTAGCCAGCCTCTATTTGCCCTGATTATACATGCCCATGAACCTAGAGGATAGCTGACATTATGATTCATCGCAGCATTGATTTGCGGTTTCCATTGCAACTCACCCTGAACTTAGTATCGAGTTGTTTGTGTCACTAGACCGTGGCAATTCCTTGAGACTATGTCTGGTTGGGAGATCGCAGGGATAGTTTTGGCAACGCTTCCTTTATTTGTCGAGGCAACTAAGAGTTATGCACGGGGCGCGGACACCATTCGCAAAGTTTCATCGCATCGCCAGCGGGATCAAAAACTTGCCGACTTCTATTACACTTTCTGGTGGGAGCTTCTACAACTAGATCGGCAACTGCGGACTATAGTGCATAGCCTCCCAAGCCTTTCTACCACGCGTAAAGCGGAGCTGTTTGTAGAGATGCGATCAGATCTTTGGAAGCCCGGGGCGGAGGTTTCTCACGCATTTCTTGACTGTTTCGGTAGTGAAGACGAAGTCAATTCGTTTTTGCTTGTCGTGGGCAAGGTAGCTCAACTGCTTTGCCAGCTTGTCAAGGACCCCACAATTCATATATCGCCTCGTGATCTGGTAAGGCTGCGTGGTTGCACTGCACACTCCTAGATTGAGTGACGGCTCACAGTTGACAGGATCAATCAAAGATGGTCGTAAAGCTCAAGAGCTTCTCTTCGGATGTAAAGGCTGGAAAGACCAGCTCGACATTGTCCGGGAGATTACGGTTCTGGAAGAAGGACGAGGAGCGAAGCTTTTGCCTTGCGAATCTAAGCACATGGAATCAGAGGCTGGGTTGTCTGACGACGGCACCAGCGGGAGCGTGGCGAGCTCCAATCTCAAAAGAAGCCACGGCTTCAGGCCTTCGAATTGCGTCCTCCGGCGCACGGATGTTATCTCAAAAGCTATACCGAGCTTTGGCGAAGTGTTGGCGGTCGTGCAATTGCAACTATCCGCACGAAGCCATATTCTGTCTCAAGCCATGCGGCGACACTGACATGACAAGCGACATTCCAGATATTGATCTGGACTTTGTGATCAGTGTGCAAGCAAATGACGCGGGCCCACTAGGTTGGCAGGAAGGAAAAGTGTTGATTCGACCCAACAGGTATGCCCTTTGTGTCCCCTGCTGAGTTCACGGTATGCTAAGATCTTCATCTCCATCTTCAAGTACCAATCATGATGATCGATCTTTATTGCAAAAGATATGCGATGCTCTCAGTTGCTCCGGACCCGCGGACCACTGTCTACAGCTCCTAGTTGAGGATGAAGGGACCGACCATACAGTATGGCAACTCCGATCAATCCCGGCGCGCCTGCCGAAATCTGGTTGTGTCAAAAGTGTGTCTTTGCACAAGGTGCTGGAGAACGCGGTCAAGCTTCCTTGTGCAACCAAGTATCGACTTGCCCTCATATTTGCACACTCGCTGCTGCGTTTTCACGACAACAACTGGCTACGGAATGGACTCAAGAAAGATCACATCTTCTTCCGCACCTCGAAAGACACGACGGACTTTGAGCGTCCGTATGTGTTGACGGTTTTCGTAGAGGATACGAGCGCTGTTCCAGCTACAAAACCCGATCTGAACCAGTTCCATCGTAACAGCAGTATCCTTTCCCTGGGCATCTTGCTGATAGAGCTGAATACTGGCAGATGTATTGAATCCTTCCGGGCAGATGCAGACTGGCATGAAGCTAATGCAAACACCGACTTGTTGGTGGCCTATCGTGTCGTGAAGGAACATCCGAATGACTTTTCCTGGAGATATAGAGACGCGGTCCAGGCCTGTTTGGACACACACTGGATCCCAGCAGGGCAGAAAGTAAGCTTAGAAGACGTTAACACGCGATCTGGACTGTACGAGAACGTCGTGCAGCCGTTGGCAGAGGAACTTTCGTTTCTCTTCCGTGAGCGCGTGTGAGACAAAACCTGACAGCGTACTTTCCTGGGCGCCTTCGTACAAAAGTCCTTTCAAGGCATTTGAATTTACTTTCAACGTAGGAGTGTCTTCAAGGGCTTTCGTTCTCGGGGTTTAAGAAGACATCGCAGGTGGACTCGGAAAAGCTTGGGGGAGTCTTCGAGGGGTGAGCAAGGAACAGTGAGGGATGAGGAGGTTAACCATGCGCCTAACACGGCCTGGACAAGGCTGAACTTGTAAGGTCAGCATTAGGACGGCCATTGCGACTAAGAAGTGGTGGTGGACTCGTGTTTGAACTAAAGGAGAAGTCAAGAGCGAGAGAGGATTCATAAATAATAGCATAATCCATAAGTAACAACTACAATCTATATATTGCAGCGGCCCACCCCTTCCTACATTTGGAGTAAGGAGCCAGATTAGTTAGACATCCTGCAAGTATAACTGAAGTAATAATAGACCGAAATACGAGCATAGAAATACTATTATCTAGTAGATAGAATCTATGCTTTAATTACTATGGAAAATTAGGCCGGTCCTTTTGACCTATTTGGGCGTATTTTTCACTTAACATTATCAACTATTCTGTTCGGTTACCCGTACTGTCAATAATGCGGAAGAAAGTCTCACCGATCCCACTTTTATTTTTTCCAAAAATTCCGCTCAATTTACCGACTCACCGCTTCGCACAGTCTCTTGTATTCACTACTATGTAGCCTCAAGTCGTTATTCCTTTCGCAACGAGAGGTCTTTTCACAACCAAAGGTCAACCATGATATCGACCGCGCTGCCTGTCACGGCCTTGACAGGAGACGACCGACGATCGGGCCCTCATCTGAAGCGAAAGAAACAGGCCGAACGTCCAGAGCCAGAGCCGCTGTTCTCCAGCCAGAGCAAACGGCAAAAAGTCGCATTTGACCCGCAGGTGGAGGTGCGGGTGCTACGAGACTGGAACGACAAGCCGCTGGAGCTGGTCAGACACGAGGTCCGCCAAGCCATCGAGAACCGCATCGCCGGCGACAGCGGCCGGTACGATCAGCTCAAGCAGACGCTCACGACGCCGGTGACGGCGGACGACGCGCCCTCGACGGCGCTGCTGCACAAGTATGTCGTGGCGCTCATGGGTAATGTCAGCTCGCTGGGCAAGACTTGCGGCGGGCTTGTGCATGCCGTTCTGCAGGTTCAGTGGGAAGGCCGGGATGACGGGTTCGTGGGGATGTATGTGCGGCTGCTGGGTGCTATTGCGTCGGCGCATGGCGGGCACGTTGGGTCGGTGTTGAGGATGTTGGTCGGCAAATTCGTCAGATGTGAGTCCGGACGGTCATCGCAGCAAGACCGTCGTTGAACCAAGTTGCAGTATCAGCATCGGCTGGCCGACTCCCCAATCAGAGCGTGGTCCGCCGTCCTCAACTGCTGTCACGAGTTCACCAGGCACTACGGTATCTGTTGAAGCTCGTTCCATCCGCAAGTGGGCCACTCGCGTCGGTTCTCGCGTCTTTCTTTCCCTTTCCTACCGACACGACAAAGTCACACGTCGACTACATACAGAACCTCCTCAGACTCATAAAATATGCGCCAGAACTCAAGGGCGAGGTCATATCGTTGACCATTGAGAAGCTGGTCAAGATAGATGTCCAGATACAGGTGGACATGGAGGATATAGAGGACGATTTGGAGGACGCTCTTCTTCATGATGTGGTGGGACAGAACAACACAAACGACCACGACGAATCAGACGACAGCGACAACGCTTCGGTCTCGAGTAGCGAAATGACGCTGGATCCGGAAGAGCAACGACTGAAAGAGATCAAAGGTGCTATCGCGAAGATAGATGCCATTCTCGACCTGCTGTTCGAGTACTACACTCCCGCCTTCGCCCGAGGCTCCACGCTCGAAATGGAGGAAGGCTTTGAGCAACTCCTGGCCAACTTCTCAAACTCCATCCTCCCCACATACCGCTCCCGACACACGCAATTTCTCCTCTTCCACTTCGCGCAAGTTTCTCCCTCGCTCATCGACCGTTTCGCCAGCGCCTGCACCCACTTTGCCTTCGAGCGGTCCCGTCCCCTGCTCATGCGTCACGCGGCGGCCGCGTATCTAGGATCGTTCATAGCCAGAGGCGCTCACGTGCCGTCGGAGGTCGTGCGCGAGGTCTTTGAGATTCTCGCGGGCCAGCTGGACAACATCCGCGTTGCGCAACAGGCATCCTGCACCGGACCGGACCCAAAGCGGTACGGAGGTTACTACGCGGTCGCCCAAGCGATGCTGTACATCTTCTGCTTCCGCTGGCGCGACTTCATCAACACCAGCAGCGACAATCCGTCGGAGGAGATCGACAACGCCATCCTCGACGGCCGCGACGTGTACTGGGCGCCCGGCGTCAAGGACGTGCTGGCACGCAACATCTACTGCAAGCTGAACCCGCTCAAAGTGTGCTCGCCCGTCATCGTGAGCCAGTTTGCGCGCATCGCGCATCACCTGCGCTTCCTGTACGTCTTCCCGCTCATCGAGACCAACAAGCGGCTGCGGCTGTCGCGCTCCGTGGGCGGCGCGTCCGCGTATGGCGGGTTCCAGGAGAGGGAGACGGCGCTGAGTGCGAAGACGACGGAGGCGTCGCTGCAGCTGGACGCGTACTTTCCGTTCGATCCGTACCAGCTGCCGAGGAGTAAGAGGTGGTTGGAGGGGGATTATGTCGAGTGGAAGAGTATTCCGGGGATGAAGGATGCGGATGCGGTAGGGGAGGGTGCGGCTGAGAGTGAGGATGATGAGGATGACGAAGAGTCTGAAGATGATGATTGCATGATGTCCGGCGGGGTTGAAGAGGAGGAGGAGTGAGAGGACGTTGTTGAATGTGGAGTTGAAGTGGAGTGAATAGGGGAACTGCGCGTCGACGCCTTTAGAGTGCATGGCTCTCGCTGTAGAGTAGTAGACTGCATAGCTGTCGTTGGCTCATGCAGCTATGGCCTACAGAACAGGAGAAGCGCACTGGTGTATACGTGCTCATTTTCCAGCAGGCTTAGAAGCCGTGAAACTTCAGTTCGACTCACGATGAGCTGTAGATAAAAGGTCGAAACCATCGCGATATGTCACGTAGCCGGTCACGAAGGTCACGAGATGTGGCAATACTATGACTAGGCCATCATCGCATCCCGGAGCAATCTCAAAACATCGGAGATGAGGTAAAGACTGCCGGTAACGACCA
>QQTW01001150.1_pt1 | contig 18154 bp, 12 predicted proteins | sample 1904831 | NCBI WGS metagenome assembly QQTW01 (sample SAMN09435610, study PRJNA476489) | Subsurface metagenome, whole genome shotgun sequencing project. | reverse complement strand
ACGTCTCGGGCAAATTTTCGCCGGAGGTGCCCTCCCGCTCATAGAGGTACGGGATGGCGTCTAAGCGCAGGCCGTCGACCCCCATGTCGAGCCAGTAGAACATGACCTCGTGCAGGACGCGCTCGAGCTCCGGGTTGTCCCAGTTCAGGTCGGGCTGGTGGCTGAAAAAGCGGTGCCAGTAGTACGCCCCGGCGACCGGGTCCCAGGTCCAGTTCGAGTGCTCGGTGTCGGTGAAGATGATGCGGACGTCTTTATATTTGTCCGCCGTGTCGCTCCAGACGTACCAGTCGCGCTTGTCCGAACCGGGCCGCCGCGCCTCCTGAAACCAGGCGTGTTGGTCGGAGGTGTGGTTCAGCACGAGCTCGGTGATGACGCGCATCCCTCGAGCGTGCGCCTCGTCGAGAAAACGTTTGAAATCGGTCAGGTCGCCGTGGACCGGCAGGATGTTGTAGTAGTCCGCGATGTCGTAGCCGTCGTCCTTGAGGGGCGAGTCGTAAAACGGCATGATCCACAGGGTATTGACGCCGAGTTCTTCCAAGTGCGGCAGCTTTTGGCGCAGGCCTTCAAAGTCGCCGTAGCCGTCGTCGTTCGAGTCGAAAAACGACCGGACGTGCACCTGATAGACGACCGCGTCTTTGTACCACAAAGGGTCGGCAGCAGGGTCGGCGGCGTCGGCTTCGGTCGCCGGGCTCGAGGACAGGGTGGCGGCAACCGTAGCTTCGGCGAGGTCGAGATTGGGCTCGAGGTCGAGGTCGGTGTCGGTATCCATAAAAATCCTCTAAAGGGCGCGCTGCCGGGCGGCGCGTGCGGCGCTGCGCCCGGAGAGGCGGAAGACGTGGGCGGGAAAGCGGTTCGGGTCGAGCGAGACGTAGTTGCGCGCGCCCGTCCAGGTGTACGATTCGCCGGTGACTAAATCCTCGGCGGTGTAGGGCTCGTTTTGCGGCAGCTCGAGCGCTCCCAAATCGAGGTCGACGAAACCCGATTGTGTGTTGGCCGAGTCGAAGTTGACGATAACCAAGATTTTGTTGTCCCCGTCCGTTTTGGAATAGGCCAAAAGTTGGTCGTTGGTCAGCGGGTGCAGCTTCAGCGAGCGGTTGTTGCGCAGGGCGGGGTTCTCGAGGCGAATCTGATTCACGCGCGTCACGAGCGGCTTCAGCGAATCCGGGTCGTCCAGATTCCAGGTTTTCAGCTCGTACTTCTCGTTGTTCTTGTTCTCCTCGCGCAGCTCGTGCGCCTCGTCGTCGATGAGTTCATACGCCGGGCCGTAGACGCCGTAACTCGCCGACATGGTCGCGGCCATGACCAAGCGGGCTTGGAAAGCCGCCCTGCCGCGCAGGTACGGCGGCAAAATGTCGTGCGTGTTCGGCCAGAAACTCGGGCGGTAAAACTCGGCGACGTCGGTTTGAAAAAGTTCGGTCAGGTACTCGGCGAACTCGGCGGCGGTGTAGCGCCAGGTGAAATACGTGTAACTTTGCGAAAACCCGAGTTTGGCGAGCGCGTACATCTGTTTGGGCCGGGTAAAGGCTTCGGAAAGCAGCACGATGTCCGGGTACTCTTCACGGAGCGAGGCGATACACCAGCTCCAGAACGGCAGCGCTTTCGTGTGCGGGTTGTCGACCCTAAAAACGCGCACGCCTTTGCTCGCCCAGAACGCGAACACGTCTTTGAGCGCCGTCCAGAGGTTTTGCCAGTCGTCCGACTCGAAATCGAACGGGTAGATGTCCTGATACTTTTTCGGCGGGTTTTCGGCGTAGCGGATGCTCCCGTCCGGGCGTTGCCGGAACCAGTTCGGGTGCTCTTTGACCCAAGGATGGTCGGGGGAGGCGTTGAGGGCGATGTCGAGCGCGACCTCGAGCCCCAGCTCTTTGGCTCGCGCCATAAACCGCTCGAACGCGGCCATCCCGCCGAGTTCGGGGTGAACGTCGCTCAGGCCGCCGTCTTCGCTGCCGATGGCGTAGGGGCTCCCCGGTTCGCCCGGCTGCGCGGTCGGGCTGTTGTCTTTACCCTTGCGGTAGGCCGTGCCGATGGGGTGAATCGGCGTCAGGTAGGCGATGTCGAAACCCATCTCCTTGATGTACTCGAGCCGTTTCGCCGCGTCGTCGAGCGTGCCGTGTTCGCCGGGGTTGCCGGTCGAGCGCGGGAAAAACGAATACCACGACGAAAACTGCGCGAGCGGGCGCTCAACCAGGATTTCCAGCGGCTCGCTCTCGGCAGCCCCTTCGCGCGGGTCGTAAGTGCGGGCGAGGTCGGTCACGTCGGGCTCGAGCGCCGCCTCCGGTTCGCCCTTTTCAAACCGCTTGACGTAACGCTGCAGCAGCTTTTTATCTTCACCCTTGGCTTTGGCAACCGCTTTTTTGAGCAGCCCGGCCCCCTCCAAGAGTTCACTCTTCAGCTCGGCCTCGGCGCTGCCGGTGTCGACGCGGCGCTTGAAGACGCTCTGCCAGGTCGCGAACATATCGACCCACGCCCGGACCCGGTAGGTGTAGGGTCCGACGCCCCCGACCATGAAGTCGCCGCGGTAGACGTCGTTGCCCAAAAACGTAAGGCGGACGCTCTCTTCCTTGCCGCCCACCGGGCCGTAGAGGAGTTCGGCGGCGACCGTCTCGTGCCCGTCGGCGACGATGTCGGCTGTTACCGTGACGCTCTCGCCGGTCACGCGCTTGATGGGGAAGCGGCCCGAGTCGACGGCGGGCCGCACCCCCAAGATGACGGTCCGCGACCACGTTTCGGGCAGTTGGGGTGAAATCATGCTCCCACTATACCTAGAGGCTTAAACAAGACCTAACGGGTTAGACAAAACCAAGTGGGTTGGACATAAGGAGTCACGGCTGCGTAGTCCACAGCTCGAGCAGCGCTGCTGCCGTCAACATCTCCTCCGGAACCCTGTTGCCGAGACCTAAAATACGCGCCGCCTCGTCCCGCGTGTTTTCAGGCAGCCACTCGGTAGCAGTGGGGTCAGGCTTCCGTGCTCGCTTGAGCCCATCGTCGGGAAAGCCGTCGGGATGGTCGATACGGGGGTCGTGAAGCGCTTTGAGCATAAGTTCATGCATTCCGGCAGCAGGAACGACCGGCGGCAGGCCGTAAGCTTGTGCTTTCGCTCGAGCTCCCAGAGCTATTCTTAAACCGGTCCAGTCCAAATCTCCGACGTACTCGATTCTGCTGAGCGGGCTTCCGAAGCGAGCACGGTAGCGCTCCGAGCTGCAGATACGGGAAAAATCCCGTACGGAATCTTCAAAGCTGCCGCCGCCCCCATAAGCCAGGAGGCCGTATGGAGGGTTGGGCATCCTTTGAAGGACGCCAAGCGCCACATTAAAAGGTTCTTTATTCTCGAAAACCAGCGCAACGGGTCTCGCCCCGACCAATTCGTGAGCTAACGGCATGACGTCGGAAGTGATGTTCAGAAGTTCAGGCTGAAGACGGCCTTCGGCAAACAAGTTGGTCTTCAAAAGCTTTCGCAACGCCTTCTCCCGACCGGTTGGTTCGACCGACCGGCGGTTGAGCGGCGCAGGCTGGGCAAACCATCCCTCGACCAACCCGCGTTGCACCCTCGCTACAAACCGCCCTTGCTCTCCGGAGAGTCCGTCTAGGTCTGCTATCCACTCGAGCTCGGGATGCCAGTAGTGGGCTTTCCACCAAAGGTCTTTTGCCGGGGGTAGCTTGACAACCCGCGTAACGTATTTGGGCAACTCGGGCGTGCCGGTCCGGTCCCAAGCCTTCTTGGGCAGCCGGACCCCCTTTTGCTCGGCGTACTGTAGCGACTCGAGCAGCAGCCTGCGGCGTTTTGAGCTGCTCGGGCGATGGGTGAACACGTCCGCGAATATCACCCACAGCTCCGTAAGGGAAACTCTTTTTGTGTCCGGTTCTCGGGTTTCGAGGTTTCGGGCTATCGCCTCGAACCACCGCGCATCGGCGTCTGTTCCCATCTAGCGGGCTCCGGAGGCTCCGGGAGTCGACGCGTCTTCAGGGCGCACGAGCCGCACGACCTCGAGCAGTCTTTGATTCTTCGCGTTGCGCTGTTCGTTGCGCAGGCGCACCACGTTGGGCAGGATGCGGACCGCCTCGTAGTCGTTGACGCCGGTCGCGTAGATGAGCTGGATGTTCATACGCCGCGCCGTCTCGCGTTGCAGCTCCAGAAACTTCGCCCTCGACGCTGCGCCGATGGGATTGTCGAGCATAAGCGGGCTCGAGATTACTAGGCTTCTGCCCTGCTCCTTGGCCCGTTGCTGCGCTAGGGCGCAGTAGAGCAGGACCGCGCTGGTCAGGCGCTCGCCGCCACTTTCTTTGGCCATGGCGGTGATGGGGACGTAGCGGGGTGGCGCGTCGATGTCGGGAAACAGCACGGAGACCCGAATGGGTTGCGTAAGCTTGCGAACGGCACGCTGTATGAGGCTGAGTCCGTCGGGCGTCGGACCTTTTGCCACGATAGCGTCGAGGAGCGACCCAATCCGCTGGCGCGGTTCGCTCGTAGGGGTCAGGTTGATTTTCAGAAAAGGGTAGCCTGCCAGGGTTCCCGCCTTGTCGGGAAGCTTGGAGTTGTTTGTCAGACTGCGGAGCGCCTGAACGCCCTGCTCGGCGACGCTAAGCACCGCAGTAAGAAGCGTTTCGCGGTGGGTGCCGCTCTCCTCGAGCGCCTCCCGCACGTTCTTCTCCCGCGTCTCTAGGTCGCGCAAGAGCTGTTCGCTGCCCCGCTCGAGGTCCTCTTCGGTCCACTGCTTTAGGGCCCGGGCAAAGTCGAAAGGCGCGTCGCCGAGACGCTCTAAAAAATCTCTCCATATCTTTTGACGGTTGGTAAGCAGTTCGGCGCGACGCTTGACGGCTTGTTGTACGACCTCTTGTAAATCTTCCAGATTCGCACCGGTCTCTTCGTCTGTACGTGGAGCCGAAGAACCCGTTGGCGTCTCGGGCGCGTCCTCGAAAAGGTCGTCACGCCCGAGGGTGACGTGCGCCTTGTCGTGCCAAGCCTCCAGCTTCTGCTTTTGAAGCCTCCACTCGGCGGTTTGCTTCGAGAGGCGAGTTTGCGCGTCTTTGTGCCTGCCCGTCTCTGCACTCGCTGCCTCCGCCGCGTCGTCTGCCTCATGAGCCAACTTCTCGAGCGCCTCCTCAGAGAGGCGCTCCTCTTCAGGGCTAAGTGCAGTCTGAAGCCGAGGATAGCTCTCCTGGTGCCGCCTAAGCTCCAGTTGAGCGGCTCGTGTTTGGGTCTCCGCCGCACCAACCTCGCAGGAGAAGCGCACTTCACGCTGACGGGCTTCCTCAGTAAGCGTCCCCAACGTACTCCTGTCCGAAATGTTCGAGAGGGCCGTCTGAACCTCCTCTTTCGTGAGCTTCGGGCCGAGCGCTTCCATAAACCGACGGTTCGTTTCGTCGAGAGCTTGACGGGTTTGCTCGAGTTCAAGCTGCAGGCGCTTGCCGTCGGTTTTCCGGTCGATGCGGTCACAAAACCGCTTGTGAACGTCGCGCAAGCTGTCTACGTCGCCCGCTTCGGGCGTCGGTTCCCCCTGCAGGTACGCGACGCTCCGGCTTTCATGGTTGTCCCGGTTCGCGCTCGCCGTGAGCTGTGCTGACCTATCCTCGAGCTCTCGGGCGCGCGTCTCCGCGAGGGCGGCCTCGCCGTCTAGCTGCTCAGCCTCGTACTTCAGGTCTCCTGACGTGTTTTGGGTCAGAGCGACTTCTTGCTCGAGTGTGTGGAGCTGCGCCTCTGCGCCATGCTGGTTCTGGTGCGCCTCTAGCTTGAGGGCGTGCTCTTTTAGCTTCTGCGCCGTGACCAGCCGCGCCTCGCGCTCCGACCAAATCTCGCGGACGCGCGCTTCGGATTCGTGCCGCTGCCGCCTCAAGGTTTCGGCCCGCTCGCCACAGCTACGCTGATGCAGCTTCGCGTGGTGCAGCGCGGCCTCCTGTTGTGTAAACCATTCTAGCGGGTAGGCCTCGAGAAAGCGTTCGAGCCGGTCTGCCGCGTCGCGGCGCTCGAGCGCCGCTCGCTCGGCCTCCTCGAGGCGCAAGCGCTCCCGCCCTAGCTGGACTTCGAGCGCTTGCGCCTCGCGTTTCGCCGCCGCCTTGTCGAAATGCGCGTCGCTCGTCGGCCCGACTACTACGCATTTCTCCGGGCGTGCCTGAACGCTCTCCCCGAACGCGAGGCTGCGCGGCGCTACGACGACGGGCGCGCCGAGGGAAAGAACCGCTTGCGCCAGCGCGGTTTTGGCACGTTCAAAATGGGCGTCACGCACCAGGACGCCCTGTACGAGTTCAGGACGCTGTGCGATAAAAGTGCGCGCGGCGTCCCCACCCGCGAGCATCGTCGAGACGTGCTCCCAGCCGGGAGAGGCCGCGACGCCTCGGGAAGCTAGCGCCTGTAGAACGGTCTTGACGTCACGCGCGGGCGGGAGTGCGTCATGGGTTTGTAGATGCTCGAGAACGTCGCGGTTCTCCTCGATGTCGGCAAAAAGCCTGCGTATGCGCCGCTCCGCCTCCGCTCGCTCTTCGCGCAGCAGGCTCAGCGACGTTTCGTTGAGGAAAGCCTCGTCGGCAGACCTATCGGGTAAAACCCGGCTGAGCACCCGGTCGCCCAGAAGGCGGCGCTGCACATCTCGCGCTTGGCTGAGGGTTCGGGAGAGAGTTTCGGTAGCGTGCTGCGCTTCAAGGTCCTGCTGCTGCGCTTGGCCAAGTTCGGCGTTAAGGGTCTCCAACGCGGTTTATTGGGTTGCAAACTTACCCGTGAGCGCCTGCACGTCGAACTCGAGGTCGCCCAAAGTCTGTCCGTACCGTTCGAGCGCCGACCCAACAGGTTCGTCTGCGCCGAGCACCCCTGACACCTCGAGTTGAGCCCGTGAGGCGCGGGCAGCCTCGAGTTGCTGCACAAGCCCCTCAGCGCGTTCGTCGGCGCGCCTCCCCCCTTCGTCTCGCTGACGTTTCGATTCGCGGAGGTTGGCTTCAGCGGTTTGTCTTGCCCCCGCCGCTCGGTAGGTCAGTGCAGCGGCGAGAGCCTTTGCTGAAGTGTAGACGTCGTCCTAGTCTGGAGCGAGGTCGGTGTATTGTGCCTGAAGTTGTGCTTCGAGGCTCCGGACTTTGTTCTCGTTGTGCTCGACTTGAACAAGGGGTGCGGCGGCAGTCCAGATGAGGCGCTCGTGCTCCGCCGCGCGCAACCGGTCCTCGAGGGAGGCTTGTTCGGCTAGCAGCCGCTGGGTGCGTCTTTCGTACTGAAGCCGCTGAAGCGACGTTTTCCGCGCTGTCTGCACCTCCGCACGCCTGTGCGCCTCCTGAGCGGCGGCAGCAGCTTCTTCTTCCAGCCGTAAACTCTGCTCAACCGCGCTGCCGACCTCGGCGATGCGGTCTTGCAGCCCTGCCTGCAGCCCCTCCAAACTGCCCCGCAACTCGCCGACGTGACCGCGGTGTGCCTGCCGTTCAGAAGCCAGCCTGAGCATCGGCTCTACGCAGAGCTTTAACCTTTCGGTAAGCTCGAGGCTCGGCTGCAACTGTTCGAGCCTTTCGCGCAAGGCGGCGCGGAAGGCCTCGAGGTTCTGCGCGAGGAGGTCTCCGCGCTCGGCGGGGAACACCATAAAAAGAAGTCCACGAACCCGTCCGTATCGCGGAAGCGAAAAAGTTCGTCCGCACCCCCCTCGCGGCTATTCATGCGGAGCTGATAACCGAAGAGCTCCGGGTCAATCCGCGCCTCTTTGAGGATGTCCCGCCACTCCCGTTGGTGGGGCGTCTCGTGAGCTTCCGCCCGGGGGTAGGCGTTGCCCAAATTTTGCCAGGCCTGCTTGAAACCGTACAGGGTCAGACGCTCGCCGTTTTCACCCCTGAGCGGCAGCTTGTCGAGGGTGAGGTGGGGCTCGTGAACGTAAGAGGCGAAAAACAGCCGCTCGAGGGTGCTCTGCCGCCACTCATAGAAGCCGCCCGTCAGATACCACCGCACGGGTTCGCCGGGCGGAGAGTCTAGCTGCCACTCGGCGACCACGACGGCTTCGTCCCCGACTAAAACGTAGTCCTCTAAAGCACGTACGCCTTGGTCGGCCCTAGCACTGAGGAACTGGCGGCGGTTGGGAAAGAGCAGCGAAAAGAACAGGTTGAGGATGGAAGACTTGCCGCCGCCGTTTCGCAGCCACAAGGTCGAGTCAATCGGCGACCCCGCTTCGTCGCAGAAGTTCAGGGTGAGGTCGTCCATGCGGGCGTTTTCGTGCCCGACGTTGACAAAGCGCAGGCGGGTAAGGCGCGGCATCAGGACTCCTGGAGGGTGAGCGCCTGCTCTACGGCCTCGTACACACGGCTGGCGGCGTATTCCTGGACCAGCACCTGGTAGCGCCGGAGCGGCTGGTAATGTGCGTTCTCCCGTTTGAAGCAGCGCTGCTTGCAGAGGTACTCGAGCGCGTACTCGATCATGCGCCGCGTCGTCCACGGGGCGGCGCGCTTGTCTTTGGTTTCTTTCGTCGCCGAGCGGTTTTTGTAAACGCGCCAAGCTTCGTAAAGCCCCTCCGCAGTCGGGTTCGGCTTGCCCTGCTGCGCTTCTAGGCGCTCGACGAGGCCGCGCAAGGTCGTTTCGACGTCGTCCACCGTGACGGAGTTGCGGCGCAGCGCCGCGTCTGAAAGCAGGTCAGAAGCTCGGGGATACACCGTAGCGGCAACCGCGACGTGAATCAGTCCATCGAGAAGCCGGTTGTCCTCGCTGTAGTGGGCGGAGGCCCGGTAGTCGCCTCCCCGCATCGCGAACACCGATTCGGAAGTAGGGGCCAGCACGACGCTGTACTCCCGCCGGACCCCCTCGAGGATGTCTAGCCCCAACCCTGCAGAGATTGTCTGAACCTTTTCGCGAAAGCCTAGGTTATCTAGGTAGTGCTCGATGAGTCTGCGGTACTCCTCGTTCTGGGTGGGGCTCGCCTCGGGTCGTAGCGCCCACTGGATAAGCCGTCCGGCAGCGAAGAGGTCGTCTTGGTTCACAACAGCTCCCTAAGGCGCGCGTCGTCAATCGGGGTTACAAGTACAGTTTGCAGCTCGAGGTCGCCGTAAAATCCGGCACACGCCAGAGGTGTACCTGTCGGCTGCGCTTTAAGCTCCTTTGCGGGATGCCCCTCGAAAGCCTGAAGGGTGCTGAGGCCGAGGTATTCCAACACCGCCGACGGTTCTCCCGCCGCTGAGGCGCTCCCCAAAAGCTGGGAGAGCCGTGCGGGTACGGCCAGCAGATAGGGCTCCGCGGCCTGCCGGGTTTCGGGTGAGTATCTCAGGACGTCCGGAGCGCTCTCGTACTAGGTCCCCGCCCTGCCCGGTATGCTGGATGGTGTCGCGTCTCGCCGTGGGCGTAAGGACCATGACAAGAGTGTTTCAAGTGAGAACACGCGGGGGGCGCGGACACCGAGAAGTGCGCTCATACCAGTTCCTGCTCCCTTCCCGTCAAGCGCACCGAGCGCCTCGGGCACCGGCGCGGCGAAAAGCGGCTCGAGCGCGTCCCGAAACAGGTTTGGCAGACGCCCGGACGGACGCGGCGCAAAGGCTTGACGGGCCTGTTCGGCAAAAAACACGCTGCGGGCACCCATGAGCGTGCCGTGGAGCCGGACGTGCCGGTCAAATCATTCGTCCATCAACCCGGCGATCAGCGCGACGCGCCCCGCCTCATGGCCACCCGGAACAAGCTGCTCGAGCCGCTCGTGCGCGGAGTCGGCAATGCGCTTTTCGACCCCCAAGCGCCCGTCTAGGTGACGTAGGGCTTCGTGCAAAAGTTTCGGGACGCCCTCCAGCCAGTCGACCCGGGCGACGTCCCGCCGCGTCTCGTGCAGGATGCGCTCGATTTTGTTTTCAAACTGGACGGAGCGAAATTTGGCGTCTCGGGCGGACGCCGCCGCCTCGTCGAAGCGCCCCCGGTCGAGCTGCGACTGAACGACCGCCTCGAGCGCCGCCTGCTCGCTCTCGAGGTCGAGGTCGAGCGCCCTGAGAAAAAGGTTGACGGCCTCCGTCGAGAGCTCGAGCGCCACGCGGTCGTCTGACACGAACCGCTCCTCGACGAGGCGCAGCTCGAGTTTTCGCCGCACGGCGGGCAGGTTGGTGAAGTCTGTGTACTCCAGCTCGAAGGGCCGCCGCGCCTCGTCGTCGTTGCGCAAACGCCCGAGTAGACTAAGCGCGAATTGGTCGTGGCGCTCCGCTTCGGGCTCAACCCCGGCCAGCGCGTCCATCTGCTGTAGAAGTGGCTTTAGGGTACGGGCGACGTGACCACTGTCGGCGTCTACGCCAAGCCCCGTAGATTCAGTGACGCCGTCAAGAACCTGCACCGCCAAGGTCACGGCGTCGTAGTGGCGTGTGTTCGGGTCACGAAGCGCGTCCCAAGAACGAAGCTTCAGCAGCGGGTGGGCGTGCAGCAGTACCTGCACGCGGCGGGTTAGCTGCGGTTGCCACGCTTGCGGCGACGGGGTTGAGGGTAAACCACGAAGGAGCCGCTCCCGCCCATCCGGAGGTGAAGGGATAGGGTCGTGAAGCTGCGTCAGGGCGACAAGAGCGCGGAGGTGCGTCTTGACCACCTCCATACACGTCTCGCAGAGGTCTAGGTGTGCCTACGGCTTCTTCCTCCTGCTTACCCGACAGGCCGCCCATGGCGTAGTTGAAAAGCGTAGTTTCGTCGAGATGACGCACCTCAGTCGTCCCGGATTTGTTCGCAGAGGGCTTTTAACCTGAGCTTCGCGCTCCGAAGCCGCGATTTCACGGTTCCTAAAGGCAATCCGGTTTGAGCTGCGACGTCTTCATAGGTCAGACCTTCAAAAAGGTGGAGCTTTAGAAACGGGTCGTCAACTAATTCCGACGCATCTAGAAGTTCGGCGACATCTATCCGAGCGGGGGTGCTCTCTATTAAGATTTTCTCCTCGAGCATTTATATTCCCGTCCCCGTAACCTTTATAAGGTGTGCGCCTCAGCAGCCTGCTCACGATTTGGTAGAGCCCGAGACTCAGGTCCCATAGCGTTTTTTTATACCAGGCGCTCTTTCCCACAGCTCTCGAGCCGCTTCGTCGATGATTTTTTCCACCTCTGTAGGGCTACTTATCCGTCCAGATTCAACGATTCTGCGGCGCAGGCTCTCCGCGTGACGCCAGCAAAACGCTAGCCAAGCCGGTACACTCCCGGCGCAAACCAACTCGAGCAGCGTCTCGTCGGGAAACTTTTCCATGAGTCATGGTAGCAAAGTGTCGCGTTTTTGGATTTAGTTGTGAAAAGTTTTTATAAATTAGTTTAGTTAAGATGTCACCGATGAAACGAGCACCCTCTTCACAGCCGTAGGTGCCTTTAACGAGCTGAGGTCCGGCATAAAGGATTGTGGGAGCCGTGTTATCCTCGAGCCCGTTACAGCGGTGCTTATGACGCCCTTATACGGGGGCCTCACGACCGGGGAGGAACGGATGACGACGGTTTATTTCAGGAGCGCACGGGGTACGCCCGAACTGCCGCTCCGCGCGGCTGCGAGGGAGCGCTACGGTTTTCCCGAGGAGCGGCTCGCCGCAGGGGGGGCGCTACAGGTCCCGGCGCTCCAAGGTGCTCAGACGCTCGCCAAAACCATGAACGACGCCCGCGACGCGCGGCGCTACCCGGAGTCGGCGGTGCGGGCGGGTGAACTCTACGCCGCTGCGCTCGTGCAGGAGATGCTCCGGCTCATCGTCGCGCACTACCTGTCGGCGCACCCGGACGCGATTACGAGAGCTTACAAGCAGCTCGAGCAAGACCTCGGCCCCGACCTGAGCGCGACCTTGGGCCGCTACGTCGCGGTCTTTCAGCCCAAACTCGTCGCGCGGGGCGAGGTCACGCCCGACGTTTATCTGACCGGCGAGCAGAGCGGCCTCTCCAACAAGCAGGTCGCGGTCGAGAGCCTCATCCTGCTGCACTTCGCCAACGTCAACCCGGCGTTGGGGCGGCTGCGCGACCTGTTCGACGACAGCGAACTGCAGGAGACGCGCTACCCGGACCTCGTGACGGGGCTCGAGACCTTTTTCGCGGGCGAACCCGACGCGGGGGAGGGACAGAAGCTTTTCGACCTCTTGCGTGCGCCCATAAACGCCTCGCCGACGTCACTCGAGGGGCAGCTCGGCAGTCTGCGGGAACGGCTCGGGGTGTTGGGGCTCGAGGTCCCCGGCCTAGACGAGCTCATGAGCGACATCTTGCGGGCAGGCGACACGCTGCGCGAGGAACAGAAGCCCAACTTCGGCGGCGGCCCCGGCCCGGCGGAAGTCTTCGACCCGGCGGCGTTCATGCAGGCGGGCGGCGCGTTCGTCCCCGACGAGTACGAGGCGTTCTCGCAGGACTCGTCGTGGATGCCGCGGGTGGTGATGCTCGCCAAATCGACCTTCGTCTGGCTCGGGCAGCTTTCCAAGCAGTACGGGCGGGACATCAACCGGCTCGACGAAATCCCGGACGAAGAGTTGGACGAACTCGCCAAGCGCGGCTTTACCGGGTTGTGGCTCATCGGCCTGTGGGAGCGCTCGAAGGCGTCTAAAACCATCAAAAACCTGCGCGGCAACCCTGACGCGGTGGCCTCGGCGTACTCGCTCTACGACTACGTCATCGCGGACGACCTCGGCGGTGCGGCGGCGTATGACACGCTCAAACGCCGTGCGTGGGACCGGGGTATTCGCTTGGCGTCCGACATGGTTCCCAATCACGTTGGGGTCGACGGCAAGTGGGTCGTCGAGCACCCGGAATGGTTTTTGCAGTTAGACCATCCGCCGTACCCGAGCTACAGCTTCAACGGCCCCGATTTGTCGCAGGACGGGCGGGTCGGGATTTTCTTGGAGGACCACTACTACGACTCGTCCGACGCGGCGGTCGTCTTTAAGCGCGAGGACCGCAGCACGGGCCAAACCCGCTACATCTATCACGGCAACGACGGCACCTCGATGCCGTGGAACGACACCGCGCAAATCGACTACCTGAACCCCGAGGCGCGCGAGGCGGTCGTTCAGACCATCCTGCACGTCGCGCGGCTTTCATCCATCATCCGTTTCGACGCTGCCATGACGCTTGCCAAACGGCACGTGCAGCGGCTCTGGTACCCCGAACCGGGTTCCGGCGGGGCCATCGCCTCACGTGCGCAGTACGGCACGCTGTCGACCGACGCCTTTAACGCCGCCATCCCCGAAGAGTTCTGGCGCGAGGTCGTCGACCGGGTCGCGCGGGAGGTACCGGACACGCTCCTTTTGGCCGAGGCGTTCTGGATGATGGAGGGCTATTTCGTCCGGACGCTCGGGATGCACCGGGTCTACAACAGCGCATTCATGCATATGTTCAAAAACGAGGACAACGCCAAATACCGGCTGACCATCAAGAACGTCCTCGAGTTCGAGCCGGAAATCCTGAAGCGCTTCGTCAACTTCATGAACAACCCGGACGAAGAGACGGCGGTCGCGCAGTTCGGCAAGGACGACAAGTATTTCGGCGTCTGCGTCGTCATGGCGACGATGCCGGGGCTGCCGATGTTCGGTCACGGGCAGGTCGAGGGCTACACCGAAAAGTACGGCATGGAGTACCGCCGCGCCAAATTGGACGAGGACCCGGACGGCTGGCTCGTAGACCGCCATCACCGCGAGGTCTTCCCGCTCTTGCACCGCCGTTACCAATTCGCCGAGGTCGAGAACTTCGCGCTCTACGACGTGCACACGCCGGGCGGCGTCGACGAGGACGTGTACGCCTACTCCAACCTCGTCGACGGGCAAGGGTCGCTAGTCGTCTTTAACAACAAGTTCGGGCACGCTGAAGGCTGGATTCACGAGGCGTCGCCGCAGGTCGGTAAGGAGGGGCGGACGCTCTCGCAGGGTCTCGGCTTGCGGATGGGTGAAGACGATTTCGTGACCTTCCGCGAAGGGGTCTCGGGGCTGAATTTCATCCGCCGGAGCCGCGACCTGCAGGGCGGTTTGGCGCTCAACCTGGACGCCTACAAGTATCAGGTCTTTCTGGACTTTAACGAAATCACCGATACCGACGGAAGCTATGCACGGCTGCACGACGCGCTCGGCGGGCGGGGCAGCTACGACCTGAGCGCCGAACTCACCTACTTGCAGCTCGAGCCCATCCATACCGCCTTCCGGGAGGTCGTCAGCGCCGAGGTCATCCGCACCCTGCGCGGCGAACGCGGGGCGGCGCAGGCGGAGCAGCTCGAGGCCGACCTGCCGACCCGCCTCGGCACGCTCGCCCGAACCGTTGGGGGAGAAGCTGATACGGCAGTATTCGGAGAGAAACTCGCTAAGCTGGTCGCGCTGCCGACGCTGACGTTCGCGCCCGAAAGCCCTGAGCGCGAGGCGATTGAGACCGAGCTCGAGGCCAAACTGACCGACGCGGGCAGCGGCACGCTCTACGCCGCGCTCGTTTTGGACACGCTTGCCGAGGCCGGGACCGACGTACAGGGCTTAAGACTCGAGGGGCCGCTGCACGAGGCCTTTATGGGCGCGGGCCTCCCCGACGCCGACTGCGCAGTTCTCCTCGTCACGCTCCTCCGGCGTTACGGACCCGAATACTCCGGCGGGGCCGACGCGCTCCTCGCCCGTTTCGGCGCGGACGACGAGGCGACACGGTTTGCGAACGTTACGGACGATACGTTCGACCCGGCGGCCTTTCACGAGCTGAGCGTCCGCCCACTCGCCTACGCCCTCATGCAAGGCGCTGAACCTGAAACCCTCGTCCCGGTGATGACCGGTCTCGGCGAGGCGGAAACCGCGGCGTCCGGCAGTTGGTCGGCGCTGACCAAAACGGGCGTTGCTGACGCTGAGCCGGACGCCGAAGTAGACGCCGAGCCGGTCGAACCGCCGTCCGCCGCTGCTGAAAGTGCAAGTACAACCGAAGACCCCGGCGAAGCGGTCGTGACTGCAGCGGCTAACCCGGCGCTCAGCGAAGAGGAAGCCGAGGCGAACGCTTCTGGCAAAGAACCGGCGGGCGTCGTCGCCGCCGAAGCGTCTCGGACGACGCCTACGCCCGTCGGGACGGCCTCGAGCACCACCTCATCACGTCCGAAAAAGGGTCCGCAGAAGGCGAAGTCGGGGCGTAAGAAGCGGTAATCAGGGTTGACGTTGGGGGGTGGCTCGAGTCTTTCCGAGCCGCCCCCTTTTGGCATAATTGACCGTGTAGTTAAGTTGGGTCGCCCGCCTCAGTATCTTCCTCCGGCACCTCGTTCTCGTTAGCGTCCGTGAAATCGGGTTCGTCGGGGCCGAACGGTTCTTCTATGGGTCTTTCGGTGTCATCCATAACCGCACCTCCTGACGCTCATTCTCGGTAGTTCCGGCGTGCGGCACCGTAAGGGCGCGACCCTTTAGCGCAAAGCCTGCAGGCGTCTCGAGCTCAGGTGCGTCAAGGCCAAGGCGAGCGCGTCGGCGACGTGAAAACTGTCGGGCGTTTCCTTGAGGTGCAAAAGCGCCCGCACCATAAAGGCGACCTGCGCTTTCCCGGCCTTACCGGTCCCAACGAGCGTCTGCTTGACCTGCATGGGGCCGTATTCAACGACCGTGACGCCCCGCTCCTCGGCGGCCAACAGGCACACGCCGAACGCCTGTCCGACCTTGAAGGCGACCTCTTGCTGCCGGTGAAAGTACTGCCCCTCGACGGCCAGTACGTCGGGGCGGTAGCAGTCGAAAAAGGCGGCGACTTCGGTGTAGAGGACCCTCAGGCGTTCGGCCTGGCCCTGCGACGGACTCGTCCGGACGAGTTGGCTGCCTAAACATACCGTTTCGCGCCCGGTCTCGCGCACCGCGCCGAGGCCCAAGTTGGCTAGGCCCGGGTCGAGCCCGACGACTGTAAGCGTGTCTGCAGCGCTGTCCACGGTCTAACCATACCAAGTCAGGCCATGACCCGAATCAGGCTCGAAAAAAGGCCCCCGCAGGGGCCGGTAGTGACGTCTTGCGGCTAGTATTCGGCCAGATACGTCTGAATCTCCCACTCGTGCACCGCGACCCGGTAGGCGTCGAACTCCTGCCGCTTGGCGTCGATGAAGTGCCCATAGGCGTGTTCGCCCAACGCGGCGCGCATGACGGGGTCTTTCTCGAGGGCGACGATGGCCTCGCGCAGGGTGCCCGGCAGCTCCTTGATCTTGTGCTTCCGGCGGTCACGGACGCTCATCTGGTAGATGTTGCGCTGGATCGGGGGGGGCGGCACGAGCCGGTTCTCGACGCCGTCCATCCCGCCCGCGATCATCGCCGCGAGCGCCAAATACGGGTTGCACGACGGGTCGGGCATCCGCAGCTCGCTTCTCGTCCCGACGCCGCGCCGCGCCGGAATCCGGATCATGGCCGAGCGGTTCGACGCCGACCAGGCGATGTTCGTCGGTGCTTCGTAGCCGGGCGTGAGGCGCTTGTACGAGTTGACGGTCGGGTTGGTCAGCGCGACCATCCCCTCGGCGTGCTCCAAGAGTCCGGCGATAAAGTTGAGCGCGGTGCTCGAGAGCTGATACTCGGCGTTCTCGTCGTAAAAGGCGTTTTTGCCGTCCCTGAAGAGCGACAGGTGGGTGTGCATCCCCGAGCCGTTGATCCCGGCGACCGGCTTCGGCATAAAGGTCGCGTGCAGGTTGTGCTTGACGGCGATGCGTTTGACGATGAGCTTAAAGGTCGCGATGCTGTCGGCGGTTTTGAGGGCGTCCTCGTACTTGAAGTCGATCTCGTGCTGACCCGGCGCGACCTCGTGGTGCGCGGCCTCGATCTCGAAGCCCATTTCGACGAGCGCGTTGACCATGTCGCGCCGCGCCTCTTCGCCGGTGTCGACCGGGGCGAGGTCGAAGTACCCGGCGGCGTCGTTCGTGATGGTCGTCGGGCGGCCCTCGTGGTCGCGCCAGAAGAGGAAGAACTCGGGCTCGGGTCCGGCGTAGAGGTCGTCAAAGCCCAGCGCCTTGACCTTCTCGATCTGCTTTTTAAGCACGTAGCGCGGGTCGCCGGGGAAGGCGCTGTCGTCGGGGCGGGCGATGTCGCAAATCAGCCGCGCGACGCGGCCCCGCTCGTTCCCCTCGACGATGGTCGGGAAGATCAAAAAGGTGTCGTAATCGGGCTTGAGGAGCATATCGGACTCCTCGATGCGGGTAAAGCCCTCGATCGACGAGCCGTCGAACATGATCTCGCCGTCGAGCGCCTTGTCGAACTGCGAGGTCGGCAGCTCGATATTTTTGTTAAGCCCCATGATGTCGGTGAACTGCAGGCGCAAAAACTTGACGTTCTCCTGCTCGAGAACCTGCCGGATTTCAGATTGCGAATAGGCCATCTCAACCTCCTGCCGGGCGGACCGGTTGAGTCCAATATGACGCACATTTTGAACGGATGTCAACCCAAAACGTTTTTTTACCGCCGTTTTTAGCCTAAACGTGCACACTTTTTTTGACGCCCGCGCCGCTCATTACGACAAAGGTGTCCGGAGCGGTTCGAGCTGCGTGGCCCCACCGGGTCGCCGGGGCGTCTTGAGCGCGGCGCTCCCCGAGCGTCATCTCGAGAAGTGCGAAGAATCCGACGCCGTCCGCCTCCGCCCGAGCCCCACCGGATGCACGGCGGCCTACGACAGCTAGGCGGTGAGTTGTCGGGACGGCACGCCCTGAACCAGAGCGCCGTCCCTCTGCTTCGGGCCGTTAGAGAGCAGGCTCGGGGTAGCGTTGACAGTCCTGACAGGGCCTTCTAAAATGGACGTTGTACTACAAACACCGCACGACAAATTAGAGAGCGAAACAGGAGGCGGGATGAGACGAGCGGTTGGACTTCTAGCTGTACTAGGTGCCGTAACGACGGGTATGGGGGCCGCGCAGGAGCCCATCGTGCTCGGGGTGAACTTGGAACTCTCCGGGCGCTTGGTGTCGCTCGGGACGCCTGAACTCGAGGGGATGGAGGCCGCTCGCGCCGAGATGGGCGAAGTGTTGGGCCGCCCCGTCGAGCTCTCAATCTGTGACAACGCCTCGACCCCCGAGGGCTCGGTCGCGTGCGCGAACCGTTTCGTGGACGAAGGCGTCGTCGCGGTCTTGGGGACGGGCGGCTCGTCGCAGGCCATCCCCGCCGCCGAGGTGTTGCAAGAGGCCGGGATCGTCATGGTCACGCCGTCGTCGACGAACAACGCGACGACGCAGATCGGCGACTTCATCTTCCGCGTCGCCTACAACGACGAGTTCCAGGGAGCCGTCGCCGCCGAGTATATGTACGGCGAGGAGGTCGGCGCGCGCCGCGTCGCGGTCTTCCGCCAGCAAGAC
>QQTW01001149.1_pt1 | contig 18155 bp, 10 predicted proteins | sample 1904831 | NCBI WGS metagenome assembly QQTW01 (sample SAMN09435610, study PRJNA476489) | Subsurface metagenome, whole genome shotgun sequencing project. | reverse complement strand
CGAAAAAGAGACGAAATGCAGAAGAGACGCGCAGGCTGCAAGAAGCGGAAGACATCGAGTTTTTCCGCAACGTACACGTTGTTGTTCCGGAGGAGAATGCCGCCCCCATCTCGCCTGTAGAGAGCTTACCTTTTGAGCAAGATATTGAGCCGGGTGCCCTTATCTACTACCGGAACATCCTCGATCGGTACCCTCGCATTGAGCGTTCCCTCGCTACGCGTTTGGCAGAGGTGAACTGGAACCGGGCCAAGCGGCTGAGCTCATTGCGTGCCTCGAAAATGATGCTGCCGCAGCTTGGCCTGTCGGAGGACAGTGATGACGAGAGTGCATCCGGTAGCATTGCTAGGTTCGAACAGCAGGGATCTGAGGAAGAGGCAGGCATCTTTAAGCTGAGCGAAAGCGAGCACTCAAGCTCCGATCGTCGGATACGCCAGCCTCAAACGGATGAACTCTCTCAGCTTTCGCCTTCTTATCTTGAACTTCAACAAAGGTTACGCGAAAGATTTGAAAAGACCGAGGCCAGCGTCCGGGACAGCGGGCTCGAAACAACCGAAGCAAGGTATTGTAGGCCGGCAGTATATCGAACCTCTGAGACAAGTGACGTCAGCATAAACAAAAACTCGCCTCACAATCCAGGCGAGACCATTAACTACTGGACGAAGACTTCTGTTCCCGCCTCTCCTGTTTCCAGCGTGAACAGTTCATTACGTGGTAAAGATGTCTACGACCCCGAAGAACAAAATATGGATCCGCTAGGACGCGTGTTACGGGATGAAACGAACGAAGCTGCAGCGATTAGTACGGCTGAGCTCGAAACAAGACTCGACTCACCTAAACTTCCCCCTCCACCAGTTGTGCTTGGGAGCGTCCACTCGTTCGAGTGCTATATATGCGGGGAGACGTTGAAGTTCTGGCGCAAGCGTGATTGGGAGTATGTTACACCTATCAGTCTTGCTTCTGTTGCTAACCGCGGGTTTAGAAAACACGTGATGAACGATTTACAGCCTTATTCGTGCACTGAGCCCAACTGCACTGAAGGCCATATCACGTACGCCCGTCGCCGCGATTTTGTGACCCACGAAGCATCGGCGCATGAGCCAAAAGAGAGATTATATCGTTGTACCGCATCCGATTGTGCACATCGGTCCGTAACCTTCCTGGATCCTACGTCGCTGATGTGGCATCAACTATATATGCATTCAATGAGCCCGGACCTGATGAGTGGGCGTGTGTACCAAGGTCTTGTCATACCCGCAAGCGACAAGCCTTCGGATTCACTTTCAAGTGCGTATAAAACGATCAAAGGCCATAGGTCTCCAGATTCTTGGCCCGTAAAGTGTGATAAGGGTCAGCTATTGGAGCATGTTGTGAGTAGTGGTTCTCAAGCATTTCTGCCTGCTAATAGCCCAGTGTCTCATCCTGAATAAATACAATCGCTCGAGTTCCAGGCCTTGCGGCACCGTGAAGTCTCAGGCGGAGATCACGGCCCGCTTCAATGATAAGTAAGTCTTCTGACAGTGGGCTTGAGTCACAAAATTTGACATTCCTCTAGTGTGGTCGAAGTAACGGGTTCAGCCTGTCCAATCTGCCAGGCCACTATCGCACCGGGAAGCAGAGCCTTTGCTAGACACCTTGGACGGCATTTAGAAGAGATTGCATTCGCCGTCGTCGCTAGACCTTACGAAAAATGGGAGTTCTACGATGACACATGTTCGAGCAACGCGGGTGAACCTGAGATCCGCATCAAGTCGGGTACAACCGAGGGCATAACCCCAATTTCCCGAAAGGACTGCGAACTCACGTACACCTGCGATCATTTCGACTGCAGACACCGCTTTGAGACTGGGCAGGAGCTACATCTTCATCAGCACCAGGCACATGGCGGCCTTTCCAAAGGGCAGTTGCAAGATAGCCAGAAGGACTGGCATCGCTGCCTCAAAACCAACTCAGCGACCAAGAAACGGTGCACCGCCGTCTTCTCGCGGCAGAGCGCACTCCACTGCCACGAGGTTACTATTCACAAACGTCTACGCTTTTGATGCCATTATTGCTCGGACAAGAAATCTTTTACATACAGCGAGGCTTTAGAAAGCCGTATCTGTGTTGTACATAGATTCAAAGATACGGTTCCGGATACACCGTCAACCTAGCTTTTGGGTTTCCTCTACACGATGTCTCCTCATTGGGCTCGTTGCATTCCCTTTCCCGCCTGTGGTGGCATTTGCTACCGCTGTGGCAGCTAAAGTGAACTTTGCACCTACGTCATCAACGCAAAAGTAGCTATCACTGGGTTGCAGAGTAAAAAGTCAGCTGCGATTCTTCATAAATGCTGATTGCATATTAAGCATGACACAGCCCAGCGGTTTGTTCCTGACATCCTTACGCTCTGCATTACCATACCACTTACGACATCACCAAAGTAATGTCCTCGGACTAGAAAATACTCCCCCAATCACGGACGACCAACGTGTTCCGTTGATCGGTCTCATCTCATGCCTACCTCATTTACGTCGAAATTGGTGTTGCGTTACAAAGCAGCACCCAAGCCTCTTGAAGGCAGCTGTATGGGCTATTATATGTACAACCATATATCAGCTTTTTATATAGCGGAGGTTACGGTCTTGAATGGTGTGGATGAGGATGGCATGTACGACGATTAAATGACGTCCATGGATAACTTATTTGTATACAAACAACAGAATAAGCCCTTGCAGGTTCCACTTGGCTGTTTGCTGCGAAAGCATGCACGCTTATTCCCTTTTCTTTGCTGCATACATCAAGTTGTGGCTTCCAAATGGCAAGGCGGAGGAACGGACGCCTACGTTCCTGACTGTACACAGACCTCTCAATCCATGAAAACGATGTTGTCAGTGACATCCAAGCCAGCCATAAGCGGAACACAGGCCGTTGACCGACAGCATGAGATCTAAACGTGTACACGAAAGGGAGAGAAATGAGCTCATTACTACCACAACTCCTCCATATATGGAAGAGACCGCCAAATCAAGCCCACATATCTGGGATCAACTGGTGAGCCTCTATGAGCCACCCTCAGTCCAGACCTCTTCACAGCTGGCAAAAATACCAGTAGCGCTCCAACAAAGTAAGGATTGAAATTGGAACTGAGGCAAGAATGGGTAAAAAGATCCCGGATTCCAAAACGGCAAAACAGTAGGTGATGTACTGAAACCCCCCTAGGCTGCGGCCGTCACAGGGGGTTTTCCGTGTCGTGTGGTGTGCTATCAAGCACTCGTCGGTCGAGTGAGCCCAGGACACAAACCTGGGCCCTCAGGATCGGAGGGCGTCGGTAATGGTGAGTGAGCGTGGGTTATCATCCTCCCAGTCCAACCCAGTCCATCATTTGTCGGTGCATACTGAAGTGTTAATCTGGATATATATCCACTTGAAATGACCCAAGATGCGAACAAAGAGAAGCAAGGCTTGGAGCATTGAATCATATAGAGAGGAAAGCAATGGTTTCTCTAAGTCCCTCCACAGCAGTTCCTATCAAGACTGTAGCTCTCACACTGCAAAGAAATTCTGAGGAACAGTATGAGGGACTTAAAGAGAAATCCACAGTCTGTTCCCTTCATTCAACACTTGCAATGCGCATACCCGAAAAGAAATCCAGATTTTAAAATTGCAAAACAGTAGGTGATGTACTGAAACCCCCTTCCGCCGTCGCGGGGATTTTTTCCGTGTGGTGAGATGTGCTTTAAATGCACCCGTCGGCCGGACAAGCATGGGAGTCGAACCCATGCGTGTAGGGGATGAGGGCGGGGATGGCGAGTGAGCGTGGGTTATAAATCCTCCCAGTCCACCCCACTCCGCCATTTGTCGGTGAAAACATTTAGGTCGATTCAAATATATATCCTTCGAAATAATCCCACAGGCAAAACTAAAACAGCCTCCAAAAGGCACCTCGCAATGTCAAGATGGCGAAGCAGGCACACTATGAAATCCATGTGACAACTGATAATAGATCTTGAATCTGTCTTGGTCTTATTGAAACTGACTGTACCCTGCAGCTCAGAGCTAATGTGGAAGCCCGGATGAACAGCACGTGGCCATAGCCTTATAGCAAGCACTACACTCGAAAAGCTAAATCAGACAGAAGCCGTTGCCTGTATGCAACCAAAATACTAAGGTAGAGATTTCCCCGGAGCAAACAAAGATCCGACTGTAGGCTTTTAATTCCAATAAGATCGACTGCTCAAATGAAGTCTCGGCATAGCCGCAGGCATCGTAGACCGAAAAACTTGTGGGGAGGAGGTTCTCAAATGGAAATGAGTTCGTTGAGGGTATGAGCAAGAATGCAGTATGCCATGGAGAGTGAACATTTACGATACACCATCTGGAGTTCACCTATGATGCACATGAGGATTTCAGAGCACCCGTGACGAGCAAGCTCTAGCCATGCAGTAGCTTGCTCATTCTGATCCCCACTGATGTTGGTCGCATCAGTGTTTCGAACATAGTGCTCAACAGCGTCATAAAGTTGAGCAAAGAGATGGGGCCCCTGTTGACAATATGAAGCAAGACATGGGCTCGATCCACAGAACTACTCAATCTCGGCTGTCAATGACCCAAGGAGTAGAGACTCGAGTGGATGGAACCTCACACTTGGATGAAGTGAGGTCTTATTCTTGCTGGCTTGGCACCGCGCGGTGACTGAAAATGCTTGGCACTGATCCGAGGATAAGCCGGTCAACTCTTCCACGTCTTCCTAGATCCAGTTCTCAACTGAAATGATTCACTTCCTTTACGGAGTGCAAAAATTTCAGCAAACTTCGTATATTCAACCTCCATGTGAGTAAAGCGCGAACGCTGGGTCTGCGTGATTATAGATTGCATGACAAGCATCGAGGCCTTCACACTGTTGCGAGTCATGCCACTTACTGACTCCAACAATGCACGAAGCTCCTCTCCAGACATTGAGCTGAAGCACATTCTGGGCTCAAGCAACTGACTTCATGAAACGTTCGCTTCGGATTCACTATCAAGATTAGATTCCCATATCCCCAGCCCTTTACGCCATAGCTATAGATGATATAGACTACCAAGCTGCGTCTGGACCGTCTAATAGCAGTCATGATCCCATCAACGCTCTGACATCCCAGATCAACACTCTCTCGTCCCACCCACAACTTGCACACCATCCCTCGGCTCCGAAAAGACACCAATCCACCCCGGTCACAAATTCCGTATGCCTTCCCATACTTCCCAGCTGCCGTCCGTCAGTCGACATCATCGACTCTGGCTTACCCGTGCCAACCGCACTACCGTCCGTCCACACGCGACAGGTCATGTCGTAGCTTGCACTCAACAACACGTCCGGCAAGTGCGGGCTCCAGGTAATGCGACGGACCGCATATTCGTGGCCTGTGAGCACGGCAACGGGACCCTGGCCGGGTGCGCGGATGTCGAAGGTGCGGATGGCGCGATCCACGCCGGCTGTCGCGATCACGCTGTCGCGGTACTTGTTCCAGTCATGCGTCAGCGCTTCCGATGGCGGGACAGCCGCCGGAGGAGCAAAGCCCGGACGTGTTTTCGGCAGTGTGTGGATCGGTAGCGCGAGCTGCAGATGGTTCGAGGCTGATGCCGGGGTGCGCAAGTCGAAGATCCGCAGATGCGAGTCTGAGCTGACGGCGCTGACGATGTTCGGGGCATGTGGGGAGAACTGAGCGCTGTAGGTGCAGGAGTGGGTCGGTAGGGTTGTCATTGAAGAATCGCGGAGGGGGTTCCATATCTTGATTGTGCCGTCCCATGATGACGACAAAAACGAGTCCTTAGCTACTAGATTCCAGTGCACGGAGAAGACCTCACGCGCGTGTTCACTCCAGGCTTGCACAGGGAATTGATCGAGCGAGATGTCGAACAGCTTAATACTGCCGTCGCCAGATCCGGCAAGGATTTGATTCTCGTGAGCTTCAGACCAGGAGGTGTCGAACAGGGAGTCTTGCGTGTCGAACCTGAGGGCGGCTTAACACACAACTCGTAGAAACTGGGTGATTCGGGCGCCAATACCATTTCTCTGCAACTATACCATCCGGAGTAAGCCCAAGTATGTATAGCCGTCCATTTCCTACGAGTCCGAAGTTGGCTGCCGCTGCGACCGCTATCCGTGAGTCGAAAAAGGGCGAGTACTTTACGCTATAGCCGTTGAATCCCTGCGTACGAAACTCGAGCATTGTGACGTAGATGCCGGTGCCAGGCCGAAACACCGTGATCGAGGCAAGGGGATCGCGCGGGAAATCGCGTAAATCATGTCTATGCAGGCAGCATGCCCAACAGGAGGAGCATGCGCGCAGGCCGTCCAGCAGAGGACATCATGAAGGTTAGAGTCGTCCAGATCCCATATATCGACAGGGACAGCGGATGCCGAGGTCTTGTGTCAGACACGAATGAGTGATAAACCATGGTAATCTATTCTCTGGGTACGCGGGTGGCGCCATAGATCTTACATGGCGCTAACAAAAAGACGGGTAATATATTCGGTGCTTGGCCATCTATAACGAATGAACGACTCCGGGGCTTCACCTTTCTCATAAGCAGCATGATGTGGTTGGGTACAGAATCTGACCGTGGAATATTCTGGGACAGCTATTCGTGAGAGACAATATCAGCCATGAAACTGGGCTTCACCTGTCCACAGCGTCCGAACGTCAACTGCCACTGCTGCCTAGAAGGTTTCATTTAAAGAGACGGAATTCCCGTGACTCATATACGTCTAATCTAGACGACGATGCTGCTTGCACATACGGACGTCGAACGAAGTGCACAACCATATGGATTCTTTCGTATCACGCAAAAGACGTCGTGTATCGCCGCCGACTGAGGCCTGCAAGAATGCCTCTCCCGCTGTGGCGCGTGGCGTGGACGATGAAGACAGTACGGATTTCAAGCTGGCTCTGCTAGCTTCTCTGCATCCACAAGTCGAGCAAGCAGTCCTTCTCGAAGCTCTTCTTGCTACACATGGGAGTGTGGAAGCCGCTTCTCACGTCCTCAACGGACAACACGGCCTTTCCTCTCCAGAAGGAAGAGTTATCAAGGCAGGCAGATTAGGATACCAGTCGTCCCTTTCCTCCATGGGCATAAAATGCACAAATACTGCTGGAGCAAACAAGGACCGGAAGCTTATGAGCAAGAAGGGAAAGACGCTTCATCTCTATGCGCCAGAAGACATTGAAGTCCACACGCCATGTTCCATTATTCATAACTTCCTTCCCTCGAATGAAGCCGATGCATTGCTTCGAGAGCTGCTTGCTGAAGCGCCCACTTTCGAGAAGGGTACATTTACGCTGTTTGATAAAGAGGTCACCAGCCCTCACACCATGTGTTTCTACGTTGATAGTTTCGAAGAGGCTCAAAGGCAGCAGACCGAATATGTCTATCAAGGGAGCTACATCAAGGTATAGACAATCCCTCAAAAGATGGGATCGCAGGCTGACTCGATGCAAGGATGTGCGGAAGTCACTTCCAGAAATGCGAAGGGTATCGGATAAGGTGCGCCTAGCCGTGAATAGAGAGGTCCAAAGACGGATACGAGATGTCTACCCAGGAGGGACGAAGCTGAAGTATCAATCGCCCTCCGAATGGACGCCAAATGCCGCCTTCGTAAACTGCTATGATGGTGGCGCGGAGAGGTGCGTATTCGCTCAACCCGCACTCCGCAACAGCACCAGCGAACCATCAAGCTGTGACGCGGCCTGACCTCCATCAAGCGTAGGCTATCATTCCGACCAGCTCACCTACCTGGGCCCACGCGCCATCATCGGCAGTCTCAGCCTGGGCGTTGCGCGCGAGTTCAGAGTCCGACGCATCGTTGCGCGGGACTCAGACACGGCCTCCGACTCGCCAGGTACGCAACGCGCGGACGTCGAGGGCCAGATCTCCATCCACCTGCCGCACAACTCGCTACTGGTTATGCACGCGGAGATGCAGGAGGAGTGGAAGCACAGCATCGCGCCGGCGGCGGCGATCGATCCACATCCCGTCGCCGGCAACAAGCGGCTCAACATCACCTACAGATGCTACAAGGAGAGCTTCCACCCCCGCTATACGCCGCGCTGCCGGTGTGAGATACCCGCTGTGCTGAGATGTGTGCAGCGGAAGAGTGAGAATCGCGGCAAGTATATGTGGATGTGTCATGCGAATTATACGCCGGGAAAGAGCGGGTTCGTATGACCGCGCGTATTGGTTTCATTCTGTCGTTTGGTGAAAACGGGCTAATCGTGTAATAAGATGTTCCTTCTTTCAGTGGGCGGAGTTCGACGACGACGGCGAGCCGCCTTGGGCTAAGGAGGTCCACAAAAAAGACGCAGTAGGAAAAGGGGAACTTGGCAGTAATGAGGACCGTCAGTAGCGCGTTGCAGCCAAGGGGTTTGACAACCGATGTTCAATAGAATAAAACTGTTTTGCGGGCCCTCGGCCTTGTCAATTCGTGAATGATATGATATCCGGGACTTGCTTAATGATTCAAGAGGGACTTGGGACGCTCGTATGACGTTGTCAAGACTTCGCACACACTAGGAGCATGTCACAAATACACTTCTATTTGTGATACCTGTCAAAGTTCATTTGCATCGCTCGCCAGAACACCAGTTCAACCCATAATGGCTTCTTCTCATGAACCCTACAGGACACATCCGGAAGAGCAGCCAGCCGAGTTACACAGCGAGCATGGACCGATGTCCTATCCAAGAACCCCAACCCCACTGTGAAGCGCCAATCATTCCCGCCGTGGACCGCCGCCATGGAGCCCTCTCTCCCTGTAGATGACCGAGTTATAAGTAACAAACCTGAAAGCAAACGCCAGAAGAGCCCAAATGTGCAGTTTTCACACTTGAACTGCAAGATAATGACAGGTGAACGTAAGGCGGCCACCCTTTGTCCGACGGGTTCTACAGCACCGAAAAACGCCAAGCAGAAGGACTTCAATGTTGATGTGTATTGTCTCATAAAAGCGTTGTTGATGACGTCGAAAAGGACATAGTCGAACGGCGGATTGCATAAATGAGCTGAACTCATTCGGGCGTAACAGGTCGTTCCATGCGATTTTCGTCAAGACATCAAACGTCTATTCCGAAGACGCGTCACTGAAGCTGATACGCGCCTTGATGGCCTGCAGTTCTTGTAGTTGTGAAGCCACTTCGCCAAAGACATCAGACATAGGACACGCGTTCTGAAGCATGCCGTCGCGGAAGGGATGTACAAGGTTGCGCAATGCCAGTGTTGTAGTGCAGGTCTAGAAAGCGGCAGTCAGTATAAACCCCCTAATCTCAGTCCAATAATCACATACCTCTATTCGCGAAATCTGGTGTTCCACAAAATTGATCAAGAAGCGGTCAGTGATCTCACCGCCGCGGGTCTTCATTCTTTCCAAAAGCGCAGTCTCCGGTGCCTTCAGCTGGGTTGATCCAGGGCTTTCAAGCGTACTGCAGAGCATCTCCAAGCGAAGACTTACACTCCATAGACCCCATACGTTGTCCGTGTCGATCGTGAGTGTGCTATCTCCCGTCTTCGTTCCGGGCCCGCCAACACCGCTCGAAGCAGCCTCGGCTTCTGCCCGCTGTTGCTGCACAACCAAACGACCGGCAAGGGAGTGAGGGTACATGAGATATATATACTCCGGATTCTCGAGGCCTTTTAGTCGTCGTTCTCCCAGGTCCTTGACCTCGAAACCCTGACTGCTGAGTGAACGGAGTTCCCGACGGATAGCATGGCTCAAGACATCATCCTGCATTGCATCCTCGGAGTCCATCGATCCCGATCTGTCAGATTCAATATGAGTTTCCAAAAGCCTCTGGATCTCTGCGATAAAGTCCGAAGACACGGTGATCTGGCCGCCGTCGGCGACCGAAGAGATACGGGCCGCTCTGTTGACCATAGGACCAAAGTAGTCCATGCGCTTGGTGACCGGATCGACCTCGCACACCGGCGAGCCCCAATGAACACCCATGCGGACCGACAGCCCACGAAAGATGACATTTCCATCGGCATCCAAAACCTCTTGGCCGTTGACACTGCTCAAGATCTCTTGAGGCCACTGCACCTCCAAAAGCTGGCTTTGGACAGTGAAGCACCACAATAGGGCAGACGTAACCGTGGAAAAGGCCACCATGAAAGCATCCCCCTCAGTCTTGACTTCATATCCTCCGATGATGCGCAAGTGTCGCCGCATGACTTCGTTGTGCATCTTGATGGCTGACCTCATGGCGATTGGATAAGTCTCCCACAACAAAGTCGAATTCTTAATATCTGTGAAAACCAAGCTGACTTCGCCGGTGGGAGGCTGAACCTCATGGTCAAGCCGGCGCAATCTCGAGTCTGCGACCACGTCTCTGCCTCTTTTGCCTCGGCGTGCTGCGAAGAATTCATCAGGCGATCCTGAGGGCCCCATGGACATGCTGTGAGTCCGGAAACGAGCCCGCTCCCTCCTTCGTAGATCACTGACACCAATCATCATGACCATGATCTTGCCCGTGGCGCCAAAAGCGATGGCCAGATCGCGCAGTTTCTGTGCAGCGCACATGAGATCGCCACGTTCCGAGCGCGCCACATCCACTGCGAACTCGGGAGTCAGGTAGTCCCAGAGCTCGCGAGAGGCGAGCAGGACCATTTCATCAGATTCTCGCAGCGTGATCTGAGAGACGTGCGGGGCAGCGGCGACAGCAGGCGTCATGTGAATGTAGCCGAAAGCCCGCGAGACTTCGAGCACGTCGTCAAGCTTGCCCTGACGCGACACAAAGCCGCCTGCATCCTTGATGCGCTGTCTTTCGCTTGGCTCTGCCGGATCGTGTTTCCGGGTGATTATCCTGTGGCCGCCCTCTGAGTGAATCAGCAATGCCTGAGCATCACCAACGTTAGACACGTAGAGCTCCATCCCATTAATGAACATGACCGTTGCCACGCTACCCGATGTCAGGTCCTCCTCTCCAATCTCAGGTGAAGATATTGAGCCTCTATGTGCATGAGGATCCGCGTCTTTAACGTCATGACCTTGTGAGTTGATGGTGGCGAGATCTCTGTTGAGCGTCAAGTAGGTCCTGCGGAGAGCATCAGTTGGCGTTTCCGAATTCCTCAGACGGTCCAGCTCATCAGCGAAGCGATCTTTGAAGTTCTCGTATAGATACTTTGCGATCTTAGATCCGCCGCTCGACAGAGCCTGACCATCGAACATGCCCACGATGGTCTCGTCGTCATGACTGCGGAATCGCGGGACAACCATGTCGAAAGTCGACAGGTGTTCGTTGCGACCCAAGCTGTCAGCCATGCCATAGGACATTGTGCCCACAGACGAGCCTGAGGTGCGCACCCTTCGATCCTCACTCTGATCCGGAACGGACGGAACCATCAGTGTCACATCCATCAAGCCAAGCACTCGCAGGTTTGCCAAGGACGTGAAGTCGGTCAGATCTTTGCCGTTTCTTCCAATAGTGCTTGTGGAATAAGAACCAGTAGGCTTAATTTCTAACCTCTTGTTGCCTGACAGGTTTAGATATTTGAGGTTGCGGTTCCAGTTCCAATTCCAGTCATAAGGCCAGTTGGAAACGTTGTACTTCAGATTGTTGCTCCCAACATCCAAAATTGCCAGCTTTTGAACCTTTCCTAATTCGGCGGGCAGTACTTGGAATTTGTTGCTGTTTATGAGCAGTACCTTGAGTGAGCTCACCTCCTCCAGGTCTTCCGAAGGCAAAGATGTCAGGTCATTGCCGGAGAGGTACAGCTCTGCAAGATGCTGCCAGCGCCTGATTGTACGTGGAGGGATATCGTACAACTCATTGTAGGACAGATTCAAGATCCGCAATTCGGGCAACAATGCCAGTTCGTCAAACACCTCGTCTGACAACCTATTATCGGCAAGGAAGAGGTGCCTTAACGAACCTGCGAAAGTGGTCTGGACTCTATTCGACAAACTGGAATCCTTGCGAGCGACCGAGGTCAGCGTGCCCTCTGTGGCTGCACGTGATGCAAGAGAGGGCTTGCGACCACCAGGTCCAAAGGCTGACGCGATGGAGGGCTTTCTGGTGCTTGCCGGCGAGCTGGCAGTCGTCAACTGGCCTGATGACTGGCTTGGTCTCCGCGCACCAGGAACACCCTCCAACGGGCCAAGCTCTTCAAAGCTCGGGGTTGACGGAACCCCTGAGCTTTGCGCGGGCGAGTCTGTTTGCGAGGTAGGAGGCTGTGCGCTTGGTTTAGGGAAACTATCAAGCACGTTTGACGACACGTTCAATGTTTCCAGCTTTTTCGCGTACCAGATCTCCGAGGGTAGTTGGTTAAGATTATTTTCGCGCACATCCAGATATCGCAGCTCACTAAGCCTTCCGACTTCGGCCGGCAGTTCGTTCAGCGAGTTGCGGGCAATGCTAAGATGCTCCAATTTCAACAGCCGACCAATTTGCGAGGAAAGTGAGACGAAATGATTTTTGTCGAGGATGAGCTTGGTCAGACCGGGCACCTTCTGAAAGAGGTCCTCCGGAAGTTGTGCAAGATTCGCCGATGCAAGATTCAATACCGACAGGCTCGGCACTGGAGACTGTATTCCGAAGCGTGTGACGGGATTATGGTTGAGGTAGAGGATGCGTAGACGGCTGAAAGAGCCTTCGAAAGCGGAAATAGAGTTGTGGCCAACCATCAATAGTTCGAGACGGGGAAGCTGTGACATCACGTCGATGTTGTCAATAGCATTGAAGCGCACGTCGACTTCTCTGAGGTTGACAAGCCTGTTGAAGGAAGGCGGAAAAGCGCCGACCAGCTTGTTGTTCGTAGCCCAGAGTCGTTCCAGGGACACGAGCTGTCCGATGTTCGGCAAGCTTGAGATGGAGTTGAAGCTGATATCCAGATCGACCAGTGTGCGAATGTCGCACAAAAAGTCCGGAAATTCCGCCAACGAGTTGGAAGAAACATTCAGGCTTCTGAGGGCACGATATTGCCCAAACGACGGGGGCAAAGTGGAGAGCTTGTTATTGGACAGTCGGAGGCTGACAAGACTTTGCAGTTTGTGCAAGTCTGCATGCTCCAGTTGCTCCAAGCGATTATTCGAAACGTCAAGAGTCGTCAGTCGCGAGGCAAGGCTCAAGCTGGGTGGAAGACGCCAGGCTTCGTTGCTCGTGTACTTGATTTCCCGGAGATTCGTACAGCCTTGTATAAAGTCCTTCGGAACGTCCAGCGAGAGATTACGGGAGAGATTAAGGGAGACTATTTCTGTAGCTTTTTGATAGAGAGTGATTGGAATGGTGATGAGATTGCGCCCTTGTAGATCAATGTGACTGAACTTTTGCATTTTACTGAAGCCTGGATCCTTCTCCTGGTGTAAAGTTAGCACGCTACACTCGCAGCTCAATGGGTATATCTTGGTCTTGAATTCAGTGAACAAGTCTCGACGTAATCACGTCAATGGCAAGGCATTAGAGCAGCTCCAAATCGAAAGACATGCTTACCAAACTGGAGTATCCACTAAGCCTGGCAGGCAGAAAGGTAAATCGGCAGAGGTAGGTGTTGTCACATCTGCCTATATCTTCAATTCTATCCGACTCGACATAACCAGCCTGCTCCAAGAGCCTTTTCTGAATGACGAGAGGTCGTTCCCCGGGCTCGAGCTGCCGTGAAGTATCTCGCTTCCGCATGACTATGTGATAGTTGTCGAATTCGTCCTGCGTGAACGTCCTCTTGCCAAGTATACCGATGATCTCCGCCACCGTAGTGTTGAGCGCAGCCGAGAGAGTGGCGAATGTTGCATCAATCCGGTATATGCGAACACTATAGGGCGAGCCATGCTCTTCGTCTTTGGTCAGATCGCCGTCCTCGTCGATTTCTCGGAGACGTCCCATGTTCTCGTCCCCGACCTTCTTGACCGCCCAGCTGTCTGGAGCGTCCCATGCAGCATTGGGATCCTGGTCTTTGGAATCTCGAAGTCCATTTTCCGTCGGCCAACCGGTGTATATGTCGCCCACGGGCGGGGTCATAGGCGCTTGCTGGTAGTTGACAATACCCTCCATATGAGACAGATCAGTATCGAGGTCGAAGAGAGCCTCGTTCGTAGAGCCCCCAGCGCCAGCGTCGTTGGGATCCTTGGCTGGAGGGTCATGTGTGGCGCTGCGTTTCGATCCCTTGAATGGGATTCTGGCTCCATGTTCCTTCTTCGGCGTCGGATTCGCGTTGCCCTGTGCTTGCCCACGACCGGTCATGGTGTTGTCTAGACTAGAGTTGGCCTTTCTTTTACCACCATTCGCCAAGGCGTCGATTTTCTGTACTTTGACCGGCCGGTGTAGCTTTTCAAGTGATGCGGAGGATGAGGAAGGCAGATCCTTCAGATGTTCGGTACCGTTTTTCTCGGACTTCTCTTTCCGTCTGAACTTGTCGAGGAAACCACCGCGCTTGCTGCTCAAGCCAGGTCCGCCAGGCGACTGTTGTGCCAGGTCCCTATTCATGGAAGTTTCGAGACTCGGCGTTGGACTTATCGCGCGAGGGTTCAACGCAGCTCTTGAAGCAGCATGACCCTCATGATCAACTGTTCTTCTTATGCTGCTGAATGATTCCTCGCGGGACTTGGTGGGACGTAGCGAGAAGCCTTGACTGCCGTCTGCGGCTTTCGATTCTTCTTTGCTCTTGTGGTGTCTGTGACCAGGGAAATGAAGCCTAGGGTGTCGAGAAGATGACTTCTTGTCGCTGACTGAATTCATCTCGGAGGAAGTGCGGGTTTGCTCGGAAGTGGCAGGCATGTCCTAAGCGCACGTCAGTAAACGCTGCTTCTCTAAACGGATATAAACAATGACGAAATCCACTGAACGCAATCGTCCAAATAAAGCTTAAGATCAACTGCCACAGTGCAATTGAAAGGTGTATCGGCGACTATATCAGAACCGCACCTTTGCGGCCAGCGGTTGATGATAAGATAAAGTCCTACCTTGTTCTGGAACTCCCAAGGCGTCACCTCACTCGACGGAAGCGGCGTTCGAGGGCGTGAGCTTACAGGGGACACGGGCCTACTATTGTAATTGCCAGTCGCCGCATGGTTGAACGAAATCTTATCCTTTGGCAGGCGCATCGTCGAGTCAGTATAGCCGTGTTCCGTTTTGGCTAGGCTCGTCTCTGAGTTTTGTCGTGAGTCTCCAGGGTACTCTTCGCCGAAAAAACCTTGCAGTTTCTTATGGAAACCGCGGCCCGCACTCGACTTGGAGCCTGTGCTGCTGACCGTTGTGGCGCTCGCGATGGACGGCCTCCGGGCATCTTCCGTAAAGCCCATATCATCCGTCTGTGCCGAACTCGGACGATATCCGGGCGACAGCTGGGCCATGTCGTCTGTCGAATCGTCAAAGAAGCTGCCGAAGCTGTTCGCTGGTGGCGCATTGGTCGAAGTCCACGGCGGCGACGGAGATGCAGGGTGTTGCGAAATCAAAGGCACATTCCCAGAATGATTCCCCAGAGCCGCCAGTTCCTTCCGATAGTTGCTGAAGTCCGGTCCCCTGTCATCCCATGGCGCTATACTGGAACGCTTGGATGGCTGAGAAAATGGGGAATAATGGTTCAGCGGGAGTGAACCCGGAGAGATCTGCGGATCTCTATCGATTCTACATCCATAGTCAGTCGCTAGAGCGTATACCACCCATGGACCCTCATGCCGCGCGCATAAGACTTCGACCTGTAAGTCGTGACCGGCCAACCATGAATCCAACCAGAATCAAAGCGGGCAACAGCGAAGAGTCCCGTCCACATCGTGAAGAAGGTAGAAGGACTCACGGTTGTCTCTTGGTGTCTGTGTTCACCTTGACCGCAGTGCCTCTCATGCTGCCTCCAAACGTTCCCTTGACCGTTTCATCTGAGCGCCAGCTGTCGGCGCTCGAGCTCTGAGTCGACCCATGGCGATTGGCATTCCTCGTCATGATAACGAAAAGAGCTATGAGGATCCAATCTAGGGAGAGTGTCCCCGGGTACCACCAGCGCGGAAGCGCGGCTACCTGGCCCCAGGCGGTAGAGTGCCAGATGAGCGCCTTGGATCGGTCGCAACTCTAAGCGAGCGTCATCGAAGGGGCGTTACCGAGGAGGCATCGGACCGGAACAAAAGCGTATAGAACGCGACCGTTGATGTCAATGAGGCTGTTAGCCTTGGTGCGGGTTGGTATGAAGGTCGTACCGAAGCTGCGACGATGGCCGAGAGTGATGAGAGACGTTGAAGAGCGATCTAGTCTGGTGGTGAAGAGGTCTCGATGATTAGAGTCTAGACGGAGTTTACCGAGCGCGGTCAAACAACGTCGATCCGAGCATGATCGCTTGCTGATTGGTGCGCAATGCTGCTTTTATTATTCCTCTTCGGTACCGAGGTACTCCGTGAACAGTGAGAACTTCGGCTTGAATCACTCCATTCTCTTCCACTATCATTAATCGTATTATCCATCGTATGAACAGTCTCTTGCAACATTTGCTACAGCATGTACCCAAGGACTTTTCGGTAAGGTGTATTTACACCGATACGCAGACTCGACTATCTTCAGGCCTCCCTCTCGCGTGAATTGGGACGGGATAAAGGCAACAATCTCGAGTCCGAAGAGATACATCGGATGCAGCCCCCCTACCCCACTTGGAGGGCTGTTTGTCTCAGGTCCTTTCCGGCTCCAAGCGGCGATCGACCAAAAGCGGGATCGTGATTGTGAAAAGAAATCCCAGGATGTGGCACTCATGCGAGGACTGCGATTTATTCTCTCTTCATGCAAACGTATCTCCTTGAGTTGATTCCTCGCATATCATCGCGGAACCGGCTGCCGTCGTTCTGTTTTGTCTCTTTATCGTATTTCCGTTGTGTCATGTATAGGCTCGCATCAGTAAAGAGGATGTTCTTGTATGATGCCAGAATCTGATGATCATGTACAACGCTTGTTGATCAAGGTCTTAATCCCGAGGCTATTTTCTTTCAAATGTCCCAAGCTCTCCAAGAGCCTTGATCGACTTGAGCTAAAGACGAGATGCGTACCACAGCGGATGGGTGAGAGGCAACCTCTACTGCTTCGCATCCCGTCTCAGCCAGTTCCGAGCGATCGGTATCACATTTTGTTTGTTGAAGCATTGGGTATCAGCCTAGGAGTCCAAACCTGGTGTTCCATGCGCGCTCATCTTCTATCAAAATGGATCCGAGGTGCGGTGCAGCTATTGATCTTCATCCTCGCCAAACGTTCTTCATCAAACGTTCTTCATCTTATTACGTATTCCCCGTTGGTACCACTTTCACTACGCAGTAATAGCTCGACTCAACTGGCCTTGATGATCTCAGTCGAGGTCGACACCAACGGTACTTGATGGTAAGATAAAGACAGCAGTATGGTCGAGTATGTCATACGAGTTGGAAACACCTTCCTACCTTTTCCATAGAGATACCGTTGGAGGTCTGTTAGGTTTGTGGAGGGGAGTTACCTAGACATCGATTGCAGATTCTAGATCAGTGAACATGGCGCTCTTGAGAACGGCAATGAGCTGCTTGCTGATTTAGTGCGCGTTCAGTTCAGCACATGGGAAGGGTTCAAGAGTTCGAGTCACCAAATGCAGACTACCCACCGTTGACGAGATATCTTGACTCTCAACGCCATGAGCTCATCAGAGCGCTCTGGCTCGTCTGGAAATCGGGAGCACCCAATGTCAGCGACCACTACAACTTGAATCATGAGCTAGAATGCAGGATTGCACATTCCGAGACGCATGTCATGCCCAGGCACTTCAAACTCGCCCTAACCGGCACGCTGCTCGAACTGCGTATTCTGGCAGTATGAGTACTGGGTTAGAACCACAAGGAGCGGTCACAAGGACCTGTGCTTTTTTTTGTCTGTCCAACATGGCACGATTGCAGTAAACCATCACATCAGGCCGATCCGGACCCCCTACTTAGGCCACGTAGAATGTTTAGCTGCTCCTGCGCTGCTCTAAAAGCAGCATCCGACTCCGGAGACATGCGGTGATTGCTGTAGCCAGCCGGCTGGAATGGCGGTCTTTGTTCTGCTTGAGGTGCACTCCAGGACCCCATTGATGGTGATTGTGCCGCGAACGGTGCCCACTGGTTGGCCGGGTGAATGTTTGGATGCTGCATCTGCATTGGCGGCGAAGCTTGTTGCTGGTTCATCAAGAATGCCGGGTTCAAGAAGGACCCCGCAGGTAGATTTCCCGTTGGA
>QQTW01001148.1_pt1 | contig 18161 bp, 9 predicted proteins | sample 1904831 | NCBI WGS metagenome assembly QQTW01 (sample SAMN09435610, study PRJNA476489) | Subsurface metagenome, whole genome shotgun sequencing project. | reverse complement strand
ATTAAAGATGGAGTTGCAAACAGCACTTTTTGTTTCCAGCTATCGTTCAATGGGTTTTACCTCGTTTGAATTGTCATTACAATAAATGAAATCCTAGGTTTTTGTTTTTAAAATTTTTGTTATTTTGACTACTTTTAAAACCTTTGTCACCAAAGCTTGTTACAACCTAAAATATTTATTTCAAAGCAATGGAAAAATAAAAATTATGTTCTCGCTTGTTTTAAGTACGATAATGTTATTTAATTTATGGGCAGAGGCGATCGCCATGGACAATGCTAAAGTTACCGGAACCTTGAGCTATCCACCATTACCTGCGGCGCTGATGGAAAGAGCGATTATTTACATTACTCTAGTAGATGTATCGCCGCGTGAAGATAGCTCTGGAAGCATTATCTCTAGAGTTGTTATTGATAATCCCCGGCGATCGCCGATTTATTTTGAATTAAAATATAACCTATCTGCGATCGATCGCAGACATACCTATACAGTCCAAGCCCATATTGCCCGTCGAGGTAAAGTCATCTTGACTAATACTTCATCCTATCCAGTCATCACGCGTGGAAATCCCTACAAAGTTGATATAGTTTTGATGGCTAACTACTTACAAAAAGTGCCTTATTAACATCTAAATTAAGCAAGGTTGTATAGTTAGGCTAAAATTCCTATTCCTAACCCACCTATGAACTTTTGTGTTTGTAATCTTGATATTGCTTGTCTTTGTTTTCCCAATACTTATTTACTGTTTTAAGAGCGATCGCCGCTTGTTCAAGCTCCACCCCCTGCTCGGCTAATAATCGTTCTTTCACCCGCTTACGCAAGTCTGAGACAATTTTGCCGTTGATTTTCCTTGTCTGCGACCAGTCTAATATCGGTTCCGGGTACGGACTTTCGTTTAGATACGCTCCAGTTAAGATTTCCGACTGGCTGTAACCGTGCAGTTCTTCAACCCAATGATAAATAAACTTTAAATCGCCGTCTTTTTCCGCTAAATTTTTATTGGGATTGTAGATGCGGAAAGTATCAGATAAAGGATTTGTTACTCCCGCTTGCATCTGCCATTGCCAATTATTAATAGCTAAATCCCCATCTACCAAATACTTCATGTAGTGTTCTGCCCCATGATGCCAAGAAATGCCGCAATTGATGCACAAAAATGTAGCGCACATTGCCCGCATTCTAAAATTCATCCACCCCATTGTTTTGAGTTGCCGCATACTGGCATCTACTAAGGGAAAACCTGTTTGTCCGTCCTTCCATGCAGTAAATAACTCCTGCTTTTCCTCATTTAATTTGGCAGGTGAGTAGTAGTTATCAAACTCCCGGTAGCGGTTGGTGTGTAATAGTTCTGGGTGAAAATACAGCCGTTGGGTAAAACTATCATGCCAGCGCAGGCGATCGCCAAAGGTTTTAAGCGCAAACTGGGCTTTGGGATTATTGGCTAATTCTTTGGCTTTAGCTTTGGTACTTTGGTAAACTTGGCGCACAGAGATAGTACCAAAAGTTAAGTGAGGCGACAAGTGAGAAGTAGCCCCTTGCTGTGTTAACCAGGGACGCGAAAGCTTCCAGTGGTAGCCGTGAAAACGGGAATTTAAAAACGAGTTTAAGGTAGCTGTTGCTTGGGTTTCGCCCCCAGTGAAATAAGTGTTCTCGGTTTGCCAAAACTGACTGTACTTTTGCTTTAACTGGCTAAAAGTAAGCTGCGGAATATCGAGGTTTAGCTTAGGGGTATTGATGCGATTTGGTGTTAGGTGCAACGTTTGTCGTAAATAGGTATAGTATTCGTCCATCCACTCATCGCGGCGATCGCTATCGGTTTGCAGAAAGTTGTTTAGCCCTTGGTAGTAATCGAGATTGTGTTTTTGGTAAAAATCAATGATTTGGCAATCGCGCTCTATCCCATACTGCACCTGTACATCATGATTGACAAATAGTTTGGGAAGTTTGCCAATTTGCAGTAGTTGGCAGGTAAGTTCTTGAATTACCGTAACGCTGCTACCTTCAAATAAATAAAGTTGACTCCCCCGCTCTTTGAGGTTGTTGTCTAGATTTTCTAACGACTCAAACAATAATTTGACTCTGGCTATACCAATTTCTGCCTGCTGATAGAACCAAGGATCGATTACAAAGCAGGGCAATACTTCCGCATTATTGAGAGTAGATAAGGTCACAACTTCGTTATCGCTTAAACGTAAGTCCCGCCGAAACCAGAGAATGTGCATTTTTGAGGTGTACTATTTCTGTACTACTACTTCTCTATTATCATCTTTCTTAGCAGGGGATGCCGAAGGCGGTATGCTCGTTTGCATCCATTGCTTGTGTGACAAAAAAATACATTATTTAGCGCGAGATTTTTAACTGCTGCCAGCCCTTGGGCGAACCTGTAGGTTTTACCCAACGGAGGTTTAGTAACGACCATTGCTAGTCCCGTCAGCCTAAACCTTTAAAACTTATAGGAGGATAACCGCCTTTTAAAACGGCTGATAACGGAGTGAAAAATAGAAACCGTTTTCTTGCAGCGAGGTTCCGCGATCGCCAACGGAAATTAAAGGAATACCATAGTCTAAACGCAACGATAAATCGGTGGCAACTAGCCAGCTTAAACCTAGTCCTAAACTAGCAATGGTGGTCGGATTGGGGTCAATTTCTTGATTATTCCAGACCGTACCGATTTCAAAAAACGGCGATAATTGCAGTAATCTGGGGTCGGACGTGAGAGGAAAACGCACCTCAACAGAACCCAAAACACCATTGTCAGTAACAAATTGATTTTGCCCGTAGCCGCGAATTGTATTAACTCCACCTAAACTAAAACGTTCTAAAGATAGTAAAGAATCGGGAGTTAACTGGGCATCAATTCGCGTTACTAAAAGATTTCTTGTTGATAACTGTTGCACCCATTGAAATTGTCCTAACCAGGAAAAAAATTGCCCGTCAGTACCCGTATCGTTGATAGTTGCATCAAAGGCATTTATCCCTAAACTAAATTGAGAGCGAGCAGCTAATACTCGTCGAAGACCGCGATCGACCCAATCTTGCGAAAACCGAATTACTGTCACTTTAGATTCTCCCTCCTCCGGGCCTTGGGTGAAGGAAAAGGGACGGTCGTTAAGTATGTACGTTTGGCTGCGACGCAAATCTATTCCTAAACTGAGGGCAAATTCGCTGTTTGGCGTTCTTGAGAGGGGTTGACGGAAACCAAAAGAATAAGTTTGAGCTTCGCTTCTAATTCCGAACTCTCGAAAATCTGCCTGAATAATCCGGCTGTCATCATTGTTGTAGCTGAAGCTAAGGCTACCATTACGCGCATTTACAGGGATATTATAGCTGAGGTTGTAGAGGTCAAGCCCTTGAGTGCGACCGTACCTAGCACTAAGGCGATCGCCAAATCCTAGGGCGTTATCGTGACTAACTTCGATGCTGCCTTGGATAGAGCCAATACTAGGAGATTGGTTATTTTCAACAACACTTGCCGCATGAAAAGCAGGTGCTTCAGTGAGACTGAGGCGTAAAATATTTTTGCCTACAGTGCTACCTGCAACTAACTCCGCATTTACCTGGGCGATGAGCGGATCGAGTTGCAATAGTTGCAACGCTTGTTCTAAACGTGGCTGGTTTAAGGGAGTAGAAGTGGCTCTTTTGAGGCGCGAAGTCACGTATCCGGCGCGCAATCGCCTTAATCCACCAATATCAATTTGTTGGAGTTCCCCCTCTACGACTTGAATTTGAACTATACCAGTGCTGAGGTCTTGATTGGTGGGTAGAAAGGCTCCAGAAGTGATGTAACCATTTTTAATATACAGTTGCGCGATCGCCGAGCGCAGACCGAGCAAGTCTTCAAATGTGACTTCACGGTTTTCATAGCGCTGGGTTAAATCGGCAATTTCGTTCTGCAAGACGGTATTTCCTTGCACGGCTACTTTTTTAACAAACAAGCGCTCGCTATCCCTCGATGGGGGAGTGACTAGAGGGGGATCTTGGGTTGGTGGGGTTTGCAGTTCAGGTTGGGGCGGTAAGATGGGTGCTTGGGAAGGCAGAGGACTAGGGGACTGGGAGGGTTTGGGAATTGTTTGTTCTACGGCGTTAGGTGTGGTGGGGGGAATAGTAACGCCTGGTGGCGGTGTGGACTGAGCCATTGCACTAAGAGCAAGGCAAACCCAGGTCGCTAGGCAAGAGCCGGAAGCGATCGCCCACTTTAAAATTGGGTATATATTCATTGTTATAAATTAGGAACATTTTCGACTCAATACGAGTTTGCCATTCGGCAGTCGATACAATCCTTGGGGTTCTACAATTGGGTCGCCTTTTTGCCAAGAACGATTTGAAGCTATGCGATCGCCCGGTAGAGCCTCAAAGTCTACCGTAGGAAAGCTGGACATTTGGCTATCTCCAGGACGCTGCGGTAAGCCACCAGTACCCGTAATAGTGAAGCTTCCTCTAGTTGCTTGATTGCGGCGGACAATACAGCTATTAGCCAGAAGGCTATTGGTATTAAGCTGATTTTCTGGTAAGTCGATGAGGCTGTTTTGGATAAAGCTGACATCGGGAGTGACGACAACTCCACTGACTGCACCACTGGCATTGATATCAACTCGGTTATTGTTATCAAGAGCATCGGGGTTCGTATTACGGGGTGCTGTACGGTAGTTTTCACCGAAGAAGGAAGGAGTATTAAGGGTAATATCTCCGCCTCTACCATCACGAGCAAAAGCCAGGATATCGCTGTCATCAAAAGCGAGAACAGAGTCAGCTTCTAAGTAAATATTACCGCCTCCTCCTGCACCAGAGTTGACGTTAGTAGTAATTTTACTACTGCCAAAGGAGTTAATTGTAGAAGCTGCGATCGCAATACTTCCCCCTGTGGATTGCTCGGAGGAAGTTGTAATTCTGCCATCTCTAGTGGTTAAGTTTCTAGTATTAATCGTTACGTTACCCGCCGGAGCAGCACCCGTTGACTGAGCCAGCAAACTCGCCCGATTTAGATTAAGAGATTGTGTGGAGTTTATTAAAATATTGCCGCCTCCTCCGTTAGGATTAGAAGACGAGGTAGAAGCCGATACTTGCGCTCCATCTTGAACTGTTAACTGTTGAGTTTTAATTGCTAAGTTTCCTCCGGCTCCAGTGCCGCTTGTCTCAACGGAAAGTTGACCATTGCCGCTAATTGCGATCGCCTGCGGTGCAGTTACCAATAAATTTCCCCCCCGACCACTGCCGGAAGTAGAAGCAGAAATTTGAGCGCTATCCGTTAAATTGAAATTGCTTGTGACAATTTCAATGTTACCGCCGTTGCCTGTAGAGTTAGTCAGTGTGTTGGCAAATAGTCCGCTATTTGCTCCTGTTTCTGTAATGGCGTTGGCAACAAATGGATCGATGGGATTGGGAAACTTGGCAATGCGGCTGGTGTAATTGCGATCGCTACCAGAAATAGTTACTCTGTCTGTAGCATCAACAAAAATATTACCAGCTTGTCCCCGGCCAAAAGTTGTAGTCACCAGTTGTCCACCGTTAACCGCCTCAAAAGAGGTGGCATTTACCCGGATGTTGCCACCAGTACCGTTCCCTTTACTGCGGGCGCTCAAAGCTGCTCCGTCTGTAATGCGGAATGTTCGAGTATCAATGGCAATATTGCCTGCGCTGCCATCGGTATCGGTACTGGTAAATAAACCACTGGGCAAGCCAGTATTAGGAACGCTGCCGGAGATATCTACAGTGTCAGCCCTAACGTTAATATTGCCTGCATCTCCCAGTCCTTGAGTGCTGTTTTTGACAATCGCGCCATCTCTCAGCACTAAAGCACCAGCTTTGATGTTCAAGGTTCCACCTGAACCTATCCCTCCTGACAGTACACCTATAGTTATTCGGGTCGATTCTCCAGTCCACAGATAACCAGGAAGCGGAGTCGTAATCTCGCCACTCAACAAGATTGTACCTGTGACATCTAAATCGATATTTCCCCCTTGCCCTTTTGCATTTGGGTTTACGTCCCCTCTGAGTGAAGCATTTGAACTCAAAAAGAACTGTTCGGCTTCGACATTTATCGTGCCTCCGTTCCCCTCTCCAGAGGTATTGACAATCAGTGCAGATCCATCGTTTAACGAAAGTGACCCAGTGGTAATGTTGATACTGCCACCGTTGCCCGTTGCAGTATTTTCTACACTGCTGAATGCTGCTGCACTACGATCGAAGGAAACTGTATCGCGGGCAAATATATTTATACTGCCTGCATCCCCTTGTGCCGCAGTGTTCGCATTTAGTTGAGCGCCATTTCTCAAGAAGATCGCCCCTTCTGTGGTGATGTTGATATTGCCACCGTTGCCCGTTGCTGTATTTTCTACGCTGCTGGAGGCTGCACTACGATCGAAGGAAACTGTATCGCGGGCAAATATATTTATACTGCCTGCATCCCCTTGTGCCGCAGTGTTCGCATTTAGTTGAGTGCCATTTCTTAAGAAAATCGCCCCTTCTGTGGCGGTAATTTTAATATCACCGCCCTTGAGCGTGCCGTAGTTCTGGCTGTTAATCTCGCCACCATTGACCAAAATTGTTCCGGTGTCACTGGTAATATTGATATCCCCACTTACACCGTCATTACCACCGTCTGACCTCATTCCCAAAGTTGTAATGTCGCCTTTGGATTGGAGAGTAATTCTACCACCATTTTCAGCATTGAAGAACTCTGTGTAGGTGTTAATTTCACCTGTGGCGTTAATCGCACCATTGCGACTTATAAGGCTAATATCTCCAGCACTGTCAGAATTAGTAGAAGCGTTGAGTGTCTGTGTAGTGATGTTGCCGTTGGCTTCAAGACGAATTGCGCCCCCATTGCTAGAATCTGAGGAGGTGTTTACTATACCGTCGATAGTAATACCGCCGCGAGAATTTAGGGCAACGGCGGGAATTCCTGCTCCCCCAGCCATAAAAATTGCTCCCCACCCGTTCTCTAAAGTCTGTGTAACTTGAATGTCGCCACTCAATGAAGCGTTAGGTTGATACTGATTTGTTAACAATAATCTTCCCGCCAAAGGTCGCGAATTGATATCAGCAAACAAAATAGTGCCGATGCGGATATCTGCACTCGACTGGTCAGAAGTGGCATAAGCTGGGCGAAAAAAATTGCCACTGCCAATCAAAGTCAGAATTTGATCGCCGATTACATCAGGGTTGACTCCGGCGCGAATATCTAGAGTAGGTTCGCTCTTGCCATTGATAGAGATAATAGTTCCATCAGCTAAATTTACTGTTTCGACTAAACCGTTTTCTGGATCTGCTCCTTGAATCCAGACATAGCCAGGAATCTCTACCTTTCCCCCAGCCAAAATGTGCAGGGAGGCTCCTTGATAGGTATTGATAAACACATCTCCCCTAGCTCGAAAAATTGGATCGTAGGGACTATATAAATCTCCCAATTTGCCATCTAGCTGTTCTATACGAACACTACCCCCACTCCAGTAACGAGCGTCTCCATTCACAGTGCTGATACTTCGCAACACCATGTCCCCACCAGAAAAGAAACCGCTTTCAAGGCGAGTTAAGGCAAAAATATCTACTTTCTGATTTCCCTGGACTAGCAGATTTCCCCCAGCCGATGCAATGAAAGGAATTGCAGCGCTATCTCGCACTTTTACTGTATCTTGAGCCTGTAAAGTTAATTCTCCCCCAGAAAGTAGTTGCCCTTGTAAGTCCAAATTACCCGCCGACAGGGTAAGATCTTTTTTTGTTGATAGATTCCCCTGATTAATAATTGTCGTCGGTTGATTGGCAACTCGATCGAAAAATAGCGCTCCTGGACTAACAGAAAGTAAACTACTCGTTTGGGGATCTACGGCACTGAAGTAGCCGCTATTACCTAACTGTACCCTGTCGGCGGTCGTTGCCACAAATGATCCCTGAATATCCAAACTGGCATTTGGCGCAAATATAATCCCGTTAGGATTGAGTAAAAATAGATTTCCGTTGCCTAAAACCCCCAATCTGCCCAAGATATTAGAGGGATCATTACCCGTAACGCGAGTTAAAATGTTCTCAATTCCAGTGGGATTAGCAAAATAAACACCCCTACCTTCACCGACATTAAAGTCCCCAAAACTGTGAAATAAGTTAGCACCGCGCGTTGCGCCACCATCAATGCGATCGCTAGGAATACCTTGGATATTAATATTGGGTGTAATAGTAGAACCTTCAGCCCCTAGGGTATTATCCGGTGTGATTTGAGCTAAAACACTCTCCCCTACTCCTACGGACAAAACCCCAGCTAAAGCAATACAACCCCCAATTTTCCATTGCCAATACCGACCGTACAAGTTTCTATCAATCATAGGGTAGTATCCTTAACATTTTTGGCAATCTGTCCCTAAAGTTTCCTGTTAAGCATTATCATGACACGAACATAAAACCTTAACTTTATTTATATATTAAAATACTAAATTAATAAGGTTATGCTTCTACTTGGTAAGCTATGTTGGTTGCAAACTAATTCAAGGTGCGATAGCGCCTTTTTAAACCGCTACCATTGCTCTATGTGTGTAACTTCAAAATCGATTACTTTAAAAATAAACTTATCAATATCTCCAAGCCAGTTCTAGAATTAGATTATGCTATCAATTTAATATAAATTTAGCCACAATCTCTCAGAGCGATAATACTTTATTTCAACTATTACTATCATATTTTATTATTTTTATAAATCTTTTGATAGTTTAAATCCCGATTAATCCCTGTACTTTTCTGCCCAGCTATAAAACTTATATAGCGATTCTTGAAAAATTATAAACTTTAAAAAACTCTTTAATACGTTAATTTCAGTTAATAACTTTGCCTTATTCAAAGTTAACTTTTGTCTCTGTATTAATAACAGCTTTTGTTAAATAAAAACCTGATTGTCTTAATGCTTCAAATTTCTCTCTTGAGGTAAGACACAATGCTATTTCAGGATTAATAACGTAATAAGCTGCTAAAACGTCTAGATGTTCGGGACTGAAAAAGCTAAACGTAGGATGATTCAAAGCGTCCACTGAAATTTCATTTTGAGTAAAATTAAGTGGAGGATTACTTAACAATCGTCTGACTTTCTGCTCGTTGTCTATGCTATAGAGCGATGCAATTACACAATTTGTAAAGCTTTGAACAATAACTTTTCCAGCAATAAAAGCTTCGCCTGCAAGGCTAATAATGTCGCCATCTATAATGTAGTGAGTAACAGTTAAGGTAGAGCCTCCTTTTTGCAGAAATTGAGCAGCGATCTCGCGATTTATTCCTGGAGAACTAAACGTTACCACCTCTCCAATCCAATCAATCATTTCCGTTGCTACAATTTGAGCAATCGCACCTCCTAAACCGTGTCCAACGATGTCCGGTTTTTTGTGAGTTGCTTGAGTAACGCTGATAAGCCATGTAGCAATCTCGTTTTGACTCTTAATAAATTGGTTAAATCCAATTCCTTTGGGGTGATTAAGTGCAATATCATTAATCGCTTTAGTTGTACCGCATAACACAATTACAGGTGAGTTCTCTGCGATAATTGGGCGTAGCCCAAAAGCATGAAACCCAACGATAGAAGCAGTATTAAAATTTCGATCGAGCGCGTACCCTTGAATATGAAAAAACGTGTTTATATGTTTTTCAAACGTAGGGTTATCAAACATATAAGCAATTTCTTTAGCGAGAATTTCGTAAATTGGATGTTGTGTTTTCATGTTTCGACTCCTAATCAACGTTCTAAATTAAACGTTTGGATTAATAAAAAACTTTGTTAGTTCGCCACAACCCAATCTCAAACCTACCTGTATCAATAAGCTGTGATATTAACTGTTGTACTGCGACGATCTAGTTTGTTTATGTATTTGCTTTTGTTGCACATACTGCGTTAAAGCCTTATGCAAATTATTTTTTGCGATTTTAATTCCTAATTCTTGCGATAGAAGTTTCCACAATTGTGCGCCAACGTCTTTAATGTAACTGTATTGATGGTTAAGTTTCCCAGCAATTTGATAGTAAGATTGCTTGCGCCAAGCTCTCTAAAAAATATCAATTTGCAATAAACTTAGAGATTTTGGTAACAAAGCTCTCGTGACATTATTTAAGGCTTCCTCATAGGTCATAATCAGTTCTCATTTATTAAATAAATAACCTTATTAAAAAGTGCTTGTTTGAGCATTACTTTAAAATATAAGTATAGGAATAGCATTTTAATCAAAAACAATAGTCTTAATAAGCACTTTTGTATTTAACTCAACTAATTATAACTTTTATTAAATTTACTGCATTTATATAACCAAGTAACATTATAAAAACTTAAATTTTATGATATATAGAAACTCCTAGCTTGGCTCCTATTAAAAAAGTATTAATGTTCTTGTGCTATTGTATAAATTGTTAACAATAGTTTGAAAAAACATTGTAGAAATTGCTGCAATCGATAGTTAACCGCTTAGTCTTTACAGTAAAAGATTAAGTAGAGTCAGCGCTTTAACCTTCTGTGCAAAGTTGAGTTACACAAGTCGGCAATTAGATTGCCGACTTGTGTAATTGAATTAACACAAATCTGTAATATATATTTTTCAACTACGTTTTAAAGTAATGGTGGTACAGTAGTAGGTAGTTACTAGCGATCGCATTAAATACTTGTTTAGCGCGAATGTTTTTATTAGAAACTATCAAGAATGCTCAAATTTAGAGTTTGTTTGAAAAGTATCAAATATTATTCATCTGCCCACTTATCAACTCCCGATGCTTTAAGCTAGGAAACTCGATGATAGGCGCACTCGCTTTTTAATTGGAGGTCTATAGGCGAAATTTGAAAACGCTAAACACTTTTAAGACAACAACTTATACAGGTATTAATTATTTTTTGTGTTGATCTAATAACTTAAAATTAGCGTACTACTGTAAAGGTTTTTACTTTAGGTTCGATTAATTGTTTGTTTCATTAAGTGGTTTTATTAACGTACTTTCTATAGTGTGTGATAAATGTATAACTCAGACCGAGCAAACACGGTTACTACCATTTTATTTATTTGTTTCAATTAGGTAATGCTTCAATTGCAGTGTTATGCAATTAAGATTGCATAAGTGGAAAATGTTTTATTACAGCAATCTTTATACAATATTATGGTCAGTTTTAAGGTTTCAACGATGAGCCAAGATTTACTAAAACAAGAGATGCTCAAAATACTTGTGGTAGATGACCACGAACTCATCCTCAGTGGAACGCTCGATTTATTAATACGACACTATCCACAAGCCGAACTTTTTACTGCCAAAACAACCCAAAGCGCTCTCCAACAGGTCGAAACATGCCAGCCTGACCTAGTGATTATGGATCTTTCCTTGCCAGAAACTTCCGGCGATACTGCCGAAATTAATCAAGGCATTAAAAGTCTAGAAATTTTAATGAAAAACTACACAACTATTAATTTAGTCGTACAAAGTAGTTATGTTAAGGCACTGGTACGGATTAAACAGGACATTGATGCACACGAAGGAGGGTTTACAATAGCAGATAAAGGACTTTCCAGTCAGGAGATGCTACAGCGAATTGACTTGGCACTCAAAGGGGTCACTCATACTAAAGACCTAAAAATGCCTTTAGGGGAAGTCAAGCCAGAGTGGATTGAGGTACTTAATCTTGCTTTTGAAGAAGGATTAGAAGATAAAGTTATTGCTGATCGCATGAAAGTATCTTCTAGAACGGTACGCCACTACTGGACTAAAGTTCAAGACGTTTTAGGCGTTTACCTTGAAGATGGCAAAAGTCTCCGCATTCAAACGGAGAAAAGAGCCAGAGAAGAAGGATTTATTGACTGAACAACTTTTGCCCAGGGAGAAATTGTTGCCCAGGATTTGGAGCAAATTTAAACAAAAAACTATCGAGTTTGTAGCGGTACTACCAGGAATTGTTGCTCTGGGATTAATTGTACTTCTCCGCTTGAGCGGAGCGCTGCAACTTGTAGAGTGGGTGACTCTTGACTCTTTTCTTCGTCTTCGCCCTTCCGAACCTATAGACGAACGAGTTGTAATTATTGGCATTGATGAAAAGGATATCCACCATGGAGCTTATCCTGTAAGCGATCGCGAAATTGCTAAACTGTTGAGAACATTGCAGAAATACCAGCCTAGAGTTATTGGTCTTGATATTGTTAGAGACATCCCCGTCGAACCCGGTCATACTGACCTAGTTGCAGCCTTTAAAGATATCAAAAATCTGATAGCCGTTGAAAAAGTTTTACCTGCGGTGATTAAGCCACCCCCCGATTTACCTGCAGAACAAATTGGTTTTGTCGATGTTCTCTCCGACGATGACAGCAAAGTTAGGCGGGCAATACTTGGAACCAATAGACCTGAAGATGACAAAAAATATGTATTTTCCCTACCTTTACGCCTAGCAGAAACCTATCTTAAGGCTGAAGGCATAGAACTAAACAATGGTCTTCGCGATGTTGAGGCAATGCGGTTTGGTTCAACGGAACTCCCGCGCTTTTTTCCTAATTCTGGAGGCTATGTAGGGGCGGATGATTTTGGAGTTCAGTCATTGCTTAATTATCGTAACCGCCCCGGTCAGCAAAGATTTCGCACGCTATCGCTTAATGATATTAACGACATTGAAGCTGAGAAAGGTACGCCCAATAGGCTGCGCGATATTATAGGCGATCGCATTGTCCTAATTGGGGTAACTGCTCCTAGTATTAAAGACTTTATGTATACCTCGGCGATCGCGTCTTTGCAACCACCAGGAAAAATTTATGGCGTAGAATTTCATGCCCAAGTTGTCAGCCAAATTGTTAGTACAGTGCTTGACGGACGACCTGTTTTAAAAACCTGGGCGCAGGGTTGGGAATATCTTTGGCTGATTAGCTGGGGTATTTTAGCTATTTATCTCGGTCGGCTGTCGCAATCTCCATTAAAAAACATTGTTTATGTTGCCGCTACTAGCCTTGGTTTAGTTGGAATTGGTTATGTTTTCATTATCGGCGGCTGGTGGATTCCAGTAGCACCAGTTTTAATAGTTTTGGTTGTTAATGGTGCTATATTAAGCGCTTTTTATCAATACGATCGGTTTTTAAAGTCGCAAATTGAACTGCGCCAACATACTATTGAACGCACGTTTGTAGAAATTCATAATGGCCCCTTACAAACCTTAGCGAATATTTTGAGGCATGTCCAAGACCAAGATTTAGCACAAAATCGATTGCTTGAAGAATTGAAAAATCTGAACTACGAAATTCGTGAAGTCGGCGAACACCTGAAACTAGAAGCCCTCAAGCGAGAAGAAAGTCTCCGTCTTGGTAGCGGTTTAATTTTAGATTTAAACTTACCCATTCGCGATCTTTTCTATGAAGTTTACAGCCACACGCTCCAGCGAAACTTTCCTTACTTCAAAGCGCTCAAAGTTAAAGCTTATTCCTTCGATCCCATTGAAGAACGATACTTGAGCAGCGAGCAAAAGCGGGATCTGTGTCAATTTCTGGAAGAAGCGCTATGCAATGTCGGTAAACATGCCAAAGGCTTGACCCGTCTTAGTGCCATAGGTAGGCAAAATGAAGGCTGGTACACTCTGACTATTAAAGACAATGGCGTTAGCGTTCAGTCCGAGGGGGAAGGGCGAGGAACGAAGCAGTGTTTAAGTATTGCCAAAAGATTAGGAGGAAAGTTTCAGCGCCAGCCTCTCCAAGAAAAAGGTACTTTATGTCAGCTAACCTGGTCTTTAGGCTCCAAAACCTGGGATTTTGCCCGCCTAAAGCGCAAAGTTAAAGGTTCTAATTCTAAAAATGTCAAGTTTTGAGACTGATGAACGATAAATTGCCAACTATAGCGATCGCCAAATAACTCCACTATTGTTTAATAAAACCAACAGTATGATGATTTTAATCCAGTGGTTCACAAACAAAAGCATCAATATCAAATTGGCAGCCAGTTGTATCTTGAGTATGGCGCTGATTGCATCTTCAGCAGTTTTAGCCGCCTATGAGCCTGGTACTCAAAAACCAATCCCTACTGACCGCAGATCGGATGGAGGAACTACTAGAGGGTGTTCTGGAAAAGATATGCCCCTAACCGTTCTTGCCTCTCGCAATTATGTTGGACGGACAATATCAAGGCATCCTACTCTAGCTTGGGTAGCCCCTCTTGATGCCGCCTCTAAGACCATAGAATTTACGATCTACCAGTTAGTTCCAGGTGGCAGACCCAAAGCAGTTTACAAAAAGCCTCTGCGGAGTTTACCAGGGGTGACAAAGTTCTCTCCATTCTCCAAAAACGAACCAGGGTTGCAACCAGGAAAAGAATATCTCTGGCAGGTTGTAATTCATTGCGACCCAGATAATCCTTCAGGCAATTTAGTAGGAGAGGCAATTCTTGAAGTTGTAGAAATGCCAGCAACACTTTTGCAAAGTAAATTAAATAAAGCAACAAATAGTAGCCAGAAAGCTAATATCTATGCCGAGGCAGGTTTATGGTACGACGCGCTAGAGGAGGCGCTTAAACTAGCTGAAGCCTCAAAACTGGGGGAATTGGGTTCGACGCTGTTAAACGATTTAGCTAAGTCAGAAGCACCAAAAAACCCATCTAAACTGCCACCAAAAGAACGAGAGGCGATAGAAAAACACGTTAAAGAATTACAGCAGATTGCCCGCAGCGCACGATAATTAAATTTACCGCCTTCACAGCCAATTCCCAATCAGGGTAAAAGCTGCCCATTGAGCGGGGTGAATATTGTTGTTGCGATCGAGCAGTGCCTTTTGCGCGGATTGGAGTGCTTCGGCTTTGCCTTTTTGCGATCGCAAATTATCATAAAACTTTGCAACTAATTCTTGGGTGAAAGCATCGTCAACGTACCAAAGGGAAGCTAAAGCGCTTCTCACACCTGCTTGTACGGTAATCCCAGCTATTCCTAAAGTAGCGCGATCGTCTCCTATGCCCGTTTGACAAGCAGTGAGCGCCAGCAACTCTACAGGTTCAGAACCTCTGCTAAAGCGGCGGATATCGCTTTCTAGTTGAGTAATTGTAATTTTTTCGTTATTACCTGTAACTAAAAAGCTGTCTTCTGGAATAGTGCCAAATTGACCGTGAGTGGCAATGTGAATAATTGGATAAACCGCTTTTGTAAGTTCTTGCTCTAAACTTTGAGGGGTAAATTGTTTATTTAAGAGTTTCTTGCTACCTGGAGATGACTTAATGACTTGATTGAGTTCATCAGTAACATTTTCCAAAGGCTTAAATTCTTCCCCATCGACAGTAGCAGCTTCAGTTAACCCTAGTGCCAACGTCTGCTGACTTGGAGAACTTAGAGGTTTAGGAGATGTCAGGCGTAAACCAGGAGTAGTAGCAATAGCGTATTTTTGTACTAAAAAGTCTTGCCCGTCATGGAGTGCTGCCATCGGTACGCTGCGTAAAAGTCCGTCTTGAATGAAAACAACAGTTTTGATTTGCGATGAGTCTAAATCGAGAGCGAAAGGGCGAATAATTGAGTTATATAGATTCTGCGCTGGTGTTAAATAGGCATCGGTGGGGTCATAAAACTTCTGAATTTCTAAACGAAATTTTTTGATTTCATCTAAAAGTTTTTTACTATCGTCTATCCACGTCAACTTTTTTATTCTTTTTGCCGCCTCTGGCTTAAACTTTTTTTCTGGATTGGGCAAACTTACAATAATTGCCGTTCGATTTTCCAAAATAATCGAACTAAAAACGGCGGTGTCTTCTGTCTCTAAGTCATCTACTCGTTCTTTGTCAAAAACAGCAAAAACACACTCATTACCGAAGTAATTTTGCAATTCTGCAAGTTTTAGCGAATCAATAGCATTGAGTGCTATATCTATTTGGTCTTGATAGTTTTGGCTACCAACGGGTAGCAATTGAGCCTGCTCTAGTTTTAACTGAGCAAATTCTCGGTACAAAGGACTAATGGTATCGCGAAAGTTAAATTGCAAGTCTTGTTCGGCAATTAATAAATTATCTCGGATACCTCCTCGATCTTCTAAAGTAGCGATCGCACGTTCGTAAGCATTAGTTGCCTCAATTTCTTTCGCTTGGGCTTTATAAATTCGTCCTGCTTGCCACTCCCATAAGTAAAGACTATCTTTAGCGCGTAGCTTTTGGTCGGCGGCGAGCCTTGCTTGTTTGGTAAAATCTAAGGCTAGATCGTAATCTTTGCGGCACTCGTAGAGATGACCTATTTTACCTAAAGCAAAGGATTCGGAACGAGAATCTTTAATGCTTTGAGCGATCGAAACAGCTTTTTTCAGGAGTTTCTCAGCTTGGGAATTATTCAGTTGTGGCAGACATTGAGCTTGAAACGAAGGAGAATTACTAGCAAAAGCAAATTGCTCTAGCTCGGCTAAATCAATGGCTGCATAAACTTTATTAGTAGAATCGGGTAGGCTCTCAAGTAAATTTAAAGCTTCCTGCGATGCTTGTTTTGCCCGATCGGTGCTATCAGGTAACTTTATATCTTTTGGAAGGTAATAGAGTCGCAGTAAATTAAGCAGCGTCCGCATCTGACTTGAGCGATCGTTTTGAGTACGAGATAGTTCAAGACTGTTATTAAAATAGCCTGAAGCTTTTTGATAATCCAAGTTAGCTTCTTCAATAAATTTAGTGGCTCTAGTTTCTGCGTTTCTAAATTTAGCAGAATTAGCGCGCTGCTCGCCCAGTTGAGCTTTACTAAAGTAAACATTACCCAAACTATTAAACACTGAGGAGCGATAAATTTTAAGGTTATTCTCCTGAATAATCTTTAAGCTAATCTCTAAAGATTTAACAGCTTTGTCTTGCTCTCCGGTAAGACGATACGCTTCTGCCAAGCTTCCTAGTGCTGCAACTTTTCCTTGAAAGTCGCTTAACTTTTGGGCAATTTGCAAAGCACTTCCAGAGCTTTGCAAGCAATCATCAGTGTTAGTTTCGGCAGCACCGCATAAAAGCGCGATCGCTTCTCTATTTTGCCCTAATCGGCTGTAGGTTTGCGCCTGTTCGACAAGTAATCGTTCTACCTTTACCAAATCTCCCAAGGAGCGATAGTTGGCGATCGCTTCTTGCCAATAATCGATGGCTTGCTCTAATTGACCGATTTGCTGATAAGCTAGGGCTAATTTTTCGCGAACAATTGCTTGATTTGTAAAATCGCTGGTACTTTTATAGGCACTCAAAGCAGTTTGCCAGGAGGCGATCGCCTCAAGCATATTTCCAGCACGATATTGCTCAATTCCTAGTTCTACGAGTTGACGAGTATTAACATAAGCGATGGCGACTTCTGAAGCTTTCGCCTGCGTAGTAAAGGGAAAATGATTTAGCCCCAAACAGAGCATAAAGCTACTCAAAAATAGAACTACCAGAAAGCAGCAGACGTGAAATTGGCGGTGTCGGCTTGGCATATTAAAATTGGCAGGTTTTGAGCAGGATTTTAGAGCGTTGCTTTAACTCCAGGTGAATCTGAAGTTACACTTACGAGCAATAGTAGCGGTTTTTGAAGGTGCGATCGCACCTTTGATTAGTTTACTAACTAATTTAACGCTACAGGTGAAGTCATAACTTCATCAGTTTAATGTTTCCTAGACCTATACGCATAAATCTCCTCGTGCTTCAAGCCGAGAAACTTGATAGGCGCATCCGCTTCTTAACACCTCGGGGACTTTAAAATCCGGTTTCCACATTGAGAGAGAAAAAACTTTGTATTAATTATTACACAGTTTTAATTACCGATCTCAAAATAATTAAAAATAACAAACATTATTAAACTTGTGAGTAGACATTTGTAGGTCGTGAGAGACAAAAGGTCGCGTTCTTAGATAGGACTAAATGCCCAAAAGGAGATATTGCCCAGCAATTGCGGAGATTTTTGAGTGTTGTAAGCATAAAAGAAGAATCACAATTTGACCTAACTAGCTGAGGAATTAAGAGGCGTATTGTGGGCAGCACCAGGGCGGAAAGCAAAAAGCTTGCACAGTTGTGCAATGGAGCTAACTAAGTTATGTCATTAACTTGGTACAAGAGGTCAAAGCGCTTTCCCTAGTTAATCTTATACTGTATCAATTAATATAAAACCACTTGTAAGTACAGTACCGAGTCCGATCATGAAAACTAATAGAGCAAAAGCAGAATTGTTGTTTGAGCGAGGATTTAATCAAGTTAAGAGCGAAAAGTATGAAGTTGCGATCGCAACTTTTACTCGTGCG